>WNFF01000253.1_pt1 | contig 38141 bp, 39 predicted proteins | sample 5400441 | NCBI WGS metagenome assembly WNFF01 (sample SAMN13153345, study PRJNA577476) | soil metagenome | isolation source: 120 cm saprolite under Douglas fir tree site 2 hole 3 replicate 1 | place: USA:California | collected 2015-04-18
GGCCGCCCGAGAACTCGTGCGGGAAGAGATCGGCCGCGCGCGCGGGCAGGCTCACCAGGTCCAGCAGCTCGAGCACGCGCCGCCGCCGCGCGGCCCGGTCCAGGCGCTCGTTGATCACGAGCGGCTCCGCGATGATCGAGCCCACCCGCATGCGCGGGTCGAGCGAGGCGTAGGGATCCTGGAAGACGGCCTGGACCGCTCGACGGTAGCGGCGGAGCTGCGCGCGATCGAGCGCGAGCACGTCCTCGCCCTGGAAGCGGATCGCCCCCGACGTCGGCCGCTCGAGCCCGAGCACGAGCTTGGACGTGGTGGTCTTCCCGCAGCCCGATTCGCCCACCAGGCCGAGGGTCGTCCCGGCCTCGAGCGTGAACGAGACGCCGTCGACCGCGCGCACCCGCTCGCTACTGCGGCCGAGCAGCCCGCGCCGCACCGGAAAGTGCTTGGTGAGCGCCTCGACCTCGAGGAGCGGGCTCACGCGGGCGTCCCGCCCGCGGGGGCGCCGATCCCCGGCCCCTCGAGCCAGCATCGCGTCACGTGGCCCGCCTCCACCAAGGTCTCGGGCGGGGCTTCCACCCGGCAGCGCTCCATCACCGACGGGCAGCGCGGCGCGAAGGCGCAGCCCGCGGGCAGCCGCGCCAGGTCGGGCGGCTGGCCCTCGATGGCGGTGAGCCGCGCCGCGCGGGCCCCGAGGCGCGGAATGGATTCCAGCAGGGCCCGGGTGTACGGATGCGCGGGGCGCGTGAAGAGGCGGCGGACCGGCCCCATCTCGACGATGCGGCCGGCGTACATCACCGCCACCCGGTCGCAGATGCGCGCCACGATGCCCAGGTTGTGGGTGACGAAGACGAGAGCCAGGCGGTGCCGGTCCTGCAGCTCCTCGAGCAGGCCCAGGTACTGCGCCTGGATGGTGAGGTCGAGGCTCGTGGTGGGCTCGTCGGCGATGAGCAGCCGCGGCGGCGCCGCGATGGCCATGGCCCCCACCACCCGCTGGCGCATGCCGCCCGAGAGCTGGTGCGGGAAGGCGCGCAGTCGCTCGATGGGCGACGGGATGCGCACCGCGGCCAGCAGCTCGGCGGCCCGCGCGGCGAGCGCGCCCCCGCGGAGGCCATGGTAGAGCGCCACCGGCTCGCGCACCTGCATGCCGATCGAGAACACCGGGTTGAGCGAGCTCATCGGATCCTGCAGAATCATCCCGATCCGCCGGCCGCGGATCTTCCGCATCTCGGCCTCGCTCTTGGCGAGCAGGTCCTCGCCGTCGAGCAGCACCCGGCCGCCCAGGATGCGCGCGGCCGGCCGCGGCACCAGGCGCAGCAGGCTCAGGCACGTCATGCTCTTGCCCGAGCCGGACTCGCCCACCAGGCCGAGGGTCTCGCCCTCCGCCACCGTGAAGGACACGCCGTCCACCGCCTTCACGGTGCCCCAGCGGGTGACGAGATGCGTGCGGAGATCGCGCACGTCGATGACCGGACCGGATGCGGGGGGACGGGATGCGACGGGACTGGACACGGGCGGGCCGGCGCTCAGAGCTGTCTGAGCTTCGGGTCGAAGGTGTCGCGCAGCCAGTCCCCGAGCAGGTTGAAGGCGAGCACCACGAGCAGGATCGCGAGCCCCGGGAAGAGCGAGACCCACCACGCCCGGGTCACCACGTCGCGCCCCTCCGCGATCATGGAACCCCACGCCGGGGTCGGCGGCGGGATGCCCGCGCCCAGGAAGGAGAGCGAGGCCTCCACGATGATCACGTAGCCGATCTGGAGCGTGACCAGCACCAGCAGGGTGCCGAGGGTATTGGGCAGCAGGTGCCGGGTGATGATCCGCCACGCCCCCGCCCCCGCGATGCGCGCCTGGGCCACGAAGTCGAGCTGCATCAGGGTGAGCACCTGGCCGCGCATGACCCGCGCGTAGCGGGCCCACAGGATCACCGCGATGGCGGTCACCACGTTGGTGAAGCTCGGGCCCACCGTGACCGCCAGGATCAGGGCGAGCAGGATGACCGGGAAGGACATGGTGGCGTCGGTGGCGCGCATCAGGGCCGCGTCGATGCGGCCGCCATAGTAGCCGGCGGTCAGGCCGACCGCGGCCCCGAAGGCGCTCGCCACCAGCACCGTGAGCACCCCCGCCGCGAGCGACACCCGCGAGCCCCACACGATGCGGGAGAGCAGGTCGCGGCCCAGCCGGTCGGTGCCGAGCGGGTGCTTCCAGCTGCCCGCCTCTTCCCACGCGGGCGGCTTGAAGCGGTCCCGCAGCGACTGGGCGTGCGGGTCCGGCAGACCGAGCAGCGGAGCCACCACCGCGGCGAGCACGAAGAGGCCGATCACCGCGAGCGGGAACCGGGGCAGCCGGAGGCCGCGTCGGGCCGCCGGAGCGGGCACCTCCACGTCGGGCAGGGCGAGCGCGCCGGGCTCAGCGGGCATAGCGGATGCGCGGGTCGATGACCGCGTAGAGGCAGTCGACGCACAGGTTGACCACCGCCACGATGGCCGCGGTGGTCAGCACCACCGCCTGGATCACCGGGAAGTCGCGGGAGCTGATGCCCTCGTAGGCGAGGCGCCCGAGCCCGGGCCACGCGAAGACGGTCTCGACCACGATGGCGGTGGTCACCAGGATCGCGAAGTAGATCCCCGCGAACGTGATCACCGGGATCAGCGCGTTCTTGAGCGCGTGCAGCCAGATCACCCGCCCCTCCCCCATCCCCTTCACCCGGGCGAGCTTCACGTACTCGGAGTCGAGCACCTCGAGCATGCCGGAGCGGAGCAGCCGCATGAGCCCGGCCACCACGAACCAGCCGAGGGTGAAGCCGGGCAGGACGTAGCTGGTGAATCCCTCGTTGCCCCCCGCGGGCAGCCACTGCAACCGGCCGGACACGAACTCCACCAGCAAGATCGCCACCCAGAAGGTGGGCAGCGACTGCCCCAGCACCGACACGATCTGGGCGAACCGGTCGAGCCCGGTGCCCTTCCGCACCGCGGCCATGATGCCGAGGGGGAACGCCATCGCGAGCGAGACCGCCATCGCGAACGCGGCCAGCTTGAGGGAATTGGGCAGCCGCTCCCGGATCAGCTCGCTGACCGGGCGCCGCGCGCGCAGCGAGGTGCCGAAATCGCCGGTCACCGCGCGGCCCACGAAGGAGAGGTACTGCTCAACGTAGGGTCGATCCAGGCCGAGGTACCGGCGGGCGTTGTCGAAGTCCTCCTGGGAGGCCGACATCGGCAGGATCAGGTAGAGCGGATCGCCGGTGGCCCGGGCCAGCACGAAGACCACCACCGAGATGATGGCGAGCGCCACCAGCGACTGCAGGAGCCGGGCCGCGACGAAGCGGAGCATTCTGCGGGGCCGTCGGGCCGTCTAAGGCAAAGCCCCTAACGGCTTGTTCTGGATGGGGGGGAGCGGCGGCGCTCCTCCCCCATGCCCCCCCACCGCACTGGTCAGGCGCTCGGCGCCACCCATGCGCTGGTGGGTTACTTGCCGGAGGCGAGCACGTCGAAGAAGAGGTCGTACATGACGGAGCCCACGTTCCACTTGCCGAGGGTCTTCGACGTCGCGTAGGGAGAGTGGAGGTACACCACCGGGACCCCGTAGTGCTCGCTGCGCAGGCGGGTGTACACGTTGCGAACGAGCGCGTTGATCTTCTCGCGGTCGGTCTGGCGCATCACCTGCGCGATCATGGCGTCGATCTCGGGGTCGTTGACGGTGGCGTTGCCCTTGGCCGGGGTGTAGGCCATCTTCTCGAGCAGCGCGTAGGCTCCGATCCAGTCGCGGTTGGCGATGTTGAAGTAGCCGACCGCCCCCGGGGTCGCCCGGTCCAGCCACGCCTTGCGGAACGCCGGGTAGTCGACCGGGATCAGCCGCGTCTTGATGCCGAGCTTCTCCCAGTAGCCCGCGACCGCCTCCGCCATCGTCTTGCCCTCGGGCAGCCCGGGGAGCTGGTAGGCGTAGATATCCAGAGTGAAGCCGGAGACGACGCCCGCGTCGGCGAGGAGCTTCTTGGCGCGCGCCGGATCGTAGGGGTACACCATCTCGGGCGTCGGCTTGAAGCCCACGTCCTTGAAGGACCACGAGAGCCCGAGCGGCACCGACGCCGGCTCGGCCTTGCCCCCGAAGATGGACTGGGCGATCTCGGCGCGATCGATGGCCAGGTTGAGGGCTTCGCGCACTCGCTTGTCCTTGGTGGGCGCCACCGGCCCGTCGGGGCCGAGGATCCACCACATGGTCAGGATGGCCTCCTCGCGCCGGTAGTGGATGGGGAAGCTCTCCCGCTCCAGCTCGGGCACCCGCTCGCGGCTCACGTCGGCCACGTCGACCTCGCCCCGGCGCAGGAGCGCGATGCGGGTGGTCTCCTCGGGAACGAGGCGGAAGGTCATGGTCTTGAACTTCGGCGTCCCGATGCGCCAGTGGCTGTCGACCGCGGCGAGCTTGATGTGGGACCCGGTCACCTGCTCCACGAACTTGTAGGGCCCGCTGCCGATCGGCTTGCGGGCGAAGACGTCGTCGCCGACCGTCTCCACGTACTTCTTGGGCAGGATCATCCCCTCGGTCGAGAGCGAGCGCGAGAGATAGGTGGGGATGATGAGGGTCGGCTCCTTGCTGACGATCACCACCCGGTCTGGCGCGGGGGTCTCGATGTCCGCGATCAGAGTGCGCAGGGGGCCCGCATAGCCGGTGGTGGAGCGCTTGCCGATGTTCCGCATGATGCTGAACTTCACGTCCTCGGCGGTGACCTCGTCGCCGTTGTGGAACTTGACGCCCTTCCGGAGGTGGAAGGTCCAGCGCTTGAAATCGGGCGAGCTCTCCCAGCGCGTGGCGAGTCCGCCCTCGCGCGATGGCTGCCCGTCCGGCGTGGTGCCCACGAGGTAGTCGAAGATCATCGAGAGGTAGTACTTCACGAGGTGGCCGCCCAGCGGCGGGTCGAGCACCTCGGTGGAGAAGCTCGACAGCGCCACCGTGAGCTCGGTCTTGGGCTGGGCCCACGAGGCGCCGGGCAGGGCCACGCCGAGCAGCGCCAGGATCAGCAGGAATACCGGTGCCATCGCGCTCGCACGCTTCATGGATCGCTCCTCGCGTCGGGGGATCGGCTGGGAAAATCCTGCTCTCGCCGCCCAGACCTTAGCCCGAGAGGGGGCCGGACGGCAAGTCCTTCCGGAGCGATCAGCCCTGCGGGTCGCTGGACTTGCGGAGGTCGAGCACGGGCGGCAGCTGCGGCGACTGGCGGGACAGCTCGAGGCGGGTGATGCGGGACATGTTGCGCACGGTGTCGCGGATCTGCTCGCCCGCGCGGATGGCGCGCTCCACGTAGCCGGCGGCCTCCGGGGGCACCTGGTTCCGCGAGGTCATGAGCTGGAGGCTCGCGATGATGACGGTCAGCGGGTTGTTGATCTCGTGCGCGGTGGCGAGCGCGAGCTGGGCGACCGAGCGGAGCGCCTCCGCCTCGCCGGCGCGCGCGTCCGAGCGCTTGATGTCGGTGATGTCGTGGGCGTGGCCCAGCACGTAGGGCGGCCCGCCCGGCTCCTGGCAGCGCACGTTGCTGTAGCTCCAGATCCGCTCCTCCCCGTCCCGCGTCACCACCAGCATGAGCCCCTCGTCGCCCGAGGCGTGGGCGAGGCGCTCGAGGTACTGGGGGAACTGGGCCCGCACCGACGGCGCCAGGACGTCGCCCAGGCTCCGGCCGACCAGCTCGTCGGCCGCGTAGCCCAGGCGATCGGCGGCGGCCCGGTTGACCGAGAGCAGGATGCCCGCCATGTCGTGGGTGCAGATCAGGCCGCGGCTCGCCTCCACCAGCGCTCGATAGCGCTGCTCGGACGATTCGGCGAGACGGGTCACCGGCTGGCTCCGCTAGGCGGGCGAGAACGCCCGCTGGACCGCGCCGATCAGGTCGGCGATGGTGAACGGCTTGGCCAGCACCGGGACGCCGCTCTGGCGGAGGAAGGCGTCGTACTCCTCGGCCTCCGCGTAGCCGGTCACGAACACGAGGCGCCCGTGCGCGCTCGGCCACCGGCGCTCGACCTCCTCGTAGAGCCCGCGCCCGTCCAGCTTGGGCATCGCCAGGTCGCTGACGATGGCGGCGTAGACGTGCTCGGCGAGCAGCCGGAGGGCGTCGGTGCCGTCGACCGCGGTGTCCACGTGCTCCCATTCCTCCCTCAGGATCTCCGCTTCCAGCTCACGGACGTTCGTCTCGTCCTCGACCACGAGAATGCGTGGATCTGCCACTGGCCGTCTCCTCTGCCGGGGGTGACTGTCCGGGCTCGAGCGTTGGGGCCGGCACGGGCGCCGACCCGGTCTCTTTCGTGCAAGGACTGCACCATGGACGGCATGAGCAAAAACAGCCGGTTATCCCGCCCTCCCTGCGTCAGGACTGATGGGAAATGTCAGCCGTCGCAGATTTGGGCAGCGGACCGGGTCGATCGACTCAGCTGAGCGGCCAGCGGGAGCGCGGAAAGCTGATGCCGGTCCGGGCCTGCAGCCGCTCGCCGATCTCCTGCACCCGGGCGTAGAGGCGGGGCTCGTCCACGAAGGTCTGGCGGTAGGCATCGACCACCACCCGGCCGTCGATCACCACGGTGTGCACGCTGCGGCCGTCGGCGTTGTAGACGAGGTTGTTGACCGGGTTCCAGAGGGCCTGCCACTCCGGGCGCAAGACGTCGAAGGCCACCAGGTCCGCCTTCTTGCCCACCTCGATCGAGCCCAGCTCCGCGCCCAGGCCGAGGGCCTCGGCCCCGTGGATGGTGGCCATCTCGAGCGCGGCCTCGGCCGGGATCTGTCGGGTGTCCTGGCGCGCGTCCTTGTACTGGATGGCAGCCATGTTCATGGTGCGCACCATGTCCAGGTGGTTGGAGTTGTTCGGCGAGTCGCAACCGAGGGCGATCCGGACCCCGCGGGCCAGCAGCTCGGGCATGCGGCCGTGCTCGGGCACGCCGCGCCCGCCCTTGGCCGCGGTGACCGGACACATGGCCACCGTGGTGCCCGAGCGGGCGATGCAGTCGATCTCGGCCTCGTCGAGCCCCAGGCAGTGCGCGAGGAGCACGTTGGGCCCCAGCACGCCGATCGACTCGAGGTAGGCGGTGGGAGTGTGGCCGTGCCGCGCGACCGATTCCTGGCGCGCCTTGGCCCCGCTGTTGTGGTGCAGGGTCAGACCGGTGTGCTGCTCGTCCACCACGTGCTTCAGGGTCTCGAGCAGTCCCGCGCTGCACGTCTCGTACGAGAACGGCATCGCCCAGGCGCGAATCCGCCCGTCGAGTCGCCCGTTCCACTTCGCGAGGAACGAGGTCGTCCGCGCCACCGCCTCCGCCGCCGGGTAGCGCGGCAGGGCCCACGGCGCGGGCTGATCGGTCACGCACTCGCCCAGGACCACCCGGATGCCCGCGTCCTCGTAGGCCTGCAGGCACGCGTCCGGGAACTTGGTGCTGCCGGGATCGAGGAAGCACACCGTTCCGTTCCGGACCAGCTCGACCAGGCCGAGCAGCGTGGTGTGGTACTCCTCGTCCTCGGTCATCGCGGCCTGAAGGTTGAAGACGTGCACGAGCGGGCTCGCCTGCTCGTCGGGGAAGATGCCGCGCACCGGGTGCGCGTAGCTGATGTGCATGTGGCCGTTGAAGAAGCCCGGGGTGATCACGAGGTGGCGGCCGTCGATCACCCGGTCGGCGCGCGCGTCGGCGAGCTCGGCCGCCTTCCCCACCCGGCTGACGCGCCCGTTCTCCACCAGCACCGCGCCGTCCTGGATGATGCGGCGCTGCCGATCGAGGGTCAGGACGTAGCGGGCGTGGTCGATCTTGAGACTCTGCGGTGGCATGGGGGCGGCCTCCCTGGGTGCTTGCCTGAGCGTCCGATGAACGCCCGGAGTCTACGCCGCCGCCCCGCGGGTTGTCCATCGCGCGACCGCCCGGTGCTATGGTCGAGCGCGTGCCGCTCGCCCACGTCGCGCTGGCCCTGCTGGTGACGATCATCTGGGGCGTGGCCTTCGTGGCCACGCGGCTGGCCCTCGACGATTTCTCGCCGCCCGCGCTCACCGCGCTGCGCTTCCTGGTGGCCGCCCTGCCCGCCGCGCTCCTGCCGCGCCCTCGCGTCTCGTGGCGCGCCCTCGTGCTGGTCGGCCTCACCCTCTACACCGGCCAGTTCCTGTTCCAGTTCTTCGGCATCGCGGCCGGGATGCCGCCGGGGCTCGCCGCGATGGTGGTGCAGACCCAGGCCCTCTTCACCATCGTGTTCGCGGCCCTCGCGGCGGGCGAGCGGCCGACCGGCCGCCAGTGGGCCGGGACCGCGGTGGCCTTCGCGGGCCTGGCCGTCATCGCGGCCACCGTGGGACACGACCTGACCGCGATCGGTCTCGGCCTCACCGCGATGTCCGCGGTGAGCTGGGGCGTCGGCAACGTGCTGGTCAAGCGCCTGCCCGCGGTCGACACGCTCGCCCTCGCGGTCTGGCTGAGCCTCGTGCCGCCCCTGCCCGGCCTGGCCCTCGCGATCCTGTGGGACGGTCCGCGAGCGCTCTGGGACTCGTGGCTCGGGGCCTCGTGGCTCGCGCTGGGCGCGATCCTTTACCTGGGCGTCGTCGCCACCGTGCTCGCCTACGCGATCTGGGGCCACCTCCTGCGCCGGCATCCCGCCGCGCAGGTGGCGCCCTTCGCCCTTCTCGTTCCCTTCGTGGCCGCCGCGTCGTCCGCGCTCGTGCTCGGCGAGCGATTCGGCCCGCGCCGCCTCGTCGGCATGGGATTGGTGCTACTGGGCCTCGCGATCATCGTGCGGCCGGGAGGGGCAGGAGTTACGGAGCCGCCTCCTCGTTCCCGGTAAACCTTACCCGCGCGGCTCGCCCCGCGCCCGCCGAACGCGCGTCATCAGGTGGTTCGCGGGCCTTGCACGGGAAATGCTTGGCTCACCGGCAAGGAGGAGCGCATGCTCAAGCCAGCCAGCGGATTCAAGGGTCTCACGATCGCCGCCGTCGACGGCGACCTCGGAAGCGTGGCCGATCTCTACTTCGACGATCTCAGCTGGACCGTTCGCTATCTCGTGGTCGACACCGGCTCCTGGCTGCCCGGCCGCCAGGTGCTGATCTCGCCGCTCTCGGTGAGCGAGGCCGGGGACAAGGTCCTGGTCGATCTCACCCAGGCGCAGGTGAAGGGCAGCCCGCCGGTCGAGAGCGACAAGCCGGTGAATCGTCAGCAGGAGGAGGCGATCGCCCGCTACTACGACCAGCGCTACTACTGGGAAGGGCCGTATCGCTGGGGCCTGCTCGCCTACCCCGGCATGCCGCCGCTACCCACCGCGCCGATCCCGGCCGACGGGATGACCGAGGAGATGGCCGCGCGCGAGCGCGACACCGAGCTCGGCGATCCCTCGCTGCGCAGCGCGCGCGACGTGACCGGCTACTACATCGCGGCGCTCGACGGCGACATCGGCCACGTCGACGACTTCCTGATCGACGATCGCGCGTGGGCCATTCGCTATCTGGTCGCGGACACCCGCAACTGGTGGCCCGGCAAGAAGGTCGTGCTCTCGCCCGACTGGATCAAGACGGTCAGCTGGCCGGACTCGCAGGTGCACGTCGACCTGCGCCAGGACGAGATCAAGGCGTCGCCCGAGTACGATCCGAGCCGACCGTTCGATCGCGCGTACGAGAACCGGCTCCTGGAGCACCACAATCGGCGGAAGTACTGGGAATTCGAGGGGCGCTGAGCCGACTGTTCGCGGATCGAACAGACGGAAAGAGTGACCGGGAATAAAGTACCATTTTCGGGCCCTCGCGCCCGGCCCGCCGACGATCGCGGACCGGGCGGAGTGGGCCGAGTGGCCGTTTCCGGACCCTATACGGGCGTCGCGCTGACCGGGGGGCCACCTGGCACATGGGTTGCTCCCTGCGGGTACCGCTCATGTCCAGCGCTTCGCCGGCTCCGCCCGTCGTCGACCACGTCGTCCAGTTCTATGACGACGACGCGGTCCTGATCGCCACTCTCGCCGACTACGTGGGCACCGGCCTGGCGACCGGTCAGGCGTGCCTCGTGATCGCGACCAAGGATCACCGGGACGCGCTCGAGGAGCGGCTGCGGGGCGCGCGGCTGGACCTCGCGGGGGCACAGGCCACCGGCCAGTACGTGGCCGTCGATGCCCCCGATACCCTGGCCCGCATCGAGGTCGCCGGGGACGTCGATCCGCGGCGCTTCGCGGAGGCGGTCGGCGCCCTCTTCGGCCGGCTCCGATCCGATCGGCCGCTCCGCGTGTTCGGCGAGATGGTCGGGCTCCTGCTGGCGCGCGGGCGGTCCGACATGACCGTCCGCCTCGAGGAGCTCTGGAGCGATCTGCGCGCGACCCGCGCCTTCGAGCTGCTCTGCGCGTATCCCCTCGCCGATCTCGGAGGCCACGCGCTCGTGCACCCGATCGTGGAGATCTGCGCGAGGCACTCGCGCGTCATTCCGGCCGGCTCTCCGCGGCCCGTCGACGAGCAGGCGCGGCTGCGGGCCATCGTCGCGCTCCAGCAGCAGGCCTTCGCGCTCCAGGCCGAGGTGGCCGAGCGCCACACGGTCGAGACCGCGCTCCGGGCGGTGAAGGACGAGCTCGAGGTGCAGGTCGAGGACCTGCGGCGGCTGCACGACATGGCGGTCCGCCTCACCGGGAACCTCGACGTGAAGTCGGTGCTGGGGGAAGTGCTCCAGGCCGCGATCGCGGTGCCGCACACGAGCCTGGGGCTCCTGTTCCTCTGCGCGCCGGACCGGCCCGGTCTCGCGCTGGCGGTGCAGGCGGGCTTCGATCAGAGCTTCCTCGACGAGGTCCGCCACGTCCCGCCGGGAGGCGGGGCCTGTGGCACCGCCTACCTCGAGCGGCGCCAGGTGGTGGTCGAGGACGTGGCCGTCGACCCGGTGTTCGCGGCCTATCGCGGCGCCGCGGAGCGCGCCGGCTTCCGGTCCTGCCACAGCACGCCGCTCTGCACGCGGCGGGGCGACATCATCGGGGTCCTGTCGGTCTTCTTCCCGATCCCCCGGCGACCCCCGGAGCGCGAGCTGCGCCTGATGGACCTGCACGCGCGCATCGCGGCCGACGCGATCGAGAACGCGCGGCTCCACCACCGGCTGCAGCGGGAGCTGGAGGACCGCAAGGAGTCGCTGGCCCGCGAGCACATCGCGCGCGCCGAGGCGGAGAGCGCCAACCGCATGAAGGACGAGTTCCTGGCCACCGTCTCGCACGAGCTGCGCACCCCGCTCAACGCCATCCTGGGGTGGGCCCACATCCTCCGGTCGGGCACCCACGAGGAGGCCACCGTGACGCGCGGGGTCGAGGTCATCGAGCGAAACGCCCAGACCCAGGCCCAGCTCGTCGAGGACATCCTGGACGCCTCGCGCGTGATCACCGGCAGCCTGCGGCTCACCCCGGGCCCGGTCGACCTGGCCGCGGTGATCAACGCCGCGACCGACTCGGTGCGCCTCGGCGCGGAGGCGAAGGGCATCGAGCTGTCGGTGGTGCTCGATCCGGCCGCTCGGCAGCTCTCCGGCGACGCGGGCCGCCTGCAGCAGATGGTGTGGAACCTGCTCACGAACGCCATCAAGTTCACCCCCGCGGGCGGGCGCGTGGAGATCCGCCTGACCCGGGTCGACGGTCACGCGCAGATCCAGGTCACCGACACCGGGGAGGGCATCGCGGCCGACTTCCTGCCCTACATCTTCGATCGCTTCCGCCAGGCCGACTCGACCATCACCCGCCGCCACGGCGGGCTCGGTCTGGGGCTCGCCATCGTGCGCCACCTGGCCGAGCTGCACGAGGGCACCGCGCACGCCGAGAGCGCGGGCGAGGGCTACGGCTCGACGTTCACCATCCGTCTCCCGATGGGAGCGGACGCGGAAGCCGAGCGGCCGGCGAACCTCGCTTCGCCCGGCGCGGTGGCGCCGCTCCGGGGGGTACAGCTCCTGGTCGTGGACGACGACCAGGACGCGCTCGACATCCTCTCCCTGCTCCTCGGCGAGGCGGGGGCGAGCGTGCGCACCGCGACGTCGGCGGCGGAAGCGCTCGCCCTGCTGCGCTGGATCCGGCCAGATGTGCTGGTGTCGGACCTCGCCATGCCGGACGAGGACGGCTACTCCCTCATCCGCAGCCTGCGGACGGTCGAGCGCCAGAGCGGCCGGCGGACTCCCGCGGTCGCGCTGACCGCCTACGTGCGGGTGCAGGACCGCGCTCGTGCGGTGGAGGCGGGCTTCGACGTGTTCGTGGAGAAGCCGGTCGATCCGGAGGAACTGGTCTCGGTCATCGGCGGCCTCGTCGACTCGCGCGTCCAGCCGCGCCGCGCGCGGCCGGACGTCCGGCCGTCCTGACCGGGCGCCGCGGCCGCGGCCCCCTCAGGGGCGGGCGGTCTTATGACGCGCGAGCGCGTCGTGGATCTGCCGCACGGTGGCGAGCCACCTCGGCTCCTCGGGGTCGAGCCGCTCGGTCTGCTCGATGAGGCCCTCGACCTCGTGCACCTGCTCTTCGTGCTGGTCCGACACCCATCCCGACAGCTTGGCGTCGTCGACGCCGTCCTGCTCGATCGGCCCGTAGAGGCAGGCCTCCTCGAGCTCCTCGTGGGCCTTCAGCTCCGGCGTAAGGCTTACCTGGAAAACTTCGGCATGACCTCCTTCGCGAACCACTGGAGCTGCTCGAGCATGACCGCCTTCGGGGTGCCCATGCTGATGCTCACGTTGACGTGCTCGAGGCCGGGGAAGCGCGACTCGAGATCCCGGAGATAGGCCACGAGATCCTCGGGCGGCCCCGCGAACCACGCGCCGGTCTTGGTGTAGTGCTCGACGGTGGGCACGCCCGCCGCGCTCCAGCCGCCCCGCCGCGAGGAGGCCTCGGTCTGGGCCGGGGTGATGCCCGGCACGAAGCCGAGCGGCCCGAACATCTTGACGTGCTCCTCGTAGTAGGGCGTGATCTCGCGGATCGCCTTCTCGCGCGTCTCGGCCAGGTGGAAGAAGATCCCGAGGCAGAGATCCTGGCCCAGGGCCAGCTCGCGTCCGGCCCGCGCGGCCGCCTCGCGGTATTCGTGCACCGGCCCTTCCGCCATCGTCGCGGCGCCGCCCCCGATCACCCCCTTGATGCGGTGGCGCACCATGAAGTCGAGCGCGCGGGGCTTGGCGCTCACGATAGGCTGCCAGCACTCGACCGGCCGGTGGATCGGCCGCGGCACCAGCGTGATCTCGCGCAGCTCGTAGCCGCGGTAGGGCACCGCGGGGGGCAGCGTGTAGTGCTTGCCCTGGTGGGAGAACGACTCCTGGTCGAAGGCCTTCAGGATGATCTCCACCTGCTCCTCGAAGAGCTCGCGGTTGGCCTCGCCGTCGAGGATGGGGGCTCCGAAGGTCTCGACTTCTCGACTGTGATATCCGCGCCCCACGCCGAAGATGGTCCGGCCGCGGGTGAGGATGTCCGCGGTGGCGAAGTCCTCGGCCAGCCGCAGCGGATGCCACATCGGGGCGATGTTGAAGCCGCAGCCGATGCGGAGACGCCGCGTCACGTGGGCCAGGTGCACCGCGAGCATCAGGACGTTGGGCAGGCACTCGTAGCCCTCGTGCTGGAAGTGGTGCTCGGCCAGCCAGATCGCGTCATAGCCGCACTCGTCCATCAGGCGGGCCACGTCATCGGTCTTCTCGAAGACCGTCGCCAGATGCTCGTTCGAGAAGCGGCGCTCGTTGGCCGGGGTGGCCAGCTGGCCCATGTCGGGCAGGTCCACGTGGCCGGGATAGACGGTGGCGAACTTGGTGATCAAGGCTGGTCCTTTCCCGGAGCGGCCGGCCGGTGGCCGAGGCGCGCGGAGATGGCGCGCGCGGAGGCCTTGACCTCCGCGGCGAGCGCCCGGAGACGGGGGCGGACGCGGTCGGTGGGCCCACCGATGGCGCAGGCGCCCGCCACCGCGCCGTCGCGATCGAAGATCGGGGCCGCGATGCCGGCCGCGCCCACCGCCAGCTCGTCGAGGTTGACGCAGAGCCCGGTCTGGCGCACCTCGTCGAGCGCGGCGCGCAGCGCGGGCAGGCTGGTCATGGTGTGATCGGTGTAACGCTTGAGCGGCAGCGCCCGCAAGATCTTCTCCCGCTGGGGCGTGGGCAGAAACGCGAGGATCACCTTGCCACTCGAGGTGGCGTGGAGCGGACGGCGGTCCCCCACCCCGCCCGCGTAGCGGATCACCTGGTCGCTGTCGACCTTGTCCACGAAGACCACCGCGGTCCCGTCGCCGCTGAGCGTCCCGAGGAACACGGTCTCGCCGGTGCGCTCCATCAGCGCCCGCAGCGCGGGCCGGGCGATCTCGGGCAGCCCGCGCTGCGCCGGCCGGCCCAGCCCCAGCTCCAGCGCCCGCCGGCCGAGCCGGTACTCGCCCCCCGGCCCCTGCTCGAGGTACTCGCGCGCGGCCAGGGTGCGGAGCAGCGGGAGCAGGCTGCTCTTGGGGGCCAGGAGCTGCGCGCTCAGCTCGCGCAGGGCCAGGCCACCACGGGTGGAGACAATCAGTTCCAGGATGTCCACCACTCGGCCCGCGGCGCGGTGGGCCCCCGCCGCGCGCGCGTCCGGGAGCGCGGTCGGGCTGGTCGTGGAGCTCATTGGCGCGCCGCCGGCACCTCGAAACCGAAGAAGCGCGCCGCGTTCAGGCCGAGCACGTTGGCCCGCGCGGCCTCGGAGAGATGCCCCATGGTGCGCTCGATGGCCGGAGCCGAATGCGGCCACGTGCCTTCATGGTGCGGATAGTCGTTGCCCCACATGAAGCGGTCGGCGAGCCCCATCGGCTCGGCCAGCGCGAGGCCGGCGGGATCCTCCTGGAACGAGGCCCAGCAATGCTCGCGGTAGTACTCGCTCGGCAGGCGCCCGAGCTTCGGCCGCACCCAGAAGTGGTGCTTGCGGTACGCCTCGTCCATCGCGCCGAGGAACCACGGCACCCAGCCGATGCCGGCCTCGATCGTCGCCACCCGCAGTCGCGGGAAGCGCTCGAACACGCCGGAGGCGCAGAGGTTGGCCACCGGCTCGATGGTGGGCGAGAGCGAGTGCGAGACGTAGTTGATCACCGCGCCCCCGTTGCCGCGCGCGGCTCGCGGGTCGCGCCCGGTCGAGACGTGGAAGGTCACCGGCAGACCGGCGTCCTGGATCACCGTCCACAGCGGGTCGAACATCGGCAGGTTGTAGTTCGGGTGATCCACGTCGTGGCCGCCCCAGATGGGCTTGCACGGCAGCGTGAGCAGCCGGAAGCCCTGCCTGGCCACGCGCGCCACCTCCGCGATCGACCCGTCCAGATCGCCGGTGGCGAGCGCGGCGGCGGGCGCCATGCGGTCGCGGAAGCGTCCGAAGGTCTCGTGCGCCCAGTCGTTGTAGACGCGGCACTGGGCCATCGCGAAGACCGGATCCGGAGTGGCCCACATCGCGAGCCCCTTGTTGGGGAAGATGACCTCCGCGTCGATGCCGTCCCGGTCCATGTCGCGCAGGCGCTCGACCGGATCGGCCCCCACCCGCTGGCGCAGGCCGTCCTCGCCCTCGAGCGCGTCGGTGCGCAGCCGGTCCGGCCGGTGGCCCTCCGACACGCGCCACTTCACCCCGTTCTCGTCGGTGATGACCCGGGGCACGCGCGCGCGATACTTCTCCTCGATGCGGGTGGCCCAGAGGTCGTGGGGCTCGTTGGCGTGACAGTCCGCCGAGACCATGAAGTACTTCCGGGGATCGTCCGGCCACGCGGTGCGCGGCCAGCCCGCGTGGCCCGGCGTGTCGAGACGCCACCGGTTGGGCTCGTTGATGACGATATCGGCCGAGGGCATCGGGGTCGGGGTCATGGCGCGATCCTCCTCCACTGCACGAGCGTGAACGGGGGCGTGACGTCGTCGTGCGGCTCGAAGACCGCTTCCACCGGCGCGCCGATCGGAACCTCCTGGGTGGGATCTCCGAGCAGGTTGCCGATCATGCGGACGGAGCCCGCGTCGGGCAGCTCCACCAGGACGACGATGTAGGGGCCGTGGTCCTTGAGCGCGGGGTGCACCGGATGCCAGGCGCGCTCCCACGAATAGACGTGGCCGCGCGGGGCCGTCTCCACCCACTCCAGTTCGGCGCCGAGGCAGCGGTGGCAGATCCACTCCGGCCCCCACTGGAACCCCCGGCAGCCCCGGCAGCGCTGGACGAGCAGTCGCCCCGCGCGCGTGCCCTCCCAGTACGGCCGGTCGAGCCCGTCCCCCTCCGCCACCGGGCGCGGCATGCCGGCGGGCAGATACGTCGCGGCGCTCACAGGGTGTCCCCGGTGCCGACCAGCATGCTGGAGACCGGCGTCACCATCGGGCCCGAGATCACGAGGCCCACCCGCGCGCCCGGCACCTGGCTGGTGGACTCGCCGCGGAGCTGGCGCACCACCTCGATCTGCAGCTCGAGCCCATGCATGTAGCACTCGGCCAGGTTCCCGCCGCTGGTGTTGAGCGGCAGGCGCCCGCCGGGCGCCATCAGGTTCTCGGGGGTGAGGAAGTCGTTGGCCTCCTCGGGGGCGAAGAAGCCGTGCTCGACCAGACTCATCAGCACGCCCCCGGTGAAGTTCTCGTAGCTCTGGACCACGTGGACGTCCTTGGGGCCGAGGCCCGCCATCTCCCAGAGGTGGGGGGCCACCGTGGTGAAGCTCGAGGAGGCGTAGGTCGGCGCGTTGTGGCCGCGCGCCGCGTTGCGATACTCCGAGCCCTGCGCGACGCCCAGCAGGTAGGCGGGTGGGTGGCGCAGATCGCGCGCCCGCTCGGCCGAGACCAGCACCAGCGCGGCGGCCCCGTCGTTCTCCATGCAGCAGTCGAAGAGCCGGAAAGGCTCGACGATCCACCGCGAGGCGTCGTAAGCCTCGGCGGTGAGCGGCCGACCGTGCATCACGGCTCTCGGGTTCGCCTGGGCGTGATGGTAGGACGCGAGCGCGATGGCCCGCTGCGCCTCCGGCCGCACCCCGTGGTCGTGCATGAAGCGCATCACCCGCATCGCGAAGCGCTGGGCCGGCGAGATGAGGCCGTAGGGGAACGTGAGCGCCGCCTCGCCCGACACCGTGCCGCCTGGGGGCGCGGCCCCGAACCGCTGGAACTGCCCCTGCGCCAGCGCGCGGAAGACCACCACGCACTCGGCGTAGCCCGCGGCCACCGCGGCCGCCGCGTTGCCCACCGCCGCCGAGCCGCCGCCTCCGCCCCCGCCCCACTGCATGTTGGAGAAGCGCAGCTCGGGCAGGCCGAGCGCGGCGGCGAGCCGGGAGGGATCGTTGCGGTCGTTGCTGTAGGAGGCGAAGCCGTCCACCTGCCGCGGGTCGATCCCGGCGTCCTCGCAGGCGCGCAGGATGGCCCGTAGCGCCAGCGCGAACTCCGACTCGGGCGCGCGCCCGTGCTTGTAGTAGGCCGTCTCGCCGATCCCGGCGATCGCGACCCGTCCCCGGATGGTACGCGGCGCGCTCATCCCCGCCTCCTCACCGTTGAATGCCGCCCATTCTCAGTATCGAATGACGTTCCGCATTCGGCACGAGAGAAGATATCCCGCCGCGCGGGCCTTGTCACGCGCGATCTGGACCTCAGTGCGGCGAGCCGGTGGTGATCGGCAGGAAGGGGGCGTGGTCGCGCGTCCACGGCACGTCCAGGCGGGTCAGCAGCCGCTCGAGCGCGGGCTCGTCCGGCACGAGCAGCCGGTCCCCCGCCACCGCGAGCGCGGCGTGGAGGCGGCCGACCTCGAGCGCGACGCGGATGCCTTCTCGCTCGCTCCGCGGGCTCACCATCAGCAGCGCCTCCGACGCCGCCTCCACCGTGACGTACCAGCCGGGGCCCACGTAGAGCAGCCGGCCGGGCGCGAGCACCTCGCCGGGTGGGAGCATCAGGGTGAAGACGCGGCCGGCCCGGGTGACCACGCGGCGCCGCGCGCGGCGCCGCTCCTGCGCGGTCAGGTCTACCGCGTCGGCCTCGTATCCCGCGAGCTCGGCCCGATCGTCCCGCGCGGGCAGGCCCGCGATGACGATGGTGTCGCCGGTCACGCCCGGCGGCCGGTCTCCAGGTGCTCGCGCCAGTAGTGGTGCGTCTTGGCCACCACCGTGATGACGCTCTTCACCTGGTCCTCGAGCCGGAAGTCGGGCCCCGCGGGCAGGAATAGCCGGTCGCCCTCGACGCGCGCGTCCACGTTCTCCAGGATGATGGCCGCGCAGAGCCACGCGGCCATGCGCGGGCTCTCGCAGCGGATCGCGATCAGGCCGGGACCGCTTGCCTCCGCGACCAGCCCGGTGGTCTCGAGGATGCCGCGCTCGAGCTCGGCCAGCATCTCCGGGGCGGACCCGCCCACCCGGTCGCCGAGCCCGGGCGCGCGTAGCGCCCGGTCGACGCCGCGCTGCGGGGGCCCGCCATGGAGGGCGAGCTCGCAGAAGGTGGTCCACATCGCGCCCCAGTCGGGGCGGCCCTCGCGCCAGAGGAAGGGCGCCGAGGCCATCGCGTCGGCGTCCAAGGCCGGCGGCGACAGCTCCCGTATGCGGGCGGGACTCCGGCGGAGGAGGGGCTGGGCCTGGTCGAGCGTCTCGATGGGCACGGTGGCGAGGGTGACCGGGACGCCGGTGCGCTGCGCGAGCGCGGCGGCGGTCTCCGCGCACGTCTCCCGCGCCGCCGCCGAGAGCGCGGCGTCCACGACGAGCACGATGCGCCCCGCGATGTCGTCCGGTTGGTCCATTCCCGCGCCCGGATCATACCATCCAGGCTTCCGCGGGTCCGGGGGGGTCGGGCGAAGAAGCACGGAAGCAGCGCGAGCTGACGCGACTGGGCCACGAGCACGCCCGCTCCGTCCCAGATCTCGAAGTCCTCCTCGTGGAAGCCGCCGGCCACGAAACGCGGGGTGGAGCGGCACGCGAGCCAGCCGGGCGCCGGACGCGCGCGCACGTGGACGGTCAGCTCGACGGTGGCCGACCCGACCTCGCCCAGGTCCAGGATCACCGGGGCGGCCGCGTCGACCAGCGCGGGCAGGCTGAGCGGATCCGCGTCGCGTCCGTCACGGTAGCGCATCCAGGACTCCATGCTCGCCCGGCCGGAGGGCCGACCCGCGCCCAGCCCGGCAACGCGGCCACCCGATACTCGAGCACGTTCCAGCGATCGGTGATGACCGCCGCGAACCGCCCGGTCTCCCCGGGACGGTCCGCGACGGCCTCCACTGCGGTGTCGACATCGTAGGCGTGGAGGCGTTCCGCGCTCACCGCACCGCCTGGCGCAGCCGCGCGAGCCCAACCGCTTGCAGTATTCCGAAGAGCAGCACCGCCACCGCCACCGCGGCCACCGCGAGGGTGCCGAGCGCGGTCAGCGGGCCGGCGAGGATCACCACCGCGCTGCCGGCCACCCACGCCGCGTTGAGCACCACCGCGGTCAGGGCCCCGCCGCGACTGACCGTGGCGCGCGCTCCGTTCCACAGGAGCGCGGCGGCGTAGACCACGAGCAGCGCGCCGACCGTCCGCGCGATGTGGGGCCCGGGCAGGCCCATGAGGCTCGAGAGCGGGCCGGCGCCGGCCAGGAGCAGGACTCCACACAGGCCGGAGGCGACCCCGTCGATCTGCAGGCTGCGTCGAAGAAAGCTCGCGTCGTGCATGGTTCTCTCTCCTCCAGGGCCGGGCCAGTTTACGGCATCTCGGGCAGGCCGACCGCCTGCCGGATCTGGGCGAGCTGATCGGCGTGCCCGTGCCAGTGCCGGTCGAACATGCCGCCCACGAAGATCGCCAGCGTGATCTCGTCGGTGCCGATGAGCGGCTCGAACAGCGGGATGCGCGCCTTGCGGCCGAGATCGGGCTCACCGAGCGTCTCCAGATACGCGAACACCTGGCGCCGCTGCGCGTCGAGCGCGGCGGTCAGCTCGGCCAGGGTCATGCGCGCGCGCTCCGCGGTCACCGTGACCACCCCGGGGATGATCTCGATCAGCGGGGGATCGGCCGCCGCGAAGCACTCGAGCAGCCCGGTGGGCCGGAAGCCGGGCTCGAAGAGCAGATGGCAGAGCACCTGCCGGGTGGTCCACTGCCCGGGGGCATGCGCCCGCTCGAGGTGGGCCTCCATGCCCGCGAGCTGCCTCTCGAGCCGCTCCCAGGCCGCGTCGTTCTTCTTCCGGAGCTCGTTCACCGTTGCGTTGCTCATGATGGGTCTCCTTTCGAGACCCATCTTCGAGGGGAAGCGTCATGCTCGCAATTACGCGGGAGGTAATCGGGTGTAACCTATTCGACACCATGCTCGCGGTCCGCCCCCGCTTCGAGTTCGAGCGCGACGCGTTCGCGTTCCCCAACGAGCTGGTGTGGGAGTACCACTTCGACGAGGCCACCGGCGCCACCGCGGCCCGCCGGCGCGTCCCCCCGCCCGACTACGCGCTGCGCTGCTTCGTGCTGATCCGGGCCGCGCGCCAGTTCCTCTACCACGCGCGCTTCGACCCCACCGCGCCGCCCGCCTCCGACGACGTCTACCACCGGCAGATCCGCGCGGTCCTCGCGCGCAACCCCCGCCGGCCGTCGCCCGCGGGCGAGCGGGTCGTGATCCCGGGCTTCGCCGGCCTCCGCGAGATGAGCGCCGCGCGCGAGTCGCTGCTCAAGCGGGAGTGCGGCGGGTCGTGGCGCTCCTACGTGCTGCGGAGCCACTGGCACATCGTGGTGCCGGTCTCGCGGAGCCACCAGGATCGCACCGCTCGGCAGCTGCTCGAATCGGTCCGGCACGACGGCGCCCCGATCATCCACCTGCTGCGCTTCCCGTCGCTCGCGATCAACCACGGCATGGTGGTCTTCGATGGGACGCCCACCGAGACCGGCGTCACGTTCCTGGCCTACGATCCCAACGAGCCGGCGCGCCCGGCCCGGCTCACCTACGATCGGCCGCGCCGGACATTTTCGCTTTCCGCCAATCGCTACTGGCGCGGCGGCGACCTGAACGTCTTCGAGATCTTCCGCCGCTGGTACCTGTGAGAGCCGGCGCGGCCGGCAAAAACCCCGGGGCCGCCGGGGGCGATCTGGCATAGACTACCGGCTATTCCGCGGCGGCAACGGTCGCCCCGCTCAATCCCCGTCGAGGAGGACGAGCCCACATGTCCGATCACGAGCGCACCGGCCTGAGCCGGCGTCAACTTCTGAAGACCGGCGCCCTGCTGGCCGCCGCGCCCATCCTGGGCGCCCGACCCGCCGCCGCCCAGAGCCCCGCCCGGTCCACCAAGGTGCTCGACTTCCAGACCGGCGCGGATGTCGCCAAGGCCGAACAGGAAGGCGAGGTCGTGTACTACGGCCACGACGGCGAGGCGGGCATCGCGGCCCTGCTCGAAGGCTTCCGCAAGGACTTCCCCAAGATCAAGACCGGCTACGTGCGCGCCCAGACCGGGGCGCTCTACGCCAAGATCACCGCCGAGCGCTCGGCGAACCGCTTCGGGGTGGACGTCCTCCAGCTCTCCGACATCTCCCCCGCCATCGACTTCCAGAAGAAGGGCGGCTACGAGCTGCACGTCTCCCCGGAGCACGCGGCCTACAAGGCCGCCTACCAGAGCACGCCCGCCGGCCACTTCACGTGGGCGGGCGTCACCTTCGCGGGCATCGCGTACAACCGCTCCAAGGTGAAGGCGGAGCAGGCGCCCAAGACCTGGAAGGACATCGTGAGCCCCGCGTTCAAGGACGGCATCAGCGCCAAGCTCTCGACCTCCGGCATGCAGCACATGCAGTGGTACACGCTCCGGAAGCTCTACGGCGCCGACTTCTGGCCGGAGTTCGCCAAGCAGCGGCCCAAGGGCTTCGACTCGCGCGCGCAGCTCTTCGACCGGCTCGCCAAGGGCGACGACCGGGTGTGCGCGCTCGCCGAGTACGGGGGCTACACCCTCTTCAAGGAGAAGGGCGCGGAGATCGATTTCGTGGCGCCGCCCGACGGCCTGCCCGCGACCCCGGCGCTCATCGGAGTAGTGAACCGCGCGCCGCACCCGGAAGCGGCCAAGCTCTTCGTGGACTGGGCGCTCTCCAACCGGGGCCAGTCGGTGTACCAGACCCAGACCATCCTGCTCTACGGCTCGGTCCGGAACGACGCGCCGCCGATGGCCACGGGCAAGAAGCTCGCCGACTTCAAGCTCCTCTTCCCTTCCGACTGGACCGACTTCCAGGCCAGTCACGGCGTCTTCGTCAAGGAGTGGAACGCGCTGATGGGGCTCTGAGGCGGTCGGGCGGTTGAAGTTCCGGCGCTTCCGGCCGGGCCCGCGCCTCGTCAGCGTGCTGGTCGGCGGCGCCGCCGCCGTCCTCGTCCTCTACCCGATCGCCTTCCTGCTGCAGGCCTCGCTGAGCGTGGGCGACCCGCAGGCCCGGCCGCCCGAGGCCTACGGGCTCGACAACTTCGCGGACCTGCCCCGCTACGGTCACATCTTCGCCAACACCGTGAGCGTGGCGGTGGCCGCGACCGCGATGGCGGTCGTGTTCGGCTTCGTGATGGGCTGGATCCTCTCGCGCACCAACGTGCCGGGCCGCGGCGCGCTCGAGCAGCTCATGGCCCTGCCCTACTACGTGACCCCGTTGATGGGCGCGCTCGCCTGGAGCCTGATCGGCTCCCCGAGCGGCGGCTTCGTGAACCAGGTCTGGCGGGCCCTGGGCGGCGAGAGCCACCTCATCGACGTCACCACGCCCTACGGCATCGCCTGGGTGATGGCGCTCTTCGAGGGCTCGGTGGCCTTCGTGATGATCGGGGCGGTCATGAAGTCCATGGACCCGGCGCTCGAGGAGGCCTCGCAGGTCCTCGGGGCGGGGCGCATCCGGACGATGCTGCGCATCACGCTGCCCCTGGTCCTGCCCGGCGTGCTGGGCGCCGCGATCTTCGTGTTCGCGGAGATGCTCGGCTCCTTCTCGGCCGCGCTGGTGCTCGGGCTGCCGGCCCGCTTCTACGTGGTGACCACCGCGATGTACCAGCTCGTCTCCCAGTACCCGCCCCAGTTCCCTCGCGCGGCGGCCATGGGCGTCTCGCTCTTCGGAGTGATGTTCGCCATGGTGTACGTCTACCGTCGGATCATCCGGGCGGGCAGCTACGCCACCATCACCGGGAAGGCCTTCCGCCCGCGGGCCATGGACGTGGCCGGGCTGCGCTGGCCGCTGCTGGGCCTCTGCGGCGCCTACCTCGCGATCGCGGTGGTCTTGCCGGTCGTCACCCTGCTCTACGCCTCGTTCCAGCGGCTCGCCACCGCGTTCCCGCGCGCGAGCAACTTCACGCTCGCCAACTACGAGACCGCGCTCTCGCTCGACGCGGTGCGGACCGCGCTCTGGGACAGCCTGCTCCTGGGCCTCGGCACCGCGAGCATCGGCGTGGTGCTGATGGGCTTCCTCGCGTGGATGATCTACCGCTCGCGACTGCCGGGGGTGGGCGCGATCGAGTACGTGCTGATGTTCCCGCAGGCGGTGCCGCGCCTCGTCTTCGCGTTCGGCATGCTGTGGGCCTGGCTGATCTTCCCGATCCCGATCTACGGCACCCTCTGGCTGCTCCTGATCGCCTACCTCACCGTGTTCCTGCCGCTCGGGCTCCGGACCATCGCGGGGGTGATGCTCCAGATCGACCGCTCGCTCGAGGAGTCGGCCCAGATGTGCGGGGCGTCGTGGGGCTACCGCATGCGCACCGTGACCATGCCGCTGCTGCGCCCCGGCCTGATCGCGGCCTGGCTGCTCCTCTTCATCGCGAGCGTCCGCGAGCTGGGCGCCTCCATCTTGCTGATGGGCCCCAAGGCCAAGGTCATCACCCCTACCATCGTCGAGTCCTGGTTCTCGACCAGCACCGAGCTGACCGCGGCGATGGCCCTGCTCCAGACCCTGGCCGTCTCGGTGGCCCTGGTCCTCCTGTTCACGGTGGTCCGGCGGGCCACCCAGCCGGTCGGGGAATAGCGTGAGCCAGCCGCCCGTCCCGGGGCGCCGGGCCGCCTCGATCGAGGTCCGCGACCTGGTCGTCCGCTACGGGACGGTCACCGCGGTGCGCGGGATCTCCTTCTCGGTGGCCGCCGGCGAGCACGTGACCCTGCTGGGTCCGTCGGGCTGCGGCAAGACCACCACCCTGCGGGCCATCGCCGGGCTCGAGCCGCCCGAGTCGGGCGAGATCCGGATCGACGGCCAGCCGGTCTTCTCCTCCACCCCGCGCGTCCGCGTGCCGCCCGAGCAGCGGGGACTCTCGATGGTGTTCCAGTCCTACGCGATCTGGCCCCACATGACCGTGTTCGACAACGTGGCCTACGGCCTGCGGGTGCGGAAGATGCCGGAGGCGGAGCTCCGGGAGCGGGTCGCGTGGGCGCTCGGCCTCGTGCAGATGCGCGAGCTGGCCACCCGCAGCGCCGCGAAGCTCTCGGGCGGCCAGCAGCAGCGGGTGGCCCTCGCGCGCGCCTTCGTGTTCGGGCCCGCGGTGCTGCTCTTCGACGAGCCCCTCAGCAACCTGGACGCGAAGCTGCGCGCGGAGATGCGGCTCGAGATCAAGGAGCTGCAGCGGACGCTCGGGATCACGTCGGTGTACGTCACCCACGACCTGGAGGAGGCCCTCGCGATCTCCGACCGCATCGTGGTCATGCGCGACGGCGCGATCGAGCAGGCCGGGACCCCGGCCGAGATCTACGACCTGCCACGCAACCCGTTCGTCGCCGACTTCGTGGGATCGGCCAACCTGATCGAGGGCCGGCCGCGGCCGGAGCTGGCCGGCCCGGGCCTCGTGGCCCTCCAGACCGCGGGCGGCGCGATCGTGCACGGCACCGCCTACGGCCGCCGGCCGGGCGACCGGATGTGCTTGTCGGTGCGCACCGTCCACGTGCGCCTCTCCCGCGAGCGGCCGGCCGGAGCGGTCAACGTGTGGCCGGCGACGGTGCGCCGCCGAGTCTTCCAGGGCGACTTCACCCAGTATCACCTCGACTGGGACGGCCGCACCCTGGTCGTCCGGGGCGTGACCGCGGATCCGGTGGACGAGGGCTCGACGGTCTACCTGACCGTCGAGCCCCGCCACTGCGTGCTGCTGGAGGGCTAGCGCCGGCGGCGCTAGTCCTTGCCGTGCCCCTTGCCCCTGCCCTTCCCGTGGCCCGGGTGGTCGTCGTCGTCCCGGCCCCGGTCGCGGTCGTGATCGCGCTCCTTCCAGGCGCGCTTGTCGGCCCACTCCGGGCCCCACTCTTCCTTCCAGTGCGGCGCGCGAGCGCGCTCCCACTGCTTCCAGTGGCCGGGGGGCACGTGATAGTACTGCACCGGCACGAGCAGCACCGGGCGCGGCACGAACTGGGGCCCGACAACCACCCAGGGGCCGTTGTAGCCGCCGCTCATGTACCAGCCGCCGGCGGAGAACGCCCAGTACTGGCCGTTGTAGAAGAACAGATTGCTCGGCGCGGCGGGCGTGGGCACGTACTGCACCGCCGGCACCTGGGGCACCACGACCAGCCGGGGCGGCGCGGGCAGGTGGAAGCCGATGTCGACGTGGACCTGCACCTGCGCCACGGCGGCGGGAGCCGCCACCACGAGCGCGATCAATGCCACGAGCAAGGCGAGCATGGGGGATCCTCCTGTCCCCGTATTGTCGCCCAGCGGATTTTTCGCGCCTAGCGCCCCGTCTCCGTGCCGAGGCTCGCCAGGAAGTGGACCAGGCTCACGATCTCGTCGTCCTGGAGGGGCTGGGTCGCCACCGTCATCGTCCCGTCGAGGTCCGAGGCGGTCTTCGCCTTGAAGCCGCGCAGGAGCCGCAGCAGGTAGTCGAAGTCCTGCCCGGCCAGGCGCGCGGCCTGCTGCTGGCCGGTGAGCCCGGGCCGGTGGCACGACGTGCAGTGATGCTGCTCCGCGAGCTGCCGCCCCGCCGCGACCCGCGCCGCGTCGGTGGCGGCGGGGCGCCCCCGCGCCGGCTGCGCGGCGTAGAACGCGGCCAGGTCCGCCATGTCCGCGTCGTCCAGCTTCTCCGCGAGCGGGGACATCTGCGGGTCCTTCCGCCGCCCGTCGCGGTACTTGATGAGCTGCCAGTGCGTGAAGAACACCGGCTGCCCGGCGAGCGAGGGCGTGCCGGGAATGGTGGCGTTGCCGTCGGGACCGTGGCAGGCCGCACAGACCTGGGCCTTGCGGCGCCCCGCCTCGGGATCGGCCGCGGGGGCCACGGTCGCCGCCAGCAGCAGGGCGACGGCCGCGGCCCCCATCGCGAGCCGGGAGGGTGTCAGGGCTGGTAGGCGACCCGGTAGATCGCACCCGCGTAGTCGTCCGCGATCAGCAGCGAGCCATCCTTCATCTGCTGGGTGTAGACCGGGCGGCCCCAGATCTGGTCGCCCTGCAGCCATCCCTCGGCGAAGACCTCGTACTTCGGCACGTCGCGGGGCCTAAGGGTGACCATCATCACCCGGAAGCCGACCTTCTCGGTGCGGTTCCACGAGCCGCGCTGGGCGAGGAAGATGCGGTTGCGGTACTCGGGCGGAAACATCGAGCCGGTGTAGAACTGCACCCCGTTGCCGGCCACGTGGGGGCCGGTCTTGAGCAGCGGCGGCGCGAACTCCCCGCACGAGCGGCCCTGGGCGAAGTCGGGGTCCGGGATGTCGCCCTGGTGGCAGTACGGGAAGCCGAAGTGCAGGCCTTTCTTCGCCGCCACGTCGAGGCGATCGCTCGGGGCGTCGTCGCCCAGCCAGTCGCGCCCGTGCGTCGCGAAGTACAGCTCCTTCGTCACCGGATGCCAGTCGAAGCCCACGCTGTTGCGCACCCCGTGGGCCACGTACTCGAAGCCGGTGCCGTCCGGGTTCACCCGCGAGATGTTGGCGTGGGTGTCGGGCGGCACGCAGATGTTACAGGGCGCGCCGATGTTGAAGTAGAGCTTGCCGTCCGGTCCGAAGGCGAGGTACTTCCACCCGTGCGGGAGATCGCGCGGCAGGATGTCGTAGACCACCTCCGGGGCCGGCGGGCTGTCGAGCTTCGCCTCGATCCCCGGCATCTTGGTGATCCGCGAGACCTCCGCGACGTAGAGCGTCCCGTCCTTGAACGCGACCCCGTTGGGCAGGTTGAGCCCCTTGGCGATGACCTTCACCTCGCGCCGGCCGTTCCGGTCCACCACCGCGTACACGTTGCCGGCCACCCGGCTGCTGACGAAGAGCGTGCCGTTGTCGCCCCACACCATGGCGCGCGCGTTGTTGATGCCGTGGGCCCACAGCGAGACCTTGAAGCCCCGCGGCACCTTGATCTTGTCGACCGGGATCTCGCTCGCCGCCGCCGGGCCGGGCGGCTGGGCGATCGGGGCCAGGGTGGAGTTGGCGAGGTCGGCGGGCTGGCCCTGCTTCCACGGCGGCGGCGCCTGGGCCGAGGCCGGCGGGGCGAGGACGAGCGCGAGCGTGACCGCGAGCAGTGTACCGATGACGGGCCGCATGGTGAGCCTCCCTCTTCTCGGTTTCTGGTGAGGGTCGCGGACGACACGGGCCCGGCAACCGGCCCGCCCAGCGGGAACATAGGTCGCGGCCGCGTCGGTTGTCAAGGCGGGCACCTGGTGACGGAGAGCGTCAGCCCTCCCTGGACGCCGGGCACGCAAGTGCGCGGCAGCACGAGCCTGGCACCGCTGGCATCACCCTTGCCGCAGACCGGACGCGGGCGATCACGTCATGCTGACCTTTCTCATCCGCTGCGCGACCTGGGTGCTGATCGGCTGGCTGCTCAGCATGAACCCGGTGGTCACCGCTCATGCTCGCCACGCGGTGGCCGGGTGGCGCGCGGCCTGGAGGATCGAGGCCCCGACGTGCGGCGTCCGCGCCTACGGCCTGCTGTTCCGCGCGAACGACTGCGAGACCGAGGTCCAGTAGACGGCCGCCTGGCAGTAGACGGCTGCCCCGGCCGGAGCGCTCGCGGTATGATGCGCTCGCGATGACCACCTCCCGCGGCATGGTGCCGGCCGATCTCACCCGCATCCGCTTCGTCAGCGATGCCCAGGTCTCGCCCGACGGCCGCGTCGTCGCCTTCGTGGTCACCACGCTCTCCGAGGAGCGGGACGAGTATCTCTCCCAGATCTGGCTCGTGGACAGCGCCGGGGGCGAGCCCCGGCGCTTCACCACCGGCCCCCGACGGGACACCGCGCCGCGCTGGTCCCCCGACGGCGCGCGCCTGGCCTTCGTCTCCGAGCGCGAGGGCAAGAAGAAGGGGCAGCTCCACGTGATGCCCGCCACCGGGGGCGAGCCGATCCGGCTCACCGACCTGCGGCACGGCGTGAGCGCTCCCGAGTGGTCGCCCGACGGGACCCGGCTCGCCTTCGTCTCGCGGGTGGGCGGCTGGGTGGAGCCCGAGTCCGAGGAGGAGAAGCGGAAGTCGCGGCCGCCGCGCGTGATCACCACGCTCAAGTATCGGTACAACGCCGAGGGCTTCACCTACGACCGGCGGCCCCAGGTCTTCACGGTGGCCGCCGACGGCGGCGAGCCGCGCCAGGTGACCGAGGGCGACTTCGACCACGCCGACCCGGCCTGGTCCCCCGACGGCCGCGCGCTCGCCTTCGCCTCCGCGCGCCACGACGAGCGCGACCACGACGACGCGAGCGACATCTGGATCGTCGATAAAGAGGGCGGCGCGCCGCGACGCCTGACCCGGACCCAGGGGCCGGCCGGCCAACCCGCCTTCTCCCCAGCGGGCGACGCGGTCGCGTTCCTGGGGCGCGCGAGCCGCAACGCCTTCGGGCGCAACATCCGGCTCTTCACCGTGCCGGCGGCGGGAGGCGCGTCGGAGTGCCGGACCGAGTCCCTGGACCGCTCCTGCGGGCCGCTCGGGGTGGCCCCTCTCTGGAGCGCCGACGGCCGGACGCTCACGATCGCGGCGGAGGACCAGGGCAGCCTCGGGCTCTTCCGGGTGGAGGCGGGGGGCGGGGCCCCGCGCCGCGTGGTGGCCGGAGAGCGCGTGGTCGGGAGCTACTCGGCCTCGCGTGACGGCGCGGTCCTCGCGTTCACCGCGAGCGAGCCCGGCGCGCCCGCCGAGGTGTTCGTGTGCGGGCCCGACGGCGGGGGCGAGCGGCGGCTGACCGACCTCAATCGCGCCTTCACGCGTGAGGTGACCCTCGCGCGTCCGGAGCGCTTCCGCTTCGAGCGCGCCGGCTTCACGGTGGACGCGTGGATCGTGAAGCCCCACGGCTTCGAGCCGGGCCGGCGCTATCCCCTGCTGCTGAACGTCCACGGCGGCCCGCACGCCCAGTACGGCTATCCCTTCTTCGACGAGTTCCAGGTGCAGGCCGGCGCGGGTTACGGCGTGCTCTACGCGAATCCGCGGGGCAGCCAGGGCTACGGCGAGGCCTTCGCCGCAGCAGTGGTGGGCGACTGGGGCGGCGGCGACGCGGCCGACGTGCAGGCCGCGCTCGACGAGGCGCTGAGCCGCTTCGACTGGATCGACTCCGAGCGCCTGGGCCTGCTCGGCGGCAGCTACGGCGGGTTCATGACGAGCTGGATCGTGGGGCACTCCAAGCGGTTCCGGGCCGCCTGCTCGGAGCGCGCGGTCAACGTGCAGACCAGCATGTTCGGCACCAGCGATATCGGATTCGTCTTCAACCAGGTGGAGCTGGGCGGGGTGCTGCCCTGGGAGGACATGGCGAAGTACCTCGAGCGCTCACCGCTCACCTACGCCAAGGACATCACCACCCCGCTCCTGATCCTGCACTCCGAGGACGACCTGCGCTGCCCGATCGAGCAGGCCGAGCAGCTCTTCGTCGCGCTCAAGACCCTCCGGCGCGAGGTCGTCCTCGTCCGCTTCCCCGACGAGAACCACGAGCTGACCCGCTCCGGCAAGCCCCGCCACCGGCTCGAGCGCTTCCGGATCTTGCTCGACTGGTTCGCCAAGTACCTCCGCGCGCCCTAGCCGGCCGCCGATAAAGGCCTGCGCGTCCTTCGGTGCTCGGCGCTAGTCGGCCAGATCTGCGTAGAGCGGAGTGCTGAGGTAGCGCTCCCCGAAGGAGGGGATGATCACCACGATCAGCTTGCCCGCGCTCGCGGGCCGGCGCGCCACCTCGACCGCGGCCCAGAGCGCGGCGCCCGAGGAGATGCCGACCAGCAGTCCCTCCTCGCGCGCGGCGCGGCGCGCGAAGGTGAAGGCGTCGTCGTTCTTCACCCGGATGATCTCGTCGTAGATCTTCGTGTTGAGGATCTCGGGGACGAACCCCGCCCCGATGCCCTGGATGGGATGGGGGCCCTTGGCGCCGCCCGACAGGACCGGGGAGGCGTCGGGCTCCACCGCCACGCACCGGAAGCCGGGCTTCCGCGCCTTGATCACCTCGCCCACCCCGGTGATGGTGCCACCGGTGCCGATGCCGGCCACCAGGACGTCGACCTGGCCGTCGGTATCCCGCCAGATCTCCTCCGCGGTCGTGCGGCGGTGGATCTCGGGATTCGCCGGGTTCTGGAACTGCTGGGGGATGAAGTAGCGCGAATCGCTCTTGGCCAGCTCCTCGGCCCTCTTGATCGCCCCCGGCATGCCCTCGGCGGCCGGGGTCAGGATCAGCTCCGCCCCGTAGGCCCGCAGGAGCATTCGCCGCTCCTTGCTCATGCTGTCGGGCATGGTCAGCGCGAGCTTGTACCCGCGCGCCGCGCAGACGAACGCCAGGCCGATGCCGGTGTTGCCGCTGGTCGGCTCGAGGATGATCGTGTCGGGCTTGATGCGACCGGCCTTCTCGGCCGCGTCGATCATGGCCACCCCGATCCGGTCCTTGACGCTGTGGGCGGGGCTGTAGAACTCGAGCTTGGCCACCACCTGCCCCGCCGCGCCCTGGGTCAGGCGCCGGATCCGCACCAGCGGGGTATTGCCGACCAGCTCCGTGACGTCGTTGGCGATTTTCATGAGACCTCCTCCCGACTCGACTCTACACCCCCCCTACCCTCCCCCTACATCTCGAGGATCCGCTCGATGGCCGCCCGGTCGGTCGGGTCGACCGAGGTCAGATGGACCTGGGCCCGCTGCATGCCGTCGGCCGGCCTGGTGACCAGGACCTTGGCGTAGACGTCCTCGGAGTCGCGGTCCGCCCCGGGGAAGCGCACGCGCAGCCGCACGTTGGTGAGCGGCGCCAGCGTCGCGGCCAGGGCCAGCTCGAAGCGCTGGCGGCTCAGGCGTACCACCCGCACCGGCAGCGCGTCCGGGCTCACCGTCTTGCCCTCGATGACCCAGCAGTGGCCGGCCAGGTCCACCGCGGCGTCCCCGGCGTCCTCCGCCACCGGCAGCGCGCCGGGCCAGCGCCCCTGCATCGCCCGCAGGGGATGGAGCACGAGCGGCTCGCCGAGCCCCTTCACCGCCACCTCGATCGCCGCGTCGGCCTCCGCGACCTCGCGGATGTGGGCCCACGTGGCCGCGCTGACCAGCACCTGCCCGCCCACGCTCGCACCCTCCACGCGCGCGGCCACGTTCACCGCGCTGCCCACGACCCCGTACTTCGCGCGCTGCTCGGAGCCGATGTTGCCCACCACCGCCTCGCCGCTGTTGATGCCGATGCCCATCTCGAAGCGCGGCAGCCCGCGGGCGACCTGCGCGGTGTTGATCTCGGCCATGGCCCGCTGCATGCCGAGCGCGGCGGCGGCGGCGCGCTCGGCGTGGTCGGGATGCGCCAGGGGCGCCCCGAAGATCGCGAACACCGCGTCGCCGATGAACTCGTTGACGGTGCCTCCGTGCGCGATGATCACGTCGGTCATGCGCGCGAGGTAGTCGTTCAGCACCGCCATCACCATGGCCGGGTCGCCGTGCTCGGCGAAGCGGGTGTAGCCGCGGAGGTCCGACATCAGGACGGTGACCACCCGCTTGTCGCCGCCCAGCTTGAGGCCCTCGGGCGACTCGAGCAGGGTCTTGGCCACCTCCGGGGACACGTAGCGGCCGAAGGTGTTGCGGATGAAGTCGCGCTGTCGCAGCCCCTCCAGCATCTCGTTGAACCCGTGGGTCAGCCGGCCCAGCTCGTCGGCGGACTTCACCGGCACCGACTGCGCGATGTCGCCCGCGGCCACCCGCGCCACCGCCGCGGTCAGCGCGGTCACCGGGCGCGTCACGCGCCGGGCGAAGAGCAGTCCGACCACGAGGGCGCCGAGGGCGCCCATCACCGAAGCCCGCAGAACTCCCGTCCGCAACGCGACCAGGCGGTCCAGGAAGATCTCCACCGGGTAGTTGATGACCAGCACCGCGCTGGGCTTGCCCGCCGCGTCGAGCGAGACGGTCGAGAACGCGCTGATCCAGGTGCCGTCGGCGTCGCGATAGATCGGGGTCGCGCGCGCGAAGCCGTCCTGGAACGTCCACGACATCGGCTCGATCATCTCGGGGGCGAGCGCGATCGGCTCCCCCGGGCGGCGCGTCGGATCGCTGCTCACCACGAGCCGTGCCTGCCGCCGGGTCGCGTCGAAGGCGCCGAGCGTGTAGACCGGGCTCGTGAGCACGTCCGCTTCGCGGATCGCGTCGAGGGTCTTCTGCACGCGTCGGTAGGCGTCGGAGGCGGGATCGGCGTCGCGGTGCGCGCGGACGTGGGTCGCGGGATCCACCAGGAGGGAGGCGGTGCGAACGATGTTGAGGAGCTGGCTGCCCACCGCCTCCTCGACCGCCTGGCGCTGCCACTCGTAGACCAGGAGACCGACCACCGCCACCGCGAGCAGGGTCACCGAGGCGAAGAGGATCGCCAGGAGGACGCTGAGACGCTGCCAGGGCCGAAGCGGAGGCGTCACCGGAACGCGGGCATCACCTCGAGGCCGAAGCGGCGCATCGAGGCCGTGATGCGCTCGTGCCCCAGGTAGCCGAAGCTCATCTGGGCCAGCACGTGGTGGACCCCGGCGTCGCGCAGCTCCGCCACCTGCTCGGCGACGCGCGCGGGCGTCCCGTAGAGCGCCCCGGCGGCGAGCGAGAACCGCACCGCCTCGTCCTCGGACACCCGCGGGTCGTTGAAGGGATTCACCACCGCGGGATCCACACGGTAGTCCGCCGGATTGTGGGCGGTGCGAGCCTCGAGCATGTGGCGCCGCGTATGCGCGAGCGTCGCGGCCAGCTCGTCCTCGGCCTGGGCCTGGCTGGGGGCCACGTAGACGTGGCGCCAGACCGCCACGTCGCGCCGCAGCCGCTCGCGCATCGGAGCCGGGTGTCCGCCCGCCGCGAGTCCCTCCTCGTACAGACGGAGCCGCTCGGGGATCACGCCGAGCGGGATCCGCGAGGTGAGGATGGGCACGCCCAGGCGGCCGCACTCCGCGAACGAGGCGGGGGTCACCACGCTGCGCCAGATCGGCGGGTGCGGCCGCTGGTACACGCGGGGCCGCAGCGCGGGCAGGCTCGCCTGGAAGAACTTCCCGTGGTGGACGAAGGGCTCCTCGGTCCAGGCGCGCGTCAGCACCTCGAGCGCCTCCGCGCTCCGCTCGCGGCTGTCGTCGCTGCGGAGCCCGTAGCCCACGAACTCGTACTCGTTGTAGAGCGTGCCCCGGCCGACCCCCACGTCGAGCCGCCCCCGGCTCAGGTTGTCGAGGAGGGCGAGCTGCACCGCGAGGCGAATCGGGTGGCGCAGCGCGAGCTGGATCACCGCGAACCCGATGCGCACCCGCGAGGTGCGCGCGGCCAGGGCGCTCGCGAACGGGATGGGGTCGCAGTAGACCGCCTCGCCGGTGAAGTTGTGCTCGGTGAGCCACACCGAGTCGAAGCCGAGCGTCTCCGCGGCGCAGGCCTGCTCGAGCTGCTCCTCGATCGCCGCGTGATCGCCGTCGGGCGACGGCGAGTGCGCCAGGGTCAGCCAGCCGAAGCGCATCGGCGGCGGATCAGGCGCCGATCAGCGTGCGCGCCAGCTCGATCTCGCCCAGGTGGGTCATGCCGTGGGTGAGGCCCACCTGTCCCAGGCACTGGACCACCGACATGTCGCCGAGCGGCTTGACCGTGATGATCTTGTCGAGCAGCTCCGGGGGCGCGCCCGCGATCAGCTCGTCGGTACCGGCCCACACCTTCCCCATGTACTCCCGGAAGAGGGCCACGTCCTTGATCCGGAGCGCCTGCGCCTCCGCGGTGGACATGCCGGTGCCCTGCGCGGCGGGCGGCAGGCCGAGCTTCTCCCCGTAGCCGGCCTCGACCCAGATGGGCGGCTTCCGCTCCTGGATCACCCAGCGCACGATGTTGTCCTCGGTGCGCGTGTAGTGCCACACGCCCCACCCGATGGTGTTGGCTTTCGGGTGCCCCGCCGGGACGGCGTGGAGCTGGTCCGGGGTGAGCTCGACCATCACCTTGTCGAGGCCGGCGTGGAGCCGCTTGAGGTTCGCTCGAATGAAGTCTGTCGCGGTGAGCATGGGGATCTCTCCTCGGCTGCCCTTGTATCATGTGTGCCGGCCCGGCGAGGCGAAAGTTCGAGGTCAGCTTGTCGGTGGGGGTATGTCTCGCTGGACGTCGCGCCGGTCTCGTTCCTCGGCCCGGAGAGCCGGCATCGGCCCCCGATTGCGCATGGCGAGATAGACGAGTCCAGCGAATCCGCATACCAGAGTCACCAGAGCCGGAACGTCCGCCATCCCTGCCCACCAGAGCCGGATCACCGCCAGGGCCCCCACGAAGGGGATGGCCCACCACAAATGCCTCATGTTCGGGGCCTCCTTGCTCGCGGAGTCTAACAACTCCGGTGGGGCCGCCCAGTTGGACCTTGGTCCAATCAGATCATGTATACTGTCGATCGTCACCAGGCTCCGAGGAGCGTTGCGACGGGAGCGTTCCCGCCAGGCTCGGAGCGGCCGGCCGCTCGGTCGGCTAGAGACAACGGCGCTCGCACACTCCCTGAACCTAAAGGAGGGCGCGAGATGAGCGCCAGCACCAAGTCGAGCCACCCCCAGGACCACGTCGTCACCGAGCTGAGCCTCGCCGACTGGGGTCGCAAGGAGATCCAGATCGCCGAGACCGAGATGCCCGGTCTCATGGCCATCCGCGACGAGTTCGCGATCCAGCAGCCCCTGCGTGGCGCCCGCATCGCGGGGTCGCTGCACATGACGATCCAGACCGCGGTCCTCATCGAGACCCTGCAGGCCCTCGGGGCGGACGTGCGCTGGGCCTCCTGCAACATCTTCTCGACGCAGGATCACGCCGCCGCCGCGATCGCGGCGGTCGGCACCGCGGTGTTCGCCCGCAAGGGCGAGTCGCTCGAGGAGTACTGGGACTACACCCACCGGATCTTCGAGTGGCCCCAGGGCGGCCACGCCAACATGATCCTGGACGACGGCGGCGACGCCACCCTGCTCCTGCACCTGGGCGCGGTCGCGGAGAAGGACGCCTCCGCGATCTCGCACGCGACCAACGAGGAGGAGACCGCCCTCTTCGCCGCGATCCGGGCCAAGCTCGCCAAGGACCCCGCGTGGTACTCCACCCGGCTCGACAAGGTGCGCGGGGTGAGCGAGGAGACCACCACCGGGGTGAAGCGGCTCTACCAGATGGCCAAGGAGGGACGCCTCAAGTTCCCCGCCATCAACGTCAACGACTCGGTGACCAAGAGCAAGTTCGACAACCTCTACGGCTGCCGCGAGTCGCTCGTCGACGGCATCAAGCGGGCCACCGACGTGATGGTGGCGGGCAAGGTCGCGGTGGTGTGCGGCTACGGCGACGTGGGCAAGGGCTCGGCCCAGGCCCTGCGTGCGCTCTCGGCCCAGGTGTGGATCACCGAGATCGACCCGATCTGCGCGCTCCAGGCTGCGATGGAAGGCTACCGCGTCGTCACCATGGAGGAGGCGGCCGACCAGGCGGACATCTTCGTGACCGCCACCGGCAACTTCCACGTCATCGGCCACGACCACATGAAGCGGATGAAGAACAACGCGATCGTGTGCAACATCGGCCACTTCGACAGCGAGATCGACATCGCCTCGCTGCGCCAGTACAAGTGGGAGAACATCAAGCCGCAGGTCGACCACATCATCTTCCCCGACGGCAAGCGCATCATCCTGCTCGCCGAGGGCCGCCTGGTCAACCTGGGCTGCGGCACCGGGCACCCGAGCTATGTCATGAGCTCGTCCTTCGCCAACCAGGTCATCGCCCAGATCGAGCTGTTCACGAACCCCGACAAGTACGCGGTCGGGGTCTACGTGCTGCCGAAGCACCTCGACGAGAAGGTGGCGCGCCTGCAGCTCCAGAAGCTGAACGCGCACCTCACCGAGCTGACCGACGCCCAGTCGCGCTACATCGGAGTGGACAAGACCGGTCCCTACAAGCCCGACCACTACCGCTACTAGGAAGATTCGAGGGGGCGGGGCGGTTTTCGCGCGATTTTGCGAGGGAGAAACGCAATCGCGCGGACTCGTCCTCTTCAGTTTCGTTTTCTTGGCGCTTTTCGGTGCATTCAGGACAATTGAGACCGGAGGGAGGCTAGGATGCAACCACAGGATGTCACTCGAGTGCTTAGCGATCCGCTGGCACAAGAGCTAATGCAATCCACTATTCCGGCGCGGTTGGCATACCTCGGACCCGACGGATTTCCGCGCGCGATCCCGATTGGTTTCCACTGGAACGGTACTCAGTTTGTGCTTTGTACGGTTCCGGACGCGCCCAAAGTTTCGGCACTGAAAACAAATCCGAAGGTGGCATTTACCGTTGATACGAACGCTTTCCCGCCGCATGTTTTGCTCGTGCGAGGTACTGCCGCCATCGATATAGTGGATGGCGTACCGCCCGAATACCTCGCTGCATCTAGAAAGGGTGTCGGACCCGACAGGTGGGATGCTTTTGAGGCGCAGGTGCGCGAGATGTACAAGCAAATGGCTCGTATCAAGATCACGCCGCTTTGGGCCAAGTTGTTGGACTTTCAGACCCGATTTCCAACTCCAATCGAGAAGTTGATCCGCCGGGCGAGCTAACGAACTGGACTCGCAAGCGGGTTCCAGCATCGCAAACTGTCCTGCCTCCCTGATGTAGGCGGCTGAATCCGGACAACGCAAACTACGGCTGCGGTCAAGCTGGCGTCTCGTCAGGCGATGCTTGTTAACACGTCTTGGAACAGGATACCGAGCAATTGGCCGCCTTCCGGGCGGCTCCAATCCTGCGCCAGTTCGGCCATCAGCGTGTTCGTGGCCGTCAGGACCACTCCCTCGCGTTCCATCCTCCGCCGGGACATCTCCTCGGAGATTTCGTAGGGCGAACCTGACGCATCCATGACCGCCTGCACTTGATATCCCTCCCGGCAAGCGCTGATCGCCGGGTAGGCCAGACAAATATCCGTCGTGACGCCCGCATAACGTTCAGGATCAAGGGCGCGCCAGTACGCACTCGGCAAAGCTAGACGACGCTGCTGGGCGCGTCCCTTGCATCGCCATGTTTGGCCGCCACGCGTCACGGGACAGCGTCTTTTTCGTTCTTCTTCAGCGCATAGCGAAAATCACAGTGACTGGCGCCTTGCATGATTGTTTGCGTTACGGTGAGCCGCACGTTGGCATCCGTATCCCCGCTGCATGTCAGCAGGAATCCTAGTTCCGGTGCCCCGATCTTCTTACAGAACTCAGCGTAGCGACATTCAGTGACGTTTAATTCGAACGCATCCGGTGTTGTCTTGACCACCTTGTATTCCAAGGCATCTCCGGCCGCGAACATCTCGAAGGCTGAAGCCACCTTCTCCCCGAGATTACGTGCTCCCTGGGCCCGCCACCACTTCTCGCCATACTTGCGATACAGATCTCCTAGCGCCTTTCGGACAATAGCGTTGGCCCGCTCCTCGCCCAGTTCTGCCTAGAGGGCTTTGACAAGCGGAACGAGGACCTGAGCTTGTATCTTCACCTGCTCAATCAGCGGAATGTCCATCGGCCGCCTTCCCTTGATTTCCTAGTTACCGTTGGCTTGTGGCCTAGCGGGCTAACGACTAAGCTCAGCAGCGGCGGGGGCACCGGCGAGCTATGGTCCCAGAAAGCCTACAGGCCCCCGCCGTCTGCTGCAGCGCCTGGTTCGGCGTGCCTCGATACCAGAACCGTCCCCACGGCTTCTTGGTCGCGGCGGGCTCCCGCGCCCCGGAGCTGCCGGGCTTGCCCCCGGCGGATGCCCGCCGCGACAGGAGCTGCCGGGCCATCCAGTTCGGCATCGGCGGCAGCTCAGGGTAGCTTGTCGAAAAAGAGATAAAGGGCCGCAATCCGGCCGTCCCGGACGATGATGAAATCAGTCCCGGCGTACGCTGGCGGCTCACCAGGGCGGCCCGATACCCATTGGACCCGACCGCCATTGCCCAACTCCTCGGGTTCGGCAATCGGCTGATACTGAAAGTCAGGGTGAGTCGCCTTGATGGCACCCGCGACGCGATCGATCTCGTCGCGGCCACGGTGGACGCCCGATTTGGGGTCGTAGAACACGC
>WNFF01000257.1_pt1 | contig 38026 bp, 29 predicted proteins | sample 5400441 | NCBI WGS metagenome assembly WNFF01 (sample SAMN13153345, study PRJNA577476) | soil metagenome | isolation source: 120 cm saprolite under Douglas fir tree site 2 hole 3 replicate 1 | place: USA:California | collected 2015-04-18
CGGCAAAATCCTGATCCGCGAGCCTTACGCTTCCCTGCAAAGAAAGCTCCTTGAGAGCGAAGGCGTCACAGTCATCGAGTCTCGCGTGGACCTCAAACGCCACCTTTGGAAACCGCCGCAAAAATCCGCACTGAAACACCGAGCTACTAAGAAACGTATTCACAAGTGAAACCGCTGGCGCTCGGCTCTCTCGTTGCGAGCCAGACGCCTATCTGCGGTATGCTATACGCTCTCTCACATCCCCCGGCGAGTGGGGCAAAGCAAGATGACAACTTCCATTCTTCAGGTTGAGAACCTCGTAAAACGGTACGGCGACGTTGAAGCCGTCCGCGGCGTCAGCTTCAACGTCGAAGAAGGCGAAGTCTTCGGCCTGCTGGGGCCCAACGGCGCCGGAAAAACCACTACCGTTGAAATTCTCGAAGGTCTTCGCAACCCCGACGGCGGCCGCGTTTCTGTTTGCGGCCTTGATCCGCAGCGCGAGCCCGGCGCTCTCAAGCACGAAATCGGCGCCGCCCTGCAATCCACTTCCCTTCCCGACAAGCTTCGCGTCATGGAAGCATTGCGCCTCTTCGCCAGCTTTTACAAGCGTGGCCGCAAGCCCGAGGAACTGCTCAAGCGCTTCGGCCTGGAAGAAAAGCGCAACACTTTTTACAGCCAGCTCTCCGGCGGCCAGAAGCAGCGCCTCGCTCTCGCCATGGCCCTCCTCAACGATCCCAGAGTCGTCTTCCTGGATGAACCCACCGCCGGCCTTGATCCGCAGGTCCGCCGGGAAATCTACGACATCATCGAGGAACTCCGCCGCGAGAAAAAAACCATTCTCATGACCACGCATTACATTGAAGAAGCCGAGCGCCTCTGCGACCGCGTGGCCATCGTGGATCACGGCAAAGTCATCGCCCTGGGCACCCCCCGCGAATTAAAGGCCCACTCCGGCGGCGCCACGCGCATCGAAGTTCGCCTCTCTAAACCAGAATCGAACGGCGCTCTGAAGACTCTCGAAGGTGTGACCGACGCGCGCGAAGTCAGCGGCACCTATGTGCTGCACTCGAAGCGCCCGCCCCAAACCATCGTTTCCCTAGTCAAGCATTTGGAATCCGAGGGCAACGAACTCGTCAGCCTCGAAATCGCCACGCCTTCACTCGAGGACGTCTTCATCGAAATGACCGGAAGGAGGCTCCGCGATTGAACTACCTAGCCACCCTTACGCGCACGCGCATTCAACTCGCCCTGCGCAATAAGATGTTTTTCTTTTTCAGCGTGGTCTTTCCGCTGGGCATGTTTTTCCTCTACGCTGGAATCTTCGGCAGGAGCGATCCTCAGAAGGTCCTCTATTTCCTCGGCCCCGTGATTGCTTTTAACGTGATGGGCAGCTTTTGGGGATTGAGCGCCACCCTCGTGATGTTCCGCGAGCAAGGTATCCTGCGCCGTTTCCACGTCACCCCAGTCACCGCCAGCGACATGCTTGCTTCCAGCCTCCTGGCAAACTTTGTGCTCACCCTCCCCACCATTTCCGTCGAGCTGTTTCTGGCGCGAGTCGTCTTTCACGTCCCGAGCCTCGGCGATATTTTCTCTCTCGCTGTTCTGGTCACTGTCGGCACGATTTCGTTCGGCTCCCTCGGCCTCGTCGTCGCCAGCGTCACCAACACCATGCAGGAAACGCAGGTCCTCAACCAGATCATCTGGTTGCCTTTGATTTTTCTCTCTGGCGCCACCTTCCCTCTGTCTTACTTGCCCGTTTCCGTCCAACACTTCGGGCTTTTTTTACCCGCCACCTATCTGGTTACCGCGCTTCAAAGCGCCCTTTACCAGTCGTTTCCCGTCTGGAAACTCTTGATTCAGATTATGGCGCTCGCTTCCTGGGCCGTTCTTACCTTTTTCGTCGCCGCGCAGCTCTTTCGCTGGGAACCAGAGGCCAAGATTCCTCGCAACGCCAAGCTCTGGGCCTTAGCCACCGCTCTTCCTTTCTTGCTCTTAGGCGCTTGGGAAAATAGTAACGGCGATATCCTGAAACAGGCGCAAGCCGCTTACCACTCTCTCGAACAGCCCGCGAATTCCAATCAGCCGGCGAAGACCAGTCAGTGACAACGCCGCTTGGCGCTTGGCCCTCCAAATTGGTTCGAGAGGGGCACCGTGGCGTAAATGGTCCGCATTGACGCTCACCGCCGCGTACCGTATTCTGCAAATTCGAGCAACACCACGGCGAGTGGCACTATCGAATAGGGAGCATCTATGCCAATCCAGGCGACTGAGAAAATCTGGCACAACGGTAAGTGGATCAACTGGGACGACGCCAAGTTGCACGTCCTTTCCCACGTCGTAAGCTACGGCTCCGCCGTCTTCGAAGGCATCCGCTGCTACGAAACCAAGCAGGGCCCAGCGATTTTCCGTCTGCGCGAGCACATGCAGCGCCTCATCAACTCCGCGAAAATTTACCGCATGGAGCTTCCCTTCTCCGTCGATCAATTCGCAAACGCCGCTTGCGAACTCGTCCGCCTGAACAAATTGAATTCCTGTTACGTCAAGCCCATCGTCCTGCGCGGCTACGGTGAAGTAGGCGTGAATCCTCTGAATTCGCCAATCGACATCTACATGGCCTGCTGGAGTTGGGGCGCCTATCTCGGCCCGGAAGCTCTTTCGAAAGGTGTGGACGTCGGCGTCAGCTCCTGGACCCGCATCGCTCCCAACACTCTCCCCGCCATGTCCAAGGCCGCCGCCAACTACATGAACTCGCAGCTCATTCGCATGGAAGCCACCTTCAACGGCTATACCGAAGGTATCGCTCTCGACGCCGGCGGCCATGTCAGCGAAGGCTCGGGCATGAACGTTTTTCTCGCCCACGACGGCGTACTTTACACGCCGCCGCTCGCCACCAGCATTTTGCCCGGCATCACCCGCGACGCCGTCACCAAGCTGGCGGAAGACTTGCTCATCCCGGTGAAGGAATCCGTCATCCCCCGCGAAATGCTCTACATCGCCGACGAAGTTTTCTTCGTAGGCACTGCTGTCGAGATCACACCGATCCGCTCGGTGGATCACATCCAGGTCGGCAAAGGTGTCGCCGGCCCGCTCACCCGCAAGCTCCAGGAAGAATTCTTCGCCCTCACCAGCGGCGCCAAGCCCGACCGCCGCAACTGGCTAACCCCCGTAAACGCTCCCGTCGGCGCCGCCACCCGCTAGCCGCAGCAGTTGCCGCCAATCTTCGTAGGGGCCCAGCATGCTGCGCCCCTACCACCGCATCCGCCTCTGTGGCGGGGCAGACAGCACTTGCCCTTGTCGAGCAAATATGACCATGGTATTATGACCATAGCCATAAAGGAGTTCCCAAATGAAGAAAATGGCAGCCGGCGTCTTCAAGGCAAATTGTCTTGCCGTCATGGACGAAGTCCAGTCCAAGCGCATAACCGTCGTCATCACCAAACGCGGCAAGCCGGTGGCGAAACTCGTGCCAATCAACACGGCCAAAGACAAAGATGACATCTTCGGCTTCCTCGCTGGCAAGGGTACGATTACCGGCGATGTCGTTTCTCCTGCCCTCACGCCGGAGGAATGGGGCGAACTCTACTGATTTTACTCGACACCCATGTGGTCGTCTGGCTCGCCTTCGACCAAAGCCAGATTTCAAGTAATGCAAGAGCTGCGATTGACGAAGTCCGCGAGCTCAAGGACGGCCTGGCGATCTCCGGTTTCACCCTCTTGGAAGTCGCGACCATCGCGAGCAGAGGCCGCATCCAGCTCGGCATCAGCCTCGAAACTTTCCTGCAGGAAGTCGAGGCCCGCTTTGTCGTGCTGCCGATCACTGCCCGGGTGTGTGCCCGCGCCATGGAATTTCCTTCATCGTATCCCAAGGATCCAGCGGACCGCATCATCGGAGCCACTGCGCTCGTCGAAGGCCTTGCCCTGGTAACCGCGGACCGTGCAATCCATCGCACCAAATTAATCCCTACGATCTGGTGAGTTCTTGTCCCAAAATCTTTCCTCTCTGTGACCTCTGCGTTCTCCGCGTCCTCTGTGTAAATTCCTGCTCCTTTCATCTCCCCGCGCGGGCATTGAAAGTTCCTTCGAGTGCTGGCATTCCGCGCCGCATTCCAGCTAGAATGCAGCCGTTCGAACTGGACGTGCTTTCCCTGCCGAGCGTGGAGGATCAACAATGTACAACACGTCACAAAAGCTGATCGCGGAATTCCTCGGAACCCTTGCGCTGATTTTTTTCGGCGCCGGCGCGATCTGCACGGATCAATATTTACACGGCGCGGGCGGCCTCGGCCTCCTCGGCATCGCGCTGGCCCACGGTCTCGCCATCGCCATCATGGTTTCCGCGCTCGGGCACATCTCCGGCGGACATTTCAATCCCGCGGTGACCATCGGCTTCTGGGTCACCAGGCGCGTGAATACCGTGGACACCGTTCTCTATTGGATCGCCCAGCTTGCCGGCGCGACTGCCGCCGCATTTTTGCTCAAAGCCGTCGTCCCAGAAGAAACCTGGCGCGCCGTCGCTCTCGGCACGCCCGAACTCGCGCGGGATTTTCCGCGCTGGGCGGGAATGGCGCTCGAAGCGGTAACCACCTTTTTCCTCGTGCTGACGGTTTTCGCGACCGCCGTCGACGAGAAAGGCACATTCAAGTCCATCGCCGGCTTCGCCATCGGCCTGTCCATTTCCCTCGGCATCCTCGTCGCTGGTCCTCTCACGGGAGGGGCTTTGAATCCCGCGCGCGCGTTCGGCCCTGCCCTCGCTTCAACTCACTGGGCCAATCAAGGCGTTTATTGGGTCGGTCCGCTCGCTGGCGGTTTTGTCGCCGGCCTGCTTTACGATTCCCTATATCTGAAAAAAGCCTGAGCCGTTTTCCGCAGCTAAGAACTAAAAACTTACAACTTAAAACTCAAAACTCCCCTCCCTCCGTACAGTTAACTAGCGCGCAACCGGCCCCCGCGGTTTCCTTGCTCACCCTTCCCGCGGATGCTAGCTTCGTGTATTAGCTGCATTCTTGCGGAGTTCACACGACATGGCCATTAGCATTGACGATCTTCTGCGGCGCGCGGTGGAAAACAAAGCCTCCGACTTGCACCTGAAAGTTGGCAACCACCCTTACTTGCGCATCGACGGCCTGCTCGCCGCGCAAACCGACGTGCCCCGCGTCACTCCCGAAGAGATGCTCTCCATGGCGTTCAGCATGATGACCAACCGCCAGAAGCAAAAGTTCAAGGAGACGGCGGAATTGGACATGGCCTACGGCGTAGCGGGTTTGGGCCGCTTCCGCGTCAACGTTTTTCAGCAGCGCGGCAACGTCGGCATGGTGCTGCGCGTCATCCCCACGAAAATTCGCACCACTGAGGAATTGAATCTCCCCGCCGTCATTTCCAAAATTTGCGAAGAGCAGCGCGGGCTGGTGCTGGTTACGGGCACCACCGGTTCCGGTAAGTCCACCACGCTGGCGGCGATGATCGACCGCATCAATGCGAACCGCGCCGACCATTTGATCACCATCGAAGACCCCATCGAGTTCCTGCACCGCGACAAAAAGAGTTTCATCAATCAGCGCGAAGTCGAAGTGGACACCGCGAATTTTTCGACCGCCTTGCGCGCCGCCTTGCGTCAAGACCCCGACGTGATTCTGGTCGGCGAAATGCGCGACCTCGAGACCATTTCCACCGCGCTGCTCGCCGCCGAAACCGGCCACCTGGTTCTTTCCACTTTGCATACCCTCGACGCCACGGAAACGATTCAGCGCATCATCGCGGTCTTCCCGCCGCCGGAACAGAAACAGATTCGTTTGCAACTCGCCGCCACGTTGAAGGCCGTCGTCTCGCAGCGCCTGGTCCGCCGCGCGGATGACAAAGGCCGCGTCCCCGCCTGCGAAATCATGATCGCCACCGGCTACATCCGCGACTGCATCATCAACGCGGATAAGACGCGCTTGATTCATGACGCCATCGCCGCCGGCACCAGCCAGTACGGCATGCAGACGTTCGATCAGTCGCTCTTCGATCTCTACTCGAAGCAGCTCATCACCCTCGACGAAGCCCTCGCCCGCGCCTCCAACGCCGACGAATTCAAGCTGCGCATCCAGGGCATCCGCTCCGCCGCCGACTCCGCTCGCGAGGAAATGGCCTCGCAAATGGCCGACTTCGAGCGCTTCGCCCGCAAATAGCCCGTCGCATCTGGCGCTCTGCCTTCGCTACGCAACCTCGTTGCCTAATCACGCGTTCCGCTATATCATCCGCCTGTTCATTCCAATAATCGGCGTCTGCTCTTCTACGAACGGAGACTGCCATGATTCCATCCGAATGCCTGCCCACCCGCAGAGATTTCCTGAAAGTCAGCGCTGCTCTCACCACCGGTATCTCCGGATTGACCTTACTCGCGCAGCCTGCCTCTTCGGATGACTCCGATCTCCACATCGTTGGTCCTAAGAAAGGCTTTTCGCCGGAGATCGGCACTTTGACGTCGATGATGGCATTCATGCGCTCGCAGGTCCTGCATTCCGTCAAAGACATGTCGCAGCAAGACCTCGATTTTCTGCTCGACGCCAAGGCCAATCGAATTGGCGCTCTCCTCAATCACCTGGCCGCCACCGAAACCTACTATCAACTCAACACGTTCGAGAACATGAAGTGGAGCAGCTGGCCGGACAGCGTCAAGCAAAAATGGGACGTGCCCATGAACCTGGGCGAACCCGCCCGCAAAGCCCTCATCGGCAACAATCTCGACTACTATGTGAATCTGCTTACGGAAACCCGTGAGAAGACTCTCGCCGAATTCCGCAAACGCGACGATAAATGGCTCATGGCGGTGGACAAGGAATGGCCTTGGGGTCCCACCAACAACTATTGTAAGTGGTTCCACGTGACCGAACACGAGGCCAATCACAACGGCCAAATCAAGCTGCTGAAGGGCCGCCTCCCCGGCGCCAAACCGGCCAGCGAATAGGGGCACACGCGCCACTATCCTTTCTTTCAACTTTCGACTGTCAAACTCTTCTCTCGCCACTAGCAACTAGCCACTCGCCACTTCTTCCTCTATGCTTCCTCCATGTTTGGAAAGCGACGGCAACTTGAGACGGAAGAGGAGTTGTACGACGTTGCGGTGCGGGCGCTGATGCGGCGGGCGCATTCGGTGCATGAAATGAAGAAAAAGTTGGAGCGGCGGAGCGATAACAAGCTGCTGGTGCAAGTGGTGATGGCGCGTTTGAAGGAAAATGGGCAGATTGATGACGCGAAGTACGCGAAACAGTTCGCGCGCCAGCGCACCGAATCGCGCAAGCAAGGAAAGTACCGCGTCGCCCGCGATCTCCGCGCCCGCGGCATCCCGGACCGACACATCGCCTCCGCCCTCGAAGAAGTTGCTCAAACTTCAGACGAAGCCGCCATGGTCCGCCAGCGCATTGAGCGCAAGCTTCGCTCCTACCGCGGCGAAATCGATGAAAAGAAAATGGCTTCCATGTACGGGAGCTTGCTGCGGGCGGGGTTTTCGGCGGACGTGGTGCGGCGGGAGCTGAAGGCGATGACGAAAGAAGAGGTACCAGAAGTGGAAACCGAATAAGTTTCTCTTCCATGGGTTATGAACCCAGCTTCACTTTTCGCTTGACTTTCCTTTAATTTGTGATACACTTAGCTTTGTAGATTACTACGTTTGGAGTGCGGGAGCTTGCTCCCGCTTTTTCTTTTTCCGAGCAGCCATCTCCGCCTTTGCAAGTCCAAAACAACCAAAATCGCGTCCTTTAGAATCAATCAATTACGAAATGCAAATTTTGTAAGTCCTTTCCTTTGATATTCATGCAAATTGGTGGGGGGCTACCCCCACCACTGAAAATGGCTACGCGGAAATTGTTCCGCCGCAGCCGAGGCAAGCGATGCAACAGAATGTCGGTCAGGTGCTTACGCCAAAACATTCTTGAGGAACTTGAGGGTGCGGTCCCAGGCTAACTTGGCGCTGGCGGGGTCGTAAACTCCGGGGCGGGCTTCGTTCATGAAGGCGTGCTGGGCGTCGTAGCGGTAAATCTCGAATTGAGACTGGGATTGCTTGATGGCGGCCTCGAAGTCATGCACCTTGGCGGGGGTGCACCAGCCGTCCTGGTTGGCGAAGTGGCAAATCAGGGGAATCTTGATCTTCTTTACTTCGGCGGCGGCAAGATCCGGCAGCCCGTAGAAGCAGGCGCCGGCGTCCATCTCCGGGACGCGGACGGCGGCTAAGATGGTCAGTGCGCCGCCCATGCAGAAGCCGCCCACAGCGACTTTCGTGGAGCTTTGCTTCAGGTACTGCACGGCGCCGCGAATGTCTTGTTCGGCGGCATCGGGAAAGTTGAGGCTGGCCATCATGTGGCTTGCTTCATCGGAGACTTTGGCGACCTTGCCGCGGTAGAGGTCCGGGACGAGCGCCCGGTAACCGGCCTCAGCGAGGCGGTCGGCGGTCTTCTTGATTTGCTCGTTGAGCCCCCACCACTCCTGAATGCACACAAATCCGTGCGCGCCCGCTCCTGCTTTGGGAGTTGCCAGATAGCCCGGGCACGTCTTTCCGTCCGGCCGCTTGAACTGCACCATTTCTCCCATGAAGCCCCTCCGCTCGCTGTGGCGTGCAAGTGCTATGTTATGACAAATGCATGGCTCTTGCCTGAAAGCGTTCGCAGTCGGAAGCAATAAGGCGAGTTCACGACAACGCTTTGGCTCGAAGGCCCCAGAGGACAAGCACCGAGGAGACGACAATTGTGATGCCGACCGTAACGAACCCAACGGTGACCAGGCTTTCCTGCCAAGCTTGTCCCCTATGGCCGGCTCCAGTGATCGGAGAAAGGGCGGCAGTGCCGAAAGCCGCCGCGAGTATGGTTGTAACCCAGTTCCCATAGGTGCCGTATAGCGCAGTCCAATAAGCAATCGCCTTTGTTCGCGGGGAGAGTCTGACCTCGGTCCAAACAGCCCCCAGCACCACCAGGAAGGTACCATTCATCACACCTTCCAGGTGCGCGGCAAGCCCCATGCGCACGTTGGCGAAATGCTGTTCGGCGAACCCCGTTACCAGTCCAAGTAAAAAGAGGCACATGCCATGCCACATCAGACTTCGGTTGGTGCCTTGCGTCTCAATACTCAGCTCCTTAACTACAGGTGGCGCTCTGGCGAAAGCGAATTGCGTGTGATCAGCTTCCAACACCAGACTATCAGGCTTGTAGCGATTCGGTCTTGATAAGCCGGCTAATCGGAATCTGACCCACTTCCCGACTCTGGTTTCATTGCGGGGGGTTGCTGCGTCTGCGATAATCTGGGGATTGAATCCTGCAAAACTGGGGCTGACGTGCCCGGGAAGGGCACGCAATAAAAATGACGGGCAACGAGATACGCGAGAAGTTTTTGCAGTTTTTTGAGGGCAAGAAGGGCCCCGATGGCAAGGGGCACCGGCGGGTGCGGAGCTCGTCGCTGGTGCCGCATGGGGACGCTACCCTGCTGTTTACGAATGCGGGGATGAACCAGTTCAAGGACGTGTTTCTGGGGCTGGAAAAGCGGGATTACACGCGGGCGACCACGGCGCAGAAATGCGTGCGCGCGGGCGGGAAGCACAACGACCTGGAAAATGTGGGATTTACGAAGCGGCACCACACGTTTTTCGAGATGCTCGGCAATTTTTCCTTTGGCGATTATTTCAAGAAGGAAGCCATCGCCTACGCCTGGGAACTGGTCACTTCGCCCGAATGGTTTGGCATCGACAAAAACAAGCTGTACGTCACCGTTTTTATCGGCGCAGGGTCGGGCCCTGAAGACTATGCGATCATTCCCCGCGATGACGACGCTTATCACTTCTGGATTGCTGAAGGAGTCCCTGCGGATCGCGTCCAACGATTGGGCATGAAAGACAATTTTTGGCAGATGGGCGATACAGGACCTTGCGGTCCTTGCAGTGAGATTCACTACGACATGGGTCCGGAAGGCTCCGACTTGGGCCACAAGGCTTGCAAGTTTCCTTGCGACTGCGGCCGTTACGTGGAGATTTGGAATCTCGTTTTCATGGAGTACAACCGCTACTGCGGCTACGAACGGGATGGATTTCCAAGCGACTGGGACCACACCAAAAGAGCCGAACACAAACATTCAAAGGTGTGTCTGCGGCTCGACCTCCTGCCGAAACCGAGCGTTGATACGGGGATGGGCCTTGAGCGCGTCGCCGCCGTCCTCCAAGGCGTCATCTCCAACTATGACACCGACCTGTTTGTTCCACTGATGAAACGCGCCGCCGAACTCTGCGGCGTCGATTACAAGAAGGAAATTCGATCGGAAGAAGGAAAGGGAGGCGCAGCGTCCCTGCGCGTGATCTCCGACCACGCTCGGGCCAGCGCTTTTTTGATTGCCGATGACGTTGTACCTTCTAACGAGGTCCGGGGTTACGTACTTCGCAAGATTATTCGGCGAGCAATTCGGCATGGGTGGTTGCTAGGACAAAGGAATCCATTCTTATGCCAGATGGTCTTTACGGTCCGGGATCTCATGAAGGATGCCTATCCGGAATTAGGCGACAGCGCGGAACGTATCGCGAAGGTAGTCGAAGCGGAGGAGAAGAGGTTTGCGAATGTGCTCAGCCAATCTTTTCCTCTCCTTGAAGACGAAATCCAACGCGTTGGCAGAGATGTGGAGAACCTTAGAGCACAGGGCAGGTTCGAAGAAGTGTTTAAAGACCAGTCTGACGCGGTCGCAGATCTGCGAAAAGAAGCCAAACGGATCTGGTTGGATGCTGGCGGTGGGTTCGGGAGCCGACCGAGGTTCGCGGCTAGTCATCAGGTCAAGTACCTAGACAGGGGCTTATCATCAGATTGGGTAGAACTCATACCAACGACCGCAGGACTTACTCTTGGACTGCTTGATTCGAGGGAGAACCGCGACTTCCAACAGGACTATAACCAACCCAAGGCCTTCTTCCTTGGGGAGCGCGCGTTCACGTTATTCTCGACTCACGGATTACCGCTTGACTTCATCGAGGCCGCAGCTAAGGACGCGGGCATTCATTTCGACTCAGAAGGCTTTGAATGGGCCCTAATGGCAGAGCGCGCGCGGGCGAAGGCATCGTGGAAAGGCGGGGCGAAAGAGGCGACGAAGCCCGTCTATATGCAGACCGCGTCTGCGTTTCGGACGGAACCGGATTTTTACTTCTCAACGAAAGCAAGGGATTGCAGGATCGAAGCAATCGTGAAAGCGGGAACCTCGATTTCGCAGATAGAGGCGGGTGAATCGGCTGAGATTGTTCTAGATCGCACGGTGATTTACGCGGAGTCGGGCGGACAGGTGGCGGACACCGGGGCATTCTATGACAACTCGGAGTCGCAACTGCTGGCGGAGGTGAAGGGCGCGTTTTATCCGGTCGCGGGGCTTGTGGCGCACAAAGTTGTGGCCAAGGAGACGCTGCGCGTGGGAGACCACGTTACGGTGGTGGCGGATGCGGAGCGGCGGGCGCGAATTATTCGCAATCACACGGGGACGCATCTGGTGAATGCGGCGCTGCGGAATATTTTGGGGACGCACGTAAAGCAGTCCGGGTCGCTGAATGCGCCGGAGCGGCTGCGGTTTGACTTTTCGCACTTTGCGCACGTGGATGCGGAAGAACTGCGGGACATCGAGCAGCAGGTGAACGACGAGATCCGGCTAAACACGGAGGTCGAGACGAACGTGACTTCGCTGGAAGAGGCGCTGGCTTCCGGAGCGCTGGCGTTTTTCGGAGACAAGTATCCGGAGCACAACGTGCGCGTGGTGACGATTCCCGATCCGCGGGCGGCTCGCGGGTTCTATTCGAAGGAGCTTTGCGGCGGGACGCACGTGCAGCGCGTTGGCGACATTGGCGTGCTGAAGATTGTGAGCGAGGAATCGGTGGCGGCAGGCGTTCGCCGGATTGAGGCGGTTACCGGTATCGGGGCGCTGGAGCATTACCAGCAGCAGGCGACCATCCTGCGGCAAGTGGCCGGCAAGCTCAATGTGGCGGAGGACGACATATTGGCGCAAGTGGAGAAACTCTCCCAGACGGCCAAGCAACTGGAAAAGGAGCTGGAGGCGCAGAAGCGCAAAGGGGCACTCAGCCAGATTGACGAGCTGGCGGCGCGCGTGCAAGTTGTTAAGGGCATTAAGGTTATTGCGGCAGAAGTGCAAAATGTTGACCGCGAAGGACTTAGGCAGCTGGTGGACAGCCTGCGGCAGAAACTTGGCTCCGGCGTGGTGGCGCTGGGGATGCCGGAAGATGGAAAGGTAGCCCTGATTGCCGGGGTGACCAAGGACCTGACGGGTAAAGTCCATGCTGGCAAGCTGATACAGGCGTTAGCCAAACAGGTGGGAGGTTCCGGGGGCGGAAGACCGGATTTGGCCGAGGCTGGTGGCAAGGACGTTGCCGCCCTGAAAAGTGCCCTATTGAGTATCCCCTCGCTGCTGGAAGGCTTGTTATAATTAGGGCTGCAGAGCGGCCTGCCTAGGAAGGCGGGCCAGGACGGACTGAAGTCCGCCCCTACAGCAAGACGGCTGTAACCCCTAGCGGCTCAGCGCCATGCCGCTAGGCGGGCAGGTCCAGGGCGCATAGTACGGAAGTCGCATTGACCGGAACGAGGCGTTTGGGAAGAATGGTGGCGGTGTGGCGGGAACTCAAATGTCTTGTATGCCTAACCGCAAGGGCATGATGAATAGAGGCGCGACAATTACGGGATGGCTTCTGAGAGGGACGCTGGTTTTTTGCGCGATCCTTGCTGCGTTACTTTTTGCTTCGTTGTTTGCCCAGGCCGCTAACGCGCAGATCGCCAAGGTTGTCAACGATGACGGGCGTCAGTTTTTCGTGAACGCCGAACCGCTGAGAACCCCCAAGCTCATTGCCTCGAAGCCGCACGCCAACATCTATCTTCCCGCCGAAACGTCATTTACGGGACGCAGCCGACCGGCCGTGGACATGGGGCGCGACGGCGTAGAAAAAATCGTTCGAGAAGCGTCGGACCGGCATCGCGTGGACCCGGCGCTGGTGCGCGCGGTGATCGAGACGGAATCGAACTGGAATCCGAAGGCGTGGTCGCACAAAGGCGCGGGCGGATTGATGCAATTGATTCCCACGACGGCGCAACGCTGGGGGGCGTACGACGTGTTCAACCCGCAACAAAACATCGACGCGGGGGTTAAACATCTCAAGTGGTTGCTAGAACGATACAACGGCAATCTCGACCTGGCCCTGGCGGCGTACAATGCGGGAGAGGGCGCGGTGGACCGCGCGCATGGCGTGCCTGCGTATCGAGAAACGCGCGACTATGTGCAGAGAGTACAGAACGCTTACTTTCGGCCGGGCTCGGGACGGCTTGCTGACGCTTACGTCAATCCTCACGCGATCCATCGAGACGTTACCGCGGATGGGCGCATCATATTCACTAACGAATAGAGAGAGTTGTAAGTTTTTAGTGGTTAGTTTTTAGTTTCCAGGAACCCTGGAGTTCAGGCCTGGAACATTTTGAATGTATTGGCGAAGAGAGTTACAGCTTCCGGATACGATGGAAGCGGCGTTTGGGGGATGTGAGTTGATGTTGGGGAGGAAAAAAATTTTGGGGATTGGCTTCGCCCGTCTTTCGCCGGTTTTTGCGGCGCTGGGCGGGGCGCTGATGCTCGCATCGGCATCGCCGGCGAAAACGGGCGCGGAGCCCGGGACGACGGCGGCGGTGCGGCGCCAGTCGGCAGCAGCGCAATTTGCGCGAGCCGAAGAGCAGCGCGCGGCGCTGAACAGCAAACCCAGCGAAAAGCGCACGCTGGCGGATTACAAACAAGTGGTTAGCGGGTATCGCCGCGTGGCTTTGATTACGCCACGCGCGGCGGAAGTGCCGGATTCTCTGCTGGCGATTGCGGAACTTTACACCGAGATGGGCGACCGGTTTGGACGGAGCTATTACCAGTCGGCGGTCGATTCCTATCAATTCCTGGTACACGAATATCCCACGAGCAAATTTTGCCAGGATGCGATCTTGCGAACGGCGAAACTGCAGCGCGAGCAGCTGGGGGATTCGGCGCAGGCCAAGAAAAGTTACGAGGATTTTCTGAAACGGTATCCGCGTTCGCCGAGGAAACGCGAAGCGCAAGAAGCACTGGCGGAACTGGCGTTGCTGCAGAACGACGACGCGCCGGCGGCGACGAACAGCGTGGCTGGCAATTCGAATGCTGCGAATTCTGCATCGCTGGCTAACGGAGAACCGCGCGCGAGTGCGCCAGCACACTCCGGAGGCAAGACCGTGAGCCGGGCGGGAGCGCGGGAGATTCCGCAGGTGCGGCGGATACGCGCGGCGGCCAACGGCAATGCGACGCGCGTGACGATTGACCTGGACGACAGCGTACAATTCGTTTCCGGGAGGATTGCGAATCCAGACCGGATTTTTTTCGATTTGCACGCGGCGCGGCTGACGCCCGAAGCGGCTCGCGGGAATATCCGCGTTGAAGGCGGGCTGCTGACCGCCGTGCGCGTGGCGCAGAATCATAACGGCGTGGTGCGCGTTGTGCTGGACGTGAACGGAGTGAAGGATTACAGCGCTTTATTGACAAACAATCCGGCGCAGCTTGTGATCGATTTGTACGGAAATGCTCCGGCAGCGCCGGTACGAACGGCCAAGGTGAGAAAGCCGCAGCCGGCGGTGGCGGAAGACTCGAATGAGAGCGCTTCCTTGGCGAACGGCGAAGGGCGAACGGTTCAGAACGCGGCGGCGAAGGAATCGGCGGAGGGCGGGAGTTCTTCTGCGGAGCAGCCGGCGGCGAATGCAAAGAGCGCGATCAGCAGCACGATCAACAGTGGAGCGACTGGCGCTGGCACAATTGAAAGTTCGGGCGCTGGGAACAATTCTTCCGCAGCGGCGCACAACGTACTGCCTGGCGTTAAGAGCTCCAAATCGAAGTCGGCCAAGGCCTTGGCAGCGAACGCAAGGCCGGATTTAGTGCGGCCTGCCAGCGCGCCACTACCGACGCGCGATGGGCAGTCCACGCTGACCCGGGCGCTGGGGCTGAAGATTGGAAGGATCGTGATCGACGCGGGCCACGGCGGGCACGACACGGGAACGATTGGGCCGACCGGATTGATGGAGAAAGACCTGTGCCTTGACGTAGCGCTGCGGCTGGGGAAAATTATCGAGCAGCGGCTGCCGGGAGCGGACGTGATCTATACGCGCTCGGACGACACGTTTGTTCCGCTGGAAGAGCGGACGAACATCGCGAACCAGGCGAAGGCGGACCTGTTTATTTCCATTCATGCAAATTCGAGCAGGGACCACGCGGCGCGCGGCATCGAGACGTACTACCTGAACTTGAAAGGCTCGGCGGAAGCGATGGAGGTGGCGGCGCGGGAAAACGCTACCGCGCAGGGAGGCGTACACGAGCTGCAGGACCTGGTGATGAAAATCGCGCGGACGGAAAAGATTGACGAGTCCAAAGAACTTGCCGAGGACATTCAGGATTCGCTCGCCAAGCGGATGCAAAAGACGAGCAAGCCGGTGAAGAACCGCGGCGTGCGCAAGGCGCCGTTCGTGGTGCTGATCGGCGCGGACATGCCGTCGATCCTGACGGAGATTTCGTTCCTGAGCAATCCGGCGGACGAAAAACTGCTGAAGCAGCCCGAGCAGCGGCAAAAAGTGGCCGAGGGGCTGTATCAAGGCATGGTCAGTTACCTGGAGAGCATGAACAGCGTGACGATGAACCAGCCGGCGAAGCCCGGCGCCGGGCGTCCTCCTGCGGCACCCGTGGAACAATCTCGCAACCAAAACTAGGCGATTGGTGTCTAATAGAGGCTGGGATGCGAAAGCCTTACTTCATTGCCATTTCCGCGCTTATGGCGGCGGCTGCTGCCGCGCCGTGGGCGTGCGCGCAGCAAATGGCGCTTCCTGCACATTTCAACAAATGGTCCGGTCAGCCGAGCTCGGAGTGGGTGGAAACAGAAGCGCCGGCGAACCATGTGAATCTTTGGAAAGAAACCGGGCGAACCACGGGGGAATTCTGCCGGTACGCTTCCGGCGACGCGAAGATCAACGTGCGATTGGAGAAATATCGGGACCCCAGCAACGCGTACGAAGTGTATACGGCGCTGATTCGCCCGGAGATGCGCCCGTCGACGCTGGACCGGACTTCGGCGGTGGATGGCGACAGATTGTTTGCGTTGTTGGGGAGTTCCATCCTCGAGGTGCGCCCTACAACGGCGATTTCCACGGAAGACTTGGCGGCGCTGGTGCAAGCCGTGAGCGCGCATGCCGACCAGACACCGCTACCTCCGATTCGCACGTATTTGCCGCGCGGGTTCACGGATGGGACGCAGAAATATGCGCTGGGACCGGTGGCGTTTCGCAATGCGATGAACGCGCTGAGGCAAGAGGAATTCGCGAGCCTGGTCAATGAAGCCGGCTTCGATTTGGGGGCGGAGGCGATCTTCGCAAGCTACCGCGCAGGAAAAGATGTGGCGGTGCTGGTGCTGATTGAATATCCCACGCCGCAACTGGCGGAACAGCACTTGCGGCATTTAGAACAGGCGTTTTCACCAGCAGCGAAACAGGCGGGAACAAGTATCGAACGCAAGGCTTCCCTGCTTTCGCTGGTACTGAGGCCAACTTCGGCGGCGTATGGAAATGCGCTGCGGAGCGCGGTGAATTACGAAACGCACGTGACGTGGCACGAGCCGAGCAGCACTGTTAGCGATCCGCCGTGGGCTTATATTCTCGCCAAGATTTTCATCTTCACCGGGGTGTTCATGGTGGTGGCCATAGTGCTTGGCGCGGCGTTTGGCGGCGTGCGAGTGGTGGCGAAGAATTTATTTCCGGGCAAATTTTTTGACCGGCCGGAACAGATGGACGTCCTGCAGCTCGGGCTATCTTCCAAGAGAATCGATTCCCGCGATTTCTACTAGCGACTCGCAAGTTCACCAGAGGAAACTTCCCTATAACCTCCAGCATTTCCCCGCGTCCAATAAAGGACGGACGTTCTCCCCTTTGCCCCTGCCAAGCAGTATCGTAAGATTTGAGGTCAGGTAAACGGGAATGTGTCCAAGTGTATCGGTCCACAAGATTAGAATGCGAACAACCGGAAGGCGTGAGGCCGCATGGCTGCTGGCGCTGGCGGCGAGCGCGGCGGTGCACGGCTGCCAGAAGAGCGCGGCCGACAGTGCGGCGGGCGGAGGCGCGCCTGCCATGCCGGTGCAAGTACAGATCGCTCCCGCGGTGAAGATTCCGGATACGTCCGAGTATTTGTCGATCCTGAAGTCGCGGCACTCCGCGGCGATCAATCCCCAGGTGGAGGGACAGATCACGCGGATTTACGTGAAGTCCGGCGACCACGTGGAAGCGGGAACGCCGCTGCTGCAGATCGACCCGCTGAAACAGGAAGCCACGGTGAACAGCCAGGAAGCCTCGCGCGTGGCGCAAGAAGCCAACCTGCGGTACGCCAAGATTTCACTGGAGCGGGCGGAGAAGTTATTTGCCGCCGGAGTGATCAGCAAACAGGAGATGGATAATGCGCAGACCGGCTATGATGCGGCCGTGGCGCAATTGCGGGCGCTCGACGAACAAGTGAAGCAGCAAAAAGTGGAGCTGCACTACTATAGCGTCACCTCGGCGAGAGATGGGATCGTCGGAGATATCCCGGTGCACGTGGGCGACCGCGTGTCCGTCGCGACACTGCTGACTACCATCGACGAGCCGGGAGCTCTGGAAGCATATATTTACGTTCCCGCCGAACGCACCAAAAACTTGAAAGCGGGATTACCCGTGCGGCTGCTGGATACCGCCGGTAATTCGATCAGCGAGACGCGGATTTCGTTTGTGTCGCCCCAGGTCGAGACGGAGACACAGACGGTTCTCGCGAAGGCCACTGTTGAGAATCAGCAAGGAAAGCTCCGCATCGCGCAGCAGGTTCGCGCGCAGATTACCTGGGGCGTTCACGAAGGTCCGGTGATTCCGGTGCTTGCCGTACTGCGCATCAATGGACAGTTCTTCGCGTTTGTGGCCGTCAACGAAGGCAAAGGAACGGTGGCGCGCCAGAAACCTTTGAAGCTCGGCGATACCGCGGGCAATGATTTTGTGGTTCTCGATGGGCTCAAACCCGGGGAACACCTGATCGTTTCGGGAACGCAATTTTTGCAGGATGGCATGCCGGTCACGGAACAAATCCAGAGCAAAGGCCCGAGCACTCCAGCCCGGTAGACACCTCGAATTCATGAGCGGCCCCACTACACTTCCAGCAAAGGCGGGCTCCGGCCTTGTTCGTTGATTTCTTCATTCAGCGGCCGGTGTTTGCGACGGTCTGCGCCCTCTTCATCATTCTCGCGGGCGCAATCTCCATTCCCACGCTTCCAATCGCGGAACTGCCGGACCTGGCGCCGCCGCAAGTGGTGGTCAGCAGCGGCTATATCGGGGCAAACGCGCAGACGGTGGAAACCGCGGTCACTATTCCGTTAGAGCAAGCCATCAACGGCGTGCAGGGGATGAAGTACATCAGCTCAACGAGCGGGAACGACGGTACAAGCCAAATCACGGTGGTGTTTGACGTAACGCGAAACGTCGACCTAGCGGCGGTGGACGTGCAGAACCGGGTGAACCAGGCACTCGGGCGGCTGCCAAACGAAGTCAAGAACACGGGGATTATCATCACCAAGCGGATTGGCGGATTTGTGTTTGGCGCCGGCGTTTATTCCGATACCGGGCAATACGACAGCCTGTTCCTCAGCAATTACATGGACGTGTACGTCAAGGACGCGCTGAAGCGCGTCAAGGGAGTTGGCGACGCGCAGATTTTCGGCGAGCGCAAATATGCCATGCGCCTTTGGCTCGATCCGGCGAAATTGGCGCAGCGCGGATTGACGGCGACGAATGTGCTGAGCGCCTTGCAGGAACAGAACGTGCAGGTCGCGGCCGGACAAATCGGGCAGCCGCCGTCGCCGGAAGGGCAGTCTTTCCAGATCAGCGTCCGCGCAGTGGGGCGCCTGAGCGAAGCCTCGGAGTTCGACAAAATCATATTGAAGACGGGAACCGACGGGACGCTGGTGCGATTGAGGGACGTCGGCCACGCGGAGCTGGGCGCGGAGGATTACGGCACCATTCTTCGGTTCAACGGCCATGACGCCGTGGGCCTGGCGGTCACGCAGCTCCCCGGCGCGAATGCGCTGGACGTGGACAAGGCCGCGAAGGCAGAACTCCTGCGGCTATCCAAGAATTTTCCTCCGGGAATCAAGGCGGCGGTGGCCTTCGACACCACGACGGTCATCGGAGAATCCATACGCGACGTGCTGATCACGCTGCTGCAAGCCATTGCGCTGGTCATCATCGTCATTTATGTGTTCTTGCAGGACTGGCGTAGCACGTTCATACCGGCGATTACCATTCCCGTTTCGCTGATCGGCACATTCGTTTTCGTGAAGTTGCTGGGCTTCTCGATCAACACGCTGACGCTGTTTGGAATCACGCTGGCGACGGGGCTGGTGGTGGACGACGCCATCGTGGTGATTGAGAATGTGGAGCGGCACATCGTCGAGGGCATCACCGAGCCGCACAACGCCGCGTCGGTGGCGATGAAGGAAGTAGCAGGAGCAGTGGTGGCCACGTCGCTCGTTCTCGTGGCGGTGTTCGTGCCGGTGGCGCTTTTCCCCGGAACCACAGGAATTCTCTTCCGGCAATTCGCGCTGACGATCGCGTTTTCCGTGGCGATCTCGGCTTTCAACGCGCTTACATTGACTCCCGCGCTTTCGGCGATTTTTCTCGGGAAACATCGCGAGCGCGCCAAAGGACGTTTCTTCAAGTTGTTCAACGACGGATTCAACGTCGGCGCAAAGTTTTATCAGGGCGCGGTGCGCTGGGCCCTGGATTGGCGGCTGGCGTCGTTGCTGCTCTTTTTTGGCTTGCTTGGCTGCACGTATTGGGTCTATCAGCGCGTTCCGCGCGCTTTCATCCCCGAGGACGATCAGGGCTACCTGATTTTCATCGTGCAAGCGCCGCAAGGGGCTTCGCTCACCTACACGCGTGACATCTGCGGGAAGGCGGAAGAAGTGATCTCGCGCGATCCGGAAATCGAAGGAGTTTTCACCATTGTGGGGTTTGGCGCCTCGGGCACGTCCTCGAATCAGGCCATCCTGTACGCCAGCCTGCGGCCATTTGAACAGCGCAAAGGCGATGTGCACTCGGCTGGGGCAACGATCACACGTTTGCGCAGTTCCCTCTCCGCGGTTTCCGGCGCGATCGTGGTTCCTTTCAATCCGCCGGCGGTGTTCGGGCTGGGGCAATTCGGAGGATTCCAGTTTGAGCTGGAGGATTTGGGACGCAACTCGCTGCAGAGCATTGCGGACAATGCGAACAAGCTGGCGGCGCAGGGGAATGCCAGCAAGGATATCGTGGGGCTTTTCACCAGCTTCACGGCGAACGACCCGCAATACCTGGTGCGCATCGACCGCGAAAAAGCCAAGAGCCTGCAAGTGCCCCTCAGCCAGATCACCGACGCTTTGCAGGTGTACATGGGCTCGGTGTATGTGAACGATTTCGATTTCAATAACCGCTCGTATCGCGTGTACGTGCAGGCCGAAAGCAAATTCCGCTCACAGCCGAAAGACATCGGTCAATATTATTTGCGGTCCGGCACCGGGAGCATGATTTCGCTGGACAACCTGGTGGCGGTCGAGCAAACCACGAATCCCCAGGTCATCCCGCATTACAATCTTTTTCGGTCGGCGGAAATCAACGGGACGGCCGCGGCTGGGCACAGTTCCGGCGAGGGCATCGCGGCCATGGAAGCACTGGCCAGGCGGACCTTGCCGAATGGCATGACGTTCGAATGGAGCGGCTTGTCGCTGGAAGAAATCGAGTCGGGCGGAAAAGCGCTGATTCTTTTTGCGCTGGGGCTGGTGGTGGTGTACCTGACACTGGCGGCACAATACGAAAGCTACGTGCTTCCGTTTATCGTGCTGCTGGCCGTGCCGGTGGCGATTCTGGGGGCTATTGGCGCGCAGGCGCTGCGGGGATTGCAAAACGACGTGTACTGTCAGATCGGGCTGGTGATGCTGATCGGACTTTCGAGCAAGAATGCCATTCTGATCGTGGAGTTCGCGGAACAACTGCGAGGACAAGGCATGACGGTCGTCGAAGCGGCTGTTGAGGCGGCGCGCATCCGGCTAAGGCCTATTTTGATGACCTCCCTTGCGTTCATTCTAGGCGTGGTGCCGTTGGTACTGGCGCAGGGCGCGGGCCGCGCAGGCCGCATTTCCGTGGGCACGACGGTCTTCGGCGGAATGATCGCGGCGACCACGCTGAACTTGGTTTTCATTCCAGTGCTGTATGTGATTGTGAGGAGCATCGTTCCGGGGCGCGAGGTGCAGTCCGTGGCTCACGCCGATTGAGCGTCATCTCCCGCCAAGTTCACCGCGGCAATATTAGAGTCTTCCTATAATTCCGAGCGGCGCAGAAGGATTGGTCCGCGGTTTCACGGAGCTTCCCTGCGAACAGCGACGAGTTCGCTTCCCACCGGCACGCCGCGCGCCACCTTTACGTGAATCAATGCTTCGAATGGCCGGAGTTCGCCAGAACGCGTAACGGCCAGGCGCAGCAAAAGCTGTTCGAGGGAATTCTCGCGGCAGACATATTCGACGGCGGCCTGCGTGCCCATGGTGGTCGTGCCCGCCAGGATGAGCACGGAGCGAGACGGATTCAAGCCCTTCACCAGCGCGATCACCGCGAAGTCTTCCACCAGCGGCTGACCGGACGGGCTGGCAAGAACTTCCTTGGGCTCGCCGGATTGCGCGTGAATATTGATGATTTCCATGTTGCCGGCGCGCGGTCCCGCGGGAACCTGCTTGAAAACGAATTCCCGGGTGCCGGGGATGTCGAGCAGCGAGAGGTTTTCCGAGGGCGAGCCGATGAAAATCAGGTCGTTGTTCTTGGCATCGTCCAGGGAAAAGAGGCTCCCGCGCTTTACGCGAATGCGCTGGTGGAGCTGCCCGAATACGGTGTCCAACTCGTGGACCGCGAGCACTTCGCCGACGCCCGTATAATGATCCAGGATTTGCGTTTTCGAATCCCGCACCGGGTCGTAATACCGCATGCCCCTGTCGGGCCTTCCTGTAAACGCCGCGTTGCTGAAAATCACCCAGGGCTCTTCCGGGCCGGTTAGAAAGCCCTTCCAGAAAATGTGAAACACAGATGGAGCGGGCTGAATACCGGCGGTCGCGTTAGCCCCGGCATTATTCCGCGTGACAAGCAAGGCCGCCAGCCCGGTTACGGCAACGGCGAGAAGCACGGAAAGAACGACGGCAGCGATGACCCATTTGCGCGGCGCCTTTTGAAAAGGAAAACCTTCGTGCCGGGCCTCTCCGGCCGCGCCAGCATGATTCCGATGCGCAGCAGGGGGACCTTGGTGAAAAGAAAGGACGTAGGTTCCTCTTGGCATTTCGACCCAAATGGGGTCGGCCACCCCCTCGGAGGCATAGTACTCCGTCAATTTGCTTCGAAGGCGACCCGCTTGCACACGAACCATGGAGTCCAACTGGGGATCAAAATCGGACTGGCGGCCGAATACTTCGGTCGCAATCTGGTGCTCCTTCAGAGGAACACCCGGATGGTCCAAAACGTGTTTGGCCAGATAGCGGAGCAATTTGCAAAGGGATTCCGAGCCATGCAGGGTTTGGCTGCTGGCGAGCTTCTCAATCTGACCGAGATTTAGAGCCCGATCAGTCACAAGGAATCCGCTTGTATCAATGTAACAAGAGGGTAGCAAGGTCTGGAAATGTCTGCAAGGTCATGGGTTACCGGCTGTAACTGTGACTAACGGGCTGAGACTTCCGCATGCATCAAATTAACTGATATGACGAATCACAACGAACAGTTTTGAATGGGCCAATTGTGCCGAGTCCCGATTTGGCTGGGGATGGTCGTGCGGCATGGATTAGCTGCCCGAGTGCGGGGGCAATCGAACGCGGCGCAAGTTCGGGGTGGCCGCGCATGAAGTACCACAAAAACTGAGAAACCGTCGAGAAAGAGGAGCTTTATGATCAGGTCTAGCCTGCGTTTTATGGGCTGGCTGGGGGTCGCTGTGATGTTGACTGTCCTTGCCACCCTGGGAACTACTTTCGCGCAATCCGACACCGCCCGTTTGCAGGGCACGGTGACGGACGCAAAGGACGCCGCAATTGTTGGCGCCACGGTCAAGATCACGAACACGGGCACGGCGCGCGAACTGAATGTTACGAGCAATGAGACTGGTTTTTACGCTGCATCCGCGCTGCCACCGGGCCACTACCGCGTGGAAGTGTCGCAGAGCGGCTTCAAGAAAACGTTGCGCGAGCTGGATTTGCAGGTCGCACAAACCGGCGTCGCCGACTTCAGGCTGGATGTCGGCGCGGTGACGGATTCGATTAAGGTGGAGGCTGGTTCCCCGGTGATCGATGCGGCCAGTTCGGCGATTGGCGAGGTCGTCGAAGGCCGCCAAGTTGCCGAGTTACCCCTAAACGGACGCAACTTCACCCAGTTGGCGACGCTCATCCCAGGTGTCTCACGCGGTGTGCTTTCCGGCTCTAACTCTGCCACCGGCTACAGCAACAACGCGGAAACGTTTCGGGACGGCCAATCCGGCGGCGCTTCCCTCTCCGTCAACGGTCTCCGTCCGCAGAACAATAACTTCACGCTCGACGGCATCGATAATAACGAATCGCTTGTGAACACCATCGTATTCTTTCCCTCGGCGGACGCCATCGACGAGTTTCGCGTGCAGACCAGCGTCGCCCCTGCTGAATTTGGACGGGCGGGCGGCGCCGTGGTCGTCACGTCGCTCAAGTCCGGCACCAACGACATTCACGGCAGCGCTTTCTGGTTCAATCGCAACACCAGTTTGAATGCGCGCGACTTCTTCCAGACTACCGGCAAGAAGCCGGTATTCAACCGCAACCTTTTCGGCGGCACTGTGGGCGGCCCGGTGATCAAGAACCGGTTGTTTTTGTTTGGCGATTTTGAGGGCCGCCGCCAGGCGGAGCCCGGCTCGCCGGAATTTGCGACCGTTCCCACCGACCTGATGCGTCAGGGAGACTTCTCCGAGTTGCTCTGCGGCGGCGCAGCAACGTGTGCTGCCAGTACCGGAATTTCCACTCCGGTGAAAGTTCTCGACCCTAGCACGGGTTTGCAATTCCAGGTGAGCGGGGCACAGCCAAACGTCATCCCTTCAGCCCGTATCAATAAGCCGGGCCAGAATTTCCTCAAGGCCTTCCCCGAACCCAATTGCAGCAACGCCACCAATTCGAACTGTTTCTCGCTGTTTCACAACTACGTCAATACGCGCAAATTGATTGAAAACTGGAATGATTTCGATCTTCGCGGCGATTTCCTCGTCAATAACACCAATTCTCTCTTTGTGCGTTACAGCCGGGCGGAATCAGACCAAACGGACACCACGCGGCTCGCGACCCTGCCTTCCGGCTTCGGTTCTGGCACCAACTTCAATCATCCGCGGGGTCTCTCGATCGGCTGGACCGATACCCTCAGCCAGGTGCTCATCAACGAAGCCCGCGTTGGGTTCGTGCGCACCAATTACGGATATACACCGCCTTCCAACGGCACCGCTCTCTGCACAACCCTGGGCATCGTGAACTGCAATACTCCCCTCCTCGGCGGTATTGCGCTCATCGGCGGTTACAACAACGAATTGGAATACACCGGCGATTACGGTCCCTACCTGGTCCCGCAAACCGGCCTGAATTTCAACGACTCGCTCACCTGGACCAAGGGCAAGCACATCGCCAAGTTTGGTGGGAACATCATCCGACGCCAACTAAACTTGTATCGTCCGATCGCTGGCAAAGGCTATTTCTTCTTGAGCGGCAACGGAAATGGCGGCGGAGGTTTCAGTACCGGCCATACGAGCACAGGATACGAAGTCTCCGACCTGCTGGCCGGCTTCGTGGACGGTTACCAGCACGGAACCAACTTCGGCGACATCGGCACGCGCTCTTGGGAAAATGGTTTTTTTGCCCAGGATGACTACCGTGTTTCGTCCCGCTTGACGCTGAACCTTGGCCTACGTTACGACATACTGACTTGGCCGGTGGAAGTCCTAAATCGCCAGGCGAACTTTGACCTTACCACTGGGGCATTGGTTGTGTCGGGCAGCAACGGCTCCCCACGCGGTGCTATTGCCAACGACTATCATAATTTTGGGCCGCGGCTGGGCTTTGCGTACAAGCTCACCGGCGATGGCAAGACCATCGTCCGCGGCGGCTACGGGTTGTTCTACTTTCTGGATCGCGGTGGCATCAGCAACCAGCTCGGACAGAACCCACCCTTCAGCGGCGCGAACAGCGTGAGCTATGCCCAGGGAGCTCGAATTACTCTTTCTGGATCCCTCCCTTGTTCGAATACGGTTGCCGGTTGCACCCAAGCGCAACTTATCTCCACGCAAGCGACAGCACCATTGCCCAGCGGCAACTTTACGAACCTGAACCTATCGGCTCCCGCGGCGGTGGCCGTGATCGCGCTTCTGCCCACCAATCTCACGCCCATGGTCTCCCAATATAACTTGCAAGTGCAGCGGGAGATCGGCACGAACCAATCTGTCAGCCTGGCTTACGTGGGCACTCACGGCGCGCGTCTGACTCGCAATTACAACGCCAACCAGCAGCTCTTTGGCGCGCCGTCGGGCACGCAGCGCTTCCCGCTGCTTGGCAGCGTCACGACTCAGGATAACAGCGGAAAATCGGACTACAATTCGTTACAGGCGCAGTACGAACGGCGCTTTACGCGTGGATTCCAATTCCTTGGCTCGTTCACGTGGTCGAAGACCCTCGACGATTCCTGCGGCGACTTGGATAATTGCGCGCCTCAGCTCTACACGAACTTCAACCTCGAACGTGGGCGCTCGAATCAAGATGTGCCTTACCGCCTCGTGTTGAGCTCACTCTACGAATTACCGTTCGGACGCGGCAAACGCTTTGGCAGCAATTGGTCGCGACTCCTCGACATCGCCGCCGGCGGCTGGCAAATCAACGGGATATTCCAGGTCCAAGCGGGGCAGCCCTTCAGCGTCACCGTGGACGGCAACCCCAGCAACGGCCACACCCGAGCCGATCTGATCGGTAGCTTCAGCGTCAACCCGGGTAATATCACGCACTACATCAATGAGAATTTTACGGGGTCGACAGCGACCGGGCCCTTTACCGTTCCGGCCTCCACTGGCGGCGTCTTCAACGCCCCCGGCAGTTCGGGGCGGAATATCCTGCGCGGTCCCGGCTTTGGGAACTTGGACCTTGCCGTCTTTAAGAACTTTGCCTTCACCGAGACCATCAAAGCGCAATTCCGCGCGCAAGCCTATAACTTCACCAACACGCCCTATTTCCAAAATCCAAACGGCGACCTGAGCCAAGGATCTGCAGTGTTTGGGCGCATCAATAGCACCATCCCGAGCACCTACCGCCAAGTCGAACTCGGCCTGCGCGTCACATTCTAGGCTGGTTCAAAGTGACCAAATTGTGCGTCGGCCAGGGCGAGTTGCCCTGGCCGAGTTTTTTTGCGATGAATTTCTACTGAATCTCCGGTAGGATTCTGCGATGTTTCCAGACGCTTTCGCGTCGCTCCTTTCTCGCTTTTTAGGCCATGGAGGCTGACAAATGTTCTCGCCCTTCCCTAATTTGGCTCATTGTCGGCGGCTGGCGTGCGATCCCAGTGTTATCGGCAGGCGTTGGAGTTGAGTTTCCGCAACTTCTGCTGAGCTTCACTATTGCCGTTCTTCGCTGCCGCCCTCAGTAGCACCCGTGCCTGCTGGCAATTCCTGGGCACGCCGTCGCCCGTCAGGTAAAGCTGTGCAAGCGCAAGCTCTGCCGAACTGTCGCCAGACCCCAGCGCGGACCACAGTTGCCGAGCAAGATCGCTTCGGCCTCTCCTCGAACGCGCATCCGGAGAATGTTGCGGGGAGTTCTGGCGATCCGCGGGGAGCGAATCGGTGGAATTTACTATCCCCTGCGATGTTTGAGGGGATGCGGCGGAGTCGTCTTGAGCTATCGACTCGTTTGCGGGAGCCTCCGGGATTGGGTTGGGCACAGAGGAGGTGCTGGCGGGGCTCGGATTGGAGATCTGAACAGGTACCGGTGAAGGGGCAACTGCTTGGGTATCACCTTTGCCCTTGAGTTTCTCTCCCAGGCGGATAAGGGAATTGCCGATTTCGAGGCGGAAGTTTTGTAAGAATGAAATTGCGGTGAACATGAGAACTAAAAATAAAAACCCGGTTGCGAACCTGTGCAGCAGTCGTGGCCGGGACATGGGGATCTGCTTTTCTTGTGAAAACGACACGGGCCGGGGTGCTTTTGTAGGAATATTGCGGAATCGCGCTATCGATAATGCCGCGGCATCTGCACCAGATGGCATGGCATTGTCCAGAACCGGACTTGGTGGTAGCACGTCCGGTGCACCGTTCCGTGTGTCTGGGCATGAGTCGATTTCTTCATTTGGTGCGCAGGAGGACACCGCGAACTTTCCATCCGGATTTTCCGATTCCCTGGTTTTGGTTAGCCATTCACAAATTTGATTCCTGGCGTCCGCCGAAATTTCTGTGAACCGCAGGCCGCCGGACTTATTCGCCGAATCCATCCAAGCGATCTCAGCGGTAAGTTTGATTTGCTGCGTGGGATTGGGAGAAACGCAAAGTTGCATTGGCCCCGGCTGTCGCAGGGGAGCGGCGACATGGAAAGCAAGTCCTTGCTCGGAGGCATTCACGACGATTCCGCCTCCTTCCGGTTCAAATCGGATGTAGGAAAGTTCTTCCGGCCTCCCTCTTGGGGTACATCGGCGTTCAGGTTGCATTGGCGCTCCAAGGCTCCTCGGTGCTGACCGTCGCCGGCTGCCAGCTCTGTGGCGATGCGATCATCCTCAGCTTGAATAAACCGAGCGAATCGCGACGGGCTCAGTTCCTTCACCGAGGCGATTCTACATCCCTTCTGCAGTGGCATCTTTGCATTGGGTTATAGGCCTTGGGGGAGGCTGCTGACGACGGCCTCCCAAACCCGTTGTAAGTTCTGTGATTTCAGCAGGATAAGGGATTGCTCCCGCATCCTCGTCCGCGTCAGTTCCCCGCCAGATCGGGTTTTTACCTCAGAAAAATAGAGGCAACCACCGGATTGCCTGAAACCGCCGTCATTCCTTACTCTGCCTACAAGACCATGCCGACGCGCATTTTCCTAGCCGATGATCACGCCCTGATCCGTCAGGCACTCAAGGCCTTACTGGAGAAACAGGGATTTCAAGTTGTCGGCGAAGCCTCGGACGGACAAGAAGCGCTGCGCTCCGTGGAGAAGTTGCAACCGGACGTCGCCATTGTCGACATCAGCATGCCTATCTTGAATGGTATCGACACGGCTCGCGAGCTGAAGAAATCCGCTCCCCGGACCAAAGTCATACTTCTCACGCAGCACGACGAGGATCAGTATGTCACCGAGTCTTTGCGCGCGGGAGTGAGGGGATATGTCCTGAAGAGCCAAGCTGGGGACGACCTCGTGCATGCAATACAGGAAGTCTGCCGCGGGTCCATCTATCTCAGCCCAAACATTTCACGCGCCGTGGTGGATGCTTATCTGTCCAAAACGTATGTCTCGACGAATCCCCTTTCCGGGCGCGAGCGCCAGGTTCTGCAATTGGTGAGTGAAGGAAAGTCCACGAAAGACGTCGCTGTGCATTTGGGCATCAGTGTAAAAACTGCCGAATCGCACAGAGCCAGGCTCATGAAGAAACTCGATATCCACGAAACAGCGAGTTTGGTGCGTTATGCCATTCGCAGCGGCTTGATCCAAGCCTGACGGTACTTGCAAAGGGCTATGCCCGTAGACGGTTTTCGGTTTTTTCACCATGTCGAAATGGGTGATTCACCGGATTGAATTGATTTGGCAGCGGGCTATCTTGCAGAGAAGAGAGCGGGCCGCCTCCGTGCACAGGGCTCCCACCTCGATCACCCCAAATACCGACTGCGCTGACACGGAGGCGGGCCGAAACTCACGATGTTGGAGGAATCAGTGGGAAATGCAATGCAGCGAGCAAGACTGGAGGATGAGTATTCGATGCTTGATGTGCATGCGAGCCCCTCCGCATGGCGAAGGACGCTGGTTGATTTGCTTCGTCATCAGGTCCTGCTTCTCGCCATGAAGCATGGGCGCGCTCCGCTACCGGTTTCCCCGGCCGTTTTGAAAAGCCTGCTGAGACGCGGAATTCTAAATGATGTCTATGATCTGGGGAGCGTTGCGCGCCGCCTCTCCTTCTTGGAGGACGGCCGTATTTTGCTGGCTGAACTGAATGTACGGGCAGAAACGGCAGCCACCGAGCACGATTCTCGAGACGGAGGCCAGCATTCAACCTCCGCGGAGGCCATGGACTTTAGAACATGATCGCCGCGCAATTTCTTCCCGGTTCTCGAATTTCCGGCGAAGCCCTGGCCGGAGCCGGCCAGCCGATACCAGATTGGAAGGTCATTTCGCAAATGCCGACACGGTCTGGACGAATTGAGAAGCGGATTCCGATGGCGGTCCCGGTGCAGATTTCCAGCCTCATGGACCCCGCGGCCACGGAACGGACCACCACGGAAAACGTCTGCTCGCTTGGCATTCGAATCCTGACCCAGCGGTTTCGAGTTTCCGATGAGCGGTTGATGATCAAATCCCTCATCAGTGATTTGCGAACCCTCGCTCGCGTGGTGTACTGCCAGCGGCTTCCCGACGGGCGGTTTGCCGTAGGGTTGCAATTCCAAGGAGGTGCTGTCCGCTGGCCGACCGACTCGATGGCCGGCGCCGATTGAATGGAATGTTTGATGGCGAGTCGATGCGGCCCGGCTGGCACGACTCAGCAGATTGGATCTTTCAGGACCGTGGGAACCCACCTCCACTCCGTGTGTTTGTCCCCGCCCAGCGAAGAGGACTCGACGATGCACCGTTTTAAGTTGTTCTTGTTGATTTTTGTGCTGATGACTCTGGGCGTCGGCTTCTGGTCAAGAGTTGGCGCGGCGCTTCTTGCAAAAGTTCCCGAAGTAAGGAATTGGAAGTTCGTGACCGGCCGCGCCCCTGCTTCCCGCACACCGCGCACCGGCTCTGTTCTTTGGTCGGCGGACATGGAGACCGGCGACCTCTCGCAATGGAGTCTTCCGGACGTCCTGGGCGGGCCAACGCCGGCGGCGGTGTCTTTGACAGCGGAACCGCCATGGCCAGCGTGGATGCCGTCTCGGTCGCCCACGGCAGCGTCCATGCCGCGAAACTTGTAATCAATACACAGCATTCTCCCGAAGTTTCCACCAGCGGTGCCCGCTTGTTTCGCTGGCTCGAACCCGAAGGTCATTCCGAACTCTACTACAGCGTGTGGTATTACTTCCCGCAGCGCTATTTTCCAAACGGCAATCCTCCGTGGTGGAATGTCTTCGGGTGGAAGTCGCAACGCGGTGGCTCCAGCGATCCGTTCTTCGCTCTCAATGTCGCGAATCGCCCCGACGGCGCCATGTACCTTTACTTGTACAACCCAATCACCAAGACCTCTTACTCGCAATCCATCAAGACAATTCCGGAGGGCCGATGGTTTCGCCTGGAAGCCTTCCACAAGTGCTCCGGGAACAACACGGGGCATGTGACCTTCTGGCAGGATGGCGAGCAAATCTTGGACGTGCCGAATGTGCAGACCCGCTACGGCAACGGGAGCTGCGTCTGGAGCATAAACAATTAATCGCAGCCTTGGAAGAGCCTTCGCAACGATGTCGCCGGTGGGCGGGAGCGGCTGATTTTTCGGGCGAAAATAGGGGACCAAGTCATTGATCTCCGGAGCCGATTTTCGCAAAAGCCAATTGTGAATTTCTCCGCGGTGCCCCATCCAACTGCTGAAGTCGGCAAAAAAGTAGTCGCTCATCGTGGTGTTGTCCAGGTGACTTTCTTGTTTGACCCTGAGAATATCGCGCGGCAGCATCAGGCTGTTGGCGAAGGAGCCGCCAGAGGTGGCATCGGAGACGAGATCCCGCATGGACAGACAAACTCCAACGAAGGCGGGACGAGAACCTTCGGCAAAAAGGCGGCGCAACCCGAAATACCAATCCAGATAACTCGTGCCTGAGATGGGTAGATAGGCCGGGGAATAGCTAGGCGCTATCTCCATTTGCAGAGTGTCGCGCTTGACTCCGACGTCGAGGTAGGAATTGCCAACAATCAGCATGGTTGCGGACTTGTCGGGGGCATCCGGCCGAAGCGAAACGGCCGCAAGATGGTCCGCCTGAATGCCGCGCCAGACATGGTTGATGCGCGGAAAAGCCAATCGCGTTACCGCTTCGAGCGCGCAGAAATACGCGAGCAACGCGGCAAGCAAAACTAGGAGCGCGCGCGTGGCGGTTCGCGGGTCAGAAGCGGAAATAGATGAAGGCACTTTCTTGATTTGCTCCGAAAAGGGTAATCAGCACGCAGAAGGCAAATCCAGCCGTGACTTGCCACGAGTAAGGGCGCAATGCGAACACATGCTCTGCGTTCGACAGTTCCAATTGAAGGTCGAGAAGAAAGAGGACCACGGCGTAAACGGCCAAGAAAAGGAGGACGGTAAAGTAAACGGGCTGCCACTGCCAAATCGCCAGGCTGGCAATCTGCTCCCAAGCGCCGCGAAGTGAAGGAACCCTGAAGAAGATCCACGCCAGGCAGACGACGTGAAAGAGGATAAATCTTCGGCCCCAGCGTCCAAGGAAGGCGGTCCAAGCGGTGATTTCACGCTGGCCGGCGAACAAACGCTCGATGGCAAGGCCAGCGCCATGGATGCCGCCCCAGACGACGAAAGTCCAATTCGCGCCGTGCCACAGACCTCCGAGCAGCATGGTGAGCATGAGGTTAACGTAGGTACGGACTTTACCGAGACGATTGCCGCCGAGCGGGATGTAGAGATAGCCGCGCAGCCAGGTACTCAGGCTGATGTGCCACCTGCGCCAGAAATCCTGCAGGCTTTCCGCCAGATAGGGCTGGCGGAAATTAACCATGAAGTGGAAGCCGAGAAGCTGGGCGCTGCCGCGGGCGATGCTGCTGTAGCCGCTGAAATCGCCGTAGATTTGCCAGGCGAAGGCGTAGGTTCCGAGCAGCACGGTCATGGCGTTGGGTCCGCCAAGGCTGCCGCCAAAAGCGGCGTTGGCAAGGAGCGCGCAGTTGTCAGCGATGACGACTTTGCGAAACAGACCTTCGAGGATAAGGATCAAACCGTCGAAGGCCTTGGCGGGGTCCCACGAGCGCGGCTTCTGCACTTGCGGAAGCAGATGGGAAGGCCGCTGAATCGGCCCGGCAATCAAGTGTGGGAAAAGGCTGATGAAAAGAGCGTAATCCACCAAGGATTTCGCAGGCTCCACTTTGCGGTGATGGACGTCCACGATATAGGCCACTTCCTGGAATGTATAAAAGGAAATGCCCGGCGGCAGGAGAATTCGCCACACGCTCACGGGTATCTGCTTCAGCCCAAGCAGAGCCGCGAGATGGGCCATGGAGTCGACAAAGAAGTTGAAGTATTTGAATACGCCAATGAAGGAGAAGTTCAGTACGATGGAGAAGAGCAACAGCAAGCGGCGGGTTCTTTCATCGGAGGTCGCGGCAATCTTCCGGGCTACCATGTGGTCCACCAGGGTCGAACCTGCCATCAAGATCAGAAACCGCCAGTCCCACCAGGCATAGAAAAAATAACTGGCGGCGAGTAACAAATAATTCTGCCGGCGGAATGGCAGGTGCCAGTAGATCAGCACAACGAGAATCAGAAAGAGGACGTAAGCTGTGGAATCAAAGAGCATGGCGATATCGATTCGGGGCGATTTTTGAACTCACTACTCTGAGAGGAGAGGCCGATACTTGTCTCTAAACTGGCGGAGGCCCCCAGACGCCCAGATGGCAACAGCAAGCAAGGCAGCGCCGTAAATCAGCGTGGAGGAAACGCCTGTAAGGAAACCTGGGCGACCGGTGGACGCCGCCAGATAAACAGCCATGCACGCTGCCGCGACGAGGGGTTTCCAGACGATGCTCAGGATGGGGACGCCGGAGAGCAAGCGGGCGGCCGGGATGTAGTGCTGGCAGCAATCGGCCAGGCGCGTCAGGAGCAAAGCGACGGCAGCGCCGCGCAAACCGAACATGCGGATCAGCGGCCAGCCGACGAGCAAGTTGACAAAGGTATCGACGACGACGATTCGCAGAGTGATTTTTTCACGATGGCTGGCGACCAGCACCTGGCCGAGCACGCTGGTGAACACCTGAAATATCAAAACCCAGGCGACGATGCGCAAAGCGGGGAAAGCCAGGGAAAATGCGGGGTTCTTGTAAAGAAGCAAAAGCACGCGATCGCCGGTGAAAAACAGCGCGGCCACAGCCGGCAGCGCAAGAACGAGAAGCAACTCCAGGGCCTGCTCCCCGATACGCTTCAGGCTTTGATAACCGGGCGCAACCTTCCGGCACATCACCGGAAAGATGCTCTGGGCCATGCTCTGGTAGACGAGAAGCAAAGGCACCATCAATTGTGTCGCGGCGCTGTACAGGCCCACCTCGGTCTCGGTTGCCAGTTTGGAGAGCAGGAGGATATTCAAACTGCTCATGACCGCCAGGGTGCCGTCGATACCAAGAAAAGTGGCGGCGGAGCGCGCGGTTACCAGAGAAAAATGAAAATCAAGGGAAGCCGGCGGCGAGGGCAACTTGCGGAGCACAATGCAAACTTCGACGACGGCAATGACGGCAAGAGAAGAGAGCAGAATCAGGATGACTGGATAGAGGCCACGGTTGGTGGTCAGTAAAAGGAAGGCTCCAGCGACTTTAACGATATTTAGCGGCATATTGACGCAAGCGATATAAGACATGCGCTCCCAGGCTTGAAAAAGGCCCTCGCAGACCGCGGAGATGGTGTAGGGAAAAAGGCCGAGCGAGAGCAACAAAATGACGCGAGTCGTCGCGGGCGGATAATGCATCACCTGGACGAAAACCAAAAGTAAAACAATGGAAACAAACGAGGAGAGGGTGGCCAGGATGCAGCCGAGGTCGGGAACCAAATGATCGGTGAACCGATTTGTGAGTTTGCCGAGCAGGTCGCGCATCTCTTTTTCAGCCGGAGGAGGCGAATCATGGGATGCGTGGCGAAGGAAAGAGATGGTCTTCTCTTCCGTTCCAAACTTGCGTTTATAGCGGATCAGCCCATCCTGGTCGATGTCGCTCAAACCGAAATCCAAATACGCCAAGCCCTTTTTCTTTCCCAGCTGAAGGGCTTCCCAGATCAAGAGATCGTTGGGGCGATGGGAGAGATCGCCGGGGAGAGAGGCGTTAAACTTGTAGTAGAGCGTATCTTTCCACTCTAGGAAGAAATCGCCGGCCACAATCTTGTCAATTCAGAAGGCGCCCAGCTCTTCACTTCAGCCTTGGCCACTTTCCTTCCCCAAACCTTGGATCACGAACAGACCGCTTCTCCAAATTAACAACCGAGCGGATCTATCTTGGATCGTTCGAACGCTTTGCTTACACAATGAAAATGGAATGATGGGAGTGCGCGGCTAGAGGCACTTCACAGCGGCTCGGGCCAGGGCCTTCGATTTTTCGATACGCGTGGATTCATCACCAACCCCGCCAACACTTATGCGGACGAAATTATCTCCTTGCAACACATAGAGCGCGCCCGCGATGGGTGTTCCCACCCAGTACGCGTCATCCCCGAGCCCTGCAATCCGCCGTGGCTCACGCGCGCCTTCTTCTCCTTCGGATTCGGGCTTCAGCGCTCTCTTGCCTGCCCCCCGCAGTTCTCCCCTTTTTGTCTCTGAAGCATGGAATTGTTTATGCCAGAATTTGCGCGGCGTGAGTCCGGAGGGATTGGTCGAAGAAGGCACGGCCAACGCCACGCTAACCGATTTTGCGGGCTTGGCTGTATGAAAGAGGCATTCCGAAAGTTGCATCTCCCCATTTGGCTGGACGCTGGCTTTGGTTTCGTTCACCGGCTCGCCTTGGACGGCTTCAATTTCCACGGCGGACAGTAGGCCACATGCGTCCTTCTTGCTGCCTGCTGAAGTCGCGGGATCGCCGCTTGCTTGCTTCCGAAGTGCGCGGCCACCCGCTTGTCTGGCGGGTAGCGCCATCGCACACAAGAAAAAACCGGAGAGAACAAATCGGATCGCATGCCTGAAGGTCATATATTCTCCGGTCACGAGAATGGACTTCTCCAGTTGGAACGCGGACCCCGCGCGGTTCACATCTCGCGCGGGGCCCGCGTTTCTGCCCCCCTGCACTAACCCTGACTTATCAACGCCCGTCATGTCTGTTGCAGTCTGGACCGCCGCTGACACCGTTCGCCGGATCACCATAGCAAAGCTGGCCGCCACCTTCGTAGTCGCCGCTAGCGGTGCCGAACTGTGTGCCGTCAAAGGCGGCAAACAGCCCTCGCCCGCCAACCTGCCGCGCGATCGTGGCCAGCGCATCTTGCGCGCTGGCAGGTCCCGTGGAAGCATTTTGTGTGGCATCGTTCACGCACGTGCCCGTACAGCCATCGGCGTAGCCCACCAGCACGCGGCCAAACTTGTCCACCGTGATGTCGTTGAAATCCAGCAAGTTTCGGCACGGGTTGCTGCCACCCTGATTCCAAATACACCCGCGCTGCACCGGGTCGGCTGGCGTCGCGTCGACGGTGGTCCATGTCCGGCCACTATTGTAAGTGAACGCCACATAGAGATGCCAAATGCCAAGGAAGTCCGCCGACTGCGTATCTCCAGCCGTCGGTGTGCCCAGAAACGCATAAGCCGCGCGATTGTCATCTCCGGCGATCACCTCTGCAAACTCGGCGTTTTGAATGCCGAACGGCGTGCCCGCGTCTTTGGACTTTGACCAGTGCAAGCCTCGGTCCGCGGATGTTGCGATCTTTGCGTGGCCGTCGCCGTTGACGTAACCAAAGTAAATGGTGTTGTTAGTGCCCGCCGCCACCGACGGGTCGCTGCCCGGGCTGATGCTCGTGGCATCTGGCACGGTCCGCACCACCCAGCTCAGACCGTTGTCGGTCGAGACCGCCACTCCCGGCCTGTTGACACCGCTCGCATCCATGCACTTCTCGTTGGGAACATAGGCTGAACCGTCCGGCGAAACGCGGACATGGCCGTGCAAGCCCCCGCAGGTACCGGGAGCAACCGGTCGATCTACACCGTTAACCGTCGTAAAGAGATAGATCGGCACGCCTGGCCCAAAGGTGAGCCCGCCGTCATCGCTCCGCGAACAAAACGCAGTAGCGATGTCTTGCGAACAGTAATAAATCGCGTGTGGATACGACGTGCGAATCGGCGGCGCCGGTGTGGCGTAGGGACCACCCCCCACAGATTGATGGTCGACGCCCGCTGGCTGACCAGAGCCTTGCGTCGGGGTCCAGGTGTTCGCGTCGTCGTCAGTGAAGGACAGTTCGCTGGTAACGAGATTGAGCTGCGATGAGAACGTTCTGTTCGTGCCGCCGAAATGACCGTCGTCGGTGAACAGGATGGGATCCAGGCTCAAGCGCGCGAACGGAGAACGCTGGTCCTCCCAGAACGCTGTGGCAGGCTTAACGGCATCATTGAAGGTCACTCGCAGCGTGTGATTCCCCGCCTCAATGAATGCCTTGCCGGTGCTCCAATCCACGCCGATCGATGGCTCGCCCGCGCCGTGCTCTCCCGCCGTCGAAGAACCCAGCGATGGCTGGATGCAACTCGGCGGCTGTTGTGTTCCCGAGCAGTCCGGCGGCGCCGGATAGTTCACGAAAGTTGGCGCTCCAGGAGCGGGTGGAGGCGGTGGCGGAGTAGTAGGCCGCGCGGCGATAGTCAACGTAAGAACGGCGTGGGCCGCGGTTGGCACCGGTGCGAGCGACGCAACCGAACGGATGTGCCAAACTCCATCAACGGGATCGGTGACCGTTAGATCTTCTTCGCCCGGTCCAGTGGACGTGTTATCGGGCGACCCTGGCCCATGGTCGGCACCCCCGGGACTAATGGCGAAGATATCCAGATCCGTAGGAACCGTGCTGGTCCAGGTGTATTTGATCGTCAGTTTGGCCGTCATTGTTTGGTAGAAAGTGGCTGCCGGCCCCGGAAGTATGACGGTCAGGTCGTGATCGTCACACATGACTGGGGGACAGATATCCTGTATACCGACATTCGTGACCGTCCCGCCGCCGACTGCGGCAAAATCCCACGACACCGGACCCGAAGTACTACTGATCGAACTGCTGGGAGGCGGACTGGTTTGCGCAGAGACCGATGGCGCGTCATGCAGGAACAGAAACAGGCTCGCCGCGCAAATCAAACTGACTGGAACAATCCACTCTAAGGATCGAACGCTTCGCATTGCTTGACCTCCACGGCGGCGCCCCGCACAAAGCTCCCTCAAAGGGTTTTCAGGGCTTCGTTCCGGCAGACTCCACGCCTCTGTTCTTCATTCCGCGCATCACCCGTCGGGTCTAAAGGAGAAACTTCCGCTTCCAGATGTGCGTTCGTCTACTTGGGGCGCAGACCCCGGGTCGCGCAGCATTGTTGGTGGAAATGGCAGCCTGTGGAATCGGTTGAATCTTGCAAAAGGGCCTACAGGAAATACCTAACTAGCGACCACCTTACAACGGGCGGGAACAGGCTCAACTAGCTCAGCGTTACAGCCTGCAAAAGAACAGGTTAATTGGAGCCGAGAGTGGGAGTTGAACCCACGACCTGCCGATTACGAATCGGCTGCTCTACCACTGAGCTACCTCGGCCCGTTGAAAATAAAGGACTTATTAAAGTTTTCGATCAACCTTCGTTGCAATATTCATCAAACATTCATCGATCTCTTCCAGTCTTCCCAAAATGCTGTCCGACTCAGCGGTCAAAACGGTGTTGTATCTCCGTAACATCGGAATGGCCATCCAGCCATTAGGTTTCATCGTGATCCTCTCTGGGACGCAGCCCATTCGTAAACTGCTGACGCAAGATCGTCTCGATCGCGAACTGTGATTTGATTCTAGCTTCGTCCCATTTCTTTCGCAAGTTCTTGCTGTTGAATATAGTTGCAACCGAAAAGTGATGGTTGACGAACGCAAGAACGTGGCCCAATCAGGAGGCGTCGCGGCTCCACCATCGCGCGTTCACT
>WNFF01000730.1_pt1 | contig 37985 bp, 43 predicted proteins | sample 5400441 | NCBI WGS metagenome assembly WNFF01 (sample SAMN13153345, study PRJNA577476) | soil metagenome | isolation source: 120 cm saprolite under Douglas fir tree site 2 hole 3 replicate 1 | place: USA:California | collected 2015-04-18
CCGCGAGCGCTTTGTCGAAGCCGTCCCCGGCGGGCTGCAGGACTGATAGCGGGATGAGGCATCCGCAGTCGCACTCCCATTCAATGGGGTGGCTCAGTCCGGGGACGATCGTGAAGCCCGCGCGGGCCAGCATCCGGCCCCAGGCGCCGATGCCGAACTCGTGATTGTTCTGCTCAACAGAGACCAGCAGCCCGTGGGCCGTCAGCAGGCGGCGGGCCTGCTCCAGGAGCGGGAGGGGGCGGCTGTCCCAGGCGTGGTACCAGCGGGCGTAGCCGACCACGTCGGTGTCGCCGTCCGGGCAGTGCCCGGCTATCTCGTTGAGCATGTTGTTAGCGATGCAGCTGGCCACGACCAGATCGGCGGTGCCGGGCTCGATCCCCAGATCGCCGGCCGCGTCCGCGGTGACCGCCCGGACGTTGCGGTGGCCTGCTGCCAGCGCCGAACCCTGGGTGAACAGGGTCATCAGGTCGCTCTGGTCCACGGCCACAATGTCGGCGGCGGGCCACAGCGACGCGATCCGGGTGGTCAGCTCGCCTGAACCGCAGCCGAGGTCGACGATCCGGCCGGGCTGGCGGTTACCGAGGGAACAGCGCAGCGCTTCCAGCGCGGTCGCGGTCGCCGCCCACCGGCGCTCCTGCTGCACCGGCTCCCAGCACGGCGCTCCCAGCGCGTCCCCGGCGGTCACCAGCTCGCCGCTCGACCCGCTGTAGACGAGTCCAGCCCGGCGGTCTTCGCTCATCGGTTCCTGCCTCTTCGGCGTCGGCTGCGAGCGACAACCATAATCGCCGCGACCGTGACCCTCAGCTCTTTCGACTCACACAGGCCAACGTCAGCAGCCAGGACGTCCTACAGCTGAGTTCTGCACGGTCTCCGCGGCGATGGCACACCGGCCCATCCGCCACCTGCGATTTCCCCTGCGGCTCGGCGAATGGCATTCGGGCCTGGTCTCAGACTGATGGCAGACCCGATTTCAACGACGACTTGGACAGGACCTGACCCCGAGGCCCGCCTTGGTGTCGTTGCAGCTATACCCCCACGGTCTGTCCCCGTCCTTCCGAAGGGCGCTGCCGAAACCTCAGCCTTAGTAGCCCCAAGGGGGATCTGCCACTGGCTGTGATGCTGACACCAGCACCGCGTTCCGAACCTCATCTGCTGTGGCCGGGAAAGTCGTGGCATCCCGCCGGACGTAGAACTCCACCGGCTTGTCTTTCCTGCCCGGCAGTGTGATGCCGTAGGGCCGGTTCGCGCCTGCCCCGACCGAGAGCACCAGCAGCACCTTGCCGTCAACGTTGTACTGGCGGACCTCTACCTCCGGTGCTGGCGTGACGATCGCCCGGACAAGCTGCGCCAGCCGGTCCCGCTCCCCCAGCGGGTCGATGCCGTCAAGGCCGCAGACGGTGGCCTCGTCCTTCTCGACGCCGAACACCATATTGCCGCCGTATCCGCTGGCGAAGGCCGCGACGGTCTTGAACACAGTCCGCTTGGACTCGGTGGTGTCCTGCGGGGAGCTGGCGCTTGAACTCGACCTGCTGGCCTTCGCCCTGCGACAGGAGGGCCTGGATCTCCGCCTCAGGGTCATCCGGAAGCTCGATCTCCACACCTGTCCGTTCGAGTTCGGCTTGCGCATACTCCCCGATGGCGCGGTAGTCCAGCCATTGCTTGTCCCGCGAGAGGTACAGCCACGCATTCGGCGGGAGCCCACCAGGAAGAGGCAGCTGAACCTGGGCGACCCCCGTGACTCGTGCGTCAGCACGGTAGGTCGCAGTGTTCAGCTCAACGCGGATCCCGGTGGTGTCGCTCCCGCTGACGCTGACCTCCAGGGACACCGGGGTGATCAGGACCCGCTCTATCCAGGCCCTTCCCTTCACCACGCGCACGATCGCGAATTCTGATGGCACCTGCCCACCTGGCGACCCCGAGAAATCCCCGTAGAAGAACGCCCGGAAGGCATCGTCGTAGCGCGGGAAGGACGGGCAGTCATCCCCGATCAGGTAGCCCTGCGGGGTCTGCCGCTGCTGGCTGTTCGGCTCGCGGAGGGAGCAGATGTACGCCGGCCAGGGAAGAACCATGGAGTCGAACCGGGCACGGCTCGGCTTGCGCTGCCAGGTGAACTGGTCGGACAAGGACGGGAAAACAACGTCGTGGCCAGCCACCGAAAGCACCTGTAGGGCTTCAGCGCCGAGCGCCGCCACGAGTGACTTGACCGGGACCTGGGCGGCGATGAAGGTGACCTGCTCGTACCGCCAGACCAGCGGCTGCCACCCGGCAGGGACGGAGGGCGGCGAGACGATCGCATCGACATGCCACACGGCCTGGCTGCCGGCCTCAACCGCGACCCGCACGAAAGCCTGCGCGTCTACTGCGCCGATGGTTGAGCGCAGCTCCGCCAGGCTGCCCTGCCCGCTTTCCATGCTCCTCACCTTGCCACCTGCCACCGACAGCTGACGCCGTAGCGAACCAGCCCGGCCAGTCGGCACCCCCGCTCGCGTGGTTTTACCCAAGCGACGCATGGCCTCCCTGCCCACTAGGCTGCCGCTGTGACCGTCGTCATAGTTATTGCCGTCGTGGGCCTGGCGCTGTCGCTGGGCTGGCAGGCGTACACCTTGGTCCGGTCGCGCCGCCGTGCGGCGAAAGAGCGAATCGAGCAGGCGATGGCACGGCTCGTCAACGGCGTCGGCCAGGTCTGCATCTCCGCCAGCTCACTCGAATGGTCGCTGGCCTATCTCACGGGAGTTGTAGAGGGGTGGGATGACGAGAAGTTCACCCGTGTGATCGCTCGGGTCCGCCAGCCATTGGAAGAGTTCCGTAAGGTCGTGCCCAAGCTGGAACTGCACGGCGGAGGTAGTTGGTGAAAAACCTACAAGTTCTGTAGGTTCCAGATCCTGATGTCCCCTGGGGGCACTGTGATCAGGGATCTGCCAAGCAGTCCAACGATGTGGCCCCGCGATTCGTCCAGGTTCAGTGTCCCACGCTGACTCGGCCAGGAGTGGATGCCGGTCCCAGCTTCAGCGGCTGCGCAGCGTATTTATGACTAGAACGCATAGCGTGATGGTCCCGCCGCAGGCACCGCCCCCGGCAAGCATCGCAGACGCGGCGTGATGGCCGCCGCTCCACGCGATGAGCCCAGCGGCCGCACCCGCGAACAGCCCGAGCAACACCGCCACCGCGACCCACAGCCCGATCAGCCGGTTGTCGTTGTTCACCTTGATCCTCTCCGTGATCCGATCCCACGTCGGCCGGCCTGATCCCCGCCGGGCCAGCCGACGGCCGCGCGGCTGCCCGCCCGGGGCCAGTACTAGTAGACCCCTCTGGCAGAAGGTGATACAACTGGGCGACCGGATACGATTTTGAAGCAAGGGGTATCACCCAATGGCAGACCGTAATACGAGCCGCCCCAGGGTGCCCCGCCGACGGCGGGCGTCAGAGCTTCCGACGATGGTGGAGTCAGCCGACGGCTGGTACGGCTTCGGACTTCGCGGCATCGGATGGGTGGAGGTGGCTCTGGCGAAAGTCGACGGTTCGCCGGAGATCGTCGGCCTGCGCATCGACGTGAGGCCGATGTTCGTAGACGAGTCCGAGCGCTATGTGCTGGACATGACGGCTGAGCAGCAGCGCCAGTGGGCCATCGACAACGCGCCTCACGGCGTGGCGCCGGCAGCCGTGATCACTGCCGAGCGGCTACGATCGCTCCCGCTCGCCGAGCTGCGCGCTGCGGTCGCGGCGCGTATGGCCGGTGACGACGCATTCGGCGCGTTCGAGAAGGTGGCCCGCGAGCGCGGCAAGGCGTGGCCGGATGAGCATTACCGCCAAGTGGCCGAGGTGTACAAGTCGGCCGTGGAACATCGGAAGCCGCCGCTCAAGGCGATCCAGGAACACTGGCACGTCTCCCGGCCCGCAGCAGCCAAGTACGTAAAGGGTGCCCGCGAGAGGGGTTTCCTCGGCTGGCCGGAACGCGCAGGACTCGCCGGTTACGACGCGCCCGAAAGCCCGTTTGCGGAGTACCGGGCCAGCCGGTCGACCAGGCAAACGTAGCCCGACGCGGCGCAAGTGTGCCGTCTCAGTTAATCTGACACACGCTTGCCTGACCTGCGGTGCCTCAGAAGGACTGAGACTGCCAAACGACCCGTGTCTTAGTTATCTTGACGCAACTCGCCGCTTTGAACCCTGGCCCGGCCTTGCTTATATCCTGCCGGCTAGGAACGCCCGGGCCTTGTCATCGATGAAGCTACGGGAAGCGCTGGTGAAGCCGAGCTGGCCGAAAAGGTTCTCGGCCGCGGCAGCGGACGGCTCCAGGATGCCCGCGGCCAAGTCGGCTCTGGGCAGTTCGGCAACGTAACGGGCTGCATTCTGCCGCGCCTGGTCACCGCTGAGCGGGTCGTTAATTGAATCGCCGCTGGCTGGTCGGCCAAGCACGTCTTCGAGCGTGATCCTGAACGTCACCGTGTCCACGGTGACGTCCTCCTGGTACAAGCGGCGACCAAACTCGAAGACCTCTGCAACGGTGTAGATAGCGGCAATCACGTTGATCGTTCCCTGGTATCCGGTGCCGTCCTCACGCAGGCGCCACCGGTGCGTGAAGAGCCCGCTTGGGTGCAGCCGCCACACCTCCTGGTAGCGCCCGGTGGCCGTGACCGCCTCGATCCCGCCGTCAGGCAAGCCAGTGACGCCTTGCGGCGGCTCGTTGCGCGGGACGTGCGGATAGTTCCAGCCGCGCAGCGCCACGCCGCGATCCCACACCAGCTGCACCAGCCGCTCTGGGCTGGCCGGGAGCCGGTGATCATCGGCAGGGGACGGAACGATCCCTGCCGTCCAGTAGGCAACCGGGCTGTCACTCACGGCCGCCGCATCTCCCCGAGGTCCTGCTCGATCAAGCTGACCAGGCCCGGCACCGCCGGGAGCTCGCCGCCGGGCCAATGCACGTCGATGAGGGCCTTTATCTCGTAGAGCAGCCGTTCTGCCCGTTTCACGTAGGCCCGGCCCAGCAGCTCGCGCATCTGAGCCTCGGTGGACACTTCCCGCGTCCTCGTCTCCTCAGTGCGGATGTAGAGGGCCCCTTCCCGGGTGATCGGCTTGTTGTCGGTGTCGTTGACCGTCTTCGTGCAAACCAGGGGCTGCTCGTCGAACGGAGGGACCCGCAGGGCAATCAGGACCTTGCCATCTTCCAGCGACCCGCGGAAGACCTGCACGACGGGCGCGGGCGCGGCAAATGGCGCTAGCCAGGAGTTGACCCCGGCTGCGTCCCACGATGCGACCTGAGCCTCGGTGAGCCCGACTGGCACGAGCGTGCTGTCCTGTACGCCGATCAGCAGGTAGCCGCCGTCCTTGCGGTTACTCAGCCCGATCACATGCTTCGCGAGCTCTGCCCGCTGGCGCGCGTCCCGGGGAGCCTGCTTCGCGCTTTTGTAATCCACACGCGACTCTGACCCCTGGGCCAGCAGATCGCGAACCAGTTGGTCGGCGTCGGTAGGAGTATCCGGGGTCACAGGCCGTAAACGTAGCGGGTGAGTCACAGCACGTCTACTAGGCTCCACCATCTTGGCCAAGGGCATGAGTCGTCATCGGGACAGAGGCGTCAGGCAACTGCCGGATGATCTTGCGTCAAGATAACTGAGACAAAACTGCATGCGTCAGATCAACTGAGGCAGGACAGCTAGTCCAGCTTTTATGTCCCACTGGGCCAGACGAGGGACAGCGTCATCTGGAAAGGGACGTCAGAATCTGGAAGCTACATGTTCAAAACGCGATGGCAGCCAGCGTACCGATGAGGATGAATGGCCCGAGTGGCAGGTGGCTGGTGCGGGTTGCCCGGTGCAGGGCCAGGAGCGCGCCACCGTAGACGGCGGCCACGGCGAAGGCGATGAAGGTGCCGGACAGGAGCGCCTGCCAGCTGATCCAGCCCAGCGCGGCGCCGGTGCTGGCGGCGAGCTTGGCATCCCCCAGGCCCAGGCCGCCGGGCCTGATGACCGCCAGGATCAGGTAGAAGCAGGCCAGGGCGACCGCGCCGATGGCCGCACGGCCCAGGTGACCAGGCTGGCGATCGGCGAGAGCAGTGACGGCCAGCAACGCGAGGGTCCCGGCGAAAGCGGCGGCGGTGAGCGGGTCGGGGAGCCGGCGCACGGCCACGTCGATGAAGACGAGCGGGACGGCGAGCAGGACCAGCCAGGCCAGGGCCGCCAGCTCCCCCACCGACGACGCGCGGGCGGCCACGACGGCCAGGGCGAGCCCGGCGGCAGCCTCGGCCACCAGCGGGTACGGGCCGATCCGGGCGCGGCAGGCCGGGCAGCGGCCGGTGACGGGCAGCAGCGCCCGCCACCGCCAGCGGGCTGGCAGGATGTCCTGGTCGCAGGCCGCGCAGGCGTGGCGGGGCAGCTGGCCGGGTTCGGTGCTGCGGCAGAACACGCTGGCCCGTATCCTCGGGCCGGCGATCACGCCCACAGCGGCTGCGGCGATGATCCATGGCAGTGTCACCGCGTTCCCTCGCTCCGCCCAGAACATGGTCTGCTCCCCAGGCGTGCGGTGGGGTGACCGCGCAGTTAGTTCTTCTCGCCCGAAAAGCCTCATCTCGATCGTATTGATGTCGCCCGCCCCTTCGGCCCTGCGGTCAGGTCGCCTGATCCGGCAGGGTCACCCCCCGCAGCAGCCCGCGGATCGCGTCAGAGCCCGGCCCGCTCGGTCACCACCGCCAAGCGCCGTTCAAGGTGACCGCGTGCTTGGTCTGTGTCCCCGGCGATGCCGCTCATCGCGACCGCCGCGGTGATGATGACATCAGCCAGCTCGGCCAGCAGGTCATCCCGCGACCGGCAGATCCCCTTCCTGCTGTTCAGGCCCTGCATGCCGATCAGCGCCTCGGCGGCTTCGCCGACCTCCTCGGTCAGCTTGAGCAGCCGGATCTCGACCGGGACGTCCCCGTGATGGGCATGCAACCGGCCGACCTGCTCCCACATCGCTCCCTCCAGCGAAAACAAGATCCCAACCGACACTGGGTGGGGCCGAAGCTCCAGCCACTGGTACCTCGATCATGAGCTGGCCTGCTATCTGATTCAGGACATCTTCCCTGGTGCAGCTGATCCCCCTTCGCGCTCATCACATCCCGCCGCCCGGCGGGGCCGATGGTCTAGAGCTGAGCGGCAGGCTGCATGGGGCCGCCGGCGAAGCCAGCTTCGTGCATGACCAGCCCTACGGTGTCTTCCAGCGAACTGGCGGCGGGAATGACCTGTTCGATACCGCCCGGCAGCAGATCACGTTCGCGATACCAGGAGCGCATCTCAGCTTCGCCGAACTCAGCGGCTTGCGGCCGGTTCGCGTGACGGCGCAGGGTCTCCTCCAACGGCACGTCCAGGTAATAGAAGCAGGCCACGCTCTGGTGGTCGCGGTGCAAGGCCTCCAGCATGTGCCCGTAGCGCGCGGCACACAGGATTCCCTCGACGATCACATGGAACCCGCGCCCAAGCGCGAACCGGGCCACCGTGTCAACAAGATCAATGTTCGCACCGCCGGGGACATCGTGCTCACGCAAGATGGCCCGGCGGAGGTTGTCCTGGCCGACCAGGGCGATGCCATGTCCGTACCGGTCACGTATCCCCGCGGCAACGCTGCTCTTTCCGGCCCCGCAGTTACCGCGCAACACGACCAGCCGTGGCTGGATGCCAGCGCTCACCGACCTCACGCTAGCCCTTCCACCCTCCCACACCTGGCAGGCCACAGTTGGTGTCGCGGTAGCGTGGCCGACCCCCAGACAGCACTAGCGGGTGTACCCATGCGCCCCATCAAGCCATGGCCCAGCTCACGGGAGTCCCGGCATTTCTTCGCCTCAGCGGGTCAACTCCACGCCTGCGCAACACGAGCCGGCCGGGTGGGTGTCGTCAATCATCACCGTGGTGAACCTGCGGCAAGCCGCCCCAGGGATTCCGCGCAGACGCGTTACGGTATGGCCAAGCGCGTGGAGCCGCGTACTGCCGGTCACGGAACTACCGCTCCGCCGACATCGCAAAGACCCAGACCCATCCTGCGAGGCGGTGTGGCAATGACGGCCGGTGTTCCCCTGCTTCTGGTAGACGGGCACAACCTGCTGTTCCGGGCCTGCTTCGGCACCCCGGCCCAGATCATGTCGCGCGACCCGCAGGACAAGCGCGACCTGACGACTCAGTTCATGTTCTTCGCCCTGCTGCGCAAGGGCATCAACGACGAGCTGGGCCACTGGCCCGAAGTCATCGTGGTATTCGACGGCCAACACGGTGCCGCCCACCGTCAGAACACCGACCCCGGTTACAAGGCCACCCGGCCCGCGACCGCCCAGGCGCTACGGCCGATCCTCGCCTTGCCAGACGTCAAGACCGGCCTGACGATGCACGGCATCACCTGGATCGAGATCCAGGACGCCGAAGCCGACGACGTGATCGCCACGCTGGCCGCCGCCGACCCGGCCCGCGAAGTCCTGATCGCCTCCACCGACCAGGACTACTACCAGCTCCTGCGTGACTCCGGCCCCGGCCGCGGCGGGGTACGCGTGTTCAACACCGCAATGCGGCCCGGCCACCGGTTCATCGGCACCGCCCAGATGACCGCCCGCTACCACGTCAGCCCACGGCAATACCCCGACCTGCGGGCCCTGTGCGGGGATAGCTCCGACAACATCCCCGGCATCAAAGGCATCGGTGCCAAGACCGCCGCCACCCTGCTGTCGGGCGGCCTGACCCTCGATGACCTGCCTGCCTCCGGCCGGCTGGTGGGCGGCAAGGGGGCAGCGATCACGGCCGCGTGGGAGCAGGTGCTGACGTGGCGGTCGATGATCAGGATGCGTACCGATATGCCGCTGGCGGCAAAGCCCACAGGCGCAGGCACCGTTCCCCTGCCCATTCCCGGACAGGTCATCGCCACGCTGGGACTATGGCGGCGGCCATTAGCCGGCCCGGTCTGAGATGGACGACGAATGAGCTTCCATGCCGGACCCGGCCAATGTCCTGATCTGCCAGGCCAGCCAGTGTGATGCCTGTGGTGAGAAACACCACGATGAGCATGTCGCCGTGATCACCAAAGCCGATCATCGCGCGAATCCGCGCTCACCCGCCGTCTCATGAAGATGCGAAGTCGTGGCCGGGCCATAGCGGCAACTGGTGATCCGCGACGAGCGGGGCCGGGGCCGGGTCGAGGAGATCACGGATGCCGAGCGGATTCGTTGCGCGTCGTCTGCGGCGGGCGATCCACCAGCCCGCGACCGCCGCCGCCTGCTCGCGGTAGGTGTCCACGCCATAGACCATGCCAATCCGGGCTGTCTCCTCGTTGAGCAGCAGCGCCAGGCCCTCAAGTGCGGCGCCTTCTTTTGTGGTCAAGCTCCGCCGGGCTGTGTAGCCCTCTACCAGCTGAGCCACCAGTTGCTCACGGAAGCGAACCTTTGCGCCGATCTCAAAGAAACCAGTGGCGATGAGCTTCGCCAGATCAAAGACAGGTGGCGCCGACATCACCTTGTCGAAGTCGATGAATCCGAACCCGCTGCTGGTCGGCACGATGTTTGCCCAGTGCATGTCGCCATGGACGGGCTGGGCTGGCAGCACCTGCGCTTGGAGATGCAGCCAGGCCATGATGCGATGCCGCCATATGTGCCGGGCGATATACCACGGGGGCAGATCCTGATCCGTGCCGCCTGCCGCGGGCGGCTCGGCCCGTTCAAAGCTGAGCCGTCTATCGGAGAAATCCAGGCCCGATGTTTCCAGCTCGGTGTGCAGAGCTGCCAGGCAGGAACCCAGTCGGCGCATGTCCGGCTTGCCCGCGGCGGATGAGCCAATCCAGGTACACACCTGCACGGTCAGCGTGCAGCCGCCGGCCTTGATACTGCCTGTGCCAAGCGTGCGCGGGCAGTGGCAGACAGCCCGGCAGGCAGCCGGGCCGCCCGGGCTGCGGGTGCAAGCCGCCCGCGCCCGCGACCGCACCGGAGCCGACCAGGCAACGCGTGAGGAAAGCCAGCTCATCGCAGCCATCGCCACCCGGCCCGATCCGTGGCAGTACAGCATCTGCCCGGACCCATGGGAGGCTGCCAGCACCGCGTGGCTGGCAGCAGTCTCCCCTGACGGCGACATTGACGCGGCCCGGACAGCGATGCTAGCGGCCGTGGAGAAGCACTACGGGCACGCGCAGGTCCGTGACGTCGCCCTGCTCCCGTCCCCGGCCATCACCCCGGGCGCCGCATACTGCTCCCCAAGCACGGTGGGCGCAGGCCGAATACCGGCTCCTGCGGCACGCCGCCGTCGCGGGCTGGTGCACACGTCTGGAGGCCGGGCTCGCGCCTGCCCAGCGCGAGGCCAGCAATCAGTGGCGGCTGCTGCTGGTGACCGGCTGGCCGCTGATCCATGAGCCCGACCGGGAAATCGCCTATCTCGCCCAGTACCCCGAGCTTGCCCGCGCCATCGACCTGACCCGCGACCGCAGCTACGGCCAGGTACACCCACCCTGGGCAGTCGTGCTGCACGTGCCCGGATTCGCCGCCGAGCACGCCCTCAGCCACCGCAGCGAGTACCACAGCGCGGTCGCCGGACCTGCCGTATCCGCAGGTTCCCAGCCGAGCCCGGCGGACGTGCGGGCGCTTTTGCGCCGCGCCTGCTACTACCTCGCAGAAGACGCGGCCGATGACCCGCCCGGGATGCCGCGACCCGCAACGCGATCCAGGACGTGCTGTGGGCCGGCCAGGGCAGCCTTGAGATACCCAGGAGGACCCGGCATGAGATCGCCCGGGACCTGGATCTCGCCGACCTCGTCCATGATGCCGACCGGTTCAGTGCCCTGCTAAACGGCTTGTGGGTGCTGGACGACGACCCGCTCGGCGATCTGACCGGCGCGGCAGCGAGCCTGCGTGCGCGCATCGAGCGGCATGTGTTCCGCAACCCCGGCGACTGGTCCGCCGAGGACCTGTTCAAGCCGCTCGGCGCGTTCGACGCGAGCGACACCCGGTTCGCGCGGTTCCTTGAGGGGCTGGTCTCCGCCGACGTCATCCCTGACGAGCCGGCGCAGCGGCGCGTCGTCAGCATCGTCAACCCGCATCTGCGTTCGGTGGGAGCCGAGCTGCGGGAAACCGGGGCCGACGGGGGCTACCCCGGTGTTCAGCGTCGTCTCGGCTCAGTCGGCGCGGACCCGGCGGCCGAAGAACCTCATCAGTGAGCCCATCTACCCAGCGTGGTGTGAGGGTGCGAGTGGAGCTGATACCGTCCGGTTCCAGGCGCGGACCTAGGGAGCATTCCAGATCTGGCGTTCGCCGCGCGCCTCCACCACCCCCGGCCGGGCTTGCGGTAAATACAGTCGGGTGCCAGCTCTCGTTTCCCTGCATCGCTGTCGGCTTGATGACGGCGGAGCAGGATCGGGCCGTGCTGGTTGCGGTGCGGTTGAGGTTGCCATGGGGCTGAACCGTAGCTGGCGGTTGGCCGCTGTAGTGGGCACCGTCGCAGTCGCACCGCTTGCCCGTCGGACTGCCGGAGTGGAACTTGCCGATAAGTAACCGGGACATCTCAAGGGCACTCGCGAGCTACCTGGAGCACTATCCGGACGAGACCGCGTTGCTGTCTGAGCCCATGCGGTTGCTCTCCCAGGGAGGGGATTTCGCATGCCGGCGGACTTTCCCGATGCATGTTACCGCCGGGGTGCTGCTGGTCCGCGGCGCTGAGATTCTGCTTGTCGAGCACCGCGCGTATGGAATTGTTCTGCAGCCCGGCGGCCATCTCGAGCCGGACGATGTCTCACTGGCTGGCGCGGCGGAGCGTGAGCTGGTGGAGGAGACCGGTATTGACCCGGCTACGGTGGTTCTCCTGTCGCAGATCCCTGCATACATCGAGTACGGCAGGGTTCCGGCACGGCCGGAGAAGAATGAGCCGGATCATTTTCACCTTGACTTTGGGTTCGCCTTTGCGACGGCAAATGGTGATGTCGGGAGCATCCAGGAATGCGAGGTGACGGGGGCCGGCTGGTATCTGCTCGCCGAGGCGGAGCGGCTTGTCGGGCACCGCATCGGGCGTGCCGTCAGCATGCCCGCTGAGATAGCCTGACCAGGCCGCGTCACGCGGTTCCCGCCCTCGCGAGGATCACGGTTAGCCGAACGACGGCTTACGGTCCCGGCTTCGCTTGAGCTCAGAGAAGTGGTCCGTCCCAGCGATCAGGACGAGGCCCATCCAGCCATATCTGGCGAGATAGCCAGCGAACCCTGTGAGGACACAGTCCCGTGGAATAATCCGCTTGTGGACTTCCTGATCGTCGGAAACGGGATGTTCGGCGCGGCCACGGCCCGGTATCTGGCTCCGCACGCTTCCGTCTCGGTGATCGGCCCCCCGGCATCCGCGGACGGCACCACGGGCTACGGCGCGCATTATGATGAGGGCCGGATCATCGGGGACTTCAGCCGTGACGCCGTAAGGTCGGAGCTGAACCGGCTCGCCCGCGTCGGCATCACTGAACTCGACCCGGACCTGATCATCCGCTGCGGGGTCCTGACCGCGACCACCAGCAACAGCGCTGACCTTGGCGTCGCTGCGCGGCTCCGTGAAGAGCATGGCACGGACATCTCGGTCCTGACCTCCGGCGAAGCGCACGCCTGTTTCCCGATGGCAGCATTCGATTCCGGCGAAGCGGTTCTTAGCCAGCCGGATGCTGGTTACTTCAGCCCTCGCCGCTACGTCGCACTCTGCCTCCGGTTGGCGCGCTCTTGCGGAGCTGCGGTCATTCCGGGGACCGTCCAGGCCCTCCGTGTCTCCGGCGGCGGGGTGGAAGCGGGGTTCGAAGACGGCCGCCAGGTCCGCGCCGGGGCGGCGATTGTCGCGAATGGCGCGTTCGCTGCCGGGTCGCAGCTGCTGCCGAGATTGGTGGCGCTGCGAGCCAGGTCCGAGATCTACGCCATGGCTGAGGTGGATGAGCAGCAAGCTGCCGAATTGGCTGGGATGCCATGTGTCAAGCGCACCATCGAGCATCCGGAGCTCGCGGACCTGTACGTGATCCCGCCGATCCGCTACCCGGACGGGCATTTTTACATCAAAGCTGGCGCGAACACGACGATGGATCAGTGGCTGACCGGCCCGGCCGCTGTACGCGCGTGGTATGACCACGGCCACAGTGATGGTCCGCTGTCCGCCTTGCGTGAGCTTGTCACCTCGTTGCTGCCCGGCATCCGGGTCTCCTCCTGGCACACCAGGCGCTGCGGCGACGCCCACACCGCACATGCGATGCCCTACATCGACGTCCTCGAACCTGGCCGGCTCATCGTCGCGCTAGGGGGTAACGGCCGGGGAGCCCGGCATGCTGACGCTGTGGGCCAGCTGACCGCGGATCTGGCCCTGAACGGCGAATGGCAGTCCAGCCTTCCCCGCGACGTTTTCCGTCATGTCCCGGCCGGCAGTGGCTGGACCGGCATGCCTCTGCTCTGGGAGCAGAGGCGATAGGCAGGCATGCCCGCTTGCCACGGCGTCGGCGTCGCCCTTCGGCCTGCCGCCGGTGCTTGACCGTCGAGGCCGCCACTGGCCGCTCGGCTGCGGATAGCCCGGCCCGGTCCGCATGCCCGCTCGGCTGAGGGTTCCGGCGTGTTGCAGCCTCCGCCTGCCCTGGGCTGTGGCACATTTGTCAGCGGAGATGTGCCGCGCAGCCCGCTGGCGGGTCAGGGAGATGTCCTGGACGGTGTCATGATCAAGCATGCGACTGCGGGAACGTTCGTATTCTGCCGGTTTCCGGATGAGTGGCGGCTGGGGCTGATCGAGCATCCCCGGCTGAACGTTCTTGCGTGCCCGGGCGGCCACGTGGAGCGAGACGAATCGGCTGATGCTGCGGCCATCAGGGAAACTGAGGAAGAGACGGGTCTGCGCGGGATCAGGTTGCTGGAGTTCCCTGCGCCCGGGCTACCGGAAGGGTTTCCCCCGACCCACACGAGATTGCCGTTGCCCTGGTGGACGACTGAGATCCAGGTTCCTCCTGATAATCACCTGCCCTCCGGGCACGTTCATATCGACCATGTGTGGGCGGCGGTCGCCGGCCCTGCAATACCCTCGGGCCGGCCGGCGCATCCGTTCGGGTGGTACTCAGCGTCAGAAGTGGCCGGCGGGCTGCCCATGTTCGAGGACTCCCGGGTACTGGCACCGATGCTGTTCGATGTCGTCGGCCAACTCGCTGAGCGCGGTAGCTTCCCGCCGCACGTGATGAAGACGCTGATGGCTGGTGTGGCGGGCGCCGAACATGGCGATCAATGACCGGGGCATCCTGAGCGCGCTTGCGAGCTGCCTTGAGCCGTCGTCGCGCCAGCAGGCCGCATCGCCCGCATAAGCCCTGATAGCGGCGAGTGTGCCCGCGCATCGGCCGAACCGTGGTTCCCGTTCACCCGAACGCTGGTTTGCGGTCTCTGCTTCGCTTCAGCTCAAAGAAGCCGTCGGTCTTGGCGATCAGCACGAGGCCATCCCATAGCTGTCCGGCGGCCTCACCGCGGGGCGCCGGCGTGACGACAGGACCGAACAGGGCCGTGCCGACGATACGGAGAACCGGTGTCCCGACGTCCAGTCCGACCTCGTTGAACGCCTCGTCATGTGAGTCCTTGATGAGCTGATCGAACTCAGTGCTCGTCCCGGCCGCAGCGAGCGAGGGAGGCAGTCCCGCCTCTGCCAGGGCTTCGGGGATGACGGCGGGGTCGTCGCGGCGCCGGTGGTTGTGGAGGCGGGTGCCGAGGGCGGTGTAGAGCGGGCCGAGGATGCCGTGGCCATGGTGCTCGGCGGCTGCTGCGCAGACCCGCACCGGCCCCCAAGCCCGGACCATCAGGTCCCGGTAGTCGTCGGTGAGGCCTTTCCCCTCGCGCTGGACGAGGTTCAGGTACGACAGCGACATGATCCGCCAGTCGGCGCGCACCGGACGGACCTGCTCGACCTCCAGCATCCAGCGCGAGGTGATCCACGCCCACGGGCAGAGCGGATCGAACCAGAACGGCACGTTCTCGCGCTGCGAGTCCGGAAACCGGCGTGTTCCCAGGTTGCATATGCCAGCCTCCTTACCGGAAGTCATCTAGAACAGGTGGGCTTGGGTGGGGATGTTGCATTTCGCCGTGCGCCCAGCTGCTTTCACCAGGGCCGCGAGACCGCTGAACTGGAGCATGTCGTCCGCGGCGCGGATGAGCCGGAAGAACAATTGCGCGGTGACCTCGACATCGGCGTAGGCTCGGTGACGATCTGCTGGGTGCTTGATGGAGAAATGGGCCAGCAGCATGTCGAGCTTGTGGTTCGGCAGCTCCGGGATGATCTGCCGCGCGAGCGTAACCGTGTCGATGAAATCCACGCGGGCCAGCGCCGGGCAGTGCTCGCGCTGGTTGTAAATGACGCCAGCCTCGGTGGCAGCGTGATGAGCGACCAGCAGGTACGGGGGGCCGGCGGTGAACCGCTGGTCAAGCGCGCTGAGCGCCTCGGCCGGAGCCGGGGCCTGGGCGACCTGCTCAGCGGTGATGCCGGTCTGGGCCGTGTGGGCGGGGGTCACTGGGGCGAACGCGGGCGGCTGAATCAGAGATGTGAAGCTGCCGGCTCGTGTCCACGCGCTTTGCCGGCAGCGGAGGGCGAGCGCGGCGACCTCGACCGGCTGGGCCGGGTGGCCAGCGGGCGTTGTCGTCTCGAAGTCGATGACGACGAACGTGGTTGCCAGGAAAGCGGGATCCGCAGTCAGGCTGCCCATGTATCCACCGTTCCGTACGTTCGCGGCACGGCCGCCAGGGCCGGGCGAATCGATGAGCACCAGACTGCCCGAGCGGCTGCCATCTTCGCGCCTTGTCAGCAGCTTGTGATGCGATGTACCGCCTGTGTGGCGGTCAGGAGATCTGGCGCGTTCCAGATGCGCTCGCCGGTCCATGCCTCGCTCAGGGACCGGTAAATGTCTGACATCGCTGGTATGAAACCCGGCGGGAGCGACGCGGGCACCGGCCACCGGCTCCGGGGTACGCCGTCGGAGATCAGCTGCCGGACAGGCACTTCGAGCCCATGCGCGACGTACCAGTTCCGGATGACCTGTTTGCCGCAGTGCACGTCGCCGAACATGAGGCGGCTCTCGTCGGGGGTGCCCGGGCTGTCAGCCAGCACCATGCGCGCATCTGCGGAGACCAGGTACTCCACCTTGCCGTCGCAATGACGCAGCCCCACCTCGCTTGCATGCCGGGTGATCACCTCGTTGACCTTGACAGTGATCTCGCGCATCTCCTGGAACAGCTCATCACTGAGGCCAGCGACACGCTGAGCCTCTGCCGCGCTGACGAACCGGTTGACGTCTTCCAGCATCGTCGCGTACTCGATGAGCGGAGGGTCTAGTTTCTCGCCCGCGGCGGGAACGCCGCGGAGGCCGAGACCGGACGGCGTCAGCGTGCCGGCCGCGAGCCGGTGGTGCACAGAGCTCCCCCGGGGAAGCTCATTGCGGACGATGACCTGCACCGGAACCAGGTAGTTCCTGGCCCCCGATGCGGGCGTCCCGGTACCCAGTTCAGGGATGCGCGCGAGATCGAACTCGATCCGGCTGGGGGCGATGAACCGGCGGAAATGGGTAGGTACGCCCGCCGCCTCCAGCATCAGGAAGTTGGCGACAGCCATCCGGCAGATCGCCTCGCCTTTGCCAGGGATCAGGTCCGGCATCCTGCCGTAGTGAAACACCGTGTAGTTGTCCGTGTACTCGAAGACCCCCAGGCCTTCCTTAGCCGCCGTGGGCGGTTCGATAATCTCGAGGTTCTTGGTCGAGTGCAGGACGGGCATCATGCTCCTCTGGTGGACGGCGGCGTCAGGCCATCAGCGGCGGGACTTGCCGGGCCAGCTGATGTAGGGTCCGGCGCAGCAGGTCGCGGGCCGCCTGGCAGGCCGCAGTCGCCATTTCGCGGGTACCGGCGGGCTCGCGTTTGGCCGGTTTGATCACCGCCTCCGTCAGCGGGGGCAAGGTGACCACCAATCAGGGTCAGTACGTGCATGCCGGCGGCGCGGGCAGCGGTCATGCCATCGGGTGCGTCGTCGATGGCGAGGCAGCGGCTGGGCGGTACATCGAGCCGACGGGCCGCCTCGATGTACAGGTCGGGGGCCGGCTTGCCGCGCGGTGCGTCTTCTGCCGTGACGACTGCTGCGAACTCGTTCGTAAGGCCGAGAGCTTCGAGGCCTGGCTGGACGAGCTGTCGGCTGGCTCCCGATGCTATGGCGCAGGGCAGTCCGGCGCGGCGCGCGGCACGCAGGAGAGTGACGACACCGCCGATGGGTGTGATGCACCCGATCGTGGCCAGGAGGTGGGTGCGGCTGTCCTGGATGATCTCGTCGTGGGGCAGATGCCGGGCACCTGGCAGCTTGGCCAGCAGGTCGCGGATGGACAGGCCGGCATGCCGGAGATACCAGCCGGGATCGATGTCGAGTCCGTGGGGCTGCAATGCGGCGCGCAGCGCCTGCTCGTGGCTGGGTGTCGTATCGGCGAGGGTGCCGTCGAAGTCGAAGACCACCGCCCCGATGCCCTCAAGGATCGTGGGATGGTCACCCATGACGGAAGCAGTCTCCCGTGACCGCGTGATGCGCGCGGGCGCCAGCAGAGCCGACCGCAGCCGGGCCGTGTCCTCGGGCAGCCTCGTTCATCCCGGCGCCGCTTCCATGCAGTGACCGCAGTACATGCAGCAGGCTCCCGGGCTCTGCCACGGTTCGTGGACGCACCTCAGGCCGTGCCGGGCTTGCAGGATCCACGTGCGGATCTGGCGGACCGCCTCGTGGCTGTCGGTGCTGCGCCGGTCCACGACCCGGTACCGTACCGGATCGGTGGCGGCGAGCTGCTCGTGGAGCATGCATGTCTCACGCATGAACGCGACCTGGTCGGGTGTGAAGCAGCGGCTGTCGCGCCGCTGCGCACGCTCAATGGCGGCTGACGGGTCGTCGGTGATGAGGATCGTCAGGTCGGGAAGCGGCCGGAAGGATGTGGCGAGGCCGACCAGCGCGACTGCCTCATCGAGGGCAGCGGCCGGGGCGCCGGGGCGCAGCTGAACAGCCTGGCACACCGCTGTGGTGTCGACGCTGCGGCCTTCCACGACGATCCGGCCACCGGACAGCTCAGGCAGGACCATGTCGAGGTCATGCCGTTTGATGGCGAGCAGGAGCAGGGCCTCGGCCGCCGGAGCGCCGCCGCGCAGGAACGGGTCCGGTCCGCTGGACTCGCGGAGCGCGCGGAGCAGGGCCTTGCCCAGGTCAGGGCGCCCCTGGCCTCGCTGGGAGAGCCCGCCGAGGATCAGCGGCTTGCCGTCGAGGCCGTTGACGGCGTGCTCGGTCAGGTAGGTCTTGCCGACTCCTGGGATGCCCTCGGTGGAGATCAGCGGGCCGCGGATGCAGGGATGGGGCGGGATCGTCATGCAGAAGTCCGTTCGGAGGTGAGAGGCGTACTGCCGCAGTGGCTGTTGAGGCGGCTGGCCAGTGCCGGTCCTGGCCGCTGCTCACACTGCCCATGTGCTGGCTTCCCTTGCGATGATGGCGGCGTAGCGGGCGAGTGTCTGGCCGGTATCGCGTCCGGTGAGGATCACGGCGAGCGTGCGGCCGAGGATCTCGGCAGCACCGCGGCACGGTGCCACACCCTGCTGTGTGAACATGGGCCGGGTGTCGCAGGGCACCAGCCCGAAACTTCCGGTGGAATTCGGCACGCCCTGCCGCGCGAGATGTTCGGCGAACTCCCGGGGATGCGGCAGGCCGATGTGCAACAGCGGGGCGAAGTGGTTCCACTGTTCGCCCGGTGCCGGGGCGAGCGCGCACAGGCCAGGCACCGGCTCTAGCGCGTCCAGCAGGCTGCGGGTCTGCTCGCGCCGCTGGTGCGCCAGTTCCGGGAACCGCCGGAGGTTGGCCAGGGCGATGGCGGCAAGGGGACCGGCTAGCCGGGAGTTGGTCCCCAGGCGGCTCTGCGGGGCTTGGCCGGGCGGTGGCTGCTGCCAGTGGCTGCGGAACGCCGCCGCGTGCTCGGCCAGCTCACGGTGGGCCGTGAGCAGGAAGCCGCCCTCGCCGCTCCACAGGATCTTGCCGTCTTTCATGCTGAAGCAGCCGACCGCGCCGATCGTGCCAGCTTTCCGGCCGCAGCGGGAACTGCCAGCGGCCTGAGCGGCGTCTTCGATGATGGTGAGCCCGTGCCCGGATGCGAACGCCGACAGGGCGGCCGAGTCTCCCATCCGGCCCCACAGGTGCACCGGCACGATCGCCTGGGTCTGCGGGGTGATCTTGCGGGCCGCGTCGTGGTAATCGAGGTCCAGGGTGGCCGGGTCGGAGTCCACGAACACCGGCGTCGCCCCGACCGCGACGACGGGCGCGACGGTCATGACGATGGTCAGTGCCGATACGAGCACCGCATCGCCCGGCCCGATCCCGCAGGCGGACAGCACGGCGTGCAGCGCGGCGGTGCCGGAGGCGACCGCGACCGCGCGGGGGACGCCGAACGCCTGGGCCAGTTCCTGTTCCAGCTGCCCGGTGGCTGCGCCGCCGCTGGGGTCGGGCATCTGCTCCAGCACCGCGGCGACCTGATCGGCAAGCGAGGGAGCGATGGCCGATGGGAGTGTCATCGGGCAGCTCCGGCACTCAGCAGCCGGGGCATGTCCAGCACGAGCGGCCACATGTTTACGCAGTCGCGGCTGAACAGCTCGCAGTCGGTGCAGGCGGGCCTGGCGGCGAACAGTGTGCGGGCGTCGCTGCCGCGGATCGACCGCTGCCGGGCGTGCGGGGTGGCTGCGATCCTGCGGTCCGACGGGCAGTCCCACACCGAGCCGTCCGGCTGGACGAAGAACAGCTGCGCGCCGCCGAAGCAGCCGGGTACATGGCCGCTGTCGTGGGTGGAGATCGCGGCGAGGAACCGGTTGAGGTAGGACGGGTCCGGCAGGGTGAGCCCCATCGGGTCGCGGTAGAGGCGGGCGAGCTGAACGGCGGCGGCCTCGGCGTCAGCCGGGGTGTGGGCTAGCTGGTGGAAGAGCTTGTGGCCGGGTGACAGGGAGATGGGCTGCGGGACGTAGTAGTCCGCGCCGAGGCTCGCTGCCAGCTGCGCTACGGCGGTGACCTCATGCGGGCGTGACCGTGTGATCACGGTGTAGATCCCCACCCTGGGCACGGGCTGTCCGCCGCGGGCCTGGAGCAGGACGCGGATGCCCGCCAGCACCTCGTGGTAGCCGAACCGGCCCGAGCGTGACGGCCGCATCTGGTCGTTGACTGCGCCGTCTGCGCTGTCGAGCGAGATCGACACGCCGTCGGTGCCGAGCTCGACCAGGCGGCTGGCCACGTGCGGGCGGGTGAGCGGGACGCCGTTGGTCGCCACTACGACCTGGCAGCCTGCGTCTTTGATGAGGGAGATCAGGTCAAGCGTGCCGGGCCAGTCCAGCGGCTCGCCGCCGGCGATGACCACTCGCTCGACAGGCGAACCCGGGAGGGTACGCGCGAAGTCCGTCAGGGCCGCTGCGGGCAGGTCGGTGCGGGACAGGTGCGACAGGAGACCGGCCTGCCCGGGCGGGCTGTCCTTATGGTCCTCGATTGTGCCGAAATAGCAGTGCGGGCAGGCGAACGCGCAGGGGGAACGCAGTGCCCACAGCAAGGTGACGTCACGCACAGGACCGCTCCGGCTCGCGGGCCGCGGCGCCGCAGGCGGCGGTCATCGCGGCAAGGACCTGATCGGTGCTCAACCTGGCGCGGCTGATCACGGTCCACCGTGCGGGGTCGTCCTGGGCGAGCATCTCGTACACGGCCAGTGCCTGCCGGGTGAATGCCCGCATGTCGGCGGTGACCGGGTGACCTGTCCGGGCGGTGAGCCGCTGCTCGCAGACGGCGGGGTCATCGGTGATGAGCAGGTTCAGGTCGGGCAGCGGCCGGGACCAGGCGGCGGCGGACAGGATCATCCGGGCCGTGCGCAGCAGGTCAGCGGGTGTCCCCGACGGGTGCAGGACGGTGGCCTGGCAGGCCGCGACGGTGGCCGGACCGCGGTCCTCCAGCACCAGCAGCGTGGCAGGTTCAAGGCGTATGGCGCTCCAGGTGCGGGCTTTCAGCGCCAGCAGCGCCAGGGTCTCGGCAGCTGGATGCCCGGTGCGCAGGAACAGGTCGCCGGTGGCCGTGAGCGCGGAGATGACCTGGCCTTCCAGGGTGTCCGGCCCGTAGTTGCAGATCTCGTCCACCAGGACGCACCGGGCGCCGTACTGCCGGGCCAGGAGCCGGGACAGGTAGGTTTTCCCGGCCCCGCCAGGTCCTTCGACCGCTACCCACAGCGGCTGCTGCGTGCTCACCGCTGCCTCTGGCAGACGTACATGATCTCGGCGGCGGCCGGGCCGAGCGCGGCGGCGCTGACCGTCGCGAGGAACGGCGCAGGGATGGTCTCGGCCAGCCGGGTGTACCATTCGGCGGCGCCTGGACCGTACTGGCGGGCGAGGATCTGCCTAGTGGCCTGCGGCGGGGGTGGCAGCAGCCCGATCGTGTCGGTCACGGTCAGCCCGGTGCCGACCAGGACCGCCCGCAGTTCGCTGTCTTCCCATTCATAGACGTGCACGCCATGCTGGAGCATGCGCGGCGGATCACCGGGGGTGTTCGGCGTGGACAGGTACAGCGTCCCTCCTTCGGAGAGCGTTCCGGCCGCGTGCCGCAGGCTGGCGGCGCCGGCGTCGCGGGGCAGGTGCTCAAGCGCCGATGTGTAGATGATCACGTCCGCCAGCGGGCACGGCGGCCATGCTCCGGCGACATCACACTGCGCGAGGCTGATCTCAAACGGCCGGGCTCCGTGAGCATCGTCCAGTTCGGCGGCTCTGGCGCTGGCCTGTTCGAGGTGAGCTTGCGTGATGTCGAGACCGAGGTAGCAGGCGATGTGCGGCGCGTACCGGTACAGGACGGGGAGCTGCAGCCCGCGTCCGCAGCACACGTCGATCACCCGGGCGCCGGGCCTGCATCGCTCGGCGATGAACAGCCGCTGGATGTAGTTCATGATGCCGGTCGGCTTCACCTGCCCGGCCGCGAGCGTGGCGTAGAAGTCGTCCATCTGGTTGACCGAATACGGGCCGGTCATCGGCGTGCCGGGCCGTGTGACGCGCACAGGCTCGCGGACCGGGCCGGCGTAATTCACTGTCGTTCCCATGGGAACACCACCCATCCTCGGTAGTGGCCGCCGATGTAGTCCAGGCATTCGCCCGGGCTCGGGGCGGCAGGGTTCCGGTTCCGTGTGTTGACGGCACAGACCGCTATCCGGGTCCGGGCCGCACCGCGGTCGCTGATCATGGTGACGGCGGTGAGGGCTGTCTCGCCAGTGCCGGCGACGTCATCGACGAGGAGCACGTCCCGGCCGCGGACATCACCAGCCGATCCCGGGTTGGACAGCACCGGGTGGCTGGTCTTCGCGGCATTGATGCCGTCCGCGCGTGTGTGCACCAGGGACAGGTCGCGCAGATCGCGGCAGCCCAGCGCATGGGACAGCAGGACGCCGGGGATCATGCTGGCGGCGTTGCGCGCCGACGTGATCTGGTGCGTGGGCGTCAAGGGCGACCACACCGCGGACAAGAGCCCCGAGGCGTTCGCGCGAATGAGCGCGATGCTGGCCGCGTTCGCCGGGCGGCCAGTCCGGGTATCACCCTGCGGGGTGTCCCAGGCGGACAGGTCAAGCTCGCCGCTGATGGTCAGGTCCATTTGGTGCCGGGTAGCGAGCGCCTGCACGCTGGCCAGTTCCTGGTCCCGGAAGTGATGGCGGATGTCGAAGTACAACGCGGGCGGTTTGCCCAGACGATGCCACGCCGGGAACGAATCCAGCCCGGCAGAGAACAACAGGATCTCTGACATCTGCAACTCCTTTGCCCCTGGGTCGACGACGGTTCCGGCGTACGCCGCGCCTCCACAGAGTCAAGGTCGGCGACGCTGGACCTTCCCGGGAAGTTCGAGCACTTCGGTCGGTTGAGCGACGGGATGGTTCCAGGGGAAGACCACCCAGTCCCGGGTGTTCCAGAGCCAGACATCAGGGGTGAAGTCGGCGGCCTCGCTGCGGCACAGCACCGCACTGTGCGCCGCCGCTGGCTGCATCGTCGCCAGGCGGTCGAGCACAGCCATGAGAGTGGCACCGGTGCCGCAGATGTCGTCGGCGACGAGGACTCGCCTGCCCTCCACGGCAGAAGCGAGAGCAGCGGCATCCTCTGTGGTAATTCGTACGTCGCCGCTCGCGGGCAGATAGATCTCGTCGCTGAGATTGTGCCGGGCACGAAGCGGGACCATCTGCAGGCCGAGGTGCTCAGCGATCAGCTCGGCGAGGGGGATCCCGCCGCGGGCGATTCCGACGACCACGTCCGCACGCGGAGCCGCCTCGGCGATCATTGTCCCTGCCCGTTCGAACATCGGCAGGGTGAGTTGCCAGATCCGCTGGTAATCGAACTGCCGCTGGACCACCCGGCGACCAGATGCCGACGTGTGCCTGGGGTATGTCGTCACGATGATCTCCTCTGGCGGAATGACGTGCTCATCGGCCACGGGCACCGTGAAAGGCCAGCACATGCAGCCGTGTGGTGAAATGCCAGCCGCGGGCGGCGACGGCGCCGGCCAGCAAGCGGGTTCGCCTCAGCAGCTCTTCGCTGGTGTCGGCCTCCGGCATGACGTAGACCGGCCGCAGATCGAATCGCTCGACCAGAGCGGCAATCTCGTCCAGCTCATCGACAGTGCGAGCGACGAATTTGAAAACCGCCCTGCCGCTGGCGGCGAACGTTTTCAGTGACCCGTGCACGATCCGCTTGCCCTCCGCGACGGCGGAGTTCGCCAGCTTCGGCGACACGTTGAACGTGACACGGTCAACCAGTAGCGCCGCGCCCGGGGCTACGGTGCCGTTGGTCTCGACCTCAACCCGCTTGCCGCCCGCCAGCAGCAGGGGCACAAGCAGGGCCAACTGCCGCTGCTGCAACAGCGGTTCCCCTCCGGTGATGACCACCACCTCGGGCAGCGCGGACAGTGCCCACTCCGCCAGTTCGGTGACGCTGCGCCGTGTCGACTCCTTCCGGGGGTCGTAGTTCGCCCAGTCCCACGTATATTTCGTGTCGCACCAATCGCAAGTTAGGTTGCAGCGCGACAGCCGAATGAACACCGCCGGTGTGCCGCAGCTCGGTCCTTCGCCCTGAAAGGTGGGCCGCTGGACGCCGAAGATCTCGGCGACGACGAGACCAGCCCGGTTCTCGCCGTCACGGGCGAGTCCCTTCTCACCCAATGCTGGCCTCTTCCATCTCGAAGCTCGCCCACGACGATGGCGTCTCCGACACGCGAACGGCGACCAGCCGACCTGGAATATCCGGCTCCACGTTCCTGACGAACCAGGCCGCCAGATACTGGGCCAGCAGCTCGGACGTCGGTTCGCATGGCACCACGTCGTTCAAGAGGCGATGGTCCAGCTCCTCCGCCAGGAAACGACCGAAGGGCGCAAGATCACTAAAGTCGGTGACGAACCCGGGCTCAGCCAGCTCGTCGGCGGTGAGGACTACCTCGACGCGATAGCTGTGCCCATGCAACTGAGTGCACTTATGGCCGGCCCCGAGGCTCGATAGCTGATGGGCAGCCTCGAATCTGAAGCTCTTGCTGATCGAGAACCTGCCGCTACGAAGCCGCTCAGCCATTACTCTCCCTGATCACACTCAAGCCGTGGACGTCGTGCCACGCATCGACGTGTCGGGCCAAGATTCCGCGCCAGTCGATGGAATTAAGAATCCGGCCATCGAGCGCCGGGCTTGCAGCAGGTGCCGGGCGTCATGCAATTTCCCGACCGTGGCCGGGATCAGCAGCGACAGCGAAGCCAGGACAAAGCCGTCCCTGATCTGGGTGGCCGCCCCGGCAATGATCCTGCTCGTCATTGGTGCCACGCTCCCGACCGCCACGGCACGGATACATCAGATTGAGCGTGGCGGCGTGAACGGGCGGATGGTAGCGAGAGACTCACGTTGAGGTCCGCGAGGATTTCGCGTGGGTGCGCGGGAAACCCGCACCCAGCGTCTCATCGGAACCCCGGAAGGGCTGGCTACCGTATGAGTGAATGCAGGTTGTCACCGATGTGACAGTCGTGAAGCAGCAGAGGGGTCCGTGAGCACGCACGATGTCAGTTGCGCGAGGAGGCTGCGGGCAAGCATGCTCGCAGAAGCTGGCGACCCCGCCGATCCGCCGCTCTTCCTTCTGGAAGTAATCGCCGCAGAAATTGTCCGCTGCTGCGGGCACCGCGCGCTGAAAGCCAGACGACTCGCATGCGGCTGGACCGTGGAGCGTGCCGTGACCGCTCTTCACACGATGTGCCGGGAGCATGAGCTGGGGGCACGTGGCTTGACGGTCCGCTCCTGGCTGGAGTGGGAGGCAGGCGACCATCCGAACGCGGACTACCAAGACCTCTTGTGCCGCTTGTTCCGCACTGATCCGGTAAGCCTTGGTTTTCGCCAAGCCTATGGAACGTGCGCTGCAGGCCCGGCACCCGACCTCGTCGGTGGCGAAGATCCTCCCCCGGAGACCGGGGTAGTGAACCGGGTGGCGCAAGAGTCTGTCGCTCACGCTGCCGCCGCAGAAGTCAGCGACGCCGGACCAACCCTGCTGGAGTCATTTGGGGCCCTGCGAACTGCTGGCGCACCGACTGCGCCCGGCACAGCAGGCCGAGGTATTGCTGATCGCGGGGCAGGCCTGCGGGCTGCTTGCCAATGCCAGCCTCGACCTCGGGTCACCGCATGCGGCCGCGATACACGCACGCTCGGCATGGACGTATGCCGTAGCGGCCTGTTACGACGGATTGAGTGCATGGATACGGGGCCTGCAGGCGATGATTGCGTACTGGTCGCAGGACTACGACACAGCTATTGCCTTCGCCCGCGATGGCCAGCGTTTCGCCTCATCACCTACCGCTCGCACGCGGCTTCACGCCATTGAAGCGCTGGCTTGCGCAACGGCCGGCGCGCAGGGCGAAGCCCTAGCCGCCTTGCAAGCAGCGGAACGCGCCCAGCACTCCGGACACGGCGTCGACGAGATCCACGATGTGATCGCGGGTGAATTCGGGTTCACACCAGCCAAGCAGTCCTACCTCGCGGGCAGCACCTACATTCGCCTCGGCCGACCCCAGCAGGCGATCACCAGCGCTGGAACCGCCATCCGCCTCTACGAGGACGGGCCGCCGGCGGAAAGGGCGTACGGCAACGAGGCGCTGGCCCGGGTGGATCTGGTCAACGGATATCTCTTAGGAGGTGAGCTTGACGCCGCATGTCAGTCGGCTGCCGGAATCTTCGAGTTGCCCCCCGGCCAGCGCATCGATGGCCTGTCCCAGCGCCTGCACGGTGTTGGCGGGCTCCTTCGCAGTCCTCGTTACCAGCGTGCACCCCAAGCGCTGGAGTTCATCGAGCGGATCGATGAGTTCCAAGTGACTCAGGGCGTTCTTCCTGGCACCGGTAGCCTGGTGCGGCGGCCCATGTGATGAGCCCTACGGTGCCTCCACAGGTGTTCGCACTGGATCGGCTCACCAAGGTGCTGCACGCCGCGTGTGGCGAAGTCGGCCTAGACGCCAACGGCGCCGAGCTTCTCCGGCTGACGGCGAATGCCGTCTTCCGGCTGCGGACCGCGCACGTCGTCGTTCGCATCAGCGCACCACGGTCGCAACTTGCCCAGGTGTGCCGCTCCGTGCAGGTGGCTCGGTGGCTGGGCCAGATTGGCTTTCCTGCCGTCCGGCTTCACGGCGAGCAGGAGCAGCCGGTTGTGCTGGGCGATTACCTGGCGACGTTCTGGGACTATCTCCCGCCTGGCAGCGCCCAGCCCTCGCTTGGAGCACTTGCTCTGCTCCTGCGTCAGCTCCACCCACTGACCCCCCCGTTTCCGCTGCCGCGCTGGGATCCCATTGCGGATGCTCGCCAGTTGCTAGCGAGGGGAAAAGGCCTTGCGAAAGCGGACCGGGCCTTCCTGGAATGCTGGTGCGACGAGCTGGAAGCCGAACTGGTGCTGATGACCCCGGCGCTGCCTGCCGGAGTCATCCATGGAGACGCTTGGCAGGGCAACTTGCTTATGCGCTGTGGCACCCCGGTGCTGTGTGACCTGGACCAGGTCAGCGTGGGGCCGCGCGAGTGGGATCTCGTGCCCACGATCGTAAATGCCCTGCGCTTCGGGTACCCGCCTGGCCCAGTGCGGCGCTTCCTGCAGGTCTATGACTTCGATGTCACGCTGTGGCCCGGCTTCTCCGTGCTACGCAGGGCACGCGAGCTCGTCATGCTGGCAGGCGTGGCACCGGTCCTATCCAGTTCGCCGCTGATCGCTCGGGAGTTCGCACGACGCATAGACGGACTCAAAAACGGACGAGACGAGCGATGGATTCCATACCGGTAGGCACCCGCATGTCCCCCCGCCAAGTGGTTGAGAGCAGCGGCCAGTCAGGCCAGGCTGTAAGCAGTGCCGGAACGGAGGGTGGCGTCCCTTGATGACAGGACTGCCTGACCGGGAGAAGCCTCCTGTCCACGATGATCGCTGTTCCCAGCGAATCCGGGTGCTCCGGTTGGCAGAAGCCGGCGATCCGCCAGCACCCCCAGCTGAACTGCTCCAGGCGATCGCCGCAGAGATCCAGTCGTGCTGCGGCCAGAGGCCGCTGCGTGCCTACCGCCTCGCCTACGGGTGGACGGTGGGGGCAGCGATCAAGGCAATTCAAGACCGCTGCGTCAGCGACGGTCTTGGCCATCCTGGCATCAGCAAGCGTGCATGGCAGGACTGGGAGGCCGGGAAACGCCCGAACAGGCACAACCAGGATCTCCTGTGCCGGCTCTTCGGGACCGGACCGGTCCAGCTAGGTTTCGCTCAGGACTATCGCGGAGGGGATCTCACCCCCGTCCCCATCGAGCCGGACTTGCTTGCAGCAAGAAGCCGCCCTCTTCCTGCAAACGATCCCCTGGTTCATCCCTTCATGGAGTTCCCAACGGAGTGGCAGCGATCAGCCCACCCAGCCAGGTCCAGCACCCATGGGGTTGAATGGGACCTGGTGATGAATGCTGCACACGAGTCGAGTGAGCACGCTGCCGCGTTCGAGTCGGCGAGCGTCGGGCCAAACGCGCTCGAGCAAATCGGCGAAGATATCCTCCGCATCGCACGGGCATATGTCCACGCGCCCCCGCTTCCGCTACTCGGCGAACTGATCCGGGTCCGGAGCCGCGTCTACTGGCTACTCGACCGAACCCGCAACCCAGCACAGCAACGTGACCTGTACCTCGTGGCGGGACAGGCCTGTGGCCTGCTCGCCAGCGCGAGCTTCGACCTTGGTTACCCACATGCGGCAGCACAACAGGCGCGTGCCGCCCGCGCATATGGGGAAATCATCGAGAGCCGGGAACTGTCGGCGTGGGCCGATGGCATGCTGGCATGCGTCGAGATGTGGGCGGGAAGGCCACAGCAGGCACTGGTGCTGGCCGAGCGAGGGCTCTCGGTAGCGCCCGATGGCACATGCCGGGTCCGGCTATGGTCCATCGCGGCTCGCGCCGCCGCGCTGCAAGGCGACGAACAACGCGCCGTTGAGGCGATCATGGCGTCCAAGCGGGCCAGGGACACCCGTGCCGCGCCCACTCTGTTGCACGACAGCGTGGGAGGTGAGTTCGGTTTCAGCCTGGCACGGCAAATGTTCTGCAACGGCAGCGCATACCTCAGGTTGGGCCGGTCCGAAGAAGCCCTGACCGAATGCGGGCAGGCCGTTGATCTGTATGCGCAGGCATCTGCCGAGGAACGCTGGTATGCCGCCGAAGCCGGGGCCCGTACCGACTTGGCAGCCGCACACCTCTTGCAGGGCGATCTCGCAGGTGCACGGGAAGCGGTCAGTGATGTCCTCAAGCTGCAATCCGACAAGAGGGTCGAGGGTGTTGTCCGGCGGCTCAGCGCACTGCGGGAAGTACTCGCCGGGCCAAGTTTCCGCACCAAGGAAGCGCGTGCCCTCACTGAAGAGATCGAGCAGTTCACCGCCAGCACCGCGGTTCAGGTCCTGCCCGCGCCGCCATCCTGAGGTCCGTTTCTGCTGCCGACCTCGCTCTTGGCCTCGGCGGAGATGAATGGTGAGGGTGACGGCAGGGTCATTTGTCACTGGCGCCTAGGCGCGTTCTGCCCACAGGTCCAGGAGACGCCGTTCCTTGTCGGGGTCAAGCCCGTGGTGCGTCTGACGGCCGTAGGCGCTCGGCCCCTGTCCTGAGGACAGCCACTTCCAGGTATCAGCAACGGTGGCAGCAATTGGGCGGCACGGCAGCCCTTTGGTGATCGCGCGACCGGCGTCCACCCTCCAGGTGCCGGGATCGGTGCGCCACAGCGGAATCTCCGTCCATTGCCGCACGCCATTGGAGGCGAGGAAAGCATCGTCTACCCACTCAAGCTGCGCACCCGAGCCGGTGGCGTCGATGCAAGCGCCGAGCATGCCTCCGAAGGTTCCGTGTCCGAGCGGTGCGGTCACGTTGAACGTTCCGGTGATACCCGCCTCCAGGCAAGCCAGAGTGAAGGCCGCCAGGTCCCGGATGTCTACTGGCTGGATCTCACGGTGACTGTCTCCCGGGGCCAATACGTGACCGCCCGCAGCGATCCTCGCGAGCCACCATGTCAGCCGACCGACATTCTCATGCGGGCCGAGGATGACACCCGGCCGAAGGACCAGCACCTGGCCGCCGAACGCCCCCGTAACCGCGCGTTCGCAGCCTGCCTTGTAGGAGCCGTACTGCGCGGCTGACCAGTTCGCCTCGTCTTCCGCGGTTCCGGTGGCGTCGGGAGCGCAGTCGTAGACACGGGAGTCCTCGCTGACCGGGCCTTGCGGCCAGCCTGGATACACCGACACTGTCGACATGAACGCGTACGCTGCTGCCTTGCTGGACAGTACCCGGGCCGCGTTCCCCACGACAGCGGGCACATAGCCGCTGGTGTCAACTACGGCATCCCATTCACGGCCACTTACCAGGCGGGCCAGGTCCACTGCGTTCTCCCGGTCACCGCGCACTGCCTCAGCGTCAACGGCATCGCCGCCGGTACGTCCTCGATTGAACGTTGTCACCACGTGACCGCGACCAATCGCGGCTTCGACGATGAGCCGACCCACAAAACGCGTCCCACCAAGAACGAGAAGCCTCACAGGGTCATCCTTGCGCCGGGGCGCCGCGCGGTCGAGTAGCTCCGGCCGCCGGACGCGAGGCGGGCGGGCTGCTGGCAACAAGCGGTGCGATCCGCGCTCCGTTCCACGCAGCCGTTTCGCACCAGAGCGAACGGAACTCTCGTCTAGCTTCCGGCGATCACATGCGGCAATCTCACCAAGCGCGCCCTAGTCAGCCAGGCGCCTAGGAGGACTTGTGCCCGAGCCCGTCAACTCTCTCAGCGGGGAGGCAAACCGCGCGCCGCTTCCGCTCGCGGAGGTGTGGCGGTGGTGGCGGCCATGATGACGCTGGCCACGCGGCCCGTTGTGCGCTGGGGTGAGGTAGGCACACAGGATCACACATGGTCCCAGGCCGGGCATCAGGCAGCGGCCTGTGGCCTGGCCCGGCCTGGTCCATATCCCCCGGTGGCGGCCCGACAATCCCTGCGATGCCGAGCACGCGGAGCGGATCGCGGCCTACGGCGGCGCAGGACACAACCTGTGAACCACGGCCGGGTCATCACCTGTCCCCACCTGAGCGGCGGGCCGGGGCGCCCGCAACAGCGTCTGGCTGGCTCGCCCTGGCATCGCGCTGCAGCGTGCGGGCGGCGTGCCGACCGGGTCAGGAGCGGCGTATGCAGCTGATTGCCACCCGCGAGCCTGCCGTCACACGCCTGCCCAGCCGGGGCCCGGTGCACGCCCGCGATGCCCGCCGACGTGCCCGGGTGCTGCTGGCGGCCTGGGGGCTGGGCGAGCAGGCCAGCCTGGGCGAGCTCATCGTCAGCGAGCTGGTCGCGAATGCGGTCTGCCACGGCGAGACACCGATCTGGATGCGGCTGTCGGTCGGCGGTGGTGACCTGCGGGTTGAGGTCCACGATGGCGGCGCCGGCCGCCCGGTCCGCAGGCATGCCGACGGGGTTGATGAATGCGGCCGGGGCCTGGAACTGCTTGACGGGCTGATCGAGCTGCACGGGGGGGAGCGCGGCATGATCAGCGACCCGGCCGGTCCCGGTAAGACCGTCTATGTCGTGCTGTCGCTAGGGATCGCCCAGGTGGGTGCACGGTGAGCGGCACAGCAGGCGGCGGGGCACAGAGCGGGCCGGACGGTGGTCCCGTCATCGGCCCGCCCCGGAACGGCAGCAGCCGGCCAGTCCCGGGGGCACCTGCTCCGGGTGACCGCCCGCAGATGTGCACGCACCTGCCGCCGTGTCCGCCGCCGCAGGCGAGGGACTGTCTGGCCGCTCGTGTCATCGCCGATCATCCTGAGCAGGGCTGGAGCCTGCTGTGCAACGGGGTGGTGGCCTTCGACGACACCGGAGCGCTGCTCCCCGACGGGTCCGTCATCGAGCCCGACCGCCTGACGTGCTGGCCCGGCACCACCGGCACACCGCAAGCAGGGCACGCCCGGACGGTTGTCCCCATACCGGCCGGGCGTGCCCGTGAAGCAGGGCTGCGCCGGCCAGGTACCGCCCTGGCCGGCGCAGCCCTCGCCACGTCGCCGTGAGGTGCCCCACCGTTCCCGGACAGGGGATCCAATAGGATTCTCCGAAAAAAGGACGGGAACGAGTGCCGGGAAAAGCGAAACGATACACTCCTGAATTCAAGGAGCAGGCCGCCAGGAAAGTGGTCGATAATTCCTTGCCGATCGCCCAGGTGGCGCGAGAGATTGGCGTCAACGATACCACTCTTGGCTTCTGGGTTAAGGATTACCGGAAGAAGCTCTCTGGTCAGCCTCTTCCGGCGGGCATGCCCGACGCCGAGCGGCTACGAGAAATGGAGCGCCGCGTCCGCGAGCTCGAAATGGAAGTGGCATTCCTCAGAAAAGCCGCGGCGTACTTCGCGAAGGAGCACCGGTGAGCGAGAAATACGCGTTCATCGATGCGGAATGCGCCACCCTTGCCGGGGATGAGGCATGCGCTCCGACGGTCACCCAGATGTGCGAATGGATGGACATCTCGAAATCCGGCTACTATGAATGGAGGTCGCGGCCGCAGAGCGCTGCCGCTAAAAGACGCGAGCTACTGAAAATAAAGATAAAGGCGCTGTTCGAGGCCAATAACGAGGAATACGGGTACCGGCGCATGCACCAGGCCCTGGTCCGCGGCGGCGAGCAGTGCTGCCCGCAGCTCGTCCGCGCGCTCATGCGCGAGCTGGGCCTCGAGCCCTGCCAGCCGAAGCCGTGGCGGCACTCGCTCACCGAGCAGGACGGGAAAGCTGGCCCGATCCCCGACCTCGTCAACCGCGACTTCACCGCGGCAAAGCCGGGCGAGAAAATGGTGGGCGATATTACCTATATTTCCACGTGGGAGGGCTGGCTTTACCTCGCCACGGTCATCGACTGCGCGACCCGGAAAATAGTTGGCTGGGCGATGGACGACCATTACAGGACGCCGCTCATCATTGATGCCATCCAGATGGCCGCCCGGAACCTGGAACTCCCGGAAGGAGCGATATTCCACTCAGACAGGGGAAGCAACTACACGTCGGCGAAATTCGCGGACGAGCTGAAGGAACTCGGGATACGGCAATCCGTCGGCCGGACCGGTATATGCTATGACAATGCCCTGGCCGAGTCGGTCAATGGCACTCTGAAAGTCGAGCTGGTCTACCGGACTGCCTACCCTACCCGTGAGAAAGCACGGGAAGACATTGCGCGGTGGATCGAACTCCGCTATAATCGTACTCGTCTCCACTCGGGACTTGGCTATCGGACTCCGCAAGAGGTCATGGACGAGTACCTGAACGGGCAGGAAGTCGCGTAGATAAACCGCAAATTCCCTGTCCGGAAAACGCGGGGCAGCTCAATGGCTTCTACGGTTCCGGAACCGGGGCCGGATACGCCAACCGCGGCTTCCTGCGGACCCTGATCAGCCTGCTTGCTCCCACGGTGCGCCTGGTCGTGCTCCCGGTCTACCTGGCCACCGACAGCCCTCAGTACCAGGCAGGCTGGCACCAGGAGAGCCTCGACATCTGCCAGGCGGCCGCGGCGACCGTCCGGCCCCTGGACAACGGCACCGCCGGCCGGTTCCGCTTCGGAGACGTGCCGGCCTTCCAGCATCTGGCCGCCTCGACCGCCCGGGCGCTGCACGATGAGCTGTCGCCGCACGCCAGCTCGGCCGCGGTCATCTTGCTCGACATACCGTTCGTCGGCGTCCCGCCACTGCTGTCTGATCGGATCCGGTCCAGACTCGCCGTCGTGCCGCGCTCGACCGGCCTGCTGCACGACCCCGCCAATCAGGCCCGCATCCGGTTCGAATTCGATGGCCTGCACTACATCGCCGACCACCACGGCCGCATCGCCGCCATCTCCGGCTACATGCGAGATCACCTTCTCCAGGACTACCAGTTGCCCGCGGACGCATTGCTCGACCTCCCCGACGGGCTCACCGCACACGAGTGGACATACAAGGAAACGCAGCCGGCGCTGCCACCCGGCGCCCAGGCCGGGTTCATACTCGCCCTCGGCCGGGCCCAGCCCTACAAAGGCTGGGATGATCTCCTTGACGCACTGGCGGAACTCCGCCACCAGCGGATACCGGTACCCCACGCGCTGCTGGCCGCCGTCACTGACCAGCCGTACCCGACCTCCTACCAGCGCCACCTCGCCTTTCGCATCAAGGCCCTCGGCCTTCACGCGACGCTGCTGCCCGCTTCGACCCCACCATTCGTGCCCTGCTCACCCACCCGGCGCTGCGGACAGTCGTGATCCCCTCCCGCACCGAGCCGTTCGGACGAGTTCCCTTGGAAGCCTATGCCGCAGGCGCCGCTCCGGTCGTCGCCACGACAGCAGGCGGCCTGGCCGAACAAGTCATCGATGGCGTCACCGGGCTCACCGCGTCTCCCGCCGACCCGGTCAGCCTGGCCAGCGCTATCGGCCGCGCGCTGAGCCTGACCGACGATGAGCGCGACCGGATGCGCTGCGCCGGCCGTTGCCTGGCCCGCACCGATTCGACTGCGGCCGCGCCGTCCGGCGTTTCCTCGACCAGTTCGCGCCGTCCATCGCGTTGGCTCGATCCGGCGAGTCGGCCTGACCCGGGAGCGATCTGGTGAGGTTTATCTTCGGTCCCCCCGCCGACGCCGCATCCGGGCTGCTCACCCTGCCGTGGGACCTGGAGCTCCAGGACTGGCAGGATGAGCGGCTCATCGAGATCCGCCAGCGCGGCATCTCGCGTCACGTGGTCCGCTTCGTCGCGGACGGAGGCGAGTTCTACGCGCTCAACTCAGAGGAGCTCCTGCGCCCCGATGAGCAGCGCTACCGCATCGCCGAGCGGCTGCGTCGGCTCAACGAGCTGGGCTTCGATGCCGACGAGGTGGTGCTGGCCGCCACGCCGGAAGGTACCAGGATGCAGGTGCGGACCAGGGTCGCCGAATCCGGCCACCACAGCCGTCAGCTATTCCGCGAGACCGGGATCGACGCGGACGAGCAGCAGGCACGGCGCCTGCTCAACGACATCGCCAGCTTCCGCGGCTACCTGGAGCAGAGGAGGGGCCGCCGGGTGTCCCCGGCCGTGGCCGCGCATCGCTGGCTGGAAGAGGTCTATGACCCGGCGGTCACCGCCATACCGGAGGGGCTGCGCGGCAAGCTCCCGCCACCGGAGATCTTCCATGAGATCCTGGAACATCGCTGGTACCTGTCCGAAGAGGCGGGACGCGATGTCGGCACCACCGCCGCCGCCGGGTCGTACTTCGCCACCGTGCTGCCCGGGGTGCCGCAGGCGGTCAACCTCGGGCCGCAGAGTGCCGCCGAGCTGGCCCTGACCGCCCTGGATGACGAGCCGCCCGGCGCGGCAGCCGAGCCTGCTGACGGTCCCTCGCCGCGCCGACCTGCCCGCCACGCTCAGGGCTGAGGTTGCGCCCGCGCGGCTGTGGCGGCCAGCAGCCGCGCGCAGCGCATGAGGGCCACGTGGCTGTACGCCTGCGGGTGGTTTCCCAGCGAGCGTTCGGCGACCGGGTCGTATTCCTCGGAGAGCAGGCCGGTCGGGCCGATGGTGCCCACGAACTGGCTGAACAAGTCCTCCGCGTCGGCTCGCCGTCCGGTGAGCAGGTAGGCCTCGATCAGCCACCCGGTGCACAGGTGGAACCCACCCTCGGAGCCGGGAAGCCCGTCGTCGCGCCGGTACCGGTAGACGGTGCAGCCGGAACGCAGCTCGGCCTCGACGGCGGTGACGGTGGCCTGGAAGCGGTCGTCGGCGGGGTCGAGCAGCCCGGACAGGCCCACCTGGAGGCTGGCCGCGTCGAGGTCCGTGCCCCCGTAGACGGCGGTGAAGGACTGAACCTGGTCGTTCCAGCCATGGTCGACCACATCGGCGGCGATCGCGTCACGCAGGGCGGGCCACGACGGATCGACCCCGGGTCCGTGAGCCTGCCCGATGCCCACGGCCCGGTCGATGGCTAGCCAGCACATCACCTTGGAGTGAACATGGTGGCGGGGGGCTCCGCGCTCTTCCCAGATCCCGTGATCGGGTTCGTGCCAGCGGCGTGCCACGGCCTCGCACATGGCCCGGACCAGCCCCCAGCTGGCCTCGTCCAGGCCGCCCTGCCCGCTGGACAACGCCTCGATCAGTTCCACCACGGGGCCAAAGACATCGAGCTGAACCTGCTGATTGGCCAGATTCCCGACCCGAACCGGCCGCGAGCCGGCATATCCGGGCAGGGTGTCGATCACGGCCTCCGGGCCCAGCGGGCTGCCGTCCAGGGTATACACCGGATGCAGCCGCTCCGGCCCGGGCGTGCCGGCCACCACCGCGCGCACCCAGCCCAGGAACGCCGCCGCTTCCGCCGTCGAGCCGAGCCGCACAAGCTCGTGCGCGGTCATCGCGCCATCGCGCAGCCAGCAGTGCCGGTAGTCCCAGTTACGGACACCGCCAATCTCCTCGGGCAAGGATGTGGTGGCGGCGGCCATGATGGCGCCGGTGCCGCCGTGGCACAGCGCCCGCAAGGTCAGCGCGGAACGGCCGACCAGGCCGGTCTCCACCGGCGGCAAGGACAGGGAACCGAGCCACTGGGACCAGTGAGCGCCGGACAGCGTGCGCCGCCGGTCCTCCAGCATGGGATGGGCCGACAGGTCAGCGGTGCCGCAGCGCAGCTCGAGCACCACCGGCCGGTCCGGCTGAGGTTCCACCACCGCTCGGGCCGAGTCATGGGGGCTCCCGGTGATGATGTCCCACGCCACGCCCGGGGAGCGCAGCACGATCGGGTCGGACGTGCCCATCACGAACAGCCCTTCGGCCGCTGCCTTCAACTGCACCGCGACCTGCCCGAACTCCGGCCGGGGGGCGAATTCCAGCACGGCGGGCGTCGACCCGCTGATCACGCGGATCAGATCCGTGCGGTGCGGCGCCGTGTGATGATCAAGGTAGTCGGTGACCAGCAGCCGCGACCACCGGGTCTCCAGCGTCATCGTGCCGGGCACATAGTGCTGCCCAAGTGGCAGCGCATCGCGCTCTGGCCGGACCGAGAAGTACCCGGCCGCTGGGCCGCCGAGCAACTCCGCGAACACCGCCGCCGACGCCGGGCCCGGCGCGCACTGCCAGCACAACCGCGCGTTCGGCGTCACCAGGGCCACCGACCGCCCGTTACCCAGCATGGACAACCGTTCGATCGGCGTCGCCAGCCCACCGTAAAGCCAGGTGTCGCGCTCCTCCCACAGCAGGGACAGCGCGGCGGCCACGTCACCGGTGCCGGCGATCCGGTACGGGGCCAGCGTGCTTCCCGACCCCACCTTGATCCCCAGGTCCGGACCGGCCAGCCTGACGAACACCTCCTCAGCGCTCACGTCATCGCCGACGAAGACGGCCGCCGTTGCGCCGCTGGAGCGCCGCAGCGCCTCCAGCGCCTCGCCCTTGTCGGTCCGGACCACCGAGAGCTCGAGCACCGCATCACCATCGGTGGCCTGTATCCCGTTCCACCTGCAGGGCCCCGATCTGACCTCGGCGAGCACCCGCTCGGCGACCGTTCGCTCGGCCTGGCGCACGTGCACGGCCACGCTCGCTGGCTTGATCTCGAGCAGCACGCCGTCCGTGCCGTCCACCATCCCGCGCAGCGTTCTCACGAGCTCGCGGTGCAGCGAGCGCGTCTGCTCATCCAGTGCGTGCAGGAAGCCGACGTCGAACTCCGTGCCGTGGCTGCCGACCAGGTGCACCTCCGACGGAAGCCGGGACAGCGCAGCGAGTTCGCGCAGGGCACGCCCGGAGATGACCGCGGCCGTCGTTTCCGGCAGGTACGCCAGTGACCGCAGCGCGCTCACTGCCTCCGGCGAGGACTGCACGGATCGCGGGTCGGCAGTGATCGGCGCGAGGGTCCCGTCGTAGTCGCACGCCACCAGCAGGCGCGGCGTCCTGGCCACCTCGGCCAACCCGCGCCGGAGCCCGGCGTCCAGCGAGGCGATCGCCGACGCCTGCCCGAGGCCCGGGCCTGCCGTGGCCCTGGGCCCGGCGGCGACGGTGGCCCTGACGCGCTGCCGCGGCACAGCCGGGCGGGAGGTCCGGCCGTCCGGTGGCGGCGCGCCGTTCATGATGGCCATGGCCTAACGCTCCTCATCCGCCCCGCCGGCCTGCACCAGGCCCAGGCAGGCCCATTGCGGGGGCTGGCCGGTCCAGGCGACCTCGGCCCAGACATGCCGGCCGCGGCGACCCCCGGACACGCCGGTGCGTGACGCCAGCCTCCGCACGATGTACAGGCCATAGCCGCCGGCCACGACCCCGGGCGTGCGTCGTGGCCACCTGGGGCTGCCCGGCGCGCCGGCGTCGGCGACCGTGACCCGGGCCGCGGGCGGCTCCGCGAGCCAGCGGATCTCTACGGTGAACGCCCCGCCCTGTCCGCTGGCAGTGTGCCGGATGGCGTTGGTGGCGAGCTCGACCGCGATCGTCGCCACGTCGTCGCGGGCGGGAGTGTCCGGCAGCAGCCAGGCCAGCCAGCGGCGCAGCCGGGCCAGCTCGGGCGCCCGGCCG
>WNFF01001212.1_pt1 | contig 37940 bp, 36 predicted proteins | sample 5400441 | NCBI WGS metagenome assembly WNFF01 (sample SAMN13153345, study PRJNA577476) | soil metagenome | isolation source: 120 cm saprolite under Douglas fir tree site 2 hole 3 replicate 1 | place: USA:California | collected 2015-04-18
CAGCGATCAGGCCGGCGAGGGCCTCACGCAAGTCCGCGACCGCACGCTCAGGGCTGTCACCCTCGCCGTTGGCCCCAACGCCCGGGCGGAGTTGAGCATGAGCACACCACACGCCGTCTTCGTCCTGCTCGACGGTATACGGCACGTGCACGGCCCGGGTCATCTCGGCTGACTCCTCAAGAAAGTGACTGTTGTCATGGTAACGCCGGTCGGCGCGGTGCGACCGGGCCGCTCGCTCACACGGCGACGCCGCGTCACCCTCTCTGCCTCCAAGCAGGGCGGCCACGATGAAAGATTGCCCGGAAACGGCCTGGGCACTCACGCTAGCCTTTGGGATCATCGGTGGCATGCCGTCCGAGCCCTTCGTCTATGAGGCACGCTATGGCTGGAACCGCCGTACCGGGCTGGTTATCATCGCCGGGCTCGCGTTCACGGTCCTTGCGGTCGCGCTGCCGGGGATATCGCTGGCAATGCGGATCTTCGTCATCGTCTTCTTCGGCGGCGGCGCGTCGTTCTTCCTGGGTGTCATCTGCACCCACCGGGTCGCCTTCAGAGTGGACGCCAGCGGCGTCACTCTCGGCGGGATGCCTCCGCGCTACCGGGCGCAGACCCGCCTTATCCCTTGGGCGGACATCGAGAAGATCATCCTCTGGAAGCAGCAGTTGCCCGTCGCCCCCCTGCCATACGTGGGCCTGATGCGCCGCAAGGACGCAGCACCGCTGGCCAGCCCTCGCGCAAGGCGCCTGGGCGAGATCACGGCGCGGGCCTTTGCGCCGCAGGTCTCACTGTCCCCGCCACGCTGGGGCTGAGGGTCACGAGTAGTGGTAGCGGACTTGGAGGACGACGATGTCCTCGCCATCGACGAGGTAGACGAGCCGGTGTTCTTCGCTGATGCGCCGCGACCACGCCCCGGTGAGGGCATGGCGCAGTGGTTCCGGTTTGCCGATTCCCTCGAAGGGGTCACGCAGCACGTCTTCGATAAGCCTGTTGATCCGTTTGAGGATCGTCCGGTCAGCGGTTAACCAGTACGTGTAGTCGTTCCAGCCGTTAGGAGTGAAGACGAGCCTCATCGCGAGAGCGGATGTTCTTCCCGCTCGCCCTGCTGGGCCTGGGCCAGGCTTTCGAGGAGCCGTCGGGCGTTCGCCGGGGCGCGCAGGAGGTGGGCGGTTTCTTCCAACGCCTCGTAGTCGGCCAGTGAGATCAACACGGCAGCGCCGTGCTTGGACATGATCTCCACTGGCGTGCGGTCGTTGTTGACCTGCTCGATGAGCGGGAAGAGGTTCTTACGTGCTTCGCTGGCGGTGATGGCCATAACATCCTCCAAGTGGTACTAGATATCGTACCACTGGGCTCGCGTGCTGCGCGGCCGTCGCGGTGATATTCGCAGGGTTCATGAGATCCACGCGGTCCTCCTGGGAACTCGTTATCCCAGGAGGACCACGTGACCTCCTTGGCCGGGACGGCGGTCTTAGCCGAGGAGGGCGGTGGCCGTCCCCGCGCCGACGGTCTTGCCACCCTGGCCGACTAGGGTGGGGTTGTGCTTCCCACCGGGCATTTGTTGGCGTTCGCGCTGATCTCCATTGTCCTCATTGCTGTTCCGGGCCCTAACGTGCTGTTCGTCGTCAGCCGTTCCATGAGCCTCGGGCGGGCGGCGGGTGTCGGTACGGCCGTGGGCGGGCAGGTCGGGGTTTATGCCCAGGTCCCCGCCGTGGCGTTGGGCATCGGCACGGTGGTCCAGCGCTCGGTGGCGGTATTCAGCATCATCAAGCTGGCGGGCGCGGCGTATCTGGTCTACCTGGGCGTGCAGGCGATCCGGCACCGCCGGGCCATGGTGGCGTCCCTGGACGCCGCGGCCCAGAGGAAGACGATCCGCCGGATCCTGCGGGATGGATTCGTGGTCGGCTTGACCAATCCCAAGTCCATCGTGTTCTTCGCCGCTGTGCTGCCCCAGTTCGCGGACCGCGCCGCCGGCCACGTGCCGCTGCAGATGCTGCTGCTGGGAGCGATGTTCATGGCCATCGCCATGCTGTACGACAGCACCTGGGCCCTGGCCGCGGGGACGGCTCGCTCGTGGCTGGCCCGGTCGCCGCGGCGCCTTGAACTGATCGGCGGCACCGGCGGCGTGGTCATGATCGGCATCGGCGCGAGCCTGGCCCTGACCGGCCGGCGTGACTGAGCCCAGAACGGGTGCGGTTAGCTTCTGCGTATGGCCACAGAAGACGTGGAGATCGAGGTCGGGAACCGGACGGTCCGTATCTCCAATCCGGGCCGGGTGTATTTCCCGGCGCGCGGTGAGACCAAGCTTGACCTCGTCCGCTACTACCTGTCGGTCGGTGATGGCATCGTGCGCGCGCTGCGCGAGCGGCCGTGCATGATGCATCGCTTCCCGTCCGGAGTGGCCGGCGAGAAGGTGCACCAGAAGCGGGTCCCGGGCGGTGCGCCGCCGTGGCTGGAGACGGTGCGGGTGGACTTCCCCCGCTATGGCCGGCATGCGTACGAACTGTGCGTTACCGAACTGGCCAGCGTGGTGTGGGCCGTCCAGATGTCGACGGTGGAGTTCCATCCGTGGAACTCGCGGCGGGCTGACACCGAACGGCCGGACGAGTGGCGCATCGACCTGGATCCCGGGCCGGACTGCGAGTTCGCCGTGGTGCGCCGGGTCGCCCACATCACCCGCGAGATACTCGGCGAACTCGGCGCGGTCGGGTGGCCGAAGACCTCCGGCGGCAACGGCCTGCACATCTACGTCCGGATCGAGCCACGGTGGGGCTTCGCCGAGGTGCGGCGGGCCGCGCTCGCATTCGCCCTGGAGGTCGAACGCCGTGCGCCGGACGAGGTGACGACCACCTGGTGGCGCAAGGACCGCGACCCAGCCAAGCTGTTCGTCGACTACAACCAGAACGCCCGCGACCACACGATCGCCAGCGCGTACTCGGTGCGCGGCGTGCCGGAGGCGACCGTGTCCACCCCGATCACCTGGGACGAGATCGACGACGTCGAGCCGCGCCAGTGCACCATCGCTACCGTGCCCGACCGTTTCGCCAAGCTCGGCGACCTGCACCAGGGCATCGACGACGACGCCTACTCGCTGGACACCCTCCTGGAATGGGCCGACCGCGACGGCCTCGACTAGGCCGGCCCACGGTAGCCGGGCCGGCCCGTCCATCGGATAGTGCGCCCGGCTACGGCAGGAGCGTCACCGGGATCGATTGCACATTGACCGGCGATCCGTCCTTGGCCGAGATCTCGAACACTTCGATGGTGCCGGCCTCGGCGTGGGTGACCGAGTAAGGCACCGTTCTCGAGTAGTCGCCGCGGCACCCCGTGCCACACGTCGCGTTGGTGAACGTCCGGGCGATCTCGTTTCCGGCGGCGTCGAGGATACGCAGGCTCACCACAGCCTCGAACACATCGGCGGTACCGGACACAGAGACCGGGCTCGACAGCCGCTCGCCGATGGTGGGGTTCACCACAGTGATGGCGGGAAGGTACGAGCCGTACATCGCGCGGGTCTGAGGGCTCTGCACGGGAACGCCGCCGACGACCGTACGGGCCTGGCCGTCGATCTCGAACCGCACCTTCGTCGCGGTCGAGAACTGCGTGACCGTATAAATGACCTGGGCTAGCCGAGGTGGCATGGTCGAGGCAGTCGCCGCGGACTCGAACTCAGAGCTGAGGTCGACCGTGGCTGTGCCGTTCCCGATTCGTAGGCTCAGCAGCCTGGTGCCCGCCGGAATTGCCGACCGAACCCCCGCGCTCTGCTCGGCCGCGGTCGGACCGCTGAGCATGGCGTCCAGAGCGGTCCGGCCGATCGCCGTGCTGGACGGCTCGACGCGCTGGGTAACGAAGAGCTGGCCAGAACGGGTTAGCCAGATCTCAATGCCAGCAGAAGATGCCGATGAGGAGGCATCGCCTGGCGACGGCCCCGGGCCGCTGGCCGGGTGCGCGGGGGTGCTCGCGGAGACGGCAGGGCTCGCGCCTGTGCCGACCGGTGGGGAGTCGGCCGTAGGTGCGGGGCCGGTGGGAGCCGGGCCGAGCGAGGCTGCTGACCCGGTCCCGCAGGCCGCGGTCAGCAGCCCGATCCCGACGATCAAAGTAGCGAGGCGCTTCATGGCCAACCTTCCCTCAGTGGCTGTCACGCCCACATTGGGCCTTCCAGCCAACCGGCGGCTCACCGTCGCGTCACGGTTTGTTCACAGAGCTGGGCTCGGGAAGCGGCAGGATCAGCCGAAACTGCGACCCGATGGCCATGTCACGGCGCACCTGGATCTCGCCGCCGAGCAGCCTGGCGTTTTCCTGGGCGATGGCCAGGCCTAGCCCGCTGCCCGAGCCCGCGCGAGAGGAATCGGCCTTGTAAAAACGCTCGAAAACATGGGGCAAGTGCTCGGGGGCGATGCCCGGACCAGCGTCGGTCACTTCGATGAAGGTGTGGACACCGTTCCTCGCGGCCAGGACCCGGACGCCAGGCCCGCCATGTTCTAGCGCGTTGCCCACCAGGTTCACCACGATCCGTTCGAGCCGCCGGGGGTCCGTGAACACCATGAGCTGTTCTCCGCCGAGTTCGACGCGATCTTCCCATCCCCTGATCCTGAGCATCGCGGCCACCACCGACCGGACGTCGATTACCTGCTTCTGGACCGATTCCTGGCCTGCGTCCAGCCTGGAAATCTCCATCAGCTCGTCCGCCAGCGTCCGGAGTCTGGTCACATCCCCGATCAGCAACTCGGTGGGACGGCGGGCCTCACCGGGCATGCGGTCGAGGTAACCCCGCAGCACGGAAGCCTCAGCGACCAGGGCAGTGAGCGGGGTCCGCAGTTCATGGGCCACGTCCGAGGTGAACCGGCGCTCACGAGCCTCGGCCGCCGATAGCGCGGCGATCTTCGCTTGCAGGGTGTCGGCCATTTCGTTGAAGGAGGCCGCCCAGACGCCGAACTCATCCCGCGCCATAACCGGCAGGCGGGTCGCTAGCTGGCCATCGGCCATCGACCGGGCGGCTGCGCTGGCCCTGGCCACCGGCTCCAGTGTCCGCCGGGCCAGGATCTGCCCGACCAGCCCGGCCAGCAGGATCACGGCGGCCCACGCGGCGAACAACGCATTCCTCAGCTGGGCCAGGTACTGCCCGATACCGCTTTCCGAGAAGAAGAAGTACATCTGCCCATCCGAGTTCGGCGCTTTCCCCGCGACCACGAGGTACGGAACGCCCGCGACCTGCATCCGCTCATAGGCCAGCTGGCCCTCGCGGACCAGGCGCTGAAGGCCCACTGGAATGGGCGGGTCGATCTGCGGATCTGACGGGACACTCCGGTGGCCCGGGAAGAGCAGGACGACGTGGACCCCCCGCTGCTCGTATCCCTGCACAAAGCCGTTCGGATCAAGCGTGTCGCTGGCGGCCTTGATGCCGAAGGCCAGGTTCAGGTCGACCCGGGCTTCGGCCTGCGCGAGGTCGCGGGAGCCCTGGAGGCGGGCTTCGCGCACCAGGAAGTAGGAGCCCACAGCCAGCGCACCGGCTGATAGCCCTGCTACCAGGACGAACGCGACAACCAGTCGCCGACGAAGCCCACCCGCCCACATCAGCCGACGGGGCATCGCATCAGGTCCGGTCCACGCGATAGCCCACTCCACGGACCGTCTTGACCAGCCGGGGGCGGGATGGATCGTCTTCGACCTTGGCCCGCAGGCGCTGGATCGCCACGTCCACCAGGTGGGACTCCGCCAGGTAGTTGTAATCCCACACGCGCTGTAGGAGCAGTTCCCGGGTGAACACCTGACCCGGTCGACTAGCCATCTCCAGCAGAAGCCGGAACTCGGTGGCGGTGAGCGCCAGCTCGACGCCGCCTTTGCGCGCGGTGAAGGCCGCCGGATCGATCTCGACGTCTCCGACTGAGATGGCGGCTTGTCCGGCTGGGGCTGAGGCGCGCCTGAGCACGGCCCGCACCCGGGCCGTCAACTCCGCCATCTCGAAGGGCTTGGTGACATAGTCGTCGGCGCCGGACTCCAGGCCCACCACCACGTCGATTGTGTCGGTCCTGGCCGTCAGCATCACGATCGGGACCTGGCTGAACTTCCGCACCTCCCGGCACACCTCGAACCCGTCGAGGGACGGCAGCATGACGTCGAGGATCACCGCATCGAACGACTCGGCCCGGAGCCTGGCCAGCGCCTCCCGCCCGTCGACTGCGGTCGCCACCCGGTAGCCGCCGGCCTTCAGACCGATTGAGGCGATCTCGCCGATTGATGCGTCGTCCTCGACCAGCAGCAGACTCTCGTTCACGGGCCGACCATGCATTCTCTGCCGCGGTGGGCAGGTTCGTGGGCGTGCTGAATCGTACGTCTTTCGGCCTGCCCGCGTGAAGGGCATCATCCTGGCTGGCCAAGGATCCCGAAATCAGCCGCCGAAGCCGTGCAGGAACTCGGTGCTCGGGGAGCGCCTCGGTGGCGAACCCGGTCGCCTGCAAGATCGGGCCCGGAGCCAGCGCAGAGGAGGTCATCCGGCTGTGTGAGAAGCTGGACGCGCAGCGGACGCCTGACGACATTCCTCGGCGGCCTGCCGACGCAGCGTCGATATTTCCGGGATGCCGAAGTTACCACCGCTGGGGGATGACAGTGAGCGGGAGGCAGACGCAGGCGATTCGTACGCTGCTAATAGACAACTATGACTCTTACACGTACAACCTGTTTCAGCTGATCGCAACGGTCAACGGCGCCGAGCCGGTAGTGATGACAAATTCATCCGCGCTGGTGCCGGAGTGGCTTGATTACTTCGACAACGTCGTTATTTCACCCGGGCCAGGGCATCCGGGCGAACAGCGCGACTTCGGAATCTCCGCAGACGTCATCGCGCGGTCAGGCATTCCTGTCCTCGGCGTCTGCCTGGGGCATCAGGGGATCGCGGCCGGCGAGGGGGCGATTGTGTCGCCTGCGCCTCGGGCCCGGCACGGGCACCTGACACGGGTGCGGCATAACGGTGATGTCCTGTTCGAAGGAATCCCGCAGGACTTCGTGGCCGTGCGCTATCACTCGCTGTGCGTGCCGGAGAACTTGCCGGGCGCGCTCGAGCCAATCGCGTGGGCCGAGGACGGCGTCGTGATGGCGTTGCGCCACCGGTCTCGGCCGCTGTGGGGGGTGCAGTTCCACCCGGAGTCCGTGGCCACCCATTTCGGCGCCGAGTTCATGGTCAACTTCAAGAACCTGACGGCGAGGTTCCTGGCCGGGCGCGAGCAGCCGGCGCACCTGGCACCGATGCCCGGGCGGCCCGCGAGATCGTGGGAGCCGGTCCCGGGGCGGCCCGCAAGATCGTGGGAGCCGGTCCCGGGGCGGCCCGCGAGATCGTGGGAGCCGGTCCCGGGGCGGCCCGCGGGATCGTGGGAGCCGGTCCCCCTGCCCGCCTCAGCACCTGTTCCAGCCGCTCGCCCGGCCAGCTACCGGCTGCAGGTTCGGGTGCTTGACCACGCGGTGGACACCGAAGCCGCGTTCACCAGGCTGTTCGCATCGTCCCGGGTGGCCTTCTGGCTGGATAGCGCCCGTGCGGAGCCCGGGCTGGCACGGTTCTCGTTCCTGGGCGACGCCACTGGGCCGCTAGCCGAGACGGTAGCGTACCGCGTGGATGAGCGGGCGGTAGCGGTGCACACCGCATCGGGGACCACCCGGGTACCCGGCACCATATTCGACTACCTCGAACATGCGCTGGCCAGCAGATCCGTCGATGGCCCGGCGCTCCCGTTCGACTTCCAGTGCGGATACGCGGGCTACTTCGGCTACGAACTGAAAGCCGACTGCGGATCGCCCAACGCGCACCGGGCCGACACCCCCGATGCGATGTGGATCTTCGCTGACCGCATGATCGCTGTAGACCATGAGGAGGGCAAGACCTACCTGCTCGCGCTGGACGACACCACACCGCGCACCGAATCCGCCGCGCAGGCGTGGCTGATCCGGACGACCGCGACCCTGGAGGCTCTGCGGCCGGAACTGCCGGACCTTTCGCGGGGCCCGGCGGATGTCGCCGAGGAGGCCGTCAATGGCCTGCTGGTCCGGGACCGCGACCAGTACCTCGCCGACATCGCGGCCTGCAAACGAAAGCTACTCGCCGGGGAGAGTTACGAAATCTGCCTGACCAACTCGGTGCGGATGCCGGCGACCGAAGACGGCTATTCCTTCTACCGGAGACTCCGCCGGGTGAACCCGGCGCCCTATGGGGCCTACCTCAAGCTGGACGGGGTGATCGTGGCATGCTCGTCGCCCGAGCGCTTCCTGCGCGTCGACCGCACCCGGATAGTCGAGAGCAAGCCGATCAAGGGCACCGAGCGGCGCGGGCGCACTCCGGCCGAGGACGAGAGGCTGCGGGCTGAGCTCACTGCGAGCGCGAAGACGCGCGCGGAGAACCTGATGATCGTCGACTTGATCCGCAACGACCTGGGCCGGGTTTGCGAGGTCGGCAGCGTGCATGTGCCCCGGCTGATGGCCACCGAGAGCTACGAGACGGCGCATCAGCTCGTCTCCACCGTCCGCGGCCGCCTGCGCGGAGACGCGAGCGTCGTTGACTGCGTCCGGGCGTGCTTCCCGGGCGGTTCGATGACCGGCGCACCAAAGCTCCGCACCCTGGAGATCATCGACTCTCTGGAGACCGAGGCACGGGGAGTCTACTCAGGGGCGATCGGATTCCTCGGCTGCAATCAGACCGCCGACCTCAACATCGTGATCCGTACCGCAGTGCTAGCCGATAGCGAATGGCGGTTGGGCGCGGGCGGCGCGATCGTCCTCGACTCCGACCCCGTCGCCGAGTACGCGGAGATGGTTCTCAAGGCGGTGACGTCGCTACGCGCCAGCCAGGCACTGGTGCTGGCGGTACCGCGCTGACCGGGATCGGCGCGGTACCGGCGGCGCTGACCCGACCTAGGGGGTGGGCGTGGTGGTGGGCTGGATGTTCTGGTTGATGTGGAAGGTGTTGTGGGGGTCGTAGCGGTCTTTGATCTGGGTGAGCCGGTGGTAGTTGCCGCGGTAGGACGCCTTGACCCGGTCCTGGCCCTCGTCGTTCATCAGGAAGTTGACGTAGGCGCCGCCGGCTGAGGTCGGGTGCAGGTCCTGCCAGTAGTCGCGGGCCCATTGCGAGATCAGGCCGGCGTTGGCGGGGTCCGGGTCCACGCCGACGATGACGCCGGCCCAGCCGCCGTCGCGGTAGGCGAAGGCGGTCGCGCCGGCGGGCACCCGGCTGGCGGCGCCGTCGATGGGGTACATGTGCATGGTGGAGTGGCCGGTCGGCAGCTGCGCGCCGTACGTGCGGTGCACCTCGATCGCGGCGTCGGAGATCTCGTGGAAGAAGTCCGCCCGCCAGTACCACTGCAGCCCGGCCGGGTACAGGCCGTCGAACGCGCTCTGCAGCACGGTGAACGGCATCGGCTGCACGCCGGCCAGCAGCGGCGACCCGTAGCTGCGGACCGGCGCGAGCACCTCGTCCGCGCGGTCGTGCGGGCCGGTGTAGCACCAGACGATCACGCACGACTTGCGGCCCCACAGCTGTTCGGGGAACGGCGGCGCGGGCGGGATGGTGATCAGCCCGATCCAGCCGCTCAGCTCTTCGGGCAGCGAGGGCAGCAGCTCCCGGTACCAGCGCATCACCTCAGCGGTATCAGCGAAGTCGTACAGCACCGGCCCGCCGATGATCACCCCGTTCTCGCCGATGTCGTGGCAGCGGAACGTGAACGAGGTGACCACGCCGAAGTTCCCGCCGCCACCCCGCAACGCCCAGAACAAGTCACCGTGCGAGTCCTCGCTGGCCGTGACGAACGTGCCGTCAGCCAGCACCACGTCGGCGGCCAGCAGGTTATCGACGGTCAGCCCGAACCGCCGGGACAGGTAGCCGATGCCACCCCCCAGCGTCAGGCCACCCACACCGGTGGACGCGATGAAGCCCGACGGGGTGGCCATCCCGAACCCGACGGTCGCGTGGTCGATGTCTCCCCAGGTGCATCCGGCGTCGGCGCGGACGGTGTGATTGCCCGGGCTGACCGTGGTACTGCGCAGCAGCGAAAGATCAATCACCAGCGCGCCGTCCCACACCCCCAGGCCGCCCGCGTTGTGACCGCCGCCCCGCACCGCCAGCTCGACGCCGTGCTCGCGGCCGAAACGCACGCACGCGATCACATCGGCCACATCCCGGCAGCGCGCGACCGCCGCCGGCCGCTTGTCGATCATCGCGTTGTAGACGGCGCGCGCCTCGTCATAGCCCGGATCTCCCGGCGTGATCAAGACGGCGCGCGCCTCGTCATAGCCCGGATCTCCCGGCGTGATCAGGCTGCCGCGCAAGACGGCAGCCAGATTCTCATACGGCGTGGTGGCAATGCCAGCTGATGTAGCGGTCATGAGGTTCCCCCTGGAGTGTGTCGCTCGACGTTCATGGCACACCGACGTTAGGGCCTGCAGCGTTCGCGCAGCGTTCGTGCGTGCGCGGCCGGTTCAGGCAATCGGGAGAACGTCGGCCGTCGAGAGACGAACGCCTCGCTCGGCGAGGTCACACTCGCAGCGCCGGAGCAGGGCGACACTGCCGTGGGCCGACGCCAGCCGCGCGGCGGAGCGTAGCCGCGAGATGGCGGCCGCCTCTTGCTCGTCGTAGGCAGCGCGCATCCGCATCACCTCGGGCAGCCACCACAGGTCGTCCCGGGCCTGCCCGCCGACGAGGGCGGCGTCGAGGGTCGCTCGGGCATCATCGAGGCGGTTGTCTCGTGCCGACAGGTCGGCCAGCAGCGACAGCCAGTACGGCATGCGGGCGAACGAGCCCGCCGACTTGAGGTTGTCGATGCCCCGCCGGGCGAGGTCGATTCCCGACGCGTCCGCTCGGGACCAGCCGTCGAGAATCAGCCGCCACTCGCGGTAGTAGGCGAAGCCGTACCGCTCGCACAGCTCGCGCAGTTCATCGACGGTGTCGCTCAGCTCGGGCATGTCATGGCGCATCTGGTGGGTGATAGCGCCGTAGGCCAGGGCCACGGCCAGGCTGTACGGGTGGTCGATCGCCCGGGCCAGCCTGATGGCATCGTGGCAGCTGGACAGGGCCCCGTCGTCGTGGCCCAGCAGCCAGTGGGCATGTGCTGCCCAGGCCGTGCTGTGCACGTCGGGCCGACTGCCGACACTCAGCGAGGGGGCACCGCTGGCCAGCTTGGCGGCGAGCTCGAGGTGACGCACTGCCTCCGCGGGCTTTCCGAGAGTGACGGCCGACCCGCCGAAGGCGAAATGAGCCGGGCCGCTCAGCTCGGAGTCTGGGTCGACCAGGGTCAGCGCGCGAGTGGCCGTCTGATACCCATCGGTAGTGCGCCCCTGGACGAACCGCGATGTCCAGAGCGCGACCAGCCCGGTGAGCGTGGAGTCTTTGCGGCCCAGTGATTCCGCGAGGGCGATCGAGCGCTCGAGCGCCTGCTGCAGCTCTGGGGACGAGTAACCGTATCTGGCGTTGAGCGGTGCCGCCATGGCTTCGAGGACGGCCAGCTCCTGCCGGTCCCTGTCTCTCCCCTCAGGCAGGTGGCGCACGATAGACAGCGCTTCCTTGTGCAGCCGGATCGCCTCGGCATGGGCAAACATGCCCGCTGCGACCTCGGCTGCGCGCCGGTAGTAGGCCGCCGCTCGCTCGGGTCGCCCGCCGCGGGCATACTGCTCCGCGAGCAGAGCCGAGACCATGTCCGTGTCGTCGGCATGGAGCAGCTCGAGACCTTGGGCGATGCGGCGGTGCAGCAGCCAGCGATTCGGCGGGCTGAGCTGCTTGTATGCCGTTTCGCGAAGAAGGTCGTGGGAGAAGGCGTAGCCTTCCCGGAACTCGCGCATGATCCTGCGCCGCCACAGCTCGTCTACTGCCCCGACCACGATGCCGGCTTCGAGGTCGCTCGCCTCCGTGAGCAGATCGAGGGTGAAGGTCGTCCCCACTGCCGCCGCGAGGCCAGCCACCTCCCGGGCCGCTGGGGTGGCCTGCCCGAGACGATTGCGCAGCACCGTCGTGAGATCACCGACCGGCAGCGGGCCGCCAAGATCGACGCTGCTGCGTACGGCCTCGATGACGAACAACGGGAAACCTCCCGTCGTCGCCTGGAGCAGGTTCGCGTCGGCCTCGGGGAGGGGCCTCCCGGAGATCGCCTCGGCGAGGCTGGCCGTGTCGGTGACCTCCAGCGGGCTGAGGGAAAGCTCGGTGAGCAGGCCGGTGGCCCGCATCCGGACGGTCCAGTCCGCGAGTTCGGGGTCTTCGTCGAGGTTGTCGTTGCGCAGCGTCCCGGCCACCAGGACCGGAGCGCCGGGGGCCAGTCCCAGGCAGAACGTGAGGAAGGCCAGCGTCTCCTGGTCGCACCATTGCATATTGTCCAAGACCAGCAGCATCGGACGGCCGACCCCGATCAGTGCGCGCGCCAGGCCCTCGAAGAAACGGTGGCGTTGCCAGGCGTCGACCACGACCCTCGAGCCGCCCCCAGTCTTCTCGCGGCTCTTACCCGACGGCACCAGCCGGTCAACTTCGGCGCGCCAGGCCGGGTCGAGCGTCGCCGCCGCCGACTGGACGGCCGGGTTCCGCAGCCAGTCCGCTACCGGCGCCAGCGCCACCCGCCCCCATGTCCCGAAGCACTGGGTACTAGCCACCACCGCGCCTTGCCGCCGCGCCATCTCGGCGACCTCGGCCACCAGACGCGTTTTCCCGACGCCGGCGCCGCCCTCGACGAGCACCAGGCTCGGGCAGCCCGCTGCGGCGGTCCGCCACAGGTCTTGGAGCAGGGCGAGCTCCGCAGAACGGCCGACGAGCCCGGCAGCGGCAATCCCCGAGCGACCGGCGGCAGGCCCGATCGTCGGCAGCCTGGCCCCAGCCGTGTCTACGCGAGCCATCACGCGCTCGAGTGTCTGCCGCGTTGCCGGGTCCGGAGTGACGCCAAGTTCACGCTCCAGGACCGATGCGCAGTGGTGGTACGTGCTCACGGCACCGGCGCGATCGCCCATGTCGGCCTGCAGTTGCATCAGGGTGCGGTAGCCGATCTCTTCCAGCGGCTGCAACTGGACCCGGCGGCGGGCGACATCCACCGCTCCGGCCAGGTCACCCGTTCGCGTGCGCGCCGTACAAACCAGGTCGCACAAGCCCACACACTGGCGCTCGAGTTCGGCCCTCGCGTCGAGCAGCCAGTCGTCGTACCCGCCGGGCAGCAGATCGCCCTGGTACTGGGCGATGGCCCGGGCAGCGTGGACGAGAACCCCCTCGTCATCATCGGCCGCCGCCGCCGCCCGGGCAGCCTCGCGCTCGACGTCGAAGATGCGCATGTCGACGCGGCAGGTCTCGGTGTCACGCCAGGACAGATCCCTGGGCGTCACGACGAGTGAAGGCTCGGAGCCCAGAACGTGACGCAGGTGATATAGCTCGCGGCGCAGATTGGTCAGCGCCTGCGCGTCCGTCGAGTCCGGCCAGAACAGCCCGGCGATGCGCTGCCGAGCCTGGGGCGACCCGGCATGGATGACCAGGAAGGCGACGAGGGCAACCGCGCGCGACGAACGTGTCCGGACCCCGCCGGTCACGTCGTCGGTAATTGCCTGCTCCCCCAAGAGAGACACGTGCAGCATTTCGACGCGGCCTCCTGATAGCCCAGGTTAGACCCAGTTGCCGCCTTGAGGAGGGCGTCAGGGTTTGATGCCCGCGCCCCCGTACATGTGGACGTGGGCGTCGGGGACCGCTCTGGCCAGGTCGTCGGGACGCCAGTGATTCACCAGGGTCACTCCAGGCTCGATCATGTCGAGGCCGTCGAAGAACCGCTCTACCTCCGGCTTCGTGCGTGATCTCGTGGTGATGCCGCGGGCGTTGTACGCCGCCACACCCGCGTTCACTTCCTCGGGCGCGCTCTCGGCGGTGACGGTCGACAGGGCCAGGATGCTGCCCGGCGGCAAGGGTTGCATGAACCGGTCGATGATGTCGCGTGCGGCCTCGTCGTCGGTGATGAACTGCAGGATCGCGATGAGGGTCAGCGCATCGGCTGGCTCAGATCGAGGGTTTCCCTCGTCTGTCTCGCATGGAGGATTCCCTCGACGTTACGCAGGTCGGCATCGATATAGCCGGTCTTGCCCCGGGGGCTGCTCCTCAGTAGCGCGCGTGCGTGCGCGAGCACGATGGGGTCGTTGTCGACGTATAGGATCCGCGATTCCGGAGCGATCTCCTGGGCAACCTGATGCAGATTGGGGGCGGTGGGAAGCCCGGTCCCGATGTCCAGGAACTGGCGGATGCCCTGTTCCGCGGCGAGGTACCTCGTCATGCGGCGCATGAAGTGCCGGTTGGCCCGCATAGATATCGAAAGGTTCGGCCAGTCCTTCGTAATCTCCGCAGCCGCCGCGCGATCGGCGGCGAAGTTGTCCTTGCCGCCGAGCAGATAGTCATAGATCCGCGCCGAGTGCGGCACATCCGTTCTCAGATCCGCAGAAGGCACTTCGCCCCGTTTCCCGCTTGCATATCAGCCAATCTGGACCCGCATCACACCGTCGATAGGCTACCAAACGTCTCAACCTCCACGATATCGGCGACCGGACGGAGCCACAGCCGTTTCCGAGATGCCGACCGCCGGGAACAGCCGGGCCACGAGGCCGGCTAGCCACCACGGTCAGTGCCGCCGGCTCCAATGCGGTCCTACCGCGGTCCAGCCCGTCTCCCAGGCGGCGAGCCGACGGCGGTCGAGCGCGCGGCGGGTCAGCCAGAGGACGCTCAGCAGAAAAATAGCCAGGGCCGCGGAGGTGACCGTGACGAAGGTGATGACGCGGCTGAGGATCTGCGCAGGCCCGATGGGCGGGCCGGCCAGCGTGCCGGAGGCATCGCTCCAGACGATCACGATGCTCCCGGCCCGGGCCCCGGCGGCCGCCTGCACGGCACCCGCGCGGAGGGTTCCGTCGGGAGCGGTCCAGCGTGCCCGCACCCAGGCGTCCACGGAACTGCCGACGACCGGGTAGCTGGTGGCGGCTGGCGCGTTGCTGAGCAGGACCGCCCGTATCCGGTGCTCGGCCGCAGCCTGGGCCCGGGCCGCGGCGGCCCCCGAGTCGCTGGCCCAGTGGCCCACGGCGATCGCCGCGAGCGGGCCGGCGACCAGGAACAGAACCACGACGCTGAGCCGGATCCAGGCCTCGGCCCGGTCGATGCCGCGCCGCAGCGGGTTGGCATCGAGGCCTCCCCGCCGCATCAGCCACCTCCAGCGCCTCCGCCTGCGCATCATGCTCACCCCTATCACCCCTCGGAATCCGCTTTCCTCGTGGGCAGGTGCCGAACAGCCGCCTCAGAGTACCCGGCGCCAGGCACCGGGGAGCGCGGTCACGCGGCTGGCGGCCCGTACCGTCGTGAGCGTTCGGTGACCGTGCGGATCGTCGCCGGATCTGTCGCCGGCAGCGGCTGCTCGTAGCGTTAGGAAGGAAAGATCGGAAAGATCCAGTACCGAACGCACTGAAAACCGCTCCTGTAGCAGGATGAGCACGCGCCGTATCCCGGCCGGCCGGGCGGCCCCGGGGGAAGGGCTCGAAATACCCTGGTGGAGATTCTGAGCAGGCTGTGAATGGAGGCCGCGTTGACCGCCGAGTCGCCGTTGCAGGTCGAGAGCCGGGAAGAGCTTGTCTACCTCCTCGGCGAAGCCTGCGAGATCGAGCACGGCCTCATGTGCGAGTACCTGTACGCGCAGTTCTCGCTCAAGCGCAGCGTTGATGAGGGCCTCACAGCTGAACAGCTGGCCCGGGTGCAGGCCTGGGAGGCCACCCTCATCGACGTCATCAAGCAGGAGATGCTGCACCTGGCGCTGGCCACCAACATCTTGACCGCGATCGGCGCCGCGCCCCATTTCGAGCGGCCCAACCTGCCTATCCTGTCGCGCTGGTATCCGCCCGGAGTCCAGATCGCGCTGCTGCCGTTCGGTGAGCGGGCGCTGCGCCACTTCATGTATCTGGAGCGGCCCGAGGGAATGACGCTCGATGACGCCGAGGGGTTCGCCGCGCTGCCGGACATCCAGCCGCTGACCGTCATCGGCCAGCCGGCCGTCGCGGTGCCCGAGCCATGGCAGACGGTGGGCCACCTCTACCGGGGAATCGAGGCCGGGCTCGCCCGGTTGTGCGACCGCTACGGCGAGGACGCCGTCTTCATCGGGCCGCCGGCCGCGCAGGCCGTCACCGCGACCTTCGAGTGGAAGGAACTGACCGCGGTCACCGACCTGGCCTCCGCGAGCCGGGCGATCGAGCTGATCGTGGAGCAGGGCGAAGGAGCGCGGGGCGACTGGGTCAAGTCGCACTTCGGCAGGTTCGTGGGGATCCTCGAGGACTTCCTCGCCGAGCAGGCGGCCGACCCGGGCTTCGACCCGGCGCGACCGGTCGAGCCCGCGTACGTCCGGCTGCCACCTGACGTGCAGGCGGGAGCGCTGATCGAGGATCCCCTGACGGCGCGGGTGGCCGACCTGTGCAACGGCCTGTATGAGGTGATGCTGCAGACCCTGAGCCGGTACTACGTTCATCACGGCGAGACGCCCGCCGAGCTCGAGACCCTGGCCCGGACGGCGAAGCACCTGATGAACTGGGTGATGCGCGTGCTCTACCCAGTTCTCACCACCCTGCCGGTCGGCCCCTCGCACCCCGGCCGCACGGCGGGTCCGACCCTCGAAGTCGTCCGGCCCGCCTACTTCGTCCTGCCCTACCGCGAAGCCGCCTGGAAGATCATCAACGAACGCCTCGATGGCCTGGCCGCGACCTGCGCCGCCCTCGCGCAAGAGCCGGGTCTCGCCGCGCTCGGCGACCTGGCGGCCACGTTGCACACCATGGCCGGGGATCTCGGCCAGCACCTGCACGAGCGCGCCGCTGCCGCGCCCGTTCGCGATGAAGGCACTCGCGACCAGGCCACATGAGGTATCAGGGCGTGGCACGCCCTAGGTCGCTTTCAGGTGCCGTGTAATACTCGATCAAGGATATGGACATGCCACCATGCAGGGCGGCCGGCAGATGACAACCCATGACGCGCTACCGCGCAGTGCGCGGACCGGCCGGTCGGCAGGGCAGGTGGCGGGTGCCGCCGCCGAGTTCTCGCCGTTTCCGCCGATAGCTGACTACGGGTTCCTGTCCGACTGTGAGGTCACGGCGCTGGTCGCGCCGAGCGGTGGCATCGAGTGGATGTGCCTCCCGCGCCTGGACTGCCCGTCTGTCTTCGGCGCGATGCTGGACCGGGACGCCGGGAGCTTCCGGCTCGGTCCCGAAGACGTGACCGTTCCGGCCGACCGCCGGTACCTGCCCGGGACGATGGTTCTCGAGACCAGCTGGGACTGCGGTGAGGGTTGGGTCATCGTCCGGGATTGCCTGGTGATAGGACAAGATCCACGCACAGCCGACCCCCGACCGACTATGACGCGGAGCACATGCTGCTCCGGACGGTCCGCTGCGTGCACGGGACGGTGCAGCTGACCCTGGATTGTGAGCCCGTATTCGACTACGGGCGTCACAACGCACGGTGGAGACATACTGACCGGGGGTACTACCAGGTCGCCGCCCAACTCGAAGGCAGCGACCTGACGCTGACCCTCACCTCGGACATCCGGATCGGGCTGGAAGGGCGGAGCGCCAGGGCCCACACCTTGCTCAAGGAAGGCGATGTTCGCTTCTGCGCCTTGTCCTGGGGCAGCCGCCCGCCGCCTGAGAACTACGACGACGCCTACCAGCGGCTGGTGTGGACCGCCCACCATTGGCAGCACTGGCTGGCCCGGGGAAATCTGCCTGACCACCGCTGGCGCAGCTACCTGGCCCGCAGCGCCCTGACGCTCAAGGGCCTCACTTTCGCGCCGACCGGCGCGATCGCGGCCGCCGCCACCACGTCGCTGCCGGAGACGCCCGGGGGCGAACGGAACTGGGATTACCGTTACACCTGGATCCGGGACGCGACGTTCGCGCTCTGGGGCCTGTACACCCTGGGCTTCGAGTGGGAAGCCAACGACTACTTCGCCTTCATCACCGACGTGGTCGAACGCGACCGCGGGGACCTGCAGATTGTGTACGGCGTCAGCGGCGAATGTGACCTCACCGAGCAGGTTCTCGACCACCTGAGCGGCTATCAGGGCGCCAGGCCGGTCCGCGTTGGCAACGCCGCGTACTCCCAGCAGCAGAACGACGTGTGGGGTGTCGTGCTCGACTCCCTGTACCTGCACACCAAATCCAGGGACCGGCTCGGCGAGCGGGTCTGGAACATGGCGCGCCACCAGGTGGAGCACGCCCTCGAGCACTGGCGCGAGCCCGACCGCGGCATCTGGGAAATCCGCGGCGAGCCGCGGCATTTCACCTCGTCGAAGCTGATGTGCTGGGTCGCGGCGGACCGGGGGGCCCGGCTGGCCAGGCTCCGCGAGGACGCCGACAGCGCCCGCATGTGGCAGAAGGCGGCCGACGAGATCCACGCCGACATCTGCGCGAATGCGCTGGACGAGCGGGGCGTGTTCTGCCAGCACTACGACACCACGGCCCTCGATGCGTCGGTACTACTCATGCCGCTGCTCAGATTCCTGCCGGCGGATGATCCGCGGATCCGCGCGACCGTGCTCACCATCGCCGACGAGCTCACCCAGGAAGGCCTGGTACTGCGTTACCAGGTGCAGGAGACAGACGACGGGCTCTCCGGCGAAGAGGGGACCTTCACCATCTGCTCGTTCTGGCTCGTCTCGGCCCTGTCGGAGATCGGCGAGCACCGCCGGGCCCGCGACCTGTGCGAGAAGGTCTTGTCGCACGCCAGCCCGCTGCTGCTGTATGCCGAGGAGATCGACCCGCGGTCCGGCCGGCACCTGGGCAACTTCCCGCAGGCCTTCACCCACCTGGCGCTCATCAACGCCGTGATGCACGTCATCCGGAACGAGGATCTCGCACTCTGATCAGGCACTGGCCACGGCTCCCGTCAGGAAGCTGCCAGCTGGCCGCAACGCGATCATAAGCTGCGCGTCATGAACTGGGCCGCTCGACTCGGACGCGGAGGAGCTTCTCAGCCTGGAATCAGGAATCCTGCAGCTAACGTGGTGAGCGTCTAATCTATGAGGCCTTCCGCGACAAATTATGCTGCGCCCCTGTCGGAGGCCGGCTCGCGGCTGGTGGTCGCCGACCTAGAGCTCGACGAGGACAGCCACGAGGTCCGGCGCGGCGGCGAGTTGATCACCCTGACGCCAACGGAGTTCAAGGTGCTGCGCTATCTGATGGCCAACGCCGGGCGTGTTCTCAGTAAAGGGCAGATTCTCGACCAAGTCTGGGACTACGGCTTTAACGGTGACAGCAACGTGGTGGAGTCCTGCGTGAGCTATCTGCGGCGCAAGGTCGACCGTTGCGAGCCGCGGTTGATCCATACCATCCGCAGCATGGGCTACATCCTGCGGATCCCGCCTCCGTGACGTTGTGGCCCGGCAACCGGCTACGGACGCGGCTGGCGAACGCGTCCCTGCGGGTGCGGGTCATGGTCGCTGCCGCGATGCTGGTCACGGCCACTTCGGTGGTTATGGGGGCATTGGGCACGACAGTGCTGCGCGGTTACCTGCTCGACCGGGCTGACACCCAGCTTCTTACCTTCGCGTCGGTCAGCCGCGTCACCGGCTGGCCTCCCCCGAAGCTTGTGCGCGGCGGGCCAGCGCAACTGCCCAGCTTGTTTCTGGTGGAAGGGATCAGCGCCGAGAGACCGCCAGCCGCGCCGAGCTGACCCGGCTGATAGCCCGGATCCAGCAGGAAGCGACCCGGATGGGACTGCTCGTCGAGGATCTGCTGCTGCTCGCCCAACTCGATGAGGATCGCCCGCTGGACCGGCAGCCGGTCGACCTTTCCAGCATCGCCGCCGAGGCCGTCCAGGTCGCCCGCTCGCTTCCGCGCGGCCATACCCTCACCCTGCTCGCCAGCCCCGACCCGGTCATCGTCTCCGCCGACAGCGGACGCCTGCGCCAGATCATCGACAACCTCATCAGCAATGCTTTCCAGCACACCCCGGCAGGCACCACGGTCACCATCACCGTGGACGTCATACCCGGCCACGGCCAGCTCCTGGTCACCGACAATGGCCCCGGAATGACCACCGAGCAGGCCTCGCGGGTCTTCGAGCGGTTCTACCGCACTGATCACGCGCGCAGCCGCGCCCGCGGCGGCACCGGGCTCGGCCTGTCGATCGCCGCTGCTCTCGTTGACGCCCACCGGGGGACGATCACCGTCGACACCCGGCCCGGACATGGTGCCGCGTTCCGGGTCCGGCTGCCGCTCGCGACCGCCAGCAGCGAATCGGCGGACGACCGAGCTCGTCATCGATGATGGGCGGACCGCGGCGCGCCACGGCCACCGGGGCGGGAGCCGTCAGGCTGGCTGTTCGGCCTGCAACTGCCGGACCACCTCCAGCGCGTCGTTCACGTGCTGGCCGATGTTGGTCATTGAGTTGAAGACGTGCCGGACCGTGCCCTGGCGGTCGATCACGTACGTGACCCGGCCGGGTAGCAAACCGAGCACCGCCGGTACCCCATAGCGTTTGCGGACTTGACCGCCCTGGTCGCTGAGCAGCGTGAATGGCAGCTTGTGCTGGTCGGCGAAGGCGGCGTGCTGGCCGACTGAGTCGGAGCTGATCCCGATCACCTCGGCGCCGGCGTCGGTGAAGACCTCGTGGCTGTCGCGGAAGGCACACGCCTCAGCGGTGCAGCCGCGAGTGTTGTCCTTGGGGTAGAAGTACAGGACAACAACCCGTTCGCCGAGCCGGTCCTGCAGCCGGACCGGCTCACCGGACTGGGCTGGGAGAGTGAAGTCGGGGGCCTTGTCGCCGACCTGAATGCCGTGTGCCATGCTCTGCCTCCCTGTGCTCCCGCCGGGGATCGCGGGCCCGCTCAATAAGCGTAGCCAGCTCCCCACCTAACGCAGCGGGCCAGGAAGTGTTCCATGCCGGGCGCTGCGGCGGGCGCCTCCGCGGCCGGGCCCAGCGTGAGAAACGAATGCATGCGGTTCAGTTCGTGCAGCACGGTCTGCGCATCCGGGGGTGTCACGTCTCCAGCGTGGCAGGCTCTGCACGGCACGCGAAGACTCGCTTGCCCTCGGCTCAGGCCGGGCGGATCAGCCTGGTCTCGTAGGCGAACACGACGGCCTGCACACGGTCGCGCAGGCCGAGCTTCGGCAGGATCCTGCCCACGTGGGTCTTCACGGTGGACTCGGACAGGAACAGGCGCTGGGCGATCTCAGCGTTGGACAACCCCTGAGCCACCTCGATGAGCACTTCGCGTTCACGTTCGGTAAGAAGCGACAGCCGGGGATCCTGCTCCCCCGGATCTTCCGGACCGGCCGGGAGCTGGTCGGCAAACCTCTCCAGGAGCCTGCGGGTCACCCTGGGCGCGACGACCGCATCGCCCTTGGCCACGGTCCGGATCGCGGCCAGCAACTCGGCCGGCTCGACGTTCTTCAGCAGGAATCCGCTCGCGCCAGCCCGCAGGGCCGCGAAGGCGTACTCGTCGAGATCGAAAGTGGTCAGCACCAGCACCCGGGCGTCCGGATACTTCGCGGTGATCTGCTCGGTGGCTTCGATGCCGTCTGTGCGGGGCATCCGGACGTCCATGAGCACCACGTCGGGGCGGGTCTGCCCAGTCAGCCGCAACGCCTCGGTGCCGTCGCCGGCCTCGCCGACGACTTCCAGGTCGGACTGGGCCTCGAAGATCATGCGGAACCCGAGGCGCAGCAGCTGCTGGTCATCGACAATGAGGATCTTGACCGGGGTGCTCACTGGTGCACCCCGCTCGCCTGCGGGGCCCCGCCCGCCTCCCCATTCCCCTTCACTGCGCCGCCTTCCCTCCTCGCTCGTCCCTCGCTCCTCAGTCCAGGCAACGCCGCGCCCCTCCGGCTCGCTCACAGTGCCTCCCGCTCGCCTGCGGGGCGCTTAAGGCGCCGCCTTCCCTCCTCGCTCGTCCCTCGCTCCTCAGTCCAGGCAACGCCGCGCCCCTCCGGCTCGCTCACTGTGGCTCCTCGATTCCATCCCGGCCCAGCCGACCGTGCACCCGCCATCCCCCGCCCGCGCCTGGCCCGGCATCGACTGTCCCGCCATAGGCAGCGGCGCGCTCGCGCATGCCGGCCAGGCCATGCCCGGTCCCTGGAAGCTGCTTCCCGGCTGGCCGCCCGTTATCAGTGATCTCCACTTCGATGCCGTCGTCGGCGAACCGGAGCCGGACGGTCGCGCCGGTCGCGGCGAGCGCGTGCTTCCTGATATTGGTCAGTGACTCCTGCACGATACGGTAGACCGCCAGCTGCGCTCCGGGCGCCAGGTCGTGCGGCTGGCCCTCTACTACGAGCCGGGCGGGCAGGCCCGCCGCGCGGACCTGGGCGAGCAGGTCGTCGAGCTGGCCTAGGCCAGGCGCCGGTTGACGGGCCGCGTCTGTCTCATCGATGCGCAAGGTGCCGACCATGCGGCGCATCTCACCAATCGCCTGGCGGCCGGTCGCGGCCACCTGCTCCATCGCCTCGCGGGCCTGTCCCGGTGACGCAGCTACCGCAGCCCCCGCACCGTCAGCGAGTGCCACCATGACCGAGAGGCTGTGGGTGACGATGTCGTGCACTTCGCGGGCAATGCGGGTCCGTTCGCTGGCCACCGCCAGCCGTGCCTGCTGGTCTCGCTCGTTCTCCAGGCGCGCGGCCCGGTCCTCCAGCGCCGCCAGGTAGGCCCGCCGGGTCTGCAGGTTCACCCCGGTCATGACCGCCGCCACGGCCGTTCCGGTCATCAGCACAATGCCGGGAAAGGTAGCGTCCGATGGCGCCCAGAGGATGATCGCAGGCACGGCCCACGCCTCGAATACCCCGGCGGCGATCAGGGCGCGGCGGCGCGGCTCGTGCGCGGCCACCGTGTACAGCGCGACCAGGAGCGCAGCAGCCGCAGTCACTCCCAACTGCCGGAAATCAGCGGCCGCGGCCGCCAGTGCCGCGGATGTAACCACGGCGAACACGATGATCGGGTGGCCCCGCCGCCAGACTAGCGGGATGAGGCACCCTGCTGCGCTCAGCCACAACCACGGCGAGCCGCCCTCCAGGCCTCTCGTCGCTGGGCGCACAGTAAGCGCCGCGAGCGCTAGCGGGACGAGCAGGTCAGCTAGGGCCGGGTGGCGCTGAGCCCACGCGCGGGCGTTCGAGGCGCCGTGCTGCCAGCGCCTCGAACGCCTCGAATCGGATGCCATGCGTCAACCATCCCCTGGATCATGGAGAGCGACGCGCAGGTGGCCGCCCGCCAGGTCGGATGCCGCCAGGTCGGATGCCGCCAGGTCGGATGTAAGGTTTCCGGCGAAGGCGGGCGAGCACCCGGGCCAGCATGAGCGTCAGCGGGTTCCTGATCGCAGCTGCGGGCACGATCCTGGCGATCATCGCGGTGCTTGGCGAACAGCGCGGGCAGTACCGGGCCTCTGGCGCGCTCACGAGCCGGCGGGCCGGGATGTCCGCGCCGCACTGTTCGCAGTGACCGTAATGGCCCGCGGACAGCCGGCCGAGCGCTTCCTCAGTGTCGGCCAGGGCGCGCCGGGCCGCGACCGTTCGCCACTGCAGCCGCCGCAGTTCCCGCGTGCTGGCATCATCGGCCCTCAGGCTGGTGCGTTCGCCGGTCTCATAGAAGGCCAGCGACAGCTCGGTGACCTGGCTCAGGCGCGCCTGCCAGCGCTTCTCCAGCAGTTCCCGCCAGCGGGAGGCCGGCAGGGCCGCGACCGCATCGGTGCGGTCCGGGCCCGCAGGCAGCCGGTTTCCCTGGCGTGACCCGGCCGCTGACGGTCCGAAAGCTGGCCAGCCGGGGATGCGCATCCTGACCAGCGGAGGGTGGTGGGCAGCGGTCATGCGTCCCGCCTCCTCACCACGAACGCGGCCGCGGCCAGTGCGACCACGGCGTACCCGCACATCAGCGCGAACCCCGCCCAAGGGGACAGCGATCCTGCCTGGTGGTGGACGTTGAGCAGCGCTTCACCGGCGTTGCTGGGCAGGTAAGGGGTGATGTGGGTGCTGATCGTCGACGGCAGCAGGCCGACCAGCGGTGGCACGAGCAGCAGCAGGCCAACCAGGGAAGCGATCGCCCCAGCAGTGTTGCGCAGCAACGCGCCGAGGCCCACGCCGAGCAAGCCAACCACGGCCAGATACAGCGCGGCGCCGAACACCGCGCGAGTGACTCCCGGTGCGGAGAGAGCGACCTGCAGGTGATGGGAGGAGAGCACGGCCATCCCGGAGAAGAAAGCGACCAGCGACGCGATCGTCATCGTAACCAGGGTGACTGCGCTGAACACCCCGGCCTTGGCCCACAGCACCGGCAGGCGCGTGGGCACCGCCGCGAACGTCGACCTGATCATCCCCGAGCTGTATTCGCTGCTGATCACCAGCACCCCGAGCACGCCGATCGCGAGCTGGGCGAACTGGTGGCCCTGCAGGACAGTGCTGACCGCGTCGAATGAGGCCCGGCTGGAGGCCGACAGGTGGGACCACTGGCTGGCGGTGATGGCCGCGGTCAGCAGCCCGATCCCGGCCATGAGCAGGAACGACACAAGCAGGGTGATCTTGGTGGAGCGCAGGCTGCGCAGTTTGATCCACTCCGATCGCAGCACGCGCGGCGGGGTGACGGGCTGCACCGCGACGAGCCGTTCAGTGCGCCCGGGAGCCACCGGTGTCATGGTCGGCATGCTCATATCGAATTCCTTCCCGCGCCTGCCAGCTGCCTGTCGTTCGTGGTCGGCGCCTTGTATTCAACGGCGTCCTGGGTCAGTTCCATGAAGGCGTCCTCGAGCGAGGCCTGCTGCGGGGCAAGCTCGAACAGGGCGATGCCATGCTCGGCGGCTATGCGGCCGATCCGGTCGGAGTCCACCCCTTTCACCGTCAGCACCCCGGCTTCCTCGCTGGTCACCGAGACATCCGGGCCGCCGATGAGTTCCCGCAGCGCGGCCGCCTGGGGAGAGCGCACCCGCACGCTATTGCCCGAGGCTCGCCGCACGAATTCCGCCACCGAGGCGTCCGCGATCAGTTCACCGCGGCCGATCACGATCAGGTGATCGGCGGTCAGCGCCATCTCGCTCATCAGGTGGCTGGACACGAACACGGTGCGGCCCTCGGTGGCCAGGCCCCGCAGCAGCTGGCGCACCCAGCGGACGCCCTCGGGGTCCAGGCCGTTGACCGGCTCGTCCAGGATGACCGTCTGCGGATCGGCCAGCAGCGCAGCGGCAATGCCGAGCCGCTGGCCCATGCCGAGCGAGAACTGGCCCGCCCGCTTCCTGGCCACCTCCCGCAACCCCACCAGGTCGATCACCTCCTCGACCCGGCTGACCGCGATCCCGTGGGTCGCGGCCAGCGCGAGGAGGTGGTTGAAGGCCGAGCGGCCGGGGTGGATCGCGCGGGCTTCCAGCATCACCCCCACCTCGGCCAGCGGTGCCTTGTGCTGCGCGTAAGGCTTCCCGTTCACCGTTGCCGACCCGGCGGTAGGCCGATCCAGGCCCACGATGGTCCGGATCGTGGTTGATTTGCCCGACCCGTTCGGCCCGAGGAACCCGGTCACCAGCCCAGGCTGGACAGTGAACGTCAGGCCATTGACCGCCGTCTTCTCACCGTAACGTTTGACTAGTCCATCGACTTCGATCATGTCAGCTCCGTCGTCTCGTGCCGGATTGTCCCGGCTCTCACGACGCTACGGAGAGTAGCGAAGGGCGGCGACCGCCTGGCGGGCGAATCTTCTCGGCGCACGTACGCCGCGCGGCGTACGGTGGCGCCCTCGCCGCTACGCCTGCAGTGCTACCCAGGCAGAGCTGCAGGTCAGCCGCATGGCGTACCGGATGGCCCACCTACCGGATGGCCTTACCGGATGGCCGCAGGGAACCAGGCTGCTGAACGGGCACGGTCACCCGATGAGGCAGAGGCCACCGCTGTGGTCCCTCCGGCCGCCACCGGCCAAAGAGTCAGGAATAGCTGACGGATCACCCAGCCGGTCTTCAGATCGCCTTCCTACGGTGTGCTCAGGGGACACGATCAGGGTGCCGTGCAAGGAAGGGCAGAACCGTGCGGGAGAGCCAGACCATCTGGTACAGCGGAGCGAGTTACCGGCTCGGGCGAGGGCGGCACCGTTATGGGATCTGGGCTGCGGGAGGGCCGCAGCAGCAGCCGCTGGAGCAGTGGCCCGAAACCCCTGAGGGCTGGTCCGCTGCGTGGTCCCGGTTCACGGCCATCGAAGCGCCAGGCACCGTTGTCCATTTCAGCCAGCCCACTGCCCCCGTCGGCAGGGCGGTCAACGCGATAATCCTGCTCGCCGCTGGTGTTGCCTGCGGGATCGTCGGGCTGTTCCCGGCTTATCTTTCTGGAGCGAGCCTGGCCCAGCAGCGTGCCGAGCTGGTGCCTCATGCGATCTACCTGGCCGTATGGACGGCTAGTGCTCTGCTCATCTGGTTCGGTGGTGTTCGCTGGCGGGTGGGGGCGCTCCTCGGGCTGGGAACGAGCGTTGTCACGTTCGGGTTCTTCTTCGCGGATGCCGGCACAGTGATCGCTGACGGTACGCATGTGCTGGGCCTCGGCCTGGTCCTGGGGCTGGTCAGCTGGCTGGCATGCACGGCTGGCTCCATGCTGGCTTTCGGGTTCCGGTCGGCCGATGGGCCCCGCTGGCCGTGGGGCCACGCGACGGGGCCACGCTGGCCGCAGCGCCTCGCGACGGGTCCTGTCGTGATCTTGACGCTCGCGGTGCTTGCCGCAGTGGGCGCGGCAGCCGCGTTCGCCCCATCGTGGGACAGCTACACGTTGCGGACGTCGGCCGGGCTGACGCAGTACCTGACCGCAGGCAACAGCTTCGCGAATCCCGCTCCGGTGATCGCCGGGGACGTCGCTGTGATGGTTGCGCTCGTGGCGGTTGTTGTCACAGCCGCCCTGTGGCGCCCGATCCGCCTGGGGGCCGCGTTGCTCGCTGGTGCGGTCATCCCGATGGCAGCTCAGGCGATCTCAGCGCTCGTCCAGATCGGCGAGCCCGTCTCACCGGCGCAGTTCGGAATCTCACCGGCGCAGGCTGCGCAGGCCGGGCTCACAATTAGCGCTGGTGTCACGCCGGCGTTCTGGATCTACTGCGCCTTCGTCGTGACACTGGTCATGATGTGCGCGTGGATGCTCATCCCGCCCCGCTCGCTCCGGCCGGCCCGCCTGGCTGCGGCTCCACCCGGGAGCATCCCACCGGCAATGCCCGCTGCCGCCACAGGCACAGAAGATAGCCGCGAACTCGTGGCAGGCACCGCTGGCCGCCAGGACGGGCCGGACGGGCCGGACGCCTGACGCGGCCTGGTCTCTGGAATACCCGCGGCCTTACGATGGAAGGCCGCCGTCAGCCCGGCGGGTCCTCCCCGGTGAGCCCGTCCACCGACTCCCGGATGAGGTCGGCATGGCCGACGTGCCGCGCATACTCCTCGATCGGCTGGCCATCTTAGGATTTCGGGGGCCCACTACACCGAGGCGGCCCTGGTCCAGGCGATGTGATATCCACGGTGGGGAACTTTGCCGTCCGGCACCATCATCGAGGCCGACATGGACGCGGTGTAGTGTCGGTGCCGGTCAGATGGCGACACACATTCCCCCGTCTCAGGACGCGCGACAGGGCTGACGGGCCGGCACAGCGAACGCGACCTGCTGGACCGGCTGCTCGGTGCTGTCCGGGCGGGTGAGAGCCGGGCGCTGGTGGTGTGCGGCGAACCGGGCGTGGGCAAGACCGCGCTGCTTGAGTACCTGGCTGGGCAGGCGTCGGGCTGCCGTGTAGTGCGGACCACGGGTGTCCAGTCGGAGATGGAGCTCGCGTTCGCCGCGTTGCAGCAGTTGTGCGCGCCGATGCTGGATCGCGTCGAGCGTCTGCCGGTTCCGCAGCGTGTTGCGCTCCGGATCGCGTTCGGCCTGAGTGCCGGGCCGGCGCCGGACCGGTCCCTGGTCGGCCTGGCCGTGCTGAGCCTGCTTTCCGAGGTGGCCGGGGAGCGGCCACTGGTCTGCCTGGTGGATGACCAGCAGTGGCTCGATCGCGCCTCCGCGCAAGTCCTCGGGTTCGTGGCGCGCCGCCTGGCGGCGGAGTCGGTGGGTCTGGTCTTCGCGGCCCGTGTTCCGGGTGAGGAGCTGGCCGGATTGCCGGAGCTGGGGGTCGGGGGTCTGCGGGACGGCGATGCGCGGGCGCTGCTGGAAGCGGTGTTGACCGGGCCGCTGGATGAGCGGGTCCGCGATCGGATCGTCGCCGAGACGCGCGGCAACCCGCTGGCGCTGGTGGAGCTGGTGCGGGGGCTGACCCCGGCGGAGCTGGCGGGCGGGTTCGGGCTCCCCGGCGCGGCACCGATCTCGGGGCGGGTCGAGGAGAACTTCCGACGGCGGGTCGACGCTCTGCCGGCCGAGACCCGGCGGCTGCTGCAGTTGGCGGCGGCCGATCCGGTCGGTGACCCGGGGCTGGTGTGGCGGGCGGCCGAGCGGCTGGGGATCGGGGCCGAGGCGGCGGCGGCCGAGGCCGGGCTGGTCGAGTTCGGCGCCTGGGTGCGGTTCCGGCATCCGCTGGTGCGCTCGGCGGCCTACCGGTCGGCATCGCTTCAGGAGCGGCAGGACGTGCACCGCGCCCTGGCGGAGGCCACTGATCCAGAGATCGATCCGGACCGCCGCGCCTGGCACCGGGCCCACGCCGCGCCGGGGCCCGACGAGGACGTCGCCGAGGAGCTGGAGCGCTCGGCGGGCCGGGCGCAGGCGCGCGGGGGCCTGGCCGCGGCGGCCGCGTTCCTCGAGCGTTCGGCGATGCTGACACCCGAACCCGCTGGCCGTGCACGGCGCCTGCTCGCGGCGGCCCGGGCGAAGCGTGACGTCGGCGCGCTGGACGCGGCACTGGGGCTGCTGGTCGTTGTCGAGGCCGGGCAGCTGGACCCGCTGCAGACCGCCGAGCTGGAGCGCCTGCGCGGGCAGATCGCTTATGACCAGCGCCGTATCAGCGACGGTGCCCGGCTGCTCCTGAGCGCAGCCAGGCGCCTGGAGCCGCTCAATGTCGGCCTGGCGCGCGAGACGCACCTGGAGTCGCTCGGGGCCGCGATGTGGGCCGCCGACCTGGACCGCCCCGGCGGCCTGCAGGAGGCGGCCGAGGCCGCCCGCGCCGCGCCCCCGGGTTCCCGACCCGCCGCCGACGGTTGACGTCCTGCTCGACGCGTTCGCGATCCGGTTCACGCAGGGATACGCTGCGGCCGCGGCAGTGCTGACCCGGGCCCTCGAGCGGGTTCTCGCGCTGAACGTCGGCACCGCCGAGGCGGGTGGCTGGCTGTGGCTGGCCGGTCCGGGAGCCGGCGGCATGGTCGCCCTCGAGGTCTGGGACGACGCATCCTGGCATGCCTTGGCCGCTCGCGAGGTTCAGGTCGCCCGGGACACGGGCGCGCTCGTGCACCTGCAGTCCGCGCTCGACTTCCTCGCCCGAGCCCACCTTCTCACCGGCGAGCTGGTGATCGCGGCACGGCTGATCGAGGAAGATCGCCTGATCGCCGAGGCGACCGGGAACCCGCCCGTTGCCTATACGGCGATGACGCTCGCGGCCTGGCGCGGCCAGCAGGCCCAGGCGTTGGAGCTGATCGAGGCCACCGTGCAGGAGGCGACCGCGCGTGGCCTCGGCAGGCCTCTCAACTTCGCGGCCTACGCCAGCGCGGTGCTCCACAACGGCCTCGGCCGCCACGACGCCGCGCGCGACGCCGCCTGGCGGGCGTTCGAGCACGATCAGCTGGGGTACGGGCCGTTTGTGGTGCCCGAGCTGGCCGAGGCGGCATCCCGGACCGGTGACACGGCGCTCGTCCGGGCCGCGCTCGAGTGGCTGTCCGAACGCACGCGCGTCACCCCTGCCGAGTGGGCGCTGGGCATCGAAGCCCGCGTCCGCGCCCTGCTCAGCGACGGCGACACCGCCGAGCGTCTGTACCGCGAGTCGATCGCCCGGCTCGGCCGGACTCGCGTCCGCGCGCAGCTCGCCCGCGCCCACCTGCTGTATGGCGAATGGCTGCGCCGCGAGCGCCGCCGCACCGACGCGCGGGAGCAGCTGCGCACCGCGCACGACATGCTGGAAGCGATGGGCATCGGGGCGTTCGCCGAGCGGGCCAGGCGTGAGCTGGCGGCGACCGGCGAGACCGCCCGCAAGCGCACCGCCGAGGCCAGCGATCAGCTGACCGCCCAGGAGACCCAGATCGCGCGGCTGGCCCGCGACGGCCTGTCGAACCCCGAGATCGGCGCCCGGCTGTTCATCAGCGCGCGCACCGTCCAATACCACCTGAGCAAGGTCTTCACCAAGCTCGCCATCAGCTCCCGCAGCCAGCTCGACCGCGTCCTGCCCGGCGACCCCGCCACCGCCCAGCCGCACTAGCCCCGCCGACCAGCCGCCGTCCCAGTGGCGCGCAGCCAGGCCAAGACTGGCGACTGGCACTGTGCGCTGGCGGATACGAGCGTGGCCCTCCCCACATGACAATCGGAGCGAGGCAACCGCTTACGTACACATTGTGGACAGCTGCACAAGCGACCTTCGAGCAGGGACAGGGAGCACCGTCATGACCAGCCTGGCTGCGGCCGGACCGCGATGAGGCAGCCCGCGGGCGGCCCCGAGGGCCCCGGCGAAACCGGATCTTCTGCGCGCTCCCCGGCCGAGAGCGGCGGGAGATCTGCGCCGCAGGCTCAGGCCGGGCGCAGCCCGGTCCTGGACCCGGCGCAGCTTGGGGTGCTGCGCCGGTACGGCCGTGAGCACGACATGGCCGCCGGGGACGTGCTGTTTGCCGCCGGGGACGTGACGTATGACCTGATCGTGGTGCTGGCCGGTGAGGTCCGGATCGTCGAGCGGCACGGCCAGCCGGGCGAAACGGTCATCGCGACCTAAAGGAATGGCAACGGTCCTGGCCGAGGACACCGCGCTGGGTGGCCAGGCGGGAACGTCGTCCCGGATCGAGAACTCCTGGGTTCCCCGCGGGCCTGTCCGGGGAGGAGTTGGCGGCGCGCGCGGCCTTGCAGGCCCAGAAGTTCGGCGTACGCATCAAGCTGGCGGCGAAAGCGGTGTCGCTGTCGTCGGACTCCGGCGTGCACCAGGTCAGCTTCGACGATGGTGAGGCGATCACCGCGAAGTCGGTCATCATCGCCACCGGGGCGCGCTACAACCGCCTCCCCCTGGACCGGCTGGCCGAGTTCGAGGGCGTCGGCGTCTACTACGCGGCGACCTAGATGGAGGCCCAGGCCTGCCGCAGCGACCCGGTGGCCATTGTGGGCGGCGGCAGCTCCGCCGGCCAGGCGGCGCTGTTCCTGAGCCGGAGCAGCGCCGAAGTTCACGTCATCATCCGGGGCCAGACGCTTGATACCTCCATGTCGCGCTACCTGATCGACCAGATCGAGCGGAACCACCGCATTGTCGTCACGCCCGGAACCCAGGTCACCGCGCTGCTCGGGAAAGATCAACTAGAAGGCGTGGAGCTCCTCGATACCAACCGGCAGCAGACGTCGGCATTGGCAGTCCGGGGCCTGTTCGTTTTCATCGGCGCACAGCCCAGCACCCAGTGGCTGGCGGGCCAGCTCGCCGAAGACACCCACGGGTTCCTGCTCACCGGCACCAACATCCCAGAAGCTCAGCTCGACGACAAAGACCGGATCCCCCTGTTCCTGGAAACCAGCCGACCCGGGGTCTTCGCCGTCGGCGACGTCCGCAGCGGGTCAGTCAAGCGGGCCGCGACAGCAATCGGGGAAGGATCGATGGCGGTGCGGCTCGTGTTCGAACGCCTCCAGGCCACAGGGAGTGCGGTCGCAGACCCGCCCCGCGCCGATGGAGACCGTCGCAGTGCCCCGTTGGCCACGACGCCTGGCCGGAAAGTGACAAACCAGATGGCGCGCGGGCGCCACGTCGACTGACATGGCGCCATCATGAAGCCGCGACCTCTTCGAACGGCCACCACTCAGCTATGAGTCTTCGGGTCCCCAGAGCGAAGGAGCAGCCACCATGACAGCCGGCGCAGTTACCGCAGACGGGCGCGCCTGCGTCCTCGCGGACGGAAATCAGATGCCCATGCTTGGTCTCGGCGTCTGGCAGGTGCCCAACGGAACGGAGTGCGTGAACGCCGTACGCTGGGCGCTCGACCTGGGCTATCGCCATATCGACACGGCCCAGGCCTACGGCAATGAGGAGAGCGTCGGACGGGCACTGCGCGACAGCGGTGTGCCGCGCGACGAGGTGTTTATCACTACCAAGTTCTATCCGGGGCGCAAAGACCCCGTTGCCGAAGCCAGGCAAAGCCTCAGACGGCTCGGCCTCGACCAGGTCGACCTGTACCTCGTCCACTGGCCCGGAGGTGGTTCCGCCTGGGCGTGGCCGGGGATGGAGCGGGCTCGCGAGCTTCGGTGCGCCCGTTCAATCGGCGTCTCCAACTTCAGCGCCACCGAGCTAGAAGAGGTGATAGCGGCAGGGACGACCCCGCCGGTCGTTAACCAGGTGCAATTCAGTTCGCTGCAGTATCGGCGCGCGCTGCTCGACGCTTGCCGTCGGCGGAGCGTCGCGCTGGAGGCCTACAGCCCGCTGGGGACCGGCCGGCACCTCTCCAACGAAACGGTGAATCGGGTCGCGCAGCGTGTGGGGCGGACGCCCGCGCAGGTGCTATTGCGCTGGTGCGTTCAGCACGATCTTCCGGTCATCTCCAAGTCGACCCACCGCGAGCGAATCCAGGAAAACGCGCAGATCTTCGACTTCGCCTTGTCCAACGAGGACATGGTCGAACTCGACGCGCTCGACCACACCAACGGCACCGACCGCGCCCTCGAGCGGAAGTGGTGGTGAACAGGCTCCCCGCCACTCGCGCGGGCCAGTACGCGGACCGTCCGCACCTGCGGCCCGTCCTCGACACGCTGTTGGCGGCGCTGCCCGCGCTGGGCCCGGTGACGGTGCAGGCCCGCAAGACAGGCGCCCCGGCCACCGGCTCGTCGCCCGAGTCCGGCTGACCGACGCCAGGGGGAACCCGGTCTGTGCCCGGATCCGGCCCCCGGCCATCACCTGGACGGCCGAACCGGGCTAGCCACCCAACGGGGGTGGTGGCCGCTCCTTCGCGTCTCCGGAAGGAGCTGACGATGACAGCAGCGCCGGCCACCGAAGCGATCCAGCCGTGCCTCGGCGGAGATAGTGCGATGCAGGCTCCTATCCCTGCCGGGCCGTGGTGCCTGCCGCAGCGAGCTCTCGCTGGGCGGGCTTGTGCTCGAGCCGCTGCCCCTCGATGTCGGGGTCGGGGATGTATTTGGCGAACCACTCCGGGTGGTACCAGATCCTTGACCCGATGATCGCCATGACGGCCGGCACCAGCGTGAGTCGCACGACGAAGGCGTCCAGGAACACGCCGATGGCGAAGCTGAAGCCGATCGCCTTGATAGTCGGATCGTTGGTGAACATGAAGGCGACGAAGATGGAAAACATGATCATCGCCGCTGCGGTGACCACGCGGGCCGACAAGCCGACGCCTCGTTGCACCGCGCGGCGAGCGTCGCCGTTCTTGGTGTACTCCTCCTTGATCCGCGATACGACGAACACCTCGTAGTCACTGGACAGGCCGAAGATGATCGCCAGCATGATGATCGGCAGGAAGCTGATCGTTTCCGACGGGGTGATGCCGAAGATGTGCTCGCCCCAGCCCCACTGGAACATCGCGACCTGCGCGCCGAGCGCCGCGGCCATCGAGAGCAGGAAGCCCAGGATCGACTTGATCGGCACCAAGATAGTCCGGAATGCGAACGTCAGCAGGATGAACGCCAGGCCGACCACGACGATCAGGAAGATCGGCAGGGCGCTGGACAGCTTGGACGAGACGTCGATGTTGGACGCCGTCGTGCCACCGACCAGGATGTGCGCGCCCGTCTGGCCTTCGATCGCGGCCCGGTTGTCGCGCAGCGTGTGCACCAGGCTCGCGGTGGCCGGGTCGTTCGGGCCGGACTTCGGAATCAGCCGGATCAGGGCGATGCCGTTCTGCGCGGCCAGCGGGGTCACCTGCGCGACGTCGGGCATCTTGGTGAGTGCGCCGGCGATCTGCTGAGTATCGGTGGGGCTGTGGACGCCCTGGGCGACGATGAGCAGCGCACCGTTGTAACCCGCGCCGAAGCCTTCGGTGGTGAGGTCGTATGCCTTGCGCTGCGTGCTGCCCGTGGACTGCGAGGCCCCGCTGGGCAGGCCCAGATGGATCGACGCCGCCGGAAGCGCGAGCACGCCGAGCAGGGCGATCCCGCCGATCAGCACGGGCACCCGGCGCCGCACGACGAACCGGCCCCACCTGGCGCCGGCCGAGCTGTCCGGGTCGGCGGCGCTGCGGCGGGCGACCCGCTCCGCGCGAGCACCGAGCAGCGGCAGCCGGGTGAACTTGGCCACCTTGGTGCCGGCGAAGCCCAGCATCGCCGGCAGCAGCGTCAGGGCGATCAGCAGCGCGACGGTGACGGATGCCGCGGCGGCCAGGCCCATGACGGTCAGGAACGGGATGCCGACGACGGTCAGGCCGCACAGCGCGATGATCACGGTGAGGGCGGCGAAGACCACGGAGCTGCCGGCCGTGCCCATGGCCAGTGGCACCGACTCCTCCGGTGTCATGCCGTTGAGCAGGTTGGTTCGGTGCCTGGACAAGATGAACAGGCCGTAGTCGATGCCACACGAGAGTCCGAGCATCAGCGCGACCGTGGTCGATGCCGAGGCGATGGTCAGCACCGACGCGACGGCGGTGATGCCCATCAGGGTGGTGACCACGCCGATGATCGCGCCCAGGATGGGCATGCCCGCGGCCGCGAAGGCACCGAAGGTGATCATCAGGATTCCGAACGCGATGATCAGGCCGATCAGCTCGGGCGCCTCGGAGACGGGCGTGCGCCAGCCCGGATAGACGCTGCCGTTGTACTCGACCTGCACGCCGTCGGCCTGTACCGGCTTCATCGCGTCCTTGACGGCATTGAGGTTGGCGTCCTTCACGGCAGCCGCCGGTGCCGACCACTGCACCTGCCCGAGTGCGACCGTGCCGCTCTGCGACACCCGCCGGCCCTGGAAGGGATCCACGACCGCTGAGACCTGCGGCACCGACCTGAGCTTGTTCATGGCCGTCTCGATCGAAGCCTTGGCGGCCGGATCGGTGACCTTCGCGCTGCCCTTGGTGGTGGCGAAGACGATCGTGCTCTGGCCGCCGCTGAAGGCCGGCAGCCTGGCGGTCAGGACATTCGCAGCATTCTGCGCCTCGGTGCCCGGGATGGTGAAGTTGTCGTTGGTCTTTCCGCCGCTGACCATGGCGATAGCGATAGCGGCGATGGCCGCAACCAGCCAGACCGCCAGGACCAGTCGTCGTCGCCGGAACGCGAAGTGGGCGAGTCGGTATAGATAGTTTGACATGGGCGGATCTCCCTGGCTCGGATGCGGGCTCGATTCCGACGCTAGAGCATTCGCTAGCCGCACGTCAAGTGAGTCGCTAGCCATCCGTCTGGTGAATCACTTGCCGATCAGCTAGTGACTCACTTGCCGCCAGCTTGTATACTGCGATGCGGGTCCACACATGAGGAGTCATCTACGATGATGGCTGTCAAGGGCATATCCACCCGTGCAGCGCAGGCCGAACGGACCAGGCAGCAGATCCTGGAGACCGCGCAGCGGCTGTTTACCGAACTCGGCTACGACGCCACCTCGCTGCAGATGATTGCCGACGAGATGGGGCTGACCAAGGCCGCCGTCTACTACCACTTCCGCGCCAAGAGCGACATCCTGCACGCGGCCATGCTCCCCGGAATCCAGCGGCTCGAGGCTCTGCTGGACGAAGCGACCGCGATACGCGGGCGGCGTGCCCGGATCGAGCACCTGGTGAACGGCTTCGTCGACTTCCTCGTCCAGAACCGCCACTACGCGGTGATGGCATCCACCGACCCGGCTGCTAAGCGACACAAGCTGGACGACGAGTCACTGACGCCACGCCGGCGGGCCCTCACCCTGCTCTTCGGCGATAACCCGACCGGCGCCGAGCGGCTCGCGTTCAACGCCGTGTTCTTCATCCCGGAGAGCTTGCCCGATCTGGTCGACCTGACCGACGAGGAACTGCGCGAAGCTCTGCGAACGACGATGCTGCGCATTTTGCGGACCTCGTCCTGGTCTAGGGAGTAGTCGCATGGTCCGGCCGCAGGCCGGGCATGACCATCATCGAGCAGATCGGGCGGCTGCCATCGGCGCGACCGGACATCGGTTCGCCATGCTAATTATGCGGATGCGGGCGCGTACGATCACCCAGACCTGCGCACCGAGATGGGCCGGGCGGGCCGGGCCCGCGACCGTCTCGTCGCTGCACCTGGGCGATGCGCTCGCGGCGGCTATTTCGGTGGCGGGCTGCGGGCATGCGCGACGCCGAACGGCCAGGACCAGAGGGCGGCGAGGCAGCGCAGTCCGGCGGAGGAATACTCAGGAAAATGCCAGGCCTGCTCGGCCTCCGCGGCGGCGATACTTGGCTGGTGATCGGGTTCCGGTTCGTTTTGCGTCCGGTCGGCGAGATCACGCCGTGGGGAGGGCGTGACCCCATGTTGCACTGGTTCGGGTTGACCGACGGGTGGTACTGGATCGAACTGGACGACCGGGACCTGCTGCGCTACTCGCAGGAGAGCCTGCGGGGGTCGCGTGGCGGGGGCCACGATGTGGCGCGGTCCCGCGTTGACTACCAGGTGGTCCGGCTCTGGGAGGACCTGATCCAGATGACCCCGGCGGTGCTGGAGCCGGTGCCAGCCGGGCTGGCCAGCTTCGTGGCGAGCCACCCGGCCAGCTGGGCACCCTGCGGCAGCGGCGAAGCTGGCACCGGCGAAGCTGATACAGCCGCGCAATGGCACGGGGACCACACGCTGGACCTGCTCTACCTGCGTGCTCCCCCGTGGATCCAGTGGTGGCGCACGGTAGCCGGCGGCAAGGACGTCGTGACCATCAGGTGGCTGCACCGGCCTGAGAGCGGCATCGAGTTCACCGCCGGGCGGCAGGGCCAGGTGACGGTCGCGACGAGTGCGTTCATCGCCGCCGTGGAAGAGTTCGACCGCGGGCTGCTGACCGCGATGGAGGCGCGGGTCACCGGGCTGGAACGGACCGGGCCACCGCGCGGCGTCCGGATCGACATGCATCGCCTGCGCGCAGAGCAACAGGACCGCGCGCAATGGCTCCGGCGCGCACTGCGCCACGCGCCCGGCACCGACTGGAGCCGTGTCCGGATGGGCGCCGCAGAACTACTGGCCACCTAAGCAACCCGCCCCTTTCGGCGGTTCCGCATGCTGGCCGCCGGAAGCTAGACCACGTTCGGTGGCCAGCTGGCGAACGACCGTTATCGCAGCGTAAGCACGATTGGTTGGAGTTGCCGGTCAGGCAGCCAGTGGCCTACATGACGGTGTCGTACTTGGCGAACAGGGCCTGGAGACCTGGCGGGCCCGGCTGACCGTGCGCGGCGGCGACCAGCGCAGCGAGCTCGCTGAAGAAGTTCTCATAGCCCGCCGGGGTGAACAGGTTCAGCAGCCGGGCCGGCTCCTCGTGCGGGTTGGCGAAGGCGTGCCGTACTCCCCGCGGGACGTAGAGCGTGCTCCCGGCCGTGCCGATGATGCGCTGGTCGCCGAGCTGATAGGCGACGCGTCCGGCGAGCACGATGAAGGTCTCCTCGTGGGACTGGTGCACATGTGGTGGCGGGCCTGCCCATCCCGGCGACAGGGTGATCACGTCGGTCGAGAACGTGCCGCCGGTCTGGCCGCCAGCGAGCGTGATCGAGTGCTCGGCACCTGCGACCTCGACCTTCGTCCCGGCGCCGGGCTCGCCGAATATGTACGGCGTGGCGTCAGCTGGCATGAGCACTCCTCGGGATCAGCTGCGGATGGGGGCGACCGGCAGGCACGCTGGCAGCCAGCGGCTCGCGCTCCAGTTGCGCCAGCACCGTGCTGACCGACACTGACATGCGGGGTATGACCGCTCCGGCATGCGCGTTCACCAGATCGGTGAGCTGTTCCCGGTCACTACGGCG
>WNFF01001081.1_pt1 | contig 37730 bp, 31 predicted proteins | sample 5400441 | NCBI WGS metagenome assembly WNFF01 (sample SAMN13153345, study PRJNA577476) | soil metagenome | isolation source: 120 cm saprolite under Douglas fir tree site 2 hole 3 replicate 1 | place: USA:California | collected 2015-04-18
TGGTGACGTCGGATCACGGCTATGCGGTGGTCGCGCCGATCCGCGACCGGACCCGGCTCGAAGCCGTGGCGGTCACCTCCTACCGCGATTTCCTTCCCGCGGAGCCGACCTTGCCGCCCCCGCCCGCCTTCCTGGAGCCTGCCGGCCCGCATCCGGACACGGAGCCATTTCTCGGCATTCTGGGCAAAGGCCAGCTCGCCCTGCCCGTGCCGAGGAGGCCCGAGGACACCGCGCTGTTGCAGTACACCTCGGGTACCACCGGCACCGCGAAGGCGGCCGAGATCACCCACCGAAACCTGGTCGCCAACTGCGAGCTGCAGCGCGTCTATGTCGGCATCGACGATGAGGACGTCGCGCTCGGGGTGCTGCCCTGGTTCCACATCACCGGAATGGAATGCCAGATGAACATGATGGCGTACATGGGCGCGACGCTGGTCGCGATCGGCCGTTTCGATCTGGTGACCGTCCTGCGCGCCATCGAGCACTACAAGTGCGCGGAGACGACGCTGATCGCCACGGTGAACGTCGCCATCGTCAATTTTCCCCGCACCCGCGAGTTCGACCTCTCATCGATGCGCGGCTGCTTCTCCGGCGGTGCCCCCGTCCCGGTGGAGATCGCCCAGCGCTGGGAGGCGCTCACCGGCCATGCATTGATCGAAGGCTACGGCCTGAGCGAGACCACCGCGCCGACGCACATCAACCCGCCCCACCGGCCCAAGTACGGCACGATCGGGGTGCCTTTGCCGCTCACCGACGCGCGGATCGTCAGCCTGGAGGACGGCACGAGCGAGCTTCCCATCGGCCAGTCGGGCGAGATCGCGGTGCGGGGGCCGCAAGTCATGAAGGGCTACTGGCACAACCCAAGCGCCACGCTCGAGGCTTTCCGCGAGGGATGGTTTCTCACCGGCGACATCGGGCGGGTCGACGAGGAGGGCTACTTCACCATCCTGGAGCGCAAGAAGGACTTGCTCAAGGTGTCCGGCTACAGCGTCTTTCCGGCGGAGGTCGAGGCGATGATGTATCGCCACCCAGCCATCGCCGAGGTCGGCGTCGTGGGCGTGCCCGACTCCTATCGCGGCGAAGACCCGGTTGCCTTTGTCGTGCTCAAGCCGGCCGCCCAGGGGCAGGTGCGCGAGGAGCAGATCGCGGAGTGGTGCCGCGCCGAGATGGCCGTCTACAAGGCGCCGCGGCTGATTCGGTTCATCGATGCGCTGCCTAAGACCGCCTCGGGGAAGATCTTAAAGCGGGTGCTGCGCGAGAAGGCCGCCGAGACCATCCGCCAAAAGGCTTGAGAGGTCGAATGTCGGAGCGTCTCGAGGGGATCATCGCAGGAGAGTCGACTTGAGTGAGGAGCCCATGAGGGACGGGAAAGCGTTCGTCGTTACCGGATCGTCCAGTGGAGTCGGGGCCGCCACCGCCCTGGAGCTCGCGCGTCGCGGCTCCGCGGTGGTGATCAACTACAGCCAAAGCTCGACCGAGGCGGAGGAGGCGGCCGAGGCCTGCGTCCGCGCGGGCGGAGACGCGATGGTGGTGCGAGCGGACGTGGCCCAGGATGCCGACTGCCGCCGGCTCGCCGCCGCGGCGCTGGATAAGTGGGGGCGCATCGATGGCCTGGTGAACAACGCCGGAACAACCAAGTTCGCCTCGATGCGCAACCTCGACGCCCTCTCCGCAGAGGACTTTCAGCGCGTCTACTCGGTCAACCTGATTGCCGCGTACCAGATGATCCGCGCTTGCGAGGCTCCGCTGCGCACCGCCCGAGGCGCGGTGGTCAATGTCTCGTCCATCGCAGGCACCCTGGGCATCGGCTCCTCGGTTGCGTATGCCTGCTCCAAAGGCGCGCTCAATACCCTCACCCTGGCCCTCGCCCGCGCGCTCGGTCCGGATATCTGCGTGAACGCGGTGCTTCCGGGGTTCATCGAAACGCGGTGGCTCAAGCGAGGGCTTGGCGATCAATACACCCAGGCGCGAGACGCCTATTGCAAGCACAGCGCGCTGGGCGCGACGCTGACCGCCGAGGAGGTAGCCGCCGCCGTCGTCGGGCTGCTGGAATCGAAAAAGATCACCGGCCAGCTGCTGACCATCGACGCCGGCCGGAGCGTCGGAACAATGTGACAAGCGGGCTGCGACCGCTCGAGCGACAACTGAATCAGCGTCTTCAATTCACCTGTTTTGCCGAATTCGAAAGCGGACCGTCGCTGACTTTCTGACCATTCTTCCAGACCGCACGGATGGTTCTGGTGTTTAGAATGTCATTCGAGGGGTCCTTGTCGAGCACGATGAAGCTCGCCTTCTTCCCCGGCTCCAGGGTGCCGAGCTGATCGCCGGCCCTCAACAGCGCCGCCCCATTCTTTGTACCGATGGTAATCGCTTGCATCGGCGTCAATCCTGCCTTCACCAGAAGCTCGAGCTCATTGTGCTCAGAAAAGCCCTGGACGCGAACCGGCTGCGCTCCAGAGTCGGTCCCCAGGGCGAGAGGAATGCCCGCGTCATGGACCCGCTTCACGTTCTTCAGCGCTATTTGCAGCGCAGCGACTTCTTTGGCCGTGTTTGGATTGCCGCGTACTTTTTCTTTGTATTCAGGATTCGTAATCATCTGGAAGACGCCCTCTTCGAGCGAGGCCTTGAAGAAAGGACTGTTGATCCACTCCGGAGCGTCCTGGTAGGCGAAGGCGAATTCATCCAAAGACAGCGTCGCAATGTAGACAACCCCGCGCTTCTTCATTTCGGCGAGCAGCGGCTCGTCGATCTCCGCGTCTCGGACGCTGTGGGCGATGATGTCAAGACCCAGGCCCACCAACTTTCGGGCGTCCGGGAGATGGAACACGTGAGATGCCACCCGCACGCCCTTTTGATGAGCCTCCTGGATGATCGCGGCATAGATCTCCGGTTTCATCGAGGGGAGCTGACCGAAGGCATCGTCTACCCAGATCTTGAGCACGTCCGGCTTCTTGGCGGCAAGTTGCCGGACCTCTTCACGAGCTTCCTCTTCCGAGATGGGGCGAAACACTTTATCCATGCCGAAGCTCAGAGGCGGTAACGCATCCTTCACGCCAAAGCCGGCGCCCGCGGTGTAGATCGCGGCCCCAGGCAGAGTGCCCCGACGCGAAGCCTCCCGAAGACCGAAAATCTCGTCGTGGTCCGTGCCCAGACAAAGAACAGCGCCCACCCCGTAGGCCTCATAGCGCAGCAGTTGGCGACGGATGTTCTCCTCGGTGTAGTTGGACGAAGACATCGTGGTGCCCTTGAGCAAGCCCAGGTGCCCATGCGAGTTGATGAGCTCCGGCATGATCGTCTTGCCCGCCAGGTCCACTGTCTTGGCACCTTTTGGAAGGGGCGAGCCCGCCGGCTTGATCGAAAGGATTTTATCGCCGCTGATCGCCAAGTCCTGCTTCGGCTGTACAGACTTGCCCGTGCCATCGAGCACGGCAACATTTCGCAAGACGGTCATCGTCTGGCCGCCGTCCTGGCTCGCGGTAATGATGAACAGTCCGAGTGCGAAAGTGGTTGTGATCATGCTCGTCCTCCCCAGCAGACCTGGAATCTCGGCGGTGCGGCCGCGTTACATTGCGGTCCACCTCGGACACTCTTTATTCATCGTCTCATAAGGCGCGACGCGGAGAAAGCCGGGAATCACTGTTCACTGGATCTGACGACAAATGCGGGGATCGGTGCCCTGGACGCAGAATCCAGTGCCATCCCAGCCATCCGGTGGGTTTCCGGGTGGGCAGCAGACAAACCCTGGGCCGCAGGAATTCGGAGTCTGAAGGCTGCAGCCGCCGCTCACTGCTTCTTTTCGAGTATCCGTCGAAACAGTTCCTCCACACGCTGCCAAGGTCCCAACGACAGCCACCAGCAACATCCGTCGCATGCACCCTCCCCTTCGGCCGCAAGAGCGCGGCAAGCGGCGTCTAGCACACAGGTCCGCGCTCGCGCTGGAATTCAGCCTGTCGCCAAAGGCGTCTGTTTTGAAATTGGCAGTTGCTAAGGCGCGAGATCGAGGCTGTAGATCCCCCGTCCATAGGTCGCGCCGAAGATCCTTCGCGAAGCGGGCTCGAAGGTAAGACGGCTGACCGCGGCGGCGGGCAAACCGCGACCGGCGCGGTACCATGTCTGTCCGGCATCATCCGTGGCGAAGACGCCGAGATCGCTCGCCACCACGAGGCTGGCGTCGACGACGATGATGTCGTTCACCGGAGCGAGCGGCAAATTCGCAGTGATGTCCTCCCAGGTGGTTCCGCCATCCGTGGTGCGAAACACGTATGCCTTCTCATCGCCTGAGCGGAACCCCGAAAAGGTCGCATAGGCGATGTCCGCGTCCTCTGCCCCGACGGCAACCCGCGTCACCCAGGCGGTTGGAAACTGCGCGTCCTTGAGCGGTGTCCAGCTCGCGCCCAGGTCCTTCGTGGTCCAGATCCTCCCGTCGTCGGTTCCGACATAGAGGACGCCACCGTCGGTCGGAGCCGCGGCGACGGTGGTGATCGTCCCGAATGGATACGCCGGATCGGGGGACGGCCCGCCGGTGAGATCGGGGCTGATCGCCCTCCAGCTCGCGCCCGAATCCGTCGAGCGGTTGAGGATGTTTCCACCGAAGTACAGGGTGCTCGGAGTCATCGGATCGAGCTCGACGGGGCTGAACCAGTTCCACCGCTGCGATGTCGCCGGTCCGAACGAAAGGACGCTGTCTCCGCCGTCCACTGAGCGAAAACAAAACCCGTACTGGAAACATCCATAGACCTTGTTCTGCTGCGAGGGATCGATGCGGGCGGCCAGTCCGTCACCTCCGACGTAGGAGCTCCACGCGTTGGGATCGCCGCCTCCAATTCCCCGGTAGGAGCGGTTCACCCCGTTGTCCTGGGCCCCGCCGACGATCCGGGTGGGGTCGCTATGGCTCACATCGACGCTGTAGAGCTGCGTCCATGGCTCGAAGGTTCCGCGGACCCAGGCGCGGCCGCCGTTGTTGGAGATGAAGACGCCTCCGTCACCGCCAAGGTACAGGCGACCGTCGAGGCTTCCATCCCAGACGAGCGCGTGCTGATCGGGGTGGACGCCGGGGGCATCGACCCAGCCGATACCGCCGTTGGCGGAGTGGAGAAGAGGCACGCCTGCAACCCAGACGCTGTCCGCGTTCGACGGATCCACCCAGACCCGCCCGAACCACCACCCGTAAGTAGCCTGCGACCCGGCAAGGGTGGAATCAGCAGGCAGCGGGATAAACGAGTCCCCGCCATCCCTCGAGACATAAAATCCCTGGAACACACCATCCGAGGGAGAGCCCGCCGTCGACTGGGTCGCAATCACGTAGATCCGGGATGGATCGGATGCCGCGAGGCCAAGGCCGAGCCGCCCCAGCGTGACCGAGGGCGCTGGCAAACCATTGGTCAGCCGCGACCAGGTGTTTCCGCCATCCGCGGAGCGGTACACCCCCGAGCCCACCCCGCTGTAGCTGCGCAGCTCGGGCGCCCGATGGTGATCCCAGAGGGTAGCGAAGATGCGATCCGGATTCTGGGGGTCGATCGAGATGTCGGTTGCTCCGGTCGTCGGCGTATCTCCTGCGAGGACGCGCTCCCAGCTCTCGCCCGCGTCGTTCGAGCGATACACGCCGCGCTGGCCGCCAGGGGAAAAGAGGTCGCCCGAGACGGCGGCAAAGACGCGGTTCGGATCGATCGGGTCGACGGCGATGCGGGCGATTCGAACCGGATCCGGCAGGCCCGCCAACTTCCAGGTCGCTCCCCCGTCGACGGACCGGTAGAGGCCGCTTCCGCCATAGGTCATGCTTCCGCCCCCGGGGCCGGTCTCGCCGGTGCCCACGTAGAGCGTCCCATCGGAGGCGATGGTGAGCGCCCCGATCGCCTGGCTCATCTCGTCCGGCCATCGACTGTTAAAAGTCAAGCCCGCATCCTGGCTCTTCCACACGCCGCCGGAGGCAGCGGCGACATAGAGGGTGTTCTGATGCTGGGGATCCACGGCGATGTCCAACACCCGGCCGCCGATGTTGGTGGGCCCGGCGAACATCCAGGTTCCAGCGCCGACTGCGCCTCCGCCGGCTGGCGTAAGCCGGTCCATCGCCGCGACCTGCTTCGCCGCACGGGTCAACGCCCCGGCCGGCACACCCTGGCCGTACAAGCGCTGAGAGAGGAACCAATCTTCGGGCGGACTCGAGACGGCGGGTCGTTTTGCGTCACCAGGCCGGGGGCGGACTTCGCTGATGCCGGCCGGTGGAACCGCGACCCATAACCCAGCGGCGAGCAACAAAGCACCGCGACAAAGTTGCCGCATGAATACCTCCCGGACTCCCCGGGCCGATGCAGCACCCAGCGGGTCCGACAATCCCCCTGCAGAGACGAACGCACGCCGCGCAAAACCGTTCATCCGCGGTGCCGGCAGCGCATGCCTGACCTGTCTCGATACCCCGCGTAACAGAATACAGCAGAATGGCTTCCTTAATCTCGGCCATCGACCCGTCCGAGCACCGGGCGGAATCATCCAGCCGTAACCCGTCTGTGACCAGGCCTGGGGTCGGGCCGTGGTGCAGCCTCCTCCTCCTCCTCGGGCTTGAGGCGAACCACGCCAAGGGCGCCCAATGCCCACTCCGCCTCTAACCGCCGGCCTGGGCGGTCTGGGCACCGAACTGCGCTACCGAGACAAGGAAGATTTCGCAAACGTGGCCGCCGTCTCATCGCTCCAACTGGTCGAAGGCGCACTGCCCTTCTATTCATCACCAACACGTTGTACAAATAAGTCCGGAAACCGGACTCAAATGGACAATAAAGAACGAAATCGACGCCTCATGGAGAAGGCCAGTCAGCAGCATGGGCTGATCTCAAGAGAGCAGGCCCTAAAGCACCTGGACTTCAGCCTTTCGGGCATTACTCGACGGTTACAGTCGGGCCATTGGAAAGCCGTCCGACCCGGCGTCTATCGCGTCGGCGCCGTCGCCAGCAGTTGGCATCAGGAACTGATGGGCGCCTGCTTATGGGTTGGCCCCGAAGCCGTCGCATCTCATACTTCGGCCGCGGGTTTGCTGAAGCTCGACGGGGTACCTTTCCCGGCGATTGAAGTCACTACTTCGAGGGCTCGCAACCCGGAGCGGACGGGCGTCGTAGTACATCGCTCGCAGTCCTTACCCGCCGAGGACAAAACCGTCATCGAGGGAATTCCATGCACCCGCGCCGCTCGAACGATTATCGACCTGGCATCTGCGGTCGATGCGCAGCAACTCGAGCTTGCTCTTGAGGATGCTCTGCGGCGCCGGCTGGTTCAGGTGCCATGGGTGTACCGTCGTCTTCGAGCATTGGGAACGACTGGGCGTCACGGTTCGCGCTTTCTCAATCGATTCTTATCCTTGCGACAACCAGGGAAAGCGCTGACCGACAGTGCGCTAGAAGCTCGGGTGTTTCAACTCCTGCGCAAGGCAGGCCTACCCCGACCCGAGCGACAATTCACGGTTACCACCAATGACGAGTTCATTGCCCAGGTTGATTTCGCGTACCCAAAACAACGATTGATCATCGAGGCCGATGGCTACCGATATCATCAAGGACTCCAAGCCTGGACCCACGATCGAGATCGACTGAACAAGCTGGCTGCAGATGGATGGCGCGTCATGCATGCACGATGGAAGGACGTTTCCGTAGGCCAGGACGATTTCATCAAGAGGGTTCAAAGCGCGCTTCAGCCCTCCATTGCAGGGCGGCGACGCTGAAAGAACAAACGGCATCATTCCCGCCAATGCGGGCGACGTAGCCTTGTGGCGATACATCAGCTCACCAGGTCGAGTTGCACATCGCGTAGAAGTCACTGACGGACTTCCAACCGGCGTGCGTGAACCGCAGCATCGTCGCGCCGTGGCCAGGCCGGAGTCGAGGGAACCGGAATTCCCGTGGATCAGGGAGACTCCATCATTCTTCCTCGCCCTCGCCCTCGCCATCTCGCGGACCACAAGAGAAATTCCGCGCGTCGTCGGGATCGCCGGATCCGCGATACCGAGCGACTTGCGGATAGATGCAAAGCGGTCGCGTCAGCCGGATGGTGCGCGTCGTCGCGGCATCGTCGATGTATTTGGTGGCGATCATCCGGCTCGGAGCAACTCCGTGCTCGACCCATCTTTCGAGCGCCGTCTGGACGTCGTGAATCGGATCGCGCGAAGGCGGGATCTGTTGCCCGACCCCGCCGAAGCTCGTCGCACCGGGCCCGAAGTAGCAGTGTCTCATTCCGGGAACCATGAACAGCCGATAGAACTGCTGCGTCCGGCGCAGCCCACCCATCGTCTCGACGACGGACTGGTAATACTCGGGGCTGTAAGCGGGTTGGAGCGTCTGGTCGTTCCATCCGTGATACTGGATGATCTTCACGCCTCTTCGCCTCGCCGCCGAAAGGTCAGTCTCGATCGAGTTGCCCTGAACGCCGACAGTCGAATCGGCATAGGCCATGTCGCCGTCGAAATCGAAGGCGCTGTAATCCCAGTCCTGATCCTGAAACACCAGATTCGCGAAATAGCCCTGGCCCAGTCCCGAGGCGGTGGGGTTGGTCACGATGCCCGCCCATCCGTCCTCTCCACCCAACGCGAAGCCGGGGAAGATCTGATCGCCGGTCCGCGGATTGGATGGGCCGGCGTAAATCTTCGCCAACGCATCGAGTTGCGGCGCGGTGAGACACTGATCGGTTTCCTCGCCTGGGCAGAGCAGCACCGCCGGATCGAAGTCACAGGTCGACGGATCGGCAATCACGCCGTCCACCAGACCATCATTGGCGTCGCACGCCGAGAGAACTGCCGCGTTGATCGCCGGCAACTTCGACGTCGGTATCGCCGCGCCGGCGGCGCTGATCGCTTGAGCGTTCCAGACGAAGCCGGCGTTCGAGTGCGATTGAAAGTTCCACGGCGCTCCGACGACAACCCCGTCGTAGTCTTCGGGGTAGCGCTGGATTTCCAGCAGCCCCTGCCGTCCGCCGTTCGAGCAGGAATTGAAATAGGAATGCGAGGGCGGCCTCCCGTAGAACGCCCTGATCAACCCCTTGGCGGCGACGGTGACCAGGTGCTTGGAGCGATAGAGATAGTCGATTGCCCTTTGAGGGTGTCCGATCGCCCACCACATGTCTGTCGAAACATGGCCGGTATCGGTCGAGGCGGTGGCGTAACCCCTCCTGACGATCTCATCCAGGCCGCCATCCAGGCCCAGAAGGGTGTAGTTGAGCGCTCCCGCATAACCGCCCTCACCCGAGGAGAGGAACTTCCGGTTCCAGGTGCGCGTGGGCAACCAGACCTCGAAATAGATATTTGAATCGCGCGAGGGCCTGCTCAGACCCTGGACGCGGCAAAAGTCCGGTAGATCGGTCAGGACCTGACCGGTGGGCGTGGTCAAGGTGCCGGTGGTCACTTCCGTCGCCGCGGTTACCGTGGTGTTTCCCTCGAATCGAAGGCTCGTCAACCGGGCGCAGGACACCCTGTGCCCCTCGTGCTCTTCGCTCGCCTGAACGAGGCTGGCGCCGAGCGATAGGACAACAACGGCAGGGATGATCAACCGATTGATACTCATGACAGATTCTCCTTCCAGTGACGTTCCGGGTGGTTGAAATTGAGGAGGCGGCCCTCCTGAGGGAAGCGCGATCCGGTTCTCATGCGTGAGCCCTCCCGCCAGGACTGCCGCCGACGCTCTAGGCTCGCGACTTGAACGAAGTCAAGCGACGGTTGACAGGGGACGATCGAGGAGGCAATCGTCGTTCGCATGTTCGTTCGTCGCATTCCCGGCCCAGCGCCGCGCCCTTTCGTGAAGACACTCTGGGCAGGCGAGGAAACGACGCAACGGGTGACTGATGCTCTTCGCGAGCTGGTCTACTGCCGGGGGCGCCGTTTCCAAAGAGCCCTGGGCGTTGCCGCGGCGAAGGGTAACGCGTCCTGGGCCGATTTGGCTCTCGCGGCGGGGTCTGCACGGTCAAGGAGAAGTTCCGTCTGGTTGAGCAGAGCGGCCACGTCGGTCATGCCGAGTTGGACTTTGGCGGGGCGACTCTGATGCTCTCGGACGAGTTTCCAGAGTATGGGATCAAGGCCCCGCAAACGACTGGGGGGACGTCGGTGTCGATCCACCTCCATGTGGACGACAGCGATGAGGTGATCAGGAGGGCCGTCGAGGCGGGCGCGACGATCGTCATCGAGCCCAAAGACCAATTCTACGGCGAACGGTCGGAGCGGGTGCGCGATCCCTTCGGTCACGGGTGGAACATCGGGCATCACATCGAGGACGTTTCCCCGGACGAGATGCAGCGCCGTTACACAAAAATCTGCAAGCAATAAAATTGCTGCGTTAGACACGACCACCCATGCCGCGACGCCGGACGCGAGCGCTCGAGACCGAGAGACCGCTCGAGGTTTCCCGGTGGGGCAAGAACGACTCAGGGGAAACTGCGACGGGACAGCGCCCGATTCAGTGTTTTTGAAACATCGCGGTCGAGGAGGAGCTGGCCCGGACCCGCCGTCGAGACGCTCTCGATGAGGCGTTGCTCGAAGAGCTGCTCCCCGTGCTTCGGGCGCTGCGGCGGCGAGAGCGCATGGGTGAGCCGGGCGCCGTCCTCCTTCCGGTCAAGCTGCGGCGCGATGAGATCGCCCTGGATTTGTTCACCACCATCACTACCCTGGGGACGCCCGTCGACATCACGCTGCAGGAGCTCCGGATCGAGACGCTGTTTCCCGCCGACGCGTCGAGCAAGGCCACCCTCGCGCAATGGATGGCCGGCCAGCGTTGATCGCGCCATGCCGATCGAAGCCGCATCACTCGAGCTGCCAGCCCTCCGCGTCAAAGCCCTTGCGCGCGGATCTCCGGATGTGCCAGGACTGCTCAAGTCGGAAGTCAAAAGAGCGAGGCAAAGGTGGGCCAGCCCAATCCTCATCACCCGCACGATCATCCGGATCACGACCACGACGAGCAGCCCGGGCCGCACGGTTCGCCGCTGACCGATACCCAGCTTCGCGTCCGCGCCCTCGAGTCGCTGCTGGTCGACAAGGGGCTGGTGGATCCGGCCGCGCTCGACGTCCTGATCGACACCTACGAGACAAAAGTGGGTCCCCGCAACGGCGCGCAGATAGTCGCCCGCGCCTGGGTCGATTCGGAGTACAAAAAACGCCTGCTCGCCGACGCGACCTCGGCCATCGCCGAGCTTGGATACATGGGCCGCCAGGGCGAGGACATGATCGCGCTGGAGAACACGCCGGCGGTCCATAACCTCGTCGTGTGCACGCTCTGCTCGTGCTACCCCTGGCCGGTGCTCGGCCTGCCGCCGGTCTGGTACAAGTCGGGACCGTATCGCTCGCGCGCGGTCATCGATCCGCGGGGCGTCCTGCGCGAATTCGGACTGGAGCTCGCCGGCGACGTGGAGGTCCGGGTCTTCGACAGCACCGCCGAGCTGCGCTACCTCGTCATCCCCGAGCGGCCGCCCGGGACGGAGGGGATGTCCGAATCGCAACTCGCCGAGTTGGTAACGCGCGATTCGATGATCGGCGTGGCGAATGCCAAGGGGCCTGGGCGATGAACGGCCTGCACGACATGGGTGGGATGCATGGCCTGGGACCGGTGGAGCCCGAGGCGCACGAGCCGGTGTTCCACCACGAGTGGGAGCGCCGCGCTTTCGCGCTGACGATCGCCGCCGGCGCGGGGCGCTGGAACCTGGACATGTCGCGCCACGCCCGCGAGCGGATGCCCCCCGCGGCATACCTCCAGTCGACCTACTACGAGAAATGGATCTGGGGCACCGAGCGGCTGCTCCTCGAGCTCGGGTACGTCACCGCGCAGGAGCTGGCCTCCGGCAAGGCGGCCGAGCGCGCCCCCGACGCGAAGGCGATCGGCCCGGAGGAAGTCCGCTCGGCGCTGCGCAACCGCCGCGCGGCGCGGATGGACGATCCTCTGGCGCCGGCGCGCTTCAAGGTGGGGGACCGCGTGCGGACGAAAAACATCCACCCGACCGGGCACACTCGACTCCCCCGCTACGCGCGCGACAAGCGGGGAGTTGTCGACCGCGACCAGGGCGCCTTCATCTTCCCCGATGCCCACGCCGCGAGCGGACGCAAGATAGCGCAGCGGTGCTACTGCGTCCGCTTCGAAGGCCGCGAGCTCTGGGGCGCCGACGCCGGTCCCCGGGACGCCATTTACATCGACCTGTTCGACGGCTACCTGGAACCAGCGTGAGCGGAGCGATCGACCTTGAGGCGCTGCCCGCAATCCCGCGCGATGCGGAAGGGCCCGTCTTCCGGGCGCCCTGGGAGGCGCAGGCGTTCGGCATCGCGGTCGCCCTGCACCAGCGCGGGTGCTTTACCTGGAAGGAATGGGCGAGCTACCTGGCGGAGGAGATCGCGGGGACCAGGGCCCGGGGGGAGACCGACGACGGCAGCCGCTACTACGAGCACTGGCTGGCGGCGCTGGAGCGCATCGTCACCGCCAAGGGTCTGCTCGCCCCGGTAGAGCTTGCGACGCGGAAGGAAGCGTGGGACCGGGCCGCACGCGACACACCGCACGGTGAGCCGATCGAGCTGCCGCCCCGGCCAACGTAACGGGAATGCAACAACCAGGCGCGCTCACAACTCGGCCCTTGCAGAATACACCGGGTGTGATATCGGCATCGCCTCGGAGGGGGCGGAAACGATCACCCCTGTGAAGGGCGGAATAATGCAAAAGAAACACCTCGTGCTCCGAAGGGAGCGGCTGAGAAATCTAACTCCCCTCCAGCTGCGCGGCGTGGCAGGTGGAGAGCCGGACACGGCGAGCATGGACGGCCTCTGCGACAGCATCGTCGCCTGCGCCCCCGTGACGCAGAACACCCTCGATACACTCGCTACCATCAACACGCTTACGCTGAACACCATCGACAACACGATCGTCCCTTAGCTTTTCAAGAGGGCGACGGAAGGCTGCAAGTGCCCATCCTCCGCCGAGGGTCCCTTCCCCGGCTGAGGGCTGCGGTGACAGAGTCGATCCTAATTCCCTGCGAAGCTCCAAGGGTCATCGGTCGACCGGCAGCGCGAAGGGGAAATTCGCAACGCTGCCACGCCCGACGGCCACTCTTTGCTTCGGACCCAGGTCATCAGAAACGACTCCGGTGCTCTTGTTGGCATTCCATCAGCTCATCGCGACACCGCTGTCGCTGGTGCGGGGGTGGGGTCATCTGCGCGCCCCGCGAAAAATCGGGGGGTTCCATTTCGGAGCCAACCTTGCACTCGGGCCCCGCTAAGAAATGGAGGAACAAATGCACAATGTCCTACGCACGGCCGCCCTCGTTCTGCTTCTCGCCGGGTGCGGAAGCAAGACCACCGTCTCACTTAGCACTCACGTCGGGTCATCGACGGCTGGATCTGCGCTTACCGTCGCCGGTGGCGTAACGCTGACCCGCGTACGCATCGTCGTCGAGAAGATCGAGCTCGAGGGCCCCTCGACCGTCGATGGTGGTACCCGCGCAGAACGCGAGCTGGAGGCAGGGCCGTATTTGATTGACCTCCAGGGCGCACAGCTCGACGGGGGCATCAACACGCTGCTCACGATTAACATTGAGCCCGGGGAATACCGGGAGATCAAGTTCAAGATCCACAAGTTGGATGAAGCGCAAGCAAACGCCAATCCGAAGCTCACCGATCTGAAGAATCTGTCGATTCGCGTCGAGGGCACTCGCAACGGGGCAACGTTCACTTTCGACTCCGCGCTCGATGAAGAGCAGGAGCGCGAGGGAGACCTCACGGTCAAGGCGGGCGATAACAACATCGCCTTGAACATCAACCCGGCAGGTTGGTTCATGAACGGAAGCACACCGCTCGATCCCTCGGATCCATCCGCTCGATCGACGATCGAGTCGAACATCAAGGCCTCCATCGAAGCCTTCAAGGATGACGACCGGCACGGCGAACGGAGCTAAGCCTTTGCCGGGCGAACGGGCGCTTTTCCGAGCCGCCGCTGCGATTCTTCGCGGCGGCGGGTTTCGCATCGTTAAGGGCAGTCCTGCTATGGCGCAGCGACCCAGGTTAATCCGCCATACGGCTGGTTCACTCTCAAGGTGTAGAGCGGGATGTCGCAGCCGGGCCGGTAGATCAGCAAGACTCTCGGGCTGATCGGGCTCAGGTTCGTCGAGGGCCCACCCCTGTCGGGCAGCAAGTCCAAGCCGGTAATCGTCACCGCGCCGGTGCCATCATCATTTGCGATCTGAACCGATCCCGTGGCGGGGTCATAGGTGCCGCTCAGGCCTCATCGAGAAATCCCGGCCCTGGTTACACGGCACGTTAGGAGCGGGCAGATTCGCATCGACAGTCTTGACTGACCCGGGTGTTGATGCGAGCTTCGGTCCAGTCCAGCGTCGAGTCGTCCACCGCCCGTTGACGTTCATCAGCTGTGACATCTGTGGGGGTCTAGCTGACTACGGCCGTTTGATGACCCGATCGTCGGAGGTGAGCCAACTTCTGGCCGCCTGGAGCAAGGGGGACCGGGCGGCGCTCGAAAGAGTGATGCCCCTCGTCTATGACGAGCTGCGCCGGATGGCGAAGCGATACCTTGGGCAGCATCATTCCATTCAGACGACGGCGTTGATTCACGAAGCCTACGTGCGGCTCGTCGGCCAGACACCGAAGCAGTGGCAGAACCGCGCCCACTTCTTTGCGGTGGGCGCGCAGGCCATGCGCCACATCCTGATTGACTATGCCCGCTCCCGCCTTCGTGCCAAGCGCGGCAAAGGGGTACGCACCGTCTCGCTCGATGAAGCGGCGATGGTCTCGGACGAGCGCGCCGCGGAGATCGTCGCTTTGGATGATGCGCTCACCGAGCTCGCCGCCCTCCATCCCCGGCAGAGCCGGGTGGTGGAATTGCGGTTTTTTGGTGGGCTACAAGTGGAAGAGACTGCGGAGTTGTTGCAAATTTCGCCTGAAACCGTGATGCGCGACTGGCGGATGGCGAAGGCCTGGCTTCATCGGGAGATGACTCGGGGACGGGGGGATGACACCTGAACGATATCGTCGCATCGAACAGGTCTACGAGGCGGCACTAGAGCTGCCCGGCCCCGAACGGGCGGAATTCGTGAGCTCGGCCTGCGCGGGCGATGAGAATTTGCGCCGGGAAGTGACATCGCTGCTCGATGCGCACCAGGAAGCTGGTGGTTTCCTGGAGGCGCCGCCGGATGACCTCGCCGCGGCAATGGTCAACGCGGAGCAGCAGTCCCGATCGATCCTCGGCCGCAGGCTCGGTCACTACCAGGTCCGCACGACTCTCGGCAGCGGCGGGATGGGGGAGATCTACCTCGCGCAAGATCTGACGCTGGAGCGATCGGTGGCGCTCAAGGTGTTGCCCCCGCATTTTACTCTCGATGCCGATCGGATGCGGCGCTTCGTCCAGGAGGCGAAGGCCGCCTCGGCCTTAAGCCACCCGAACGTGGCGCACATCTATGAAATCGCCGAGTCGGACGGGATCAGTTTCATCGCCCTGGAGTACGTCGAGGGCCAGACACTGGAAGCGCGGATCAAGGCCTCGCCGCTGAGCCCGAGGGAGATCGTCGAGATCGCGCTGCAAGTCGGCGATGCGCTGGAGGCGGCCCACGCGAAAGGCATCGTTCACCGGGACGTGAAGCCGGCGAACATCATGCTCACCCCTCGGGGGCAGGTGAAAATACTGGATTTCGGACTGGCGAAGATGGCCGCGGCGGGAACGGAGAGGTTGGCGGTCAGCTCGGCGGCGCCCGTCAGAACAGAGCCCGGGGTGTTGATGGGGACGGCGGACTACATGAGCCCGGAGCAGGCGTTGGGCCAAGAGGTGGACGCCCGCACGGATATCTTTTCTCTGGGCGCCGCAATGTATGAGATGGCGTCGGGCAAGCGGCCTTTCAGCGGACGCACCACCGGCGAGACCCTGGACCGGATCATTCACCAGGAGCCGGCGATCGCCGAGCTGAGCCCCAGGATCCCCGCGGATCTGATCTCGATCGTTCTCAAGTGTCTGGAGAAAGATCCAAACCGCCGCTATCGGTCCGCCCGAGAGCTGATCCTGGACTTGAATGGGTTGAAGCAGCGGCTCACGGCCAGCAGGGGACCGACGCCGGTAGGTGCCGAGCGGAGTCACCGCCAGTCCATTGCGGCTCGCCGGTCCGCGATCGCCGGCTTGGCAGTGCTGGCAGTGGCGACCGGGGTCTACGTCTGGCTCTCCCGCGGAATGCCCGGCACCCACGCCCGGCCCATTCGCTCGCTGGCGGTGCTGCCGCTCAAATCGTTCAGCGGAGACAGCCGCGACGAGTATCTCGGGCTGGGGCTCGCCGATACACTCATTGCCAAGCTGAGCAACATCCGCAGCCTGGTGGTGAGGTCCAGCACCACCGTGCGCAAGTACAACGGCCCGGATCAAGACCCGCTCACCGCCGGGCACGAGCAACAGGTGGACGCCGTGCTGGAGGGAAGCATCTACCGGGCGGGCGATCGACTCCGGGTCACCGTGCGGCTGCTTCGGGTCCAGGATGGATCCACGCTCTGGGCGTCGCAGTACGACGAGCGACAATACACCGACATTTTCGCGGTCCAGGACTCGATATCCGAACGTGTGGCGGAAGCGCTGACGTTGAGCTTGACCGCTCCAGAGAGAAAGTTACTCGCCAAGCACTACACCGAGAGCTCCGATGCGTACCTGTTTTACCTACGAGGCCGCTCCTCCTGGAACAAGCGGACCGGCGAAGGCTTCACCAAGGCGATCGACTATTTCAATCAGGCGATAGAAAACGACTCCAACTACGCTCTGGCGTACGTCGGTCTGGCGGACTGCTACACGATGCTCGCCGACTACGATTGGCTTCCGCCGACGGAGGCGGCGAAGAAGGCGAAAGGGGCTATCACCAAGGCTCTTCAAATCGATGACTCACTCGCCGAAGCTCATGCCTCCCTCGCCGACATTCGAAGGTTCTTCGATTGGGATTGGTCCGGGGCAGAAAAAGAATACAAGCGGGGCATCGAGCTCAACCCGAACTATGTGTCGGCTCACCAGTGGTACGCCGAGTATCTGGCGGCGATGGGCCGCCATGATGAAGCGATTCGAGAGATGCGGCGCGCCGAAGAGCTCGATCCGCTCTCGGTGGTGATCAAATCAGCGGCTGGTTGGATCTTCTTTTTTTCGCACGACTACGAGCTGGCGATCGAACGCTGCCAAAGAGTGATCGAGATGGATCCCGGGTATGGCGAGGTCTACTCCCAATTGCGGCGGGCGTACGAACAGAAGGGGATGTACGGTGAAGCGCTCGCCGCGGACGAGAAGCTGCGAGCCTTCAAGAGAAAGGGAGCACCGGGCCTCGCCGGGGTCCGAACCCCCCCGGCAATCCAAAGCCCCGGAGAGTATTGGCGGAACATCATGCGACTGACGCAGAACGACTTGCAGAGCCCGGACCACAAAAACGCCGCGCAATTTCGGATGGCAGAGATCTTTGCCCAGCTTGGAGAGACGGACCTGGCATTCGAGTGGCTTGAGAAAGCCTATCAAGAGCACTCCTTCTGGTTGCCTTTCCTCAACGTGCATCCACACCTGGATCCGTTGCGCGCCGACCCGCGCTTTCAGTCCCTGCTCGCCCGGGTAGGCCTCGCCCACTGACCTCCAGTTTGGCGCGGCGTTACGCGCCGGTGCTCGATTGGCCTTTCGACGCGCTGGAGCCTCCGCAATATCTCTCAGCGGCGCCGAACAGGTCATCGAGGTTGAGCGGCTTGATCAAAAAGCCGTCGGCCCCGAGCGAGGAGGCGTGTTGGCCGACGTCCCCTGCGCCGGAAAGCACCACCACCGGGATCCGCGCCGCCCGGGGATCCTGGAGCTGCTCGCAGCGGAACTCCCACCCATCCATCACCGGCATCATCAGATCGAGCAGGATCAACGAGGCCGAGTTCCCGATGCGAAGCCACTCGAGCGCTTCAGCCCCGTGGGAGGCGGTGGCCACCTCGTATCCCTCTTCACGAAGAACTTCAGCCACGCCCAACCGGATGTCCGCGTCATCCTCTACGACCAGTATTGGTGCCATCGAGTGTGCCCCTACCCGGCCGTCGCCAGCGCCGAGCGTTCCATTGCCGAGGGTAAGATGACCGTGAAAGTGCTTCCCGAACCGAGCTCCGACTCTAGAAGCACGCGTCCGCCTAGCGATACAGCCATTTCTTTCACCAGAGCCAGACCCAGGCCAATCCCGGGCAAGTGCTTGTTCCGCACCGGCTCGACCTGCTCGAAGGGCTCGAATACGCGCACCCGATTCTCGGGGGCGATCCCAGCTCCGGTGTCCTTGACCTTGATCTGGTGGGCGTTGCCGGCATGCTCGAGCTCCACCTCCACGAAGCCCCGCTCCGTGAATTTGACCGCGTTCACCAACAGATTCACTACGATCAGCCGCACGAGAAGAGGATCGCTCTGCAGCGGCGGCAAGTCGTATGGAATGGACAGGTGAAGCGTGAGCCCCTTCTCCTCCGCCTGCGGCCGGACCTCCTCGAGAGCAGAAGAGGCGATCTCGCCGGCATCGCAAGTCGCGAGATCGGAGGCGATGCGCCCGCTCTGGATATTGGTGTAGTGCAGGAGCGATTCGACCAAAGCGACCAGCCGGCCGGTGGACGACGACATCCGCCGGATCAACTTTTTCTGCTTCTCGGTAAGACTTACTTGATGGTTGCGCATCAGCTGTTGCAGGTGAAGCTGGAGCCCGGTGATCGGCGTGCGCAGCTCGTGCGAAACCATTCCGAGGAACTCGCTCTTCGTCTTGCTCGCGCGCTCCGCGTGCTCGCGCGCCACCACGATCGAGGCGAGGGCGGTCTTCGCTTCCCGGGTTCGCATCGTGACCTGCCGGGCGAGGGATTCCAGATCAACGCTTTGCGTGTGGAGCTCCGACTGCAGAACGTCACGTGCGCGCTTCATCGCGATCAGATTCCCCACCCTCGCCCGCAGCTCCTCGAACGAGAACGGCTTGGTGAGGTAGTCCTGGGCGCCGTCGCGGAGCAGCCTCAGCTTGAGGTCATCGTCGGCCCTGGCGGTGAGAAGAACGACGGGGACGTTTTTCAGCTCCGAGCGCTTTCGTATTTCCTGGACGAGCTGCTCCCCGTTCAATCCGGGCATCATCACGTCGGTGATGATCAGGTCGGGGTTCATCTCCAGGGCCTTATTCAAACCGTCGCGCCCGTCAAACGCCGCCTCAACCCGATAGTACTTCGCGAGCGACTGCCTGAGAAAACAATTCATCTCGGCATTGTCCTCAATCACCAGAACCAACGCCTCTCCGCGTCCGATCGTCGGCGGATCGCTCTCCGCTTGAACGAACAGTTCCTGAAGCACTCCCACCGTCGCCTCGGGCATCGCCGAGGATATTTCGTGGGGTAGCAAGATGGTTCCCGCGGGGGCGGTCAAGGGCAGCTGAGTCACGAAGAGCGCACCGCCTTCCGGCGCGCCGTCTACGAATACCTTGCCTCCGTGCAGGACGACGAAGTCGCGAACGATGGTCAGCCCAAGGCCGGTACCGCCAACGTGGTGCGCGGCGTCCTCAACGTGCACCTGCCGGAAACGCTCGAAAATCGCCTGGCGGTTCTCCGGCAGAACCCCGGGACCGCTGTCCCCGATTTCAATGCGAAACTGAGCGTCATCGGTCGCCGAAAGCGAGCAGCGAATCTTTCCCAAAGTCGGGGTGAATTTGAAGGCGTTGGAGAGCAGGTTCAAGAGGATCCGGTGAAGCTTGTCCTCGTCCACCTGGGCCCAGAGGACGACGGGCGCTTCGACCGACAGCACAATCCGCCGTTCGTTCGCCATCGCATCGAAGTAGCCGGTAACCAGGCGAAGGAGAGTTGCGACATTCACATCCGAATACTCGATACCCATTTTTCCGGCCTCGAGCTTTGCCACGTCGAGAAGGTCGTTGACGTGTTTGAGAAGTGTGCCGGCGTTGCGCCGGATGCTGTCCAGATCTTGAATCTGATCGCTGCGAAGACCGTCGCATCCCAAAAGCCTATCCACCGGACCGAGGATCAACGCGAGGGGCGTCCGCAGCTCATGGCTGATGTTGGCGAAAAATCGGGTCTTCAGCTGCTCGAGCGCTTTTGATTTCTCGTTGGATGCTTCGAGCTCTTCCACGATTGCCTGGAGCGCGGAGTAGAGTCGGCCCTTCTCCTCTTCCGCGCGCCGGCGTTCGCTGACGTCGCGGATGGCGGTGATCGCCAGCAGGCCATCTTCCGTATCCAGTGGGCTCAAGCTGATCTCGACGGGAAACTCGGTTCCGTCGTGGCGCAACCCATTGAGCGGCACTCCGATCGCGCCCATCGGGCGGCAGATCGGCTCCGCGAAGTAGTTCATCCGATGCACCGGGTGGACGGAGCGAAAGCGCTCGGGGATGAGGATCTCCACTTCCTTTCCCAAAAGCTCGTCTCGGCGATACCCAAACAGCTTCTCGATCTGGGCGTTGACGAGGACGATGCGGCCCCCGCCGTCGGCGATCACCATTCCAACCGGCGCTGCCTCGAGCAGGGCTCGAAACTTCGATGCCTCCTTCTTTCGTGAGGTCACATCCCGAATGGCGGAGATCGCCAGCCCGCCATAGGCGGTGTGGAGAGGGCGGAGGCTGATCTCCGCCGGGAACTCGGAGCCGTCGTAGCGCAGACCGAAGGCCTCGAAGACAGCGCCGTTCGGACGGGTCGCCGCTTCTGCGAACTGCCGCTCGCGATGCTCCCGATGGAGAGCGTGAAAGCGCTCCGGAATCAACCTCTCGACCGGTTCGCCGATCAGATCGCTCATCGCATAGCCGAACAGCTCCTCGGCCAGGTGATTGACCAGGACCAGACGGGCCGAGCGATCGGTCACCACCATCGCGTCGGGCGCAGCCTCGAGCACTGCCCAGAACTGCTCGGGTAGGCTCGAAACTACCGGAACGGCGGACATACTCAGCCCCCTGCTACCGAGGTCCAGACCTCATGTCCGTTGGAGGATATTCGGCGCCGATCGGGCTCACCAGCAACTGACTGTCCGATCAGTCGATCACACACCAAGTCGAAGAGGCGCCCCACCCAACTGCCCGCCCGACGTGGCGCCGCCGTCAAACCTCGCGGTGAAATGAAATGCGCTGCCCTTCCCGGGCTCGGCTGGTGCTGAGCCCCAATTGGGAGAGGAGCCGTGAGATCATCGGAGCGGCTTCAATCGCCTCCACTTGAACAAGCGGACCAGGACACAGGCCCTTTGCTGGGTTTGCCTCGAGGTGAAGCTTTGGAGATCAAACATCTATCGGCGAGGAAGTGGCGACCTGAGCTCAAACGTAGAACGGCAACCAGTACCGCGCAATGTACCTTCGCCGGCGAGGTGTCCCTACGTACACCGAGCTCAGTGTTGAGCTTAGGGTGCTGATCATCTGGGGAACGTTAACAATTCTGTTATCACCGACGCTCCGCCTTGCTGGCAAATTTCCGCGCGACATCTTTCCCGACCGGAGGTGGAACCGCGTTTCGACTTGGGGTGGTGTGATCTGTTGCCAAGCTGAACGATTTCGACTCACACACGGGTCGCTCATTTGGCTTCGCCGCTGGTGAAGCATGTCTGGCTTTGAAATACTCCTGCGGCAAGAACGACTCCGCAGTCGAGGACTGTGAAATCGCGATTCAACTGCGCGCGGCTGGCGTAGGGATGGGTCAGTCCTGAAGAACGATCTGCCTTTTGGTGCTTGTCCTGCCTCTGTCCGCCGCCGCGATCGACATTCAGGAAGGGAGACTTTCGATCGACGGCTTCGGCTCCTGGGGGTTTGGCATCACCAATTTCCCCAATCGCTATTCAGTCGCTTACCCATCCGGTAACTTCGGAAACGGCGACTTCGCCCTGGCGGTCACCGCTCGCCTCTCTGAGCGCGCGGTCACCGGCGCGCAAATACGGCTCGTGCCCCGGGACGGCACGGTTCGTCTCGATTGGGTCTTCGGCGAGTGGCGCTTTTCCGACCGCGCCCGGTTGCGGCTCGGAATCGTCAAGCACCCCATCGGCATCTATGGCGACGTGCCGCGCGTGGGCACGCTGCGGCCGTTCTATCGACTCCCGGAAAGCATCTACGGATCGACCGAGTTTACCGCCGACGGCGTGAAGGGCGTCAGTCTGAGCGGGACTCTGCAGGGGGTGAGCGCCTGGAGCCTCAGTTACGACCTCTATGGCGGCGCGATGACCGTGCCCGCCACGAATATCGTTGACAAGGTCTTGGCACCGGAGGCCCTACGACCGGGAGGCGTGGTCCTTAACACGACGAATGAAGTGAAATACATCGTCGGTGGGCGCCTGATCGCCAATAGTCCGGTGGACGGGCTCGAGATCCGGCTTTCGAGCTACGGCGCGCCGGCAACGGCGGTGGATACGCCGCGCTTCGTCATTGGCCCCTCGATTCAGTACATTGGCGAAAAATGGAGCGCGCAAGCGGAGTACTTCTTTTTCTACGAGAATGGCAACCAGGCGGACGAACGCCAGCGGGCGCATGCTGCCTACTTGCAAGTTGCCTATTTCGTCACCGAGCACATCCAGCTCGCGGCCCTCGTCGACTTTTTTGAAACGAGGGTCCCCACTGGGCAGAGATCGTCGTTGTTCGACCATCACGAGCTGGGAGTGGGGATCAACTACTGGTTCAACCCAGGCATGGTGGTAAAGCTTTCGGGCCACAGCATCGACGGGAACCGCTTCGCGCGCCCGAGCCCCCTCGATGACGCGCTGTTGTCCGGCAGCCTCGACCGCCACACCTTAGCGGCCATCCTCAGCATCCAATTCAGCTTCTAACCAAGATGAGATACCTCCTCCTGCTCACCATCCTCCTGGCCGACCCGACCAACGGTGCCAAACCGGGTTTTAGGGTCGTGGTGAACGAGGCCAATCCGGTCTCTTCGCTCTCGCGCCAGGACATTTCCGACCTGTTCCTCAAGAAGAGCTCCGAGTGGTCCGGGCTCGGACGGGTCCTCCCCGTCGATCAGCCCGAGGGAAGCGCGGTCCGCGAGAGCTTCAACCGGGAGATCCACCGCAAGTCCAGCACCGCGGTACGCGCCTATTGGCAGCAGCGCGTCTTTTCCGGACGGGACGTCCCTCCGCCGGAGAAGGATGGCGATCAGGAGGTCCTCGCTTACGTGCGCAAGAATTCCGGCGCGATTGGCTATTTGTCCCCCAAGGCTTCGACCGAAGGGGTCAAAGTGCTTGAGGTGCCCTGAGTGCGCCAGCTCAACTTTCGGCAGAAGATTCTCCTGCTGCCTGCCATTATCACCTTCGCCCTCCTGTTATTGCTCGGAGTCACCTACTTCTTCGGCAAACGCAACGAGAGACTGCTTCTTGAGTTCGAGATCGGCATGGTGCCGGCGCTTGAGCTGAGCCGAGACCTCCAGGAGATGCTCGCGGAGATGCAGCGCTCCCTGCAAGATTCGGTAGCGATGGAGGACCGCGATCAGCTGACGGCCGCAGACGAGCTCATCCACCGGATCCTCGCCCGAATCTCGGAAGGACGAAAGAACCCGACCATCGACCGGACAAGCCTGGACGCGCTCGGCACCGCGATCGACGACTACTACGCCATCGCCCGCGCGACCACCGAGCAGATGATCCGGAAGTCCGGCGCCGATCTGACTCCGCAATTGCAGCAGATGACTGCCGGCTACAATGAGCTGAGCCGCTTGTTGAGAGACTACCGGACGCTCACCCAGCAAGATGAGAGTCGTCATTTGCAGCAAGCACGGCGATTGCAACGCCTCACGATTTGGAGCGTGGCGGGGATTCTCGTCTTTGCATTGGTGTCCGCAGTCCTCACCGCTGCTTTTGCGCGGCGGCTGGCGAACCGCGTGATCACCTTGCGCAACGCTTCCCGGCGCATCGGTGATGGCGATCTGGAAACGCGAGTGACGGACACGGAGGGAGACGAGCTGGGCGAACTCGCCCAGAGCTTCAATCAGATGGCGGGCTCCCTGCGTCAGGTAATTGCCGGGCGCGCCGCCGCCGAACAGGCGAACGTGGCGAAGAGCGAATTTCTCGCCAACATGAGCCACGAAATCCGCACGCCGATGAACGGCATCATCGGCATGGCCAGCCTGTTGTTGGAGACCCACCTGGACGGAGAGCAGAAGGAGCAAGTGGGGACGGTGCTCTCCTCGGCCGAGGCCCTAGTGCAGATCATCAACGACATTCTCGATTTCTCCAAGATTGAAGCTGGAAAGTTGGAGGTCAGTCCACAGCCTTTCGGGCTGCGGGGGCTGATGGACGCACGGCTGAGGCCGTTGGGCGTCGGGGCAAGCGAAAAAGGACTCGAGCTCGTGGTCCAGGTCGATCCCGAAGTGCCCGACGCTTTGAATGCCGATTTCCTGCGGCTCGGGCAGGTTCTGGTGAGCCTGGTGGGCAACGCAATCAAGTTCACCGAGTCAGGCAGTGTGACCCTTCACGTGTCCCTCGACTCCCGCACCACCGATTCCGCCCGGTTGCGGTTCTCCGTCGCTGACACGGGGATCGGCATTGAAGCGAGCAACCAGCTCCGGATCTTCGAGGCGTTCCACCAAGCGGACGGATCGGCAACCCGCCAGTACGGCGGGACGGGACTGGGTCTGACCATCTCCGCTCGCATCGTGCAGATGATGGGCGGGACGATTCACCTCATCAGCGAGCCGGGCAAAGGCAGCACCTTCTCCTTCGAGCTGTCGTTGAAGCTCCAGAGCGACGATGGGAAACCGGTGCAAAGCACAAGGCTCGAGCCAACCAAGCACCCTCTCGAGACGCCCCCTGCGACGGAGCCGCGATCCCCGTTGCACGTCCTGCTCGCCGAAGACAACCCCGTCAATCAACGCGTCGCCCAGAGGCTCCTCGAGAAAAACGGACACGCGGTGGTGGTGGCCAACAATGGACGGGAGGCGCTGGCGCGCTACGCAGCGGCGCAGTTCGACATTGTGCTGATGGACGTGCAGATGCCGGAGATGGATGGCTTTGCCGCAACCGCCGCAATCCGTCAGCTCCAAGAAACCAACGGGACGCGGGTACCAATCCTTGCCGTCACCGCGCACGCGATGAAGGGCGATCGCGAGCGGTGTCTTGCGGCAGGAATGGACGGCTATGTCACCAAACCCGTCCACCCTCCCACCCTATTTGCGGAGATTGACCGTTTGACCCGGAAACATCCAACCGCGGCGACCCCGGGCAGAGCGCAGTTGAACGGGACGGTGCTGGACCAGGCCAGCCTCGCCGAGGTGATTGACGGTGACGTCGGATTCCTCCGGGAACTTACCCGCCTCTTCGGTGAAGAGACCCCGCACCTGCTCGCGGACATGGGCCAGGCGATCGAGTCCGGCGACCGCGACCTGCTCCAGCGGGCGGCTCACACTCTCAAGGGCTCCGCCGGAAATATGTGCGGGAAGCGTGCCGCCCAAGTCGCGTTTCTACTCGAGGAGTTCGCGGCGGCGGGCGATTTCGTCCAGGCGCGCCAGGCCTACGCCCTGCTCGGCGACGAGGTCGGCAAGCTCCAGCAAGCTCTCGCCGCCGCCTGCGTCAGCAGGTAATTACCCGCAGATCGCCAACCCGCTCGTCTCACCTCACGTCTCGGCGAGGAAGCCTGCCGGTGGATAGCCTTTTTGCTCAGGCTGAAGGTTGTGAGACATCAACACGCCCTGGGGCGCTTGTAAGCATGTCGGATTCTTGATGAGCTCCAGCTCAAATCAATCGCTCCTCTGCCGCATCGCGGGTCGTCTGTGTGCGGTGCCCCTTGAGAGCGTGCTCGAGACGATGCGGCCGGGCGCGACAGAGCCGTTGGCCGAGGCGCCACGATTCGTTCTCGGGCTCGCGATCATTCGTGGCGAACCGATGCCGGTCGTCGACATGGGACGCCTGATCAGCGAAGCTCAGCCTCCTTGAATGGCTTTACGATGTACCCGCACGGTTCAGTGGCCTTTGCGCGACTCACCGTCCGCCTATCCGACAACGCGGACAAGAAAATGACCGGGATGTGTAAGTCTTTGCCGATGATCTCGGCGGCGTTGATCCCGTCGATCTCCCCGGGAAGGCCAATGTCCATCAGGATGATGTCGCGCGTGTGGTCGGTCATTGAGCCGAGACAGTCTTTGGTTCAATGACAGACTCAAGCGATGTTGTACGCCCATGCATCTGGAGTCAACGTTCCTCATCCGGTGGAATCCTCATTCCACTCAAAGTCCCAGTCGGCCCGGATCACACCGTCATAGGCCGGGACTTGATAGTCCCCCCCACGAGGTGTTGAAAGTTCGTACTGCTGGAGACCGTAGATGCCCAAGACGTTGCGGGTGCTGATCGTAGAAGACTCAGAGACGGATTGCGCGCTCCTGCTGCGCGAGCTGAGCCGCGTGGGCTATCAGGTCTCGCATCAGCGCGTGGAGACAGCGGACGCGATGCGGGCGTCACTCGGCGCGCAAACCTGGGACGCCGTTCTTTCGGACTACACGCTGCCGCAATTCAGCGGCACCGCTGCGCTGCGCGTTCTCAAGGAAAGTGCCGTCGACCTTCCCTTTATCATCGTGTCGGGAGCGATCGGAGAGGAGACTGCCGTCGAGGCGCTCAAGGCTGGAGCAGACGACTTTCTCGTCAAGGGGAGGCTGGCAAGGTTGGGGCCGGCGCTCGAGCGCGGTCGGCGCGATCTCGCCGTTCGCCAGGAACGCGGCGAAGCGCTCGCCCGGGTGGAAGAGAGCCAGCGGCGCCTCAGCGCCATCTTCAACCAGGTGGCAGTTGGCATTGTGCAAACCGATCTCGAGGGCCGCGTGCTTTCCGCGAATCAGCGTTTTTGCGACATCCTGATGCGACCGCTCGAGCACATTCTCGGTCTCCGCATGCAGGAACTCACTATTCCCGAGGATGCAGCGGCGCTGGCGAAGATTTTTCAACGCATCGCGGGCGGCGAGCACAGCTTCGTGATCGAGCAGCGCTATCTCAGCGTCGACGGCTCGCAAGTCTGGGTGAACAATACCGTGTCCGGCGTCACCGACAGCGATTCCCGTCCGTGGCACGCGGTGGCGGTGGTCGAAGACATCACCTCGAGAAAGCGAGCCGAGGAAGAGCTCAAACGCGCTGTCCAGGCGCGCGATGAGTTTCTCTCGATCGCATCGCACGAGCTCAAGACCCCGATTACCTCGCTCGTCCTTCAGCTCAACGCCAGCCTCAAGCTTCTCGACCCGGAACGCGATGCCGAAATACCGCGCGAGAAGCTGGCGTCCCAATTGACCACCGCGCATCGCCAGGTGAACCGACTGGTGTCGCTGATCAACAACCTGCTCGACGTCACCCGGATCACCTCTGGCCGCTTGGTCCTCTCGCGCAAAAGAGCGGACCTCGCCCAGTTGGTCTCGGTGGTGACGAGTAACTTGCAGGACGCGGTCAAGCGCTCGCGATCGGAATTGGTGATCGGTACAAGCGGCCCGGTGCTTGGAAATTGGGATCCCGCGGTCCTGGAGACGGTGGTCAGCAACCTGATCTCCAATGCGCTGAAGTTCGGCGAGGGCAAGCCGGTCGAGATCACCGTCGATTGCGAGGGAGACCTGGCCCGCCTGGTGGTTGTCGATCATGGCCTGGGCATCGCGCCCGAAGAGCAGAGTCGAATCTTTCAGCGATTCGAGCGCGCCGTTCCCTCGAAGCACTTTGGAGGCTTCGGCATTGGACTGTGGATTGCCCGGCAAGGCGTCGAGGCGCATGGTGGGACAATCCAGGTCTCCAGCGGCAAGGGCACCGGCTCGGTCTTCGTGGTGACCCTTCCCTTGGGAATGGGCGCAGTTTTGCACTGAGACAGAAACCTAAAGAAAGACAGCCGTGCCCGCGCCGACGTCTAAGATAGCCATTCAAGTAGGTCAACGGATCGTCGAGCTGCGCAAGGCGCTCCGATACACCCAGGAAGAGCTCGCCGAGCGCGCCGATATCAGCGTTTCGTTTCTCTCGATGATCGAACGAGCGCGTCGCATTCCCCGGGTGAAGACCTTGGCAGTGCTGGCTGGCGCCTTCGGGATCCCGCTTTCGCGGCTGTTAGCCGGTGTGAGTGAATCTCGGAACGAAAGCGGCGAGCCGGTCGTTCCGCTCATTGCATACGTCGAAAGTCTCCGGCTTGATTCAAGTGATGTCGAAGCATTGCTCGTGATTGCCAAAACCATGTTCCCGGTGCCACCATTGGGCCAAACCACATGACAAACCATCCTCCGCCGCCCCCTTCAACGCCAGGACCACGGCGGGAATCGAGGATCACCGCGATGGGTCAGGTCATCCTGCTGGTCGAAGACAGCGACGACGATGCCGTGTTGACCCGCATGGCCTTCGAGAAGGCGCGCATCACCAATCCGGTCGTCCGCGTTTCCGACGGCGTCGAGGCGCTCGACTACCTGTTTGCTCGTGAGGCATATCGGGACCGCAACCCCGGCGATCTTCCGGTCGTCGCGCTCCTTGATTTGAAATTGCCGCGGATGAGCGGGATCGACGTGCTAAAGGCAATCCGCGCGGATGAAGGAACGAAGAATCTACCCGTCGTCATTCTCACTTCGTCCGCCGAGGACAAGGACCGCCTTGCCGCCTACGCGCACTACACCAATAGCTACGTGCAGAAGCCGGTCGACTACAATCAGTTTGTCGAAACAGCTCGGCAGCTCGGTCTTTACTGGGCAATGTTGAATCTCCCTTCTCCGAGACCCTGAAGCTGACACGCTTGGAGCCCTTAAGGAGCCACGCACCGGTCCCGTAGACCTCATCGACCCAATGTGAAGAAGAAGGTAGCCCCTTTTTTCTCTTCCGCGTCCGCCCAGATCTTTCCTCCGTGGCGTTGAATGATCCGCTGGACCGTGGTCAGGCCGATGCCGGTGCCTTCGAATTCGCGGCTATTATGCAGTCGCTGGAAAACCCCGAAAAGCTTGCTGGCATGGGCCATCTTGAACCCTGCCCCGTTGTCGCGAACGAAGAAGGCCGTCAGCCCGTCCCGCTGACACGCTCCCAATTCGACAACCGCATCCTCGCGTTTCGCGGTGAACTTCCACGCGTTGCCGAGGAGGTTCGAGAGCACGATGCGAAGCAAGAACGGGTCTCCCTCGGCCAGGAGATCGTCCCCGATCTTGAGCGTAACCTTCCGGCCGGGATGTTCCGACTTGAGCTCCGCGGCGACCGAGGTACCGGTGGCGGTCAAATCAACCCGAGATCGCCGAAGCTCGATCCGCGTCAGGCGTGAAAGATTCAAAAGCCCATCAATCAACGCGGCCATCCGCTGGCTGGCCGCTCGCACGCGATGCAGATAGTCGACGCCCTTCGCGTCGAGTCTATCGCCGGCGGTATCCAGGATTGCCTGACTGAAACCGTCGATACTCCGCAGCGGCGCCCGCAAGTCATGAGCAACCGAGTAGCTGAACGCTTCCAGCTCCTCGTTCGACGCTTCGGCAGTCTGTTTGGCCCGGCGCAGGGCTTCTTCTGTCTTTCTGCGTTCGGTCATGTCACGAACGATTTCCGCGAAACCACGCCGCTGCCCCGCCGACCCCATCACCTCCGTGATCAACACGTCTGCCCAGAAGAGCGTGCCATTCTTGCGGACGCGCCAACCCTCATCCTCCACCCGCCCCTGCTCCGAGACAGTCTGGAGCTCTCTCTCAGGCTTGAGGGCCCTGATCTCCGCCGGCGGGTAGAAGAATCGAAAGTGTTGCCCCACCACCTCCCCTGCCTCATAGCCGTAGATTCGAGCCGCGCCTTTATTCCAGGTTTCCACCTGGCCCTGCAAATCGAGCATGAAGATGGCGTAGTCCTTCACTCCTTCCACCAGCAAGCGGAAGGGCTGCTCGCTCTCCTCCTTCAGCGCTTGTTTCTGCTCCTCGATCTTACAAAGCATGTCATCGAAAGTGTCCGACAAAAGTCCCAGCTCGTCCTTGCTCGAGGAGCCCACCCGCACCGAATAATCGTTCTGCTCCGACACTATTCGCGCCGCGTGGGTGAGTCGCAGAATGGGCCGTAGCAGGTGTCGCTGGAGCCAGGCGGATACCGCCAGCGCGGCGATAATGGACATCAGTAAAATCGATCCGGTCAATAGTAGATATTGTCGGATTCGCCGCGCGTGTTCGTCCAGCGAGGATTCGAGCGTGAGCGTTCCAAGTGACGCGCCTTCGCTCATGATCGGGACGCTGAGGAGAAGCCGTCCAGGCTCGAATCTGTATTCCAGGGCGCTGGACCCGGCAGCTCCACGCACAGCCTGCAACGGTTCCCCGAATGCGGCGAACACCTTCCCGTTCGTGGCCGAAACAGTGGCCGAACGTATGCTGGGCATCGCCTTCAGCGCCCCGAGCGAGGTTACCGCGGCGTCTGCGTCGTCGAACAGGAGCGGCGCACTGACGCTGAAGGCAAGGGCATGCGCCTGAGCCGTCAACTGATCCACCAGCGACGTGCGGAACGTCACCAGCTCGTAGCCAAGAAAGGCAAAACAAGCGAGCAACAAAGCAAAAGTGCTGGAGAGGGCACTCATCGCCATCAGGCGAGCGCGGATGGATATTCTTCCCGCTTTCACGGTTGGGGCACCAGATCGAGCTCGCCGATGACCCGCACCGCCACTTTCAGAAGCTGAGAGCTGAGCTTGAGGCCGGCGCGCCTGGTTGCAATCATGTTCACTTCGAAGCGAACTTTGTTCTGCTGTGTGGTGAGGCCAATCATTCCACCGTGTGTCGCGAAGGAAGCATCGTCACCGACAGTCAGGATGGGCTGCCCGCCCACGCGGCGAAACAGCGCATCCAGCTGATCGGTGTCCAAAGAGACAAAGTCGATGTTGCACGACAACGTCTGCTGGTGGAACGCTGACTCCAGAACGACGAATCGGCGACCATTCGCGCTCTTGCCCTGCACCGCCTCCTTGAATACGGCGGCGAGAGGACTTGAGCCGACGATGCAAACCTTGATCGGGTCGTCGGGGTTAGCAAACGTTCCTGGTGGCCACTCCACAAACTTTGAGAAGTTATAAAGAAGCGCAGCCTTGACCTCGTACTCCGTCGGCGGCGCCGCTCGGGCCGGACTGCCGATCGCAATCCACAGGCCGCAAACCAGTGCAGCCTGTTGAACAAACCTGATCATTGCACTGGCCCACGCATTGCCTACGAAACCTCTTGCCAGACATCTAGCGTTATAGACCAAGCACGTGAGTGGAGTCAGATCTTCACAACCGACATTGAAGACAACCGCGTACGTTGACAACTCAGTAGACGGAGCCGAGTCTGCTGGTTCCGCTTGAGGTCCTCTACTGAAGCTCTGCACCACCTACTTCATTGGTGGACTGCTGGTCGCCGGCGTCTCTGCAGCAGAGCAGACGCCTCCCCGTCCCCGCGACCTGACTGAGTTGACCCTCGAAGAGCTGTCGGACACCGAAGTAACCTCGGTCTCTCGGACTCGGGAAACTCTGGCCGACGCCGCGGCCGCGGTGGCCGTCCTGACCAACGAAGATTTACGCCGCTCAGGCACGACGACAATTCCAGAGGCACTGCGCGGGCTCCTCTGCCGGCCCATCTGCAGCTCGACGTCTTCCTCCGTTACGTTGGAGAGATACCGGCGGCAGGGATTTTGGTCCCCGGCCAGGATACCCCCACATACGCAACGATGGACGTGCGGCTGGCTTGGGAAGGTTGGAAGCCCCTGGACATCTCTGTCGTAGGGCAGAACCTTTTCCAGGACCATCACCGGGAATTCCCCGGCGGCTCGGAAGTGAAGCGCGCCGTCTATGCGAAGCTCGCCGGGCGGTTCTAGCCAACGCCCTGCTAAGTGATTCCGTTCGCGGAGCCTTTGTCTCGCGAACGGGGAAGGAAAACCACGAATTCCGACCCCTGCTCGGGCTGGCTGCGAACGCGGATGCTCCCGCCAAGGGCTTCGACGATCTGGCGGACAATCCACAGACCCAATCCCAGACCACCGTAGTGCTGCCCCGACACCGCCCGTTCGAAGCGCTCAAAAATACGGGCCTGATGTGCAGGCGCGATCCCTATTCCGAAATCCTTGACGCTCAGCGTCGCTCCGGCTTCGGCCGACTCGAGCGTGACTTCAATCGGCTTTCCCCTCCCGTACTTCATCGCGTTGGAAAGGAGGTTGGTGATCATCTGGTCGAGCTGCAGCGCGTCCCAATGTCCCGAGACTCCCGGGGCGATCGTCAAGCTCAAGGAGCATTCGCAGGCGGCAAGCTGATCCCGGAAACGATCGGCAACCTCCTGCACCAGCGTCGATAGATTCACGTCTTCGGATTCCAGCTGGGTCAGATCGTTGGTGAATCGACCCACTTGCATCAGCTCGTCCATCAGAAGCATCAACCGCTGCACCAAGCGATTGGCGGCATCCAGCCGAGTGATCACCTCCTCGGCCGGGAGGAGCTGCGCCGAAGAGCGTCTGGCTTGCAAGGTCATCGTTTGAAGCCGCAGCGCCAGCCCGCACAGAGGCGTCTTCAGCTCGTGAGCGGCCACCGACAGGAGCTCATCGCGGGCGCGAACGCCTTCTTGAGCCTCGTGAAACATGCGGGCGCGAGTCTCATCGGTGTGCAGGCGGTTGATGAATTTGCCGAACCTCCTCGCGATCACTTTCACCGTGGAGAGGGACTCCCCGGAATAGGCGCTCGGCTCGCGGCTGAAGAGCTCAAGTACGCCGCTGACCTCGCCCGAGGCGAAGATTGGAAAGCAGATGGCCCGAGGCCCGTCGAGCACCGAGTGGTCAGACGAGCTCCCGGTTCCCTTGATGCTGACGACCATGTCCCTTCTCTTCCAGGCCTCACCAGGGAGACCTTCTCCACTGCGCAGCATCACCGTCTTCATTCGATCCGCCAACCCCTTTGCGGCCACCCCCTGGGATTGCCAGGTTGCCGCGGTTCGAAGGACGTCCGATGCCGGATCGACGAGCCATATCGCGGCGATATCCCATGAAAACGCTTTTCCTGCGGCGCTGAGAACCCCGAAGGCGCCCTCCCGAAGGGTTCTCGCCTGCGAAAGCACTTCCATCACTCTTTGCTGAGCGGCGAGCTGGTGTTGCCAGTCCAGCGTCGTTTCCACCGACTCCTCGAGAAGTCTCAAAGAGGCTATTGAGTGTTCCTCCCCATCCAGGTGATAGGCCCCGAGCGTCACCTCGACGTCCACCTCCATTCCGGCCTTGTGAAGAGCGCTGGTGCGGCGCGGCCGCCGGGCAATCTCGCTCGGGGCGAGCGCCTCCAAGCCGAGCCTGCGTTGGGACTGCATCGCGGGCATCACCACGGTGAGAGGCCGGCCGACGAGCTCCGACGAAGACCACCCAAGAATCCCTTCGACCGCATGATTGACATAGGAGATTTGATCGCGTGAATCGATCGCAATCACCGCATCTGGAAATTCATCGAGAACAAGGCTCCGGTCGATTTCGGGCATGGTAGTTGTCAATCTAACATCCTATCGATGTATGGTTCACCGCCAGAATTGAGTTTGTGTTTTAATTCCAACTCGGAAGCATCGCGCTTTTCAGTACACTTCCAGTGCTGGGAGTTTTCATGACAGCTCAATCTGCAACGCAGTCTCAACTTTCCAATGAAGCGCCGTCCGCGGACGTCGAATTACCGGCGCCGAGCGCCAGCGGCGCGGCGTTGCGCCGGAACCGGCGATTCGGAGTAGCACTCGACGTGACCTTCGATAATTTTCCGCCTCGCGCGGTGCAGCGGACCACGAACATCAGCAAGTCGGGCGTCTTCGTCAAAACAGACTTGTCGCTGCCCTTACATACCCGTCTCGCAATCCAAATCAGACTGCCGAGCGGCGGCCAGCTTACGACGACCGCGGAAGTGATGCATGTCGTTACTTCGGAGCAAGCGGACGGGAAAGCCTACCCGGCTGGCATCGGACTTCGCTTTTTTCATTCCAACCCGGACTTTCGCCGGCAGCTCTCCAGCTACATCACCGATCTCCAGTCCGGCTATCCACGAGTATTGATCGTCGACGATGACGAAGACTTCAGGGCCGCGCTCGCGGACGGACTGGGAGTCTTAGGGATGACGGTAGACTTCGCCGAATCTGGCGAGGACGCTCTCCAAAAACTGGTGGAACACCTGTTCCAGATCGATCTGGTGCTGCTCGACATTCGAATGCCTGGCCTGGACGGCCGTGGTTTCTTGCATCGCGTTCGCCAGCTGGGAGGGGAGATGGACCTTCCCATCGTCGTACTCTCGGCCGCACCTCGTGCGGAGTTACAGTCGCTCAAAGGCCCTCATGCCGCCAACGACGTTCTCTCCAAGAACGATCCACTCGAGGAGATCGCCGCCCGGGTGAAGGACGTCCTCGGAAGATAGCAAGTCAACTCCCTGTCAATATCAGTTTCCACATCTTGTCTGTAATTGACACGGTGTGCGACCTGGTTTGTAATTAGGAGGCCTGAGGCACTTTTGTTATTGTCGCCGTCCGTGTTCTGGCGCTGGCTCCCGTGGGCTATGGTCTGGTCGTTTTCCACGCTCCCCGGCGCGTTCGCCGAGCCGAGGGCGACCGCCGAATATGAAGTAAAAGCAACGTTCCTCTATAACTTTGGAAGATTCGTTCACTGGCCCCAGGATCAATTGGGGGACTCGACGACGCCTTTCCTGCTCTGCATTCTCGGGGAGGATCCGTTTGGCCGGTTGATCGATGAGATCGCCGCGGGCAGGTCGGTCCAGGATCGCCGATTGGCGGTCAAGCGGATGAACAGCGCTGTCGAGGCATCCCGCTGTCATGTCCTGTTCATCAGCCGATCCGAGCGAGCGAATCTCGATCGCATTCTCAAGACAATCGATGGCAAGAGCGTCCTCATCGTCAGCGAGATCGATGACTTCCTCGAGCGCGGTGGAATCATCAATTTCCGGCTGGAGCGGAAAGACGTTCGATTCGACATCAATGTCACAGCGGCAGAGCGCCGCAAGCTCAAAATCAGCTCACAGCTCCTCCGGCACGCGGTGAAGGTCGTCGGCCGACCCCAGGAAGGCTAGGCGCGGATGCTCACCTCCATGAGCTCTTCAGTGAAACGCGAGCTGACCTGGATGAACATCCTTGCCAGCAGCGCGACGTTGCTTCTGGCCTGCGGCGCATTCATGGTTTACGAGCGGATGACGTTTCGGGATTCCCTGATCCGCAATCTTTCGACGAACGCCAAGATCATCGCGGATAACACGGCCACCGCCCTGCTCTTCAACGACGCGCGTGCCGCCACGGCGACCCTGCTCGCTTTCAAGGCCGAGCCGAACATCGTCTCGATCCAGATCGTCCACACCGACGGGCGCGTTTTCGCGCAGTATCAGCGTCCCGATGCGGTGGAATTTCCCGCTTTCGTGCATGTGGCCGAGAGAGCCGCCGGACATCAATTCAGCAAGGGGCGCCTCGTCTTGTTTCATCCGATCTTCTCCGAGAAGAGCGAGATCGGCATGGTGTATCTACAGTCCGACCTGGGGGATATGGAAGCGCGGGTCCGGCAATACGCGCCGATCGTCGTCGGCGTCCTCTTCTTTTCGCTGCTCACCGGAGCGGCCTTGAGCTTTCGACTTCAAAGGAACATCTCCGGGCCGATTCTCGAATTGGTCAAGAAAGCCAAAATCGTCTCCGCGGAAAGGAATTACTCCATTCGGATCGAGCAGGCGCGCAGCGACGAGCTCGGGCTCCTCGGCAAGAGTTTCAACGAGATGCTTACCCAGATCGAGCAGCGAGACCTGGACTTGAGAACCGCGCACGACGATCTCGAACGCCGGGTGGAGATGCGAACCCACGAGCTGCAGCTCGAGGTTGCGCGGCGGAAAGCGCTTCAAGAAAAGTTGGGCGAGCAGAACGAGGGGCTCGAAAGCCAGAACAAGCAGATCCAGATGGCGAACCGGCTGAAGAGCGAGTTTCTGGCCAACATGTCGCATGAGCTGCGCACGCCTCTCAATGCGATCATCGGATTCTCGGAGATGATGCAGGACGAAAGAGCAGGACCCATTCCGGGGACCCAAAAGCTACATCTGGGTTACGTCCTCGCCAGCGCGCGGCATCTCTTGTCGCTGATCAACGACGTGCTCGACCTTTCGAAGATCGAGGCGGGGAAGATGGAGCTCCGGCCGGAACGGGTCGACCTCCGACCGCTGGTCGGCGAAGCCCTGGACATCCTCCGGGAGATGACCGCGAAGAAACGGATTTCGATTTCCACTGAGATCGATGACAACCTGGAAACGGTCACTGTCGACCCCGCCAAGCTGAAGCAGGTTTTGTACAACTATCTTTCGAATGCGCTGAAGTTCACTCCCGACGGGGGTTGGGTAGCCATTCGAGTGCGAGGTGAGGGAAACGACCGCTTTCGCCTCGAAGTGGAGGACAGTGGAATCGGCATCAGCAAGGACGACCTGCCCCGGCTCTTTGGCGAGTTCCAACAGATCTATTCGGGCTCGGTGAAGAAGTACCTCGGCACCGGTCTGGGCCTCGCGCTGACCAAGCGAATCGTCGAGGCCCAGGGCGGAACGGTCGGGGCTCAGAGCGTTCTCGGTCGTGGAAGTACCTTTTTCACGGTTCTGCCGAGAACGACCGCCGGGCGGCCCACTCAGGCAGCGGGCTCCAGTCCCGGCCCACTCCTGCCGCCACAATTGTCTTTGGAGGGCTCTGATGCCCGGTAAAACGATACTCATCGTGGACGACAACGCGGTTAATCTTACGCTGCTCCAGTTCCTTCTCCGATCGGAAGGATATGACGTCCAGGTGGCAACCAGCGGCCAACAGGCGCTGGATCTGACCCGGAGTCTTTCTCCCGATCTGATCCTGATGGACCTTCAGCTCTCCGACATGCACGGTTTCGAGGTGACGAGGAAATTGAAATCAGAGCCCGCCACTTGGGGAATTCCAATCATCGCAGTGACGGCGTTTGCGATGAAGGGAGACGAGGAAAAAGCGCTGAGCGCCGGCTGCGACCAGTACGTGACCAAGCCGATCGACACCCGCGCGTTGCCCAGGCTGATCGCGAAACAGCTGGGTCAGAGCCTGCCGGAAGCAATGCCGGTTGGTTCCGCTTCAGCCAAAGTGCCTGAAGGGCTGGCCGAGGGAGAGCGGGAAAAGCCTCTCGCTCTGGTGGTGGAAGACAACCTCGAGATGAATGTCTTTCTCTCGCTTGCGCTGTCGAGGTCCTGCCGGACGGTATCGGCATACGATGGGCAGGAAGGCATCGAAAAGGCGCTGGTACTGAATCCTGATCTCATCTTGAGCGATCTGCTGATGCCCAGAGTGACTGGGGCACAGCTGGTGGCGACGCTTCGCGCGAATCCCCGGTTCGACGGGGTTCCGATCGTCCTGCTCACCGGTCACGACGACGATCCGGCGCTCAGAGCAAGGCTGCTTCGCGCGGGAGCCCAGGACTACCTCACCAAACCCTGCTCCGCGGAGGAATTGGACGCTCGAGTCGGAAATCTCCTCACGATGAAGCGCGTCCGAGAAGTCCTTCAGGGCGAGCTGAGGACAAAGCTCGGCGACATCGAGAAAATGGCCAGCGAGCTGGCCGCCCAGAAACGGGAGCTTGGAACAACGCTCGATAGCGTACAGGTCGCTCGTGACGAGGCAGAGCGCGCCAGCAGGGTGAAGACCGATTTTTTGCGGATGGTGTCCCACGAATTGCGGACGCCCCTCACCACCGTGCTTTTGCAGGCACAGACGTTGGCGCGATCGAGCAGCCTCAAGGATGCGGAACAGGTGCGGGTCGGGCGCCTGGTTCGCGCCTGCAATCGCCTCACCGATTTGATCGGGTCGCTGCTCGATTATTCGCAGATCGAGAGCGGACGGCTCAATCTGAATGTCGAAGAATTCGACCTGGAAGTCCTTGCCCAGG
>WNFF01000262.1_pt1 | contig 37707 bp, 22 predicted proteins | sample 5400441 | NCBI WGS metagenome assembly WNFF01 (sample SAMN13153345, study PRJNA577476) | soil metagenome | isolation source: 120 cm saprolite under Douglas fir tree site 2 hole 3 replicate 1 | place: USA:California | collected 2015-04-18
TTCCAGCCGCTGACGGGGAAATAGGCCATGGGGGCGGCGACGCCGCTGTTGATGCCGATATTTCCAGCGGGGGCTTCGTAGCGGAATTTGCGGGCGGCGGAGCCGCTGGTGGTGAAGAGCGAGGCTTGGTTGCCGTAGGGACTGCGGCGAAGAAATTCCATGGCTTCGTCGATGGAATTGGCGTGAACCAAGCTGAGCACGGGACCGAAGATTTCCGTGTTGGCGAGCTGGCTGTTTGAGGGCAAGCCATCCAGAACCGTGGGGGTGAGGAAATTTCCAGATTCGTATTTGGGGATTTTCGTGTTGCGGCCGTCGACGATGGGTTTTGCGCCTTCGCTGACGCCCGCGGAGATCAGCGATTCGATGCGCTGCTTGCTTTCTTTCGTGATAACCGGGCCCATCTGGATGCCGGCGTCGAGGCCGTTGCCGACGCGGATAGAAGAAGCAGAGTGGACGATGGAGTCGCGGAACGTTTTTTGGGCTTCGCCGATCGTGACGGCGACGGATACGGCGAGGCAACGCTGGCCGGCGCAGCCAAACGCGCTGTCGCTGATGATTTGCGTGGCAAGCTCCATATCCGCATCGGGCAGGACGATGACGTGATTTTTCGCGCCGCCCTGGCATTGCATGCGCTTGCCGCTGGCAGCGGAGCGTGTGTAAACATGTCTCGCAACGGGAGTCGAGCCTACAAAACTGATGGCGCGCACTTGTGGATGGTCGCAAAGCGCGTTCACGACTTCTTTTCCGCCGTTGACGAGATTCACGACTCCTTTGGGCAGGCCGGTCTTCTCCAACAACTCGAACGCTCGATGCATCGAGAGCGGAACGCGCTCGGATGGTTTCAGGATGAAAGTATTTCCACACGCGATGGCATAGGGCAGAAACCAGTAAGAGACCATCGCGGGGAAATTGAAGGGCACGATGGCGGCGACGACTCCGAGAGGCTGGCGGATTTGCATTTCGTCCACGCCCGGCGTTACGTCCTCGAGGTTGTAGCCCTGCATCATCATGGGAATGCCGCAAGCGACTTCGACGTTTTCGATGGCGCGGCGCAATTCGGCGCGGGCTTCGGCGAAGGTCTTGCCGTTTTCGAGGGTGATGACGCGGGCGAGATCGTCGAGATTTTCTTCGAGGAGATTTTTCAGCTTGAAGAGATATTGAACGCGCTCGCCGGGAGGAGTGCGACGCCAGGCGGGAAAAGCGGCGGCGGCGGCCTGGACGGCGGCCTCAACGTCCGCGGATGTCGACAGGGGCGTGCGAGCGAGGACTTCCGTGGTCGCAGGGTTGGTGACGTCCACGTATTCGGTGGCGTTGGATCGGCGCCAGGCGCCATTCACGTAGTTCTGAAGATCGGTGACTTGGGTGGTTACGGCACTGCTCATACTCAGCTCCTTGGCCCGCGCGTGGTAAGGGGAAGGTATTCCCTCAGGCCAGCTCTGCGAAGAATCGGATCGATGTAGTTTACCAAGAAACTGTGCAGAGGAGAGGTGAATCGTGGGAGAGACGAGGCCGGACCTACAGTATTAAATGACGGTAAGGGCGACCAGACGCCCCACTAGCGGAACGAGAGTTGGCCCTTGATTGGCTCATCTTGATCCTCGTGGAAAGTGTGGCCGGTACGGCCACGCCCCCGAGCGGTAAACTTGTCGCATTGAGCTGCGCGTTTGAGGGCCGCGATTTCAGACACCACCTTAACGCTGGAAGCACAAAGGAAGCAAAGAAACTCACTGAACTTTGAGCCTCAATTTGGGGAAAACCTTGGGAGTAATTGGCGAACTCCAATTAGAAGTCGCTGGAACTGCATCGCGATAGCGGCAGCACTTAAGAGAAGCAGACGTTTCGCTCTCGAAAGCACGTAAGAGGTCACGGGCGCGTGACGTTGGCGTGGAGCCAAGCGACGAGAGCGGATTCGTCGAGGGTTCCGGCGGCGAGGCTGAGGATGGCTTGGGCGGCGGATTCTTCGGTGGCGGTGAAGTGAAAACCGTTCAATTCAAGGAAGAGGACGCCGAGGAGGAAGCCGGTGCGCTTGTTGCCGTCGATAAAGGGGTGGTTGCGGACGATACCGGCGATATAAGCAGCAGCCATGTCTATGATGCCCGGGTTGTCACCATAGGAGTGCAATTGTTGTGGCCGGGCGAGGGCGGATTGAAGCAGGCCCGCATCGCATAGGCCCGCAGCACCGCCATCCAGGGCGAGAAGACGGTCATGGAGCGCGAGGGCATCGCGCTCGTCGATCCAGACAGGTTTACTCATTGGGGCAGAGAGACTTACTCACGTCGGCAGACCGATTCAGTCATTTGGAGAGTGAGTGCAGCGTGTTGCGGTAGCGGCTGATGATGTCTTCGGCCTGTTCCATCTTCTTCTCAAACGCGGGATCGTAGGGTGTGAGTTGATAAGCGCCGCCAGGGCCTTCGATCAGAAAAAGGCGGTCACCTTCACCGGCTTGCAGGCGGCTAACGGCTTCCTTGGGTAGAACGACTCCAAGGGAATTGCCGATCTTGCGGACTTTGAGTTCTAGCATATTGTCCTCATCTTCGTTATAACAATTGTAGCAACAACCAGTGAAGAGCGCAAGTAGCACGATCCGCCTTCCCGACTGGGTCTGGATCTGCGTCCCCGACAAGAGGCGGCGTAAACGCCAGGCTGGCCCTACTTATCGAGGGCGGCGAGGGCTTCGTAGGCGGCGCCGAGGAGGGGGGCGGATTCGTTGAGGATGATGGAGACGGGGATGTCGCTGAGGAGGCCTTCGAATTTCCATTTGTCCTTGAAGGCGTGGAAGAAGGTGCCGTCTTTCATTTTTTCGAGGATTTTGACGGCGATGCCGCCGGCGACGTAGACGCCGCCGAGGGCCAGAACTTTCAAGGCGAGATTGCCGGCTTCGGCGCCGTAGATGGCGGTCCAGAGATCCAAAGTGTCGGAGCAGACGCGGCAGGATTTGTCCAGGCCGCGGCGGGTGATTTCCGGGGCGGGATCCGCGTCGGGATCTTCGAAGGAGGCGTGGGTTACTTTTGGCGCGAGAAATTCGTGGATGGTGCGGAAGCCGCGGCCGGAGAGAATGAGTTCCCAACTGACTTGCGGGTAGCGGCGACGCATGAAGCGAAGGAGTTCGATCTGCTGCTCGGTGTGCGGAGCAAAGTCGGAATGGCCGCCTTCGGAGGGGACCACGCGGTAGCGACCGCCATCCCAAACGAGGAAGGACTGGCCAAGACCGGTGCCGGCGGCGATCAGGGCGCGCGTTCCGCCGGGCTCGGGCTTGCCGGGATTGAGGACGCAGAAGTCTTCCGGAGGAAGATGCTCGATGCTGTGACCGGTGGCGCCGAGGTCATTCAAGAGCACGACATGCGGAACATTCAATTCCTTGATGAGTGCGGCGGTATCGACGATCCAGGGGAGATTGGTGGCGCGAACGGTGCCGTTGATTACCGGGCCGGCGATGCCGAAGCCGGCGGCAACGATGCTCTCCTTGCCGAGATGATCGGCGGCCTGGCGCGAGAATTCCTTGACGATGCGTTCGAATTGCGCGAATTCCTTGCTGGCGAAGCGCTGCTTGTAAACGGGCGCGAGGGTGCCGCGTTTTTCTGAGAAAAGCGCAAGATTACACTTCGTCCCGCCAACGTCTCCCGCGAGGATCAAGCGTCCGCTCCCTCCGAATCTCCTGAAACGATTTAATGAACCAATTGTAGCATCTACGGGTTGTACCACTGTCTGCCGTCACGTTCGAGCAGAACATCGGATTCGCGCGGCCCCCAACTCCCGGCTGGATATTGTGGCACGGTGGCGCTCTTGGCGGCACTCCAGACGTCGAGGATGGGATCGACAAGGCACCAGGCGGCTTCCACGCTGTCGCCGCGGTCGAAGAGCGTGGCGTCGCCGCGCACGCAGTCATTCAAGAGTGTGGCGTAGGCGCTGCGAGAGGCGTCTCCAAAACTATCGCGATAGCAGAAATTCATGGTGACGTTGCCAATGCTCATTTCGGTGCCGGGACGCTTGGCGCCGAAGGAGACGGAAATGCCTTCGTCGGGCTGGATATTGAGGATGAGGCGGTTGGGCTCGATATCTTTTTCGCGGAAAACGATGTGCGGGGCGCGGCGGAACTGGATCATGATCTCGGTGGCGCGCTTGGCGAGACGCTTGCCGGTACGGAGATAAAAGGGAACGCCGGCCCAGCGCCAGTTGTCGATCAATAATTTGGCGGCGACGAAGGTTTCCGTCTTGGAAGACGGCTTGACGTTGGGCTCTTCGCGGTAGCCGGGCACAGGCTTGTCGTCGAGCTTTCCGGGGGCATATTGTCCGCGAACGACGGCCTGGGCCACCATTCCCAAATCGAAGGGGCGGATGGACTGCAACACCTTCAGTTTTTCGTTGCGCACGGCGTTGGCGTCGAAAGAAGCGGGAGGCTCAACCGCCACGAGCGAGGTCAGTTGGAGAACGTGGCTCTGAATCATGTCGCGGAGGGCGCCGGCGGTTTCATAAAAACCGCCGCGGCGCTCGACGCCGAGTGTTTCAGAGGCGGTAATTTGGACGTGATCGACGTAATTGCGGTTCCAGAGAGGCTCAAAAATGCCGTTGCCAAAGCGCAAGACGAGGAGGTTCTGGACCGTATCCTTGCCGAGGTAATGATCGATGCGATAGACCTGCTTCTCGTCGAAAACGTTGAGGACGATCTGATTCAAGGCCTTGGCGGAGGCGAGATCGCGTCCGAAGGGTTTTTCAATGATGATGCGCACCCAGGAATTCGGCGAGGAAGGCCGAGCGAGTCCGGCCTGGCCAAGCTGCTCGACAATGTCCTGATAAACTTCGGGTGGAGTGGAAAGATAAAACAAACGGTTGCCGCCAATATTTCTTGAAGATTCCAGTTCCGCAAGGCGCTTGGCAAGTTGCGCGTACGCTTCCGGGTTGGCGTAATCCCCGGGACAGTAATGAAGGTTAGAGGCGAATGCGTCCCACTGTTTGGGATCGATGGGGCCGACTTCGGAGATGCTCTTGGCAGCGTCGGCGAGGGCGGCGCGAAAGGCGTCTTCGGACATGGGCGTGCGCGCGAAGCCCAGGATGGCGTAGCGAGGTCCGAGGCCATTGTGAATCGCGAGATCGTACATGGCGGGGATCACTTTGCGCTTGGCGAGATCTCCCGAGGCGCCGAAGAGAACTACAGTACAAGGCTCAGCGACTCCTCCGTACACTGAACCGGAACGAACGGTATCCCCAGCCATCTTGTCTTCCTCCGCCAAGTTGCGCGCTGTTCAGGTGCGGATACAGCGTCCCAAACTATACCTCAACCCCATAATTTCCAAGCTCGGAACGCAATTGCGCCGCGTTTTGATGATGAATGGTGTGCATGCCGAGGCGGCGCGGGCTTTCCAAGTTGAGCGGGCGGTCATCGATGAAAAGACAGCGCTCCGGGGGACGCTGGGTGACTTCCAGGGCGACGCGAAAAATCGTTTCTTCGGGCTTGCGGGAGCGAACGTAGCAGGAGCTGAAGAAGACCAGGAAGTTCCTGCGCAGGTCGAAGGCTTCAATTCGGTACTGGTTGAGTTCGAGCGGCTCGTTGTTGATGGCGCCAACGAAATATTTTCCGGAGCTCGAGACCTTATCCAGAATCGCGCGCGTCTCCGGGAATTCCTTGGACTGCGCGAACATGAAGGCGGTGAACTCCTCGCGGGTGAAAGCGCGCTGGCGATAGAACAAGGTGCGGTCCAGATATTCGTTCAAGGTGATTTGCCCGGAATCGAAAGCCGGGAAGGACAGATCGTGGCGGTCCTGAAATTCCTCCCAATCGAGGTGAAACGCGCTGGCGGCTTCTTTTCGCGAGCCGCGGTCCCAGCCGTTTGTCAGGATGACGCCGCCGATGTCCCAGAACAGCGTGGTGATTTCAGCCAAGGGCGCAGCTCCTCCGGTCTTTGCATTCCGCTTGGGACCGTAACATTTGATGAGCGAAAAGGCGAAGAGATACCAAATTTATGGCGCGGGCACACGAGTCTTGCCAAGCGCGCTGTTGATGATGGTTTCCAATTGTGGCAGGCCCGATTCGGCGCCACCGGTCAAATGCAATCGTATTACGGGTCTTCGGCGGCGGCCAAGAGATTCAAAGTCACCCAGCGCCAGCGCGAGTTGCAACTGGCCGAAGGAATAGTGAGCGCCTGGAATGGGAAGATCCTTCGTGGCGGCCGCGGTCAGGAGGAGGAAGAGTCCTTTCGCGGGGCCGCCGAGATAGAGCTGTCCGAGGGAGTGGAGATAGCGAGGGCCGGGAGTCAGCAGGACCGGCAGTCCAAGCGTGGATTCGAGCCGCTCACAAATCCGCCGGAATATTGTTTTCTGGGTTTCCCCATAGCTCAGAAAGGGCAGCAACGCGACGTAGCCTTGCAGATGCCGCAAGGCGAAAAAAGTTCGCAAAGCCTCGGTCATATTCAGAGTGGAGATCTGCTGTCGGGTTTCGCCCTCGGCGTACAATTCGACTTCTCCCTCTCGCACGCGCACGGTGGGCGCTGGTGATTGGCGTTTGGTGGCCATCTGCTCCAAGATCTCGACGGTTCTTGCGCGGCTCTCTCGGATGTCCGGATCGTGGAAGGGATTTGTTTCGAGCAGGGAACAGGCGAGCGCTGTGGCAATCTCCCACTTGAATAGCTCGGCGGCGAGTTCTTCTGGACCGTTCAATTCGATGGTGAGCGTCGGCACGCCGGCATGGAGCAGTTCGTCGCCTCTCTTGCGGAGTTCAGGGTCTTCATCCGCGGCCATTTTGAGAATGGCGACGAAGCAGCCTTTGCGCAGCATCGCGAGTCCGTACAAGGGGCGTCCAAAAATAGGGATGATCCCTTGGCCCTCTTTGCCGGTGGTGGCTCCCACGAGAGAGCCGATCCGGCGCGCCACCGGATTCAAGGCGTCGGTGGTGAAAAAGCACAGCCGGTCCAGGCCCTCGATTTCCGCGGCGGCGAGGAAGGCTGCGAGCAACACGGCAGAATTGGCGTCCCGCGGCGCGGAGGGTCCGCAGGCATCGCGCATGGCAGTGGTGCGCGCAAGAAGGTCAACTGGATCCAAACGGCAAAGCGTGGCCAGAAAAAAATTGAAATGAATCAGCGAGGAAAAGCGGCCATGAATGCCGGGAGGGTCAAAAAAACTGTCTATGAACCCGTATTCTCCGGAAAGCTCGCCCAGGTAAGAATTCTCTTCGGCGAGGATAACAAAATGACGCTCGGGAGAAGGAACGCCGGCGATGCGCAGCCTCTCCAGGAAGTACAAGAGCAAGGAGTGGGCGTCGATGTGCTTGCCAGATTTGCTGGCGAAGATAAAGAGGGTTTTGTCGAGGCGCAGATTCTGATCGAAAGCCCGGAGGAAATCAGGATCGATGGTGTCGAGCAGGAAAGTTCTCTTTGACAGTTTCGCGGCAGGCAGGCGCAGGATACTTTTGGCCGCCAGGTTGGATTCTCCCATGGCGACGAGGACCACATCTTCAAAGCCCGCGGGCTCAATCATCGCGGCGCGGGCGGCCACGCGGGCAAGCAGCGGCGGCAACTGCGCAGGTAAATCCAGCCATCGCAGATTGCTCTTTAAGGATTCCGCCTGGAACTGTTCGGCGGGCCAAAGCGAAGCGTCTTTGGCCCAGAGGCGGGCAAGAGCGTTGGTGGCGGAGAGGTTTTGCAGTTCCCGCCGATAGGCGCTCTCCAGAAGACCTGGAAATATCGCCTGCTTTTGTAGCGACAAGTTGTCTCCTGGGAATTCCGTCCGCCATGATTCTACTCTTGTTGTTAGCTGTATCCATAATTCAACGGCGAAGCGCAAATGTGCGCGGACTGGAGGGGAGAAGATTCGCGCGGCCCGGCGGGGAAGGGAGGCGCGCAACTAGGAATTTCGCGGCGTTTGCAGTAAGGTGAGAAGGAAGAACGCGCGTGAGGAGAAAAGCATGGCGAACGAATCTTGTGATCCCGCACCGGCGCCCAGCGAAGCGGTGAAACCCGGCGCGCGCATGGTGCACTGCGTGAAATTCGGCAAAGAATTGCCCGGGCTGGACCGCATTCCATGGCGGGGAGAGATTGGCAAGCGCGTCTACGAGAGCGTATCGAAGGACGCATGGAAGCTCTGGCTGGAGCATTCCAAGATGGTCATGAACGAGTACCGGCTGAATCCGCTCGATTCCAACTCGCAGAAAATCATGGAAGAGCAGATGGAGCAGTTTTTCTTCGGCGAAGGAGCAAAATTGCCGGAGGGATATGTCGCGCCCAAAGCGAAAAGTTAAATCCCATGGCCGGTCATTCGGCGCGTAGCGGGATGTTCGACGGGCAGGCTCGGCGTAATCGTGAACGATAATTTTTCGTGGGCTTCGCGGAGTGAACGCTCGACTTTCTCTGGCGTGCTCCCTCGCGCAAAAAGAAATCCCAGATAGCTCGAGCCTTCCGGCCAGGCAGCGATGCCATCATGCAACCGCGCGGTGATGTTGAGTTCGGTGATTCCCGGAACTGAACGAGCCGCTTCTTCTCCAGCAACGCTCTCCAGAATTCCGCTCTTGGGAACGGGAATCATCATTACGCCGGAAGCCGCTGATTCGCGTGGCGAATTCCATCCTGGAAGTTCCAGCGCGTGGCGAACCAGCAACTCTTCAAGCCCGATTGGCCCGCTTGCCGCATCGAGGGAAAAACGCAAGGCTCGAGCACAGAGCCCGCCAATCGGCCGAGGCGTTACTTCGATCGGCCACAGGCCATCGTCGTTGACGCGAAACTCCGCGTGGATTGGTCCGTGCCACAGGCCCAGCGCTCGCACCGCGTCTCTGGCGCATTTCTCGATGGCGCGCTGCGTGGATTCGGGAAGCCTTGACGGCGTCACGTAAATGGTTTCCTCGAAGTACGGGCCTTCGAGCGGGTCGGGCTTGTCGAAGATCGCCAATACACGCAGAGCACCATCTATGAGAAGTCCCTCGACGGCTACTTCCCTGCCCGGTATGTAGCCTTCCACTAACATTTGATCGAGATTTGGCTCGCGAGTGGCAAGAATTTCCGGGGATTTAAGCAAGCGCCGGACGCGCCCGGCGGCCGCGAGGAATTCCTCGCGGTTGTTGGCCCGCACAACGCCCTGGCTGGCAGAAAGCGAAAGCGGTTTCAGCACAGAGGGATAGGAAATTCCCAGGAGCGCCGGTTCGGGCGCAGGATCGATGGGAAGATCGCGAAACCACGGGACGCACAATCCAGCGTCTCGAAAAATTTCTTTCATGCGCAGTTTGCTGCGGCAAGCCTCCACGGCGGCAGGATGGTTGTAACGAACTCCCAGACCACGCGCGGCGTAGGCGGCAGCGACGGCAGGGCGGTCACCAAGAGCGAGAATCCCGCTGACATCCTGGCCGCGAAGCGCTTCCATGACGGTGTAGGCAGCCACTTCAGGAGTTTCAAAATGAACGGGGATGGCTTGATCGCCCCAGGGATCTTCCAGTTGATGGCAGCGATCAGTGACGTAAACAAGTTGAGCGCCAAGGTTGCCCGCGGCTTCTTCGAAACTTCGCGTTTGGTAACCCAATTTCGCGGTGAAGAGCAGTAAGCGTTTGGATGGACTCGTCATTGGCAACCTAATTTGTTCATGCACGGCGGCCCGCCTCGGAAGGCGGCCTCTACAAACACACCACAGGCGCGCTTTTTAGCGGGATCAAACGAAGCCGTCGGCGCTGGCTACGGCAGTTTTCGCCAGCGGCGGCGGGGCGCCTATGGAGACCAACTGGTCACGGGTCGGCTCGGCGCAGCAGTACCAAGGTTCACTGAGGAATGGGACGCCGGCTTGGGGTTGCGCCGCCAGGTTGATCTGCTCAGCGGGTTTTCCGGCGGCGGCGTGCGCGGCCTTCCAGATGCGTTCGAAGGTGGCTGCCCGCGATTCTTTCTGCCGCTCCGCCGCGGCGGCGATATTCTGCACCGTCTCGCTGAGTGCATCCATGCGCGGGTCGGGGCTTTTCCAGGGGTACGCGAGCGACTGTGGATCGAAGGGCTCCACCATTCGGCGAACGTCTTCCAATTCCAGCATTCGCGAGCCTTCCGGGATGAGCAAACGAATGCCCATTTGGATGGGCGCAACATTTTCGATCACGCCTTGTTGCTGGATCACCCGCAGCAAATCCAAGTAGCCATCCACGGTCGTCCAGGGCGTGAACGGCACGAAGGTGGGATGAAGCGTCATGCCAAGTTCGCGGAACGTTTTGACGACGCGGAGAAAATCTTCGCGCGTGTGCCCCTTGTCTAGAAAACCCAGCACGGCATCATCCACCGATTCGACCGCACTGATCACAAAGAGGCAGCCGGTATCGCGAAGTGCGAGTAAGTGCTCCTGGTATTTGAGCAAGTGCTCGATCTTGATGGTCACGTCATAGGTCACGGACGGAAATTCTTGATGAAATGATTCCGCAAGTTCCATGGCGTGGCGGATGCCGTTAAAGAAGTCTGGATCGCCGAAGGTGATGTGTTGCGCCCCGGCGGCCACCTGGCGGCGAATGTCTTCGAGCACCACGTCCTTGCCGACAATTCGGAAGACTCCTTTGTAAACCGGCACGATGGGGCAATGGCGGCAGAGATGCTTGCAGCCGCGGCTCGCTTCCGTTGAACCAACAATCCGGAAACCATTTCCGGGGACGATGAGATGCGCATACTTCTCCATCGGAAGCATTCCCGAGCGGTCCGGCACTTCGAATTGCAAGCGGGCCAGGGAGATCAGGGTCTCGGCGGGCTGCGCGAGCGCCTGCTTGCCATTTGCGTCAAGGCGCTCCGCCAGGCGCACCAGTCCTTCTTCGAATTCGCCGCCGAGAATCGTGGCTACGCCGAGCGCGCGAAGATACTCGACGTTCATGGGAGCATACAGGCCGTAACAGCAGAGATGCGCCTCTGGATTCTGTTTGCGCAGCAGGGGAATGAGTTGGGCGGCCAACCGCGTGGCCGTATGCATCGGCAGATAGATGGCGATCAGCTGGGCTTCGCCAATGGCAGCCTCATCCAGCGACTGCCGCGCAAGGTCGAGGGCCACAACGTTGTGTGCGCGTTTGCGCAGCCATGCCGCGGGCGACGCCAGCCCGAAAGGCTGCCTCCCCAGCTCGTAAGTCGAAATGAGAACGATGTTCACGGCCATACCAGTATAGCCGCGCAGCGCTCGGATTCAATTTCGGCTATCATAGAGGGCTACGGTTCACGGCGAAAGGACTGTCAGGATGGCGATCAACGCGGGCAATTCTTTCCGCACACGCGACAAACTGAGCGTGGGCGCTCAGACCTTCGACATTCACCGCCTCGAATTTCTGGAAAAGGAAGGCGTCGCCGACCTGGCAAAGTTGCCCTTTTCCCTGCGCATTCTTCTGGAAAATCTCCTGCGCTGCGAGGACGGCCGCTTCTTCCATGCCGAGGATATCCGCGCGCTGGCAGGCTGGCGGCCGGGGGCTCCGGAAAAAGAGATTGCGTTCATGCCCGCGCGGGTCCTGCTGCAGGACTTCACCGGCGTGCCAGCGATCGTCGATCTCGCCACCATGCGCGAAGCGGTGCAACGTATGGGCGGCAACCCGAAGCGAATCAATCCGCTGTTCCCTGCGGAGCTGGTCATCGACCATTCCGTGCAGGTAGATAATTTTGGTAACGTCAATGCGTTCGGGTTGAATGCAGAGCTGGAGTTCCAGCGCAACATCGAGCGCTACGCGTTCTTGCGCTGGGGACAATCGGCGTTTCAGAATTTCAAGGTCGTTCCGCCGGACACCGGCATCTGCCACCAGGTGAACCTGGAATACCTCGCGCGCGTGGTGTGCGCGATGCCCTACGGCAACCGGTTTGAAGCCTATCCCGATTCGGTGGTGGGCACGGATTCGCACACCACCATGGTCAATGCCCTGGGCGTTTTCGGCTGGGGCGTCGGCGGGATCGAAGCAGAGGCGGCCATGCTGGGCCAGCCCTCTTCGATGCTGATTCCGGAAGTTGTGGGTTTCCGTCTACACGGGCGCTTGAGCGAAGGCGCGACCGCAACGGATTTAGTTCTGACGGTCACGGAAATGTTGCGCAAGAAGGGAGTCGTTGGAAAATTCGTCGAGTTTTATGGTTCGGGCCTGTCCACGCTGAGCGTTCCCGACCGCGCCACGATTGCCAACATGGCGCCTGAGTATGGCGCGACCATGGGCTTCTTTCCCGTTGATGCAGAGACACTCGCTTATCTGCAATTCACGGCGCGGTCGGCGGAACAGATCGCTCTTGTCGAAGCCTATTGCAAAGAGCAGATGCTTTTCCGCAATGATAACACGCCGGCGCCGCTGTTCAACGACACGCTGGAATTGGATCTAGGAACGGTCGAGCCTACCGTCGCCGGTCCGAAGCGTCCGCAAGATCGCGTGGCGCTGCGCCAGGCCAAGGCTTCCTTCACGAAAGTGGTGGAAGGAACGCCGGCCAAGCACGTTGCCGTGAGAAATAACGGCGACTCGTTCGATCTTTCGAGCGGCGCCGTGGTTATCGCCGCCATTACCAGTTGCACGAACACTTCCAACCCTTCCTTGATGCTGGGCGCGGGGTTGCTGGCGAAGAAAGCGGTCGAGCGCGGCTTGCACGTCAAGCCATGGGTCAAGACCAGCCTGGCGCCGGGCTCAAAGGTTGTGACCGATTACCTGCTCGCTGCCGGGTTGACGCCTTATCTCGAGAAACTGAATTTTCACCTGGTCGGCTACGGGTGCACTACGTGCATCGGCAACAGCGGTCCGTTGCCGGAAGCCATCGGGGCCGCCATCAAGGACAACCAGTTGATCGCCGTTGCCGTCCTCAGCGGCAATCGCAACTTTGAGGGCCGCATTCATCCGCTGGTTCGCGCTAATTATCTGGCCTCCCCGCCTCTCGTCGTCGCTTACGCTCTTGCAGGGCGCATGGACGTGGACCTTACCAGTGAACCGCTCGGCAACGATCCCGCCGGCAAGCCGGTTTATCTGAAGGACATCTGGCCGACGCCGCAGGAAATCGAATCCACCGTTCGTGCGTCCGTAACTACGGCGCAATACAGCAAGCAATACGGAGAAGTGTTCGAAGGGGACGCGCACTGGAAGTCCTTGACGGTTCCCAAGGGCGATATCTACAAGTGGGATCCGAAATCCACTTACATCAAGCTGCCGCCGTTTTTTGAAAACATGCCGAAAGCGCCTGCGGCGCTCGCTGACATTCATGGCGCCAAGGTGCTGGCTATTCTTGGCGACAGCGTCACCACCGATCACATTTCGCCGGCTGGCTCGATTCCCGTGGATTCGCCGGCGGGAAAATACCTGATCGCCAATGGCGTGAAGCCGCATGAATTCAACTCCTACGGGGCGCGCCGCGGCAATCACGAGGTCATGATGCGCGGTACGTTTGGGAACATTCGCCTGCGCAATCAGCTGGCCCCGGGAACCGAAGGCGGCTGGACCCTTTTCCTTCCCGATGGCGAGAAGATGCCGATCTACGACGCCGCGGTGAAATATCGCGAGGCGGGCGTGCCGCTGGTGGTGCTCGCTGGAAAAGAATACGGATCTGGGTCATCGCGCGATTGGGCGGCCAAGGGCACGCGGCTGCTCGGAGTGCGCGCGGTCATCGCAGAAAGCTACGAACGCATCCACCGCAGCAACCTCGTCGGCATGGGCGTGCTTCCGCTCGAATTCAAGGCGGGAGAGAACCGCGAATCGCTGGGACTGACGGGACACGAAATATTCGAGATTGAGGGCGTCGCGTCACTTGCGCCCAAGAAGACGATCACTGTGCGCGCTAAATCGGCGGACGGAAAGGTAAGAACCTTTTCGGCGGTCGCGCGCGCGGATACGCCGGAAGAAGTCTCTTACTACCACCACGGCGGCATTTTGCAATATGTCTTGCGGCAGATGCTGTAGCGCTCGCCAAGTTTCCTGGCCCGTAAGTCCCCGGATGTCCCCTTCTGGGGACTTCTTATTTTGCGCTAGCTGGAAATTAAGTGGATTTCGATGGCAAATTCGAACTGCCCCTAATCCGCCAGAACAGAAATGCGCCGATGACGATGGACAGGAGACTGGCAGTCTGCGCGTTCGAAAGGCCGAAAAAGGATCGGGGATTGATGCGGATGAATTCAATCAGAAATCGAGCCACTCCCGTCAGGATCAAGTAGCCACTGAAGATCTCGCCCCTGAGCCGTGCGCCACTCACTGCTTTCTTCCCCATACGCCACAGGATCGCCGCAATGGCCAGCCAGATAAAAAATTCGTAGATGGGCGTCGGATGCACGCGACAATCTGGTGGAAAACCCCACTCCACGCACTTTTCGGTGGTCGACACTGTTCCGCTGGGAAAGCTCATCCCCCAGGGCAATGTCGTCCGAACACCGTAATCGCCGTCGCCGGAGAGCAGGCAGCCAATGCGCCCGATGGCGTAACCTACCGCCGCCGCAGGTGAGCATAAGTCCATGAATTCGAGTGTGGGAATCTTGTAATGCCGCGCCAAAAACAATAACGTCACGAAACCACCAAGGAATCCGCCGAACCAGGCGAACCCATAGCGGCTGATCAGCTCGGCCTTCCATGTGCTCGGCTCCTGGAAGGCATGATAAAGTTTCGCGCCAACCAATCCGGCGAGACCCGCGATCCCAATAATCAGAAACCCTTCGTCGTGATGGCTCGGCTTGCCACCACTCTTCAGGTAGCCGCTCTTCACGAATTGCTCGCGGCGGCGGTCAAAATCTGCTTGCAAGATATACGCGGCGGCCAAAAGGCCAGTGGCCACCATGAGGCCGAAGGTCGGAATTGTCAGAGGCCCAAGATGTAGGAATGGGATCATCGATGGCAGAGCGTCGCGCCTTCAAAGTATACATGAGGGCTCGCTCTCTCTCGAAATTTCGCTCTCATTCGAATGCTCCTTTGTCCCCGCTATCGCTGGAGCCCATCGAATCATTTTCCACTCCTACTTCGAGCGCGCAGCAGGAACCCGATGCCGGCCCAGATGCCGAATGCGATCCACTCGGCGGGTGAAAAGTGCCCGGGGACCGCGGGCAGAACTTTCATAAGGAAGAGCAGCAAGGAGACGGCCATGCCCAGTCCCGTGACGATGCGCATCGAGGCGCGCTTCTCCACCATCCAGAAGGAGAGGCACGCCGCGAACCATCCCATGGCCGAGGCCATTGAACCCACTTCCGTGACGGGAATGAGCAGCGCATCTCCCAGAAAAAGACCGGCCAGCGTGCCCACGGTAATCCCAAAAATCGCCACGCTGGGGGTCAGGAATTTTTCGTGTACTTCGCCAAAGCGCGGATAAATCGATCCCCGGCGGCCATAGGCGAATAACAAACGGCTGGACGCGACGAAGTTGCCGTTGAAACATTGCAACAGCCCAAAGAGGGCCATGATCACAATCAATCGGACCGGCCACTGTGCTCCCAGCGCCTGTTCGAATGCGATCGCGGTTGCGAACCGCTTTCCGAGCAAACCTTGCCAGGGCGCAACATACGCCACTGCCGCGACCGCGAGAACATAGAAACCGGCACCCATGAGAACGGCCATCAGGATGGCGCTAGAAAATCCGGTGGAACGAAAACCCGGATGGGCTTCCTCCGCCACTTTGGGGATCGATTCGAATCCGGTCATGAAATATGGCACAATCTGGAGCGTCAGCAGGATCGAAACAAAGGGAGTCGTGCGAAACGCGGGATGGAAATTGGAGGGAGCGCCACGAAAGGCGCTGATGCCCAAGAGGACAACGAAGAGTAGGAGCACGAGACCCGTCGTCCAGTTCTGGAAACTCGCGCTCCAGCGAATGCCCCGATAGTTCAGCAAGGCAAGAAAAACAGTGAGCCCGATTCCCAAAAGCAGGCGCGGCAAGAAAACGGGCTGCCCCGCAACGCGATACAACTCGAAAGAATTCAGCGGTGGAAAGATGTAGGCCGCAAGCTTTCCGACGGCCACCGCTTCCCAGGGGCACACGATGAAGTACGCCAGCAGCATCATCCATCCGGTGAAATAACTGACCACTGGCGGAAAAACCTGTGCGGTGTAGGCGGCTTCGCCGGCAGCGTCCGGAAGCCGCTGCACCCATTGGCCATAAACGTAGCCGATGGGCAGAAGTAGAACTCCCCCGAGAGCGAAACCCAGAATGGCTCCGAGCGGCCCACCGCGGCCGAGCCAGTCGTCCATGAGTACTAGCCAACCGACCCCCACCATCGTTCCAAAGGCCAGCGCGAAGTAATCGGCCAAGCGGAGTTTGCGCGCGAGTGTGGTCATGGCTCCCGGGTGCGCCGCGATTCTATACAGGTTCTCCGTCCGCGCCATCAGTTTTGATGGGCCTTTAACCTGCCAATAACAAATCCGGCTTAGAACTCTACGCGCAGGAAAAAACGGGTTGCGACGCCTTCGAGTCTGCTCCCCCGTAAGTGTGTCCGTCCGTTGAATTTCCGTTTGTGCTTCGAGACTGAGAATTCCAAGGAGAGACTTCCCATGCATCATCGCCTTATTAGAGCTATGGCGGTTGTGGCGGCTTCTGCCATGACGCTCGTGCCCGTGTACCCTTCATTCGCGCAAGACAAAGACGATTTCTCGACGAAGACGCCTATCAAGCACGTGGTGGTCATTTTTCAGGAAAACGTTTCGTTCGATCATTACTTCGGCACCTATCCCCACGCCAAGGCAAACAATGACGGCACGAAGTTCTTTGCCGGCGCAAAAGAGAATACGCCGCGCGTGAACAGCCTCGAAAGCGCGGGACTGCTCAGCAACAATCCCAACGCCGCGAATCCCTTTCGCATTGACCGCAGCAACGCCAATACCTGCGATGAAGATCATAGCTATGGGGACGAACAGTTCGCCTTTGACGGCGGCTTGATGGATCGCTTCGCCAAACTCAGTTGCAACGACAAGAACATCGGGCCGTTCAGCACCATGGGCTATTTCGACGGCAACACCGTAACCGCATTGTGGAACTACGCCCAGCATTTCGCCATGAGCGACAATTCCTTTGGCACCACTTTCGGCCCCTCGACGCCCGGCCTTCTCAATCTGGTCGCGGGGAACACGTTTGAGGGCTCGATCACCAATGGACTCTCGGGCAAAGGCAACATTGCTGGTGCAGCAACGTCCGGCGCCGTGATCGGCGACCCGGATCCGGGGGGTGACATCTGTTCGAATCCGAACCGCACACAAATCACCATGTCCGGGCAAAACGTCGGCGATCTGCTGAATAAGGCCGGCGTCACGTGGGGTTCGTTCATGGGCGGCTTCGCGAACTGCACGGCTGTCTCGACGGGAACGACGGGGCTCACCACGACCGATTACATCCCGCACCATGCCTTTTTCCAGTATTGGCAGTCGACATTGAATGCCAAGCACACGCCGCGTACCTCAGTGGCGATGATTGGGCACCAGGGCGATGCCGCGAACCACGAATACGACATCAACGACTTTTGGGATGCCGTGAAGGCCCACAACATGCCGGCGGTCAGCTTCTTGAAAGCGCGCGCCATCCAGGATGGGCACGCAGGCTATTCGAATCCTCTCGACGAACAGATTTTCCTCGTGAACACCATCAACGCGCTGGAGCAGACTGACGAGTGGAAGGAAACCGCGGTGATCATTTCATACGACGACTCTGACGGTTGGTACGACCATGTGATGGGGCCGATTGTGAACCAGTCCAACGTGTCCGACGACCAGCTTCTCGGCGCCGGGAACTGCGGAACGCCCAAGCCGGTTGACGCGGCGGGCGACATTCAGAATGGCCGTTGCGGGTATGGGCCGCGGCTTCCGCTACTGGTGATCTCTCCCTTTGCGCGGAAGAATTACGTGGATCATCGCGTGACCGACCAGTCTTCCATTCTTCGTTTCATCGAAGACAATTGGAGTCTGGGCCGCATCGGCAACGGTTCCACCGACGCCATCGCCGGCACACTGAACGGTTTGCTCGATTTTGACGGTTCCGGTCACAATCAAAAGCTGTTCCTTAATCCGGCGACCGGACAAGTCCTCGATTCAGACTGAGAATAACTTCGAACCGGACTCTGTGTTTTCTATTGGGGCGCGCAATTCCGTCCGAAACTGCCGCTCGCGAGAAGCCCGCTTTGTGCAAGCGGAGCGGGCTTCTCATTTCCGAAGCGGTCCAGCTTATTTCCTAGTTGCATTTTCCTAAGCCGCATCTTTCTTCGTGCGAGACAACCCCGCGGCCTCCCCCGTCATCCGTTCCTTCATTCTCCTCGGTGCAAGGAGAGATGCTCGTGACTTGTCTCAAGAGCGCGATTTATGTCGCGGCGCTGCTCCTATCCGCGACGCCTGTCCTGCCGCAGATTCATGGTTTGATGGCCGAAACACCTTCCGGGCTGCTGAAAGCAAAGGAAGGTCCGCTCGTCGACGAGCTTCGCTTCACAGGATTGCGCCGTATCGCCCCCGCCGCGGTTGCCGCCCAGATTACATCTCATCCGGGCGATCGATTCGATCCCTCCAAGATTGATAAAGACACTCGCGCCCTCGCACGGCTGGGGTGGTTCGAATCGATTCAATTGGAAGCGGCGCCTTCAACGGCTCCTTTTCCTCAATTGCTCGAAAGCTCCAGACGCGTGAATTTGATTTTTCACGTGCAGGAATTCCCTTTCCTTTCCAAAGTGGCGTATTCGGGGTCACAGCTGCTGTCGCAGAAACAAATTGAAAAAATGCTGGAAGACAAGAAACTCGCGCCCGGCCTCGGAAAGCCGGCCGATCCAGCAGCCCTTTACAGGATCGCCCTCGCGATTCGCAACGGGCTGAATGAACTGGGCCACCCGGAGGCGAGCGTTCGAATCGCGAGGGCGGAAGCGAGCAACGCAACGGTTGCCGTCCGGTTCGAAATCAACGATGGCCCCTTGCTGCGAGTGCGCCGGGTGACCTTCGACGGCCATCCTCAAGTCGCCACAAAATTATTGCGCGGGCAGATGCGCGGCATCGCGCCGTGGAAACCGCTCGCGTCTTGGCGCGGCAAAAATTCATTTACCAGCGAAGCATATGAAGAAGACTGTAAACGCATTCTCACGTATTACCAAAACCACGGCTTTCCGGAAGCGCGAATCGGCGCCGCGCGAGTCGCCAAGTTCAACAAACCGTCACGCCGCTGGGTTCCCTGGCCACATGAGTCGGTTCTGCTGGGTCTATCCGTCTCCATTCCAGTGGAAGCGGGCCCTTTTTACCGGTTCGAATCCATTGCAGCGACGGACGCTCTTCAACAAGCCGCAAAAGAGCGCGGCCGATTGCCCATCAATCTCCTCGAACCCGGCGAAGGCGCCACTTTTTCCGAGCAAGAGATAGACAAGCGTCGCCGATTGTGGCTGGCGCGCGTTCAATCAAGAAATTCTGAACTCGATTCCGCTGCCTCTCATTCCGTCGATGTGATGCGAACTTTCAATCCGGAGAAGCACACAGCACTCATCGCATTTGATCTAAATGACTCCCCGCCGTACCTCGTGCAGCGCATCGAATTTCTGGGTCTGCACAAATTCAGCGACCGCTACGTGCGCCGCAGGATCCCCTTGCGCGAAGGCCACCCCGTCGATGAGCGCGCGCTCGAAGCCGGTCTCTCGCGGTTGGCCAGGACGGGCTACTTCAAGCCCATCCACAAAGAAGACATTCGCGTGCAGTTCGATGAAGCCGCCCACACCGCCAACGTCTCGATCCGCCTCGAAGAGATCGGCCAGCAGCGCGCCTCGCTGGTAGGAGGCACCGGTCAATTCGGCAGCACGCTAGGCATCGCTTACACCGTCTTCAACCTGCTGAATCGCGAGGAACTCCTTTCCTCGCAACTTGACGGCGGCCCCGAGAGTCTCCAGATCATGCTCGGTTTGGCAATGGAGGGGATCTTCGGCACGCGCGCCTCTCTGGCTTTCTCAGTCTTTAATAATGTGATTCGCCCGCGGTTCACACGCAGCGCGCAAGGGCCGTTTTTCTCTTCCCACAGCGAAGGCATCAATGTCCCCTGGACCTATGCCCTGTCCAACACCGACTCGCTCGGCGCCAACTACACCCTCTCGCGCACGACAACCGAATACCCGCCCGCCTCCCCGTCGAACGTCCCCGGCGTGACGCTCGGTGACGTCCGATCGAAAGTTTCCAGCCGCTCGCTGGGAGCCAGTTGGGCCCGTGACACCGGAAGTGAGCGAGTTCTATTTGGGAACTCCGTTTCCGGCGGCTGGCTTGGCGGTGGCGAGAATACAGTCCGCTCCTCCGCCGAATACAGCCACATGTTCCGCGACCCGTTTCTTGCTCCGGCGGGCGCATGGGCCTTTCGAACGACATTCAGCGGCGCAGGCAGCTATCGCGGCGACATGCCACTTTACGCGAGGCTCTTCTCGGCCGATGAACTCGTGCGCGGGCTTCGTCCCGGTGAACTCGGCCCTGACGCCGTAACAGCCAGGATCGCACCAAACGGCGCGACGACCTATTCCGCTTTGCCTGCCGGCGCAAATCTCCTGGCCGCCGCAACCACCGAATACCGCTTCCCGCTCGATGGCGGCATCGAAGGCGCCGCCTTCTTCGACCTCGGCTCCGGATTGTTGCTCCCCAACTGGCTGGGCCCCTCCAAGCCGCTGCTTCTCGGCGCAACAAACGGCGTGCTTCACGGCTCCACTGGATTCGAGCTTCGCTGGACCGTGCCCGGCGTCCAGGTTCCCGTTCGCGCTTATTACGCGCTGAATGTGCTCCGTATGAATCGCTTCATTTCCCTCTCGGCGAATTCTATCTTCCACGCCCACAATCGCTTCTCCGCTTTTGGATGGGGACTGGGTCCGCTGTTCTGAGCCGCACGTCTGTACTACACTGCCGGAACCATGAAACACGACAAACTCATCAAAGAGGCTACGCGCCTCGCAGAACCTTTTTGTATTGCGAAAGGCGGGAAGTTTCGGCTGAAGGACTGGGACCCAGCTGACACTACTGGCGTCAAGAACAAACAACACGCGCAAACGATACTCGAAACGCGCGAAGGCGTGCTCAACCATCTGCAGGAGAAACTCTACGCGCAGGACCGTTGGGCGCTCCTGGTCGTTCTGCAGGCCATGGACGCCGCCGGAAAGGATGGCGTGATCAAGCACGTCATGTCCGGCGTGAATCCCCAGGGATGCGACGTTCACGCCTTCAAGGCACCGAGCAATGAAGAGTTGGATCACGATTACCTCTGGCGAGCGCAGAAGTGCATTCCTGCACGCGGCAAAATCGGCATTTTCAACCGTTCCTATTATGAAGAAGTATTGGTCGTGCGCGTCCATCCGCCGTTTCTGAGAACGGAGAAGCTGCCCGACCAGCTCATCACCAAGCACATCTGGGAGGAACGCTACGAGGACATCATTGCCTACGAGGAGTATCTGACGCGCAATGGCGTGGTGATCCGAAAATTCTTTCTGCACGTTTCGAAGGAGGAACAGAAAAAGCGCTTCCTCGAACGGCTCGAGGATCCCAAGAAGAACTGGAAGTTTTCCATGGCCGACGTCAATGAGCGCGGCTTCTGGAACGATTACCAGGAAGCTTACGAAGAGATGATCCAAAAAACCGCCACGAAGCCCGCGCCGTGGTTCGTCGTTCCCGCGGACAATAAGTGGTTTACGCGGCTGATTGTGGCTTCAGCGATTATTCAGGCGCTCGACGAACTCCATCTTTCCTTCCCGGACGTGGACAAGACCAAGAAGAAAGAGCTGCAAGCGGTCCGCGATACGCTTCTCGCCCAGAAGGATTAGCCGCGACGGTTGCCGTCGCAGAGTCGGTTTACGCCGGCACTTCTCATTGGCCGCTCGAAGAAACTGCAAAGAGGTTTGGAGCGGGCTGCCTGTCCCCTCTCAGGGCTTGGCGATCCGCTCCACCACAGAACGAGTGGATTACCGCAAAGCAGCTGCCACTTCTTCCCCTTCCGTGCAAAAACTCAACTCATTGCATCGAAACCGATTAGAAATTTCCCGCCCTTCACCCTCTTGACTGATCTCCTAAACTATCGAAAAGTATGGAGCTTCCATACGGAAATCCGCCGATACGGATGGCCTCCGCGCTTCATTTCCATTCGAAAGCTTGCTGGAGCCCGCCGATTCTCACGTCGAAGACGCCGGGCTCGACGACTCGCTTATTGTCCGCGCCGATGAAGGACATGTCGTCGGACGTCAATTCGAACGAGACTTGGCGGCTCTCGCCGGGCTGGAGCAAAACTTTCGCGAAGCGCTTGAGCCGCTTCAAAGGCGGGGTCACGCTGGCAAGGCGCTCGTTCAAATACAGTTGAACGACTTCCTTGCCGGCGCGGGCGCCGGTGTTTTTCACCGTCACCTCCACGCGGACGGTCTGGCTCCCCGAAGCCGTGGCTGGAGCAACGCGCAGATCGGAATAGGAGAATGTCGTATAGCTCAGCCCTGATCCGAATTCGAACTGCGGCGCGGCCATCGCCTTGCCTTCTCCCCAATCTTCTCCTTCGAATACCTTGTGGTCGTAGGTGAAGAGGCGATTGGCCGAGCGCGGATAAGTAATGGGCAGCTTGCCGCTGGGATTCACGTCGCCGAAGAGAATGTCGGCGATAGCCAGCCCGCCTTCGTTGCTGGGATTGTATGCCATCACGATGGCCTTGGCGGGATCAGCAATGCGGCTGATCACGCGCGGGCGGCCTTCGGTGAGCACCAGGATGACGGGCTTCTTGGTTTCCATGATTTTCAGCGCGAGGACGAGTTGTGCGTCCGGCAGCGTGAGATCGGCGATGTTGCCGGGCGTTTCCGCATAGGCCCATTCTCCGAGGCAAATCACCACCGCGTCCGCTTTCGACGCGGCTTCCGCGGCCTTGGCGATATCGATTTCCTTGTTGTAAGTGGCGCCGGGAACATAGGTCACGTTTGCCGCCCCAATTTTTTCCTGGATGGCCTTGAGAGTTGTCGCGCGGTCCTTGGGATACATGCTGGCGCGGTCGCCCTGCCAGGTATAACTCCAGCCGTTATTCAGCGGAATCAGGGAATCGGCGTCCGGGCCGGTCACCAGAACATGCGCCGTCTTCGCCAGCGGCAGAGTGTGGTCATCGTTTTTCAGCAGCGTGATGGATTCGCGCGCGGCTTCCAAACTGGCCTGTCGCGATTCCGGCGAGCCGATTATCGTTTTCGAATCGATTCCGCGCAGCGGATCGTCGAAAAGACCGAGCTGGTACTTCACCGTGAGTATCCGGCGCACCGCTTCATCGATGCGGCTCACGGGCACTTTCCCTTCCTGCACCAGCTCGATCAAGAGATTGCTGAAGCTGTAATCGCTCGGCACCATGCTCATGTCGATCCCCGCCAGCACGGCGATGCGCGTAGCTTCCTTCTCATTTGCCGCGACGTGGTGCACCCTAACAAGTTTCTTGATGTCCTCCCAATCGGAAACCACGAACCCCTGCAAGCCCAGTTCGCCTCGCAAGACGTCCTTGAGCAGATAGCCGTTGGCATGGCCGGGAGTACCGTTTACTTCGCTCGAGTTCACCATCACGGTGTGAGCGCCCGCTTTCAACGCGGCGGCAAATGTCGGGAGAAAGTATTCGCGCAAAGTATTTTCCGGAATGAGCGCGGGGCTGCGATCGCCGCCCGTCGTGGGATAGCTGTAACCCACATAATGTTTCAGTGAAGCGGAAACATTGACGGGGCTGGAAAGATCGCTGCCTTCATAACCGCGCACCGTGGCTACGCCCATCACCGTCGCGAGATAAGTATCTTCCCCAAGCGTCTCCCACAAGCGCGACCACAGCGGCTGCCGCCCGGCATCGAGCACCGGCGAGAAGGACCACGGTATTCCCGCTTTGCGCGTTTCAGCGGCGGAGATCTGGCTGCCGCGCAACATCAATTCTGGATTCCACGTCGCGGCCATCGCCAGCGGTTGGGGAAAAAGAGTGCTCCCAATGATGTAGTTCGGCCCGTGGATGGAATCGATGCCGTACAGCACCGGGATTTGCAGCCGCGATTTCTTCGCTTCTGTTTGAATGGCGCGGATAATCTCGTGCCATCTCTCGGCGGACAACGCTTCGTCATTCACGTTGAGCAGGGAACCCACGCCGTATTCCACCACGGCTTTGTGCAGTTTCTCCGGATTGATGCGAATGGATTGGCCTTGTCCATCGCTCACCATGCCGATTTCGAGTTGCGTCATCTGGCCAATTTTTTCCTTGAGGGTCATCTGGCCGAGCAGTTTTTCCACCGCGGCGGCGGAAGCACCGGCGGGCGGACCTGCCGGAGTCAAGTTTCGCTTCAAGAACGTCTGACTATCAACGATCCCTGAAACGGCATCATCGGCGCCAGACGGCACCGCCACTATCGTGCAAACAGCCAGTACAATAACGATATGCCACAGCTTCCTTTGCGGGGTGTTCACGGGTATCTCCTTGCCAAGCATCCTACCTCTTGTCACTTGATATATCCAAATTTTGGTTTCTTTGAATTCCAATTGTGGAGCCCTTGTGAGCCCGTCTCTTGTAGGCTGCTTTCCCACAGGCATTTGCAAATGGGAATTATGAGTCGCCGCTCTGTGTCTAGATTGCAAAAAAAGCGCGGAAGCGCGAGGGGATGAAAGCGCCGCGGGACTAAGTGCGCGGCTTCAGAGTGGCGAAGAATACTGGTAGCGCAGGCTGGGCGGCATGCGTTCCGAGCGTGATCGCGTGTTGTAGTCGAGCTGATAGTCCAAATGGCTCGCGTCAGCCGGATAATCGCGGCCCTCGGGATACGGATAAGCCAGCAGCGAATGCCGCGGCAGCGGCTCGACGGTAAACGCATGGGCCGCATAGAAATCGAGATCCTTTTCGAAGCCGTCGGCGTAAAAGAAATAATCACGAACCCATCCCGCGGGTCGCGCGGGAAGCTGTTTCGGGTCGAAATCGAGCTTCAGCCCCTCGCCGGATCCGAAAATGACGAAGCGATCGTCGGAGTCGCGCAGCAAATCGAAGACATCGCCATAGCGGGTGTAATTTCCCGCGGCGTGCGCATAAGGACCGCTCATACTCCGGTGCGAATACGAATACACCGTGTCGCTCGCCGGCTTCAGCCGCGTCTCGCGCGGATAGCCGACGAATTCGAGCGCCGCCTTGGCCAGCGGCACTTGCGCCACGCGCACATCTTGCGCGTCTGCTGTCTGGTCGATTCGAATCGCGTCCCAATAAATTTTCAGGTTGTTTACGATGCGAATGCGCCGTGTGCCCGCGGGAACCTTGCCGGTCAAGTCCGCAACCATGGTCCGTTCGAGCCCGGCAGGAAAACCCATGTCTTCCACGACACGCGTCCATCTCCCTTGCGCGTCCAGGGCTTCTACATAGGGCGGAATCACTTTGATTCCCGCTTGATCCGCGGCGTACATCGAAGTCGCCGTGAAGTAATCCGTGTAGCCATCGATGATCAGCCGCAGCGGTTTTTGCGCGTTCCATTCACCGAGGTCGAGTTCGATCCAGTGCAGCTTCGCGAATCCCGTAAACGGCAACTCTTCGAAACTCGCGACGTACTTGCGGTCGCGCCTGGACATGAGCGGCAGCACGTCGTTTCCACGGTCGTCCCACGCGCCGATGGGCGGATGGGCGTCGCGGCTGGCGATCACGCGAAACTCTGGAAAAGGTGGCGCACTGGCGAATCGCTCATTCGGAAACACTTCGTACGCCGCGGGATGATCGATGGCCAGCAGTCGTACCCGGTCGAGATACACCGTTTCTTCCATCGGCTCCATGAACCGGAAGCTGAGCCATCCGTTCCGCGCCTTCACACTGCGCGCCGGCACCTTCAAGTACTCGTCCGGATCGGGAACGTCCCTCTCCCCGGGCGCAACCCAATGGCCGACCACCCCTGGCCCGATCATGTCCGCGATGAATTCATACTCGCGGCCATTCCACGAAAACAAAACGGGGCATGAACTCCCGCGCCGGTCCAGTTCTGCAATGGTTTGCACTTTCTTCGCGGCCAGGTTGATTTCGTCTTGCGGCACGCCCGTCGGCCACAGCAGTCGAACGACTTCGGCGTTGCGCTCCGAGCCCAGCCCGGCAAGAATCGGCGCCGCGCTCTGCCCCAGATAGCCCGAAGCACCGGTCACTTCCCATTTTTGATACAGCGTGCCTGCGTAGAGTTCAACCTTAGTCCCAATCCCGCTCTTGTTGTCGTTGAGCGCCTTGAGGTCGATGCTCATCCAGTTGTTTCTATTTCCACCCTCATTGCGCAAAACCAGCGGCGCCCCGCCGAGTTGCGTAACGACCAAGTCCGCGTCGCCATTTCCATCGATATCCGCAACCGCAATCGCCCTCGGCTGATTCAGCTTGACCGCATCCAGGCGCACTTCCTTCGTGACGTCCGCCCAGCCCTTGCTTCCCAAATTTCGCAACAGTCGTAATCCCCCGCCGCTGCTCGATTCCCCCGCCGCCACCAGATCGAGCCATCCATCATTGTCATAGTCCACCGCGGCGAGCCCCCAACCCTTCGTCCATCCCAAATCCGGCAGCGCAACGCGCTCGAGCCGCTTCCCGTCGACATTCCGCCACAGACTGATGCCCGGCGCGCCGGCATGCGTGAACGCCAGATCCATCCAGCCGTCTTTATCAAAATCGAACGCCACCACGCCTACTGCCGGCGGCAGTTTTTCCTTCGCAAAATCGATGCCGCCGAGCGGCGTGAATTTTCCTTCGCGCGGATTGAGATAGATCCAAGCTCCCTCCGGCCCGCCCGCGATGACGAAATCCACCGCGCGGTCATTATTAAAATCCGTGGTGACAACACCCGCGCCCGTCGCCGCAAATCCCAGCGCGGTTTCCCCGGACACATCCGTAAAAGTGCTATTGCCGTTGTTGCGCCAAAGAACATTGTGCGGCGGCGCGCCCGTCGCCGCTGCATCGGGCGCCATGGTGATATACAAATCCAAATCGCCGTCGTGGTCGTAGTCCACGAACGTCAAGCCCACGCAACCTTTTTCCTTGCGGATTCCCGCTTTCTCGGTCACGTCCTCGAATTTGCCATCTCCCTTGTTGCGCAGCAGCCGCACGCCGTCGCTCAAGCAAACCGCCAGATCGGTGTGGCCGTCATTATCGAAATCGCCCGCCGCGCAGCCAAGCCCGCTGCCCACCAACTCGATGCCCGCCGCCTGCGTCACGTCTTCAAATCGCCCATCGCCGAGATTGCGCAACAAGTGGCTGGAACCCTCCGCCGTGCCGCTCACCAGGAAAAGGTCAGGCTTGCCGTCGCCATCGTAGTCGAAGAAACAAGCTCCAGTGCTCGGCCCAATGTCCACGCGGCTTCCCCCCGCGCTCTTCGACACAAACGCATTCGTCTCCGCCGTGAACCGCACCGGAATCGCCGCTGGCACATCGGCCACCGAGTTCACCGGCAACTCCGCGAGTGAATAACGTCCTTGATCCCCGTATCCAGCGCCGAACGGCGCTCCCAGATGCTCCGTGGTGATTTTCTGGAAACGCGCCAAATGTTCCCGTGCCGCCGTCGTGTCGCCCTTCCGCTGCAGCGCCTGCGCCAGCCCAAACTCCGACGACGCGTGATACGGATAAAGCGCCAAAGCCTTCTGAAATGCCACGACGGCTTCGTCGTATTTTTGAAGCTGTTTGTTCAAGTAGCCCACAAAATAGTAGGGATCCGCTTCCTGCGTAATCTCTGTGACGCGCTGAAACGCGGCGATGCCCTTCTCCGCCTCCCCGAGATCTTTGTAAGCAAGCCCGAGGTTGTACCAGGCGTAGGCATCCTTGGGAAGCTGCTGCGCCGCCGCTTCCAGCGCCGCGCTTGCAGGCTCCAGCTTTTGCTGGGCGAGCAGCGAAACACCCAGGTTCAAACGCGCCACCGCAAACCTGGGGTCGGCCTCCAATGCCCGTTCAAAATATTTTTGTGCGTCCGCGGGGCGCTGCTGATTTAAGTACGCAACGCCCAGCGTATTGAACCGAAACGCGTCCGCCGTCCCGCCGCCCGAAGGCCCGGACTTCTTTATAGCCGCGGCCTTCTCCTGCGCGAGAGGCCCGCTGGAACGTACCAATATCGCGCCGAAGCAAATCAAGCAGGAACCCGCAAAAACTACCCCAATTGCGCGCCGCTGAATTGAACCCATCAAAATATTTTTCCTGTCCGCGCGGGATCCCCGAATTCGATGCACGACCCATTCCGGCGCAAAGGGAATTCTCTCGGCTGCTTCTATCGTCGTCAACCGTTATTATGCCCGCCCATTTGCGCATTTCGCCTGTGCTTGACCTGCGCCGCACGTGCGCTTACTCTCGCGCATCAAGCCATGAGCTTCTTTCCCTACGGCACCTTAGCGGAAATCACACGGGAAATTCGATCCAGGAATGTCTCTCCCGTCGAAATCGTCGAACTCCATCTTAAACGCATCGAAGCGCTACAGCCGAAGCTGAATGCGTTTGTCCATTTGAACGCCGAAGGCGCTCGCGCCCAGGCGCGCGCAGCGGAAACTTCTGCCTCACGCGGCGAACCGCTCGGGCCACTCCACGGCGTGCCGCTCACGATCAAAAGCTGCATCGACGTTGCCGGTTGGCCCTGCCCCGCTGGCTCGCTTCTCCGCGAAGATTACGTTCCCAAACAAGACGCGCCTCTCGTCGCCCGATTGAAAGCCGCAGGCGCCATCCTCCTCGCTAATACCAACACTCCCGAATTCTTGATGGCCTACGAAACCGACAACCGTCTCACCGGAAAAACCAGCAACCCGTGGAATTTGGCGTACTCTGCCGGCGGCTCAAGCGGAGGTGAAGCGGCGGCGATTGCTGCTGGCTGTTCGGCCGGCGGTGTCGGAAGCGACGGCGGCGGCTCCATTCGCATCCCCGCTCATTTTTGTGGAATTTGTGGACTGAAGCCCACTCCCGGCCGCGTTCCTGCCACGGGACATTTTCCTCCCGGCGCCGGCGCTTTTTCCTGGATCGGCGTCGTCGGCCCGATGGCCCGCACCATCGCCGACGTGCGTTCGCTCTTCGAAGTGATGGCCGGCCCGGACGCCGGCGACGCGCTCTCCGCTCCAGTTCCCCTGCGCACATACGGGGAGAGCGATCTGCGCGGCATGCGCATCGGAATTCTGGAGGGCGACGCGCTCGGTGCCGCAACCCTGGAGACCCGGGCAGCCGTCGAGCGCGCCGCGAAATCACTCGCCGAGCGAGGCTTCACCGTCGAACCGTTCCAGCTGGAAGGCCTAGCTCGCGCGCTAGAACTCTGGTGGTTTTTCTTCGGCCCGGTGATCGCCAATTTGCTCCGCCACAGCGTCGCCGCCCACGAAGATCAAATCAGCCCGATGCTGCGCGACTATCTCGCTTACGCAACCTCAGGCGATCCCATCACCCTCAATCAATTTACGAAAGCCTGCGCCGAGCGCGATCTTCTCCGCGCCGAAATTCTCCGTCAAATGCAGGACGCGCCAATTCTGCTTTCCCCGGTTTCCTCAGCTTCGGCATTCCGCCATGGCGAAGGAAACTACGCGCCTGGCACGGGCTACCGCGAGACCATGCGCTTTTCTCAATGGCTGAACCTGACCGGGTTCCCCGCCGCTTCCGTCCCATTCACCCTTTCGAACGAAGGACTCCCCATCGGCGTACAAGTAATCGGCCGCCCCTTCGAAGACGAACTGGTCCTCGCCGTGGCCGAAGCCATCGAGCAAACCCGCGGCCCCTGGCAAGCGCCACCGGCTTTCCCACCGTAACAAAGCTAGGTGTTCCACGGCTTCCACTGCGATTTTGGGCTTGACATCGCCAAACTATTGCAGTATTAACTCGATTTAATAAGTGCATTCTGGTGCGATTCTGGTTCGGTCGAGTGGTTGGGGGCTGTGTCGGATGAATGGCCAGGTTCCGGTGGGAAACTTAGGGGTTCCGCTGCAAGCATTATTTTTCTGTCCTGACTTGCCCATTCCCCCGAGCAAAAATTTCGTGGAGGTAACATCGTGAAGGGACACTCCATTCCTTTCTTTGGTTTCCGCGGCACGCGGACGTTGCGGCTTCTGCTCGGCAATATGTTCGTGCTGCTCTGCCTGCCGTTGCTCGCCAGCGCGCAGGCCGGCAGAGGCCGCATCAGCGGCACGATCACCGACCCAGCCGGGGGTGTCATTTCTGGAGCTCAGGTAGTCCTGCTCGACAGCGCGACCGGAGCGACGTGGCACACCGTCACTAGTGGGGCGGGATTGTACACCTTCATCTCCCTCAATCCCGGCGTCTATCAGGTCACGGCCAACCAGCCCGGGTTTAAGAGCGTTCGGGAGAAGGTAACAGTCAGCGTCGATGAAGTCACCGAGGTTAATATCACCTTGCCTGTCGGCGCTGCTTCCGAGCAGGTCACGGTCACGGAAGGGGCCGCTCTGGTTGAGCCCACCAATTCGACCGTTGGCACGCTCATTCCCGCCGAGGCCATCGATCGAGTGCCATTGCTATACCGCAATGTTTACGATCTGATCCAGTTGAGCGCGGGCGTGATTCCGGTCAACGGTTCGCCTAACTCGAGCGATTCAATGCAGTCCGTTCAGAACATTTCACTCGGCCGTCCTGGGGTGGATGTCTCCGCCGACACCATCAACGGCTCCCTGGTTGGATCCGTCTATTACATGCTCGATGGCGCGCCTATCGGAATTGCGGAAAACAATTCCGCTGCCATTATCCCGGCTATGAATATCCCCGAGGATGGTGTCCAGGAAGTTCGCGTCGAGACCCAGAATACGCCCGCCAGTTACCAGAGTGGCGGCGGCGGCGTTATCAGCTTGGTGAGTAAGAGCGGCACGAATAAGTTCCATGGGGATGTCTTTGGAGTATTCCGTCCCGATAGCTTGTCCGCGAACGAATATTTCAACAAGCAAACGCAACTGTCCAGCGGCCAAAAGAACAGCCCACCTGCGTTCCACCGTTACCAGGAGGGCGGAGCCATTGGCGGACCGATCAAGAAAGATAAAATTTTCTTCTTCGCGGATTACGAGGACACGCAGCAGACGCAGTTCGAGGGCGTAGACTTTTTTTCCGTCCCTACCAGCGCCGAGAGGACCGGAGACTTCTCGAAGATGGGTTTTACAATCTACGATCCGACCCGGCCCGACAATCTCAACGGCACCCGGCAGGAATTCCCCGCGCACAACATAATTCCTAATCCCAACCCCATCGCCTTGATGTTTCTGTCAAACATGCCGAAGTGCAATCTACCCGACCCCGTCACGTGTGAAGCGCAAACCACTGACGTCCAAAATTTTGGAGTAGCCGGCCTGGACCCGTTCAAGGCGCACAGGTTCGACGTCCGGGTAGATTGGGTCAAGAGTGAAAAGCAGCGCATTTTCACCCGCTTCTCCTATGACCGCTTGTTCTTCACTCAAGCCGATGTCTTCCCATCGCCCGGGTGGGACCCCAACTATGCCCAGAACCTGACCAACGGGCGCAATGTCCTGGTGGCCGACGACCTCACTCTCAATTCCACTACCGTGCTGAATCTGCGCTATTCCTTCACCCGCCACCACGAGGTCCAGCAAGGGCAGCCGTCATACGGCAGCACCGACATTACGAAGCTTGGCTTTCCCGCCTCGCTGGCCGCGCAGCAAGTCGTCAAACAGCTCCCCATTATGGCGTTCTACGACGTAACCTCGTCCAGCGGCGCGGAAGGAGTTGGCGGCACGGCCAACTTTAATCTGTTTTTTTATGCCAGCGAAAATAGCGACGCGAACGCCACGCTCACCAAAATTCATGGCAAGCATGAAATCTCGTTTGGGTTCGAATGGATGAAGCGCTACCTCAACGTCGGACAGCCGCCTTCGCCCGCGGGCTTTTACGCCTTCGATATCACCGCAACCGATCAACAAACCTCGCCCGCGTCGGGCACAACGGTAGGCGGCAGCGATTACGCCTCCCTCCTCATCGGCATGGGCTCGACGCCCGGCAACGAACAGAACATTAACCCCAATTTCACCAAAGACGTATTCGTTGCCGAGTCCAACCCCTATTACGCCGCCTTCGTGGAGGATACGTTCCATGTTTCAAAGACCCTGACCATCAACGCCGGCCTGCGTTGGGACATCTTCGGAGGGCGCAACGAGCGTTCCAACCGATTGGAATATTTTGATCCCAGGGCCACAAATACGCTGAATGGAGTGTCCTACACCGGCGCGGAAATCTATGTCAACGGCGGCAATCGCTCTCCGTTCACGACTAACCTGCACGACTTCGGGCCTCGCCTGGGCTTCGCATGGCAGCCCGTCCAGCACTTCGTCGTGCGGGGTGGCGCCAGCATCTATTACGGTCCCACCCTTCACAATGTCGCCAGCGCCGGAAACGATACCGATGGATTCTCATCCACTACACAGTGGAATGCTACCTGCTTTAACGCTAACGGGGACGGAAATACGTTTTTCAACACTGGCAACGCGCCCTGTAACGCCCCCGCGACACCGGACGTTTTCACTGGCCCCAATTCCCTGAGCAATCCCTTCCCAACCGGAACCAATCCGGTCTTCACCAAAGCGCCGCCCGGACTGGCCAATAACCTGGGGATAGCTTTGAGCACTGTGCTGCACTCGCAGCGCACGTTGACCACCTACAATTTCAACTTCGGCCTGGAGTATGAGCTGCCTCATCAGGTTGTCGTAAGCGCCGCCTATGTCGGCAGCCGGGGACTTTTCCTGCCTCTCGGCAACGTTGACCTGAACGTGCTTGATCTTGCTACGATCGCGAAAAACGGAAATTCGCTCTGCATTCAAACGAACCCAAGCTGCGTAATGATGCCCAACACTGGGCCGGTGAGCCTCAACGCCAACTTCAGCGGACCCACAGTTCCCCTGTGGGCGACGCTCCAGCAATACCCGCAATTCGGCAATGGCAGCTACGGTAGCGGCAATGGCGTCGTCGTGAATGGCTATCCGGGAGGTGACTCTGAGTACAGCTCGCTGCAAACCAAGGTGCAGAAGAGGCTGACGGGGCATTTCACCACGCTCGCCACTTTTACCTGGGGAAAAATAATGACCGACGACGGCCGTCCTCCCCTGTTTTTCGTCGGCTCTCACAATGCGGTAGCCCAGGACTGGAGAGATCTGCGCTTAGAGCACTCGATCAGTCCGCAGGATGTGAAGTACTCGTTCACCGGGCAGGCTTCCTACGACTTGCCTGTCGGCAAGAACCGCGCCATAAATCTGCATGGCGTGTCAGGGGCTATTCTGGGCGGCTGGACCGCAAATGCGATCGTCTATCTCGGCACCGGCGTCCCGATCCAATCACCGTCTGCGGGGGGAAGCCCGTCGTTCTTCAGTCAGCGGGCCGATCTGACTTGCAATCCGGCGACTCCGCATAACGTAACTGCGTGGATCAGCTATAGCTGTTTCGCGAAACCCGGAACGGAAAATGGCGGCGCCGCCAACCCTCTCATTGCGGGGAATGCCCCACCCTATCTTGACCATGTCCGCACCCAAGGTGCGCGGAATTTAGATGTCTCGTTGTATAAGTCGTTCTCCTTTGGGGAGACCAAAGCGCTCCGCTTCGACGCCTCCTCCTTCAACCTCTTCAACAAGCCGCAGTTTGGATATCCAAGCATACCGAGCATTAATTCGGTGAACAATGCGATACAGGCGGCGCAAAACGCCTCTCCCGCATGTGCGCCTAACTGCCCGGTCCCTCCCAACCCGAATAATTTCGGAACCATCACGAATACCATCAACACGCCGCGCCAGTTCCAGTTCGGAGCGCGGTTTACATTCTGATTCGCTGACTACCGGGCCCCAAGTTCCTTTTCAAAATCCATGAACGATAGAAGGGCGGTCCGGCAACTCTGGGCTGCCCTTCTTATTTCTCCCTGCGCGCACTTAATTTTCTAATTTCTAATTTCTATTTTCTGTCCTAAAATGCCGCCCATGAATCGACGCACATTTATCGGCACTTCCATCGCAGCCACTCTCGCAGCCGCCGCCAAGCCAGCCTGGACCGCGGACTCAGCACATCACATTGACTCCATCGGCGTGCAGCTCTACACCGTGCGGGCCGCCATGAAAACCGACTTCGAAGGCACCATCGCCAAAGTCGCCGCCATCGGCTACACGGAAGTCGAGTTCGCCGGTATTTTAGCCCCCGACAAAGGCTACTTCGGCCGTTCTCCTAAAGATGTTCGCGCCACCCTCGACAAGAACGGTCTATCCTCGCCTTCCTGCCACATTGGCTACGACCTCGTCGAGAAAAAGTGGCCGGAGGCTCTCGAAGCCGCCAAAATCGTCGGCCACAGTTACATCATTTGCCCCTGGATCGACGAAAAACAACGCGCCCAGCCTGGCGGCTGGAAGCGTGCCGCGGAACTATTCAATAAAGCCGGCGAAGCCAGCAAAAAAGCCGGCATCCGGTTCGGTTATCACAATCACTCGTTCGAATTCGACCCCGCCCTGTCGCTCGACGGAAAACTCCCTTACGATTTCCTCCTCGCCGAAACGGATCCCAAACTCGTCACCATGGAAATGGACCTCTGCTGGATCAGCGTCGCCGGCAAGGATCCGCTGGACTATTTCGAAAAGTATCCCGGCCGTTTCCCGCTCGTTCACGTAAAAGATTGGGTGAAGGATGCCGCTACGCCGAGCGAGTACCAGGGAGCGATGGGCCAGTCCGTGAAATTCGGCGGCCGCATGGCCGACGTTGGCCAGGGCTCCATCAACTGGAAGAATCTTTTCGCGCACTCCGCGAAAGCGGGCATCCGGCACTATTTCGTCGAAAACGACGAACCCAAATCCGCCTTCGAAGACATCAAAATCAGCTACGACTATCTGCACAACTTGCAGTTCTGATTTTTCCTGAGTAGTGGCGCAGCCCGCCGTGGCGGGCGCCACTACTCAGCGCAAAGCTTCGGAGGAGCACCATGCCATGACGACGCGCAAATGGAAAATGATGCTGCTGGTCGCTGCGGTCTCAACTCTTTTCGCATTTGCTGCCGCCGCGCCCCCGCAATCTCCCCCTTGGAAACCCCTCTTCAACGGCAAGGATCTCACTGGCTGGAAGCACGTCGGCCCTGGCAGCATGACCGTCGAAGACGGCCTCATTCGCACGCACGGCGGCATGGGCCTTCTTTACTGGACGGGCGGCAAGCTCGGCGACTGCCGCATCCGCGTCGTCTACAAAATGCGCGACTTCAACGACAATTCCGGCGTCTTCATTCGCATCCCCCTCGAGCCCCGCGAAGAATGGATGCCCGTCAACTACGGCTACGAGGTCCAGATTGACAATCATCCCGAAGATTCCAACGAAGACGATTATCACGTCACCGGCACGCTCTATTCCTTAACCAAACCTCTCGCCAAGCCCGGCAAGCCCGGTCCCGAGTGGAATACCATGTTCATCACTCTCGACGGCCCGCGCACCATCGTCATCCTCAACGACGTAACCGTCACCGACTACACCGAAGGCCAGCCCGTCCCCGAGCAGAAATATGCTTTCGAACCGCAGCGCGGCACCCGCCCCAATGAAGGCTACATCGGCCTCCAGAATCACAGCGGCAGCGACGTCGTCTTTTTCAAGGAAGTCAGCATCCGGCCGCTGAAGTAATTTGGAGTGCGGCGGCTGGCCGCCGCTTTTCCTGCTGCCGAGACAGCGTTAAAGCAGCAGCCAATGAAGTAAGGTCCGAGAACTTTCCAGGAATGCTGAATGTTCGCACTTTTAACTTTTAATTTTTGACTATCGACTCTCAACTTCCCCAAGGAGCGCACCATGAAAAAAGATCTTTCCCGCCGCCAATTCCTCCATCGCACCGCCGGTGCCGCTGGAGCGCTTGCGGCCTCCCCCGCCATTTTTCTCGATCCGGAACACATCCCCCTCCCGATGCAAACCGTCGCCCCCAGCGACCGTCTCCGTTTCGGCATCATTGGCATCGGCATGCAAGGCTCCGGCCTGCTTCACGACGCCCTCCAGCTTCCCGGCGTAGAATGCGTCGCCGCCTGCGATCTCTACGATGGCCGGCACACCCTGGCCCGGGAAATTGCCGGCAAAAGAATCTTCGCCACCCGCCGCTACAAAGATCTTCTCGACAATAAGGAAATCGACTGCCTCATTGCCGCCGTTCCCGACCATTGGCACAAGCAAGTCGTCGTCGACGCCGTCAACGCCGGCAAGGACATCTACTGCGAAAAGCCGATGTCCCATTCCGCCGCCGACGGTGTCGCCATGGTCGCCGCCGCGCAAAAAACCGGCCGCGTCGTGCAGATCGGCTCCCAGCGCGTCAGCTCCGTCATCTGCGCCAAAGCCAAACAGCTTCTCGCCGACGGCATCATCGGCACGCTCACTCTCGTCGAAGGCTCCCTCGGCCGCAACGATCCCACCGGCGCGTGGGAATATCCGCCGCCGCCCGATCTCTCTCCCGAAAATCTCGATTGGGACACCTGGCAAGGCGACGTCCCCAAAGTTCCCTTCAATCCCAATATCTTCGCGCGCTGGCGCTGCTGGAAGGAATACGGCACCGGCCTCGCCGGCGATCTCCTCGTCCATCTCGTCAGCGGCATGAACTTTATGCTCGGCTGGAACGCTCCGCCCAAGAAAGCTATGGCGCTCGGCGCCATACTTCGCTTCCCCGACGGCCGCAACATGCCCGATGTTCACCCCACGCTTTTCGATTACGGCGGCGCGCCCGTCTATCTCCGCCTCAATCTAGGGTGCGATACGCCCGAAATTTACCGCTTCCAGGGCTCAAAGGGCATCCTCGAAGTCACCGAATACGCGATCAACTACTTCCCGCAATCCGGCGAAGACGAATCCCCCAGCTATTACACCGTCAGCTACCCGCAAGCCATGCGCGACACGTATACGAAAAAATGGCACGAAGACCACGACCCCAAGCCCGGCAAAGAACCCCTCCGGGAGGGCTTCACCTACCGCGGCGATTCCTGGGACGACGAAAAACCCCACCTCTGGAGATTTTTCCAGGGCGTGCGCAACCACCAGCAAGTCACCGAAGACGCCCTCTTCGGCCACAACGCCGCCCTCGCCTGCCACATGGCCAACGAATCCTACTTCCGCAAAGCCGCCGTAACCTGGGACCCCGCCTCCAACCAAATCAAATCCTAGCGGCAAGCTTACCCGCAGGGGTATCCCGGCGGGTATCTCACCAAGTCCGCCAGCTTACTGTTTCACTGCCATGAATTGACTGCTGGTTCCATGAAGCTTGTCTTCGACGGCTATCGTCATGCCCTTGCCGTCCGCTGAAAGCGTCATGTGCGCCACGGCGATCACTTTCCCGTCGCGCTTATCGGTTTCTTCCATCGTGTTCATGCCCGTTTTCTTCACCGAGACGCTTGTTGTCCCTGGATCGCCTTTGTACGGCGCTTCCGTCCCATCCAGTTTCGCCGTGTAGCTCTGTCCCGTCGGAGTTGTCATTGTCAAGCTGTCGCCTGCGACTTTATAGGTGAACAGCACCCCATTATCGGAAATAGCATCCATCTTGCTGGCCCGCCAGGATCCCGAAATTGCATGGGATCCCTCTGGACCCTTGGCTACTCGCATTGCTTCTCCCTTGCCGGTCACGGGATCGGCATTCGTGGCGCTGCTGTCGGTAAACTCAAACATTAGGGTATTTCCGTCGGCCGACACCCACGTTTTCGATGTTGCGACGATCTTCCCATTTTTCTTGTCCGTTTCCTCAATCGTGCGATCATCCACCACCTTGACAACCTTCGTGTCGTAGTACGGGTGTCCGCCGACTTTCTGGTCCTGGCCGTCGGCTTTGACGTCGACCGGAGGGGCGCAGGTCTTGCAGTGGTACATGCCGTCTTGTAACAGGTAGACGTCCGGCTTCTCCGGGAATTTCGCCGTCTTCAAGTCAACCTTCCAGGTGCCGTCGAAGGCGCTTTGCGCCACCGCCAGACCGGGCGTCAGC
>WNFF01000568.1_pt1 | contig 37616 bp, 38 predicted proteins | sample 5400441 | NCBI WGS metagenome assembly WNFF01 (sample SAMN13153345, study PRJNA577476) | soil metagenome | isolation source: 120 cm saprolite under Douglas fir tree site 2 hole 3 replicate 1 | place: USA:California | collected 2015-04-18
CGACCTCCATGGTCGCCTTGTCGGTCTCGATTTCCGCGATGACGTCGCCGGACTTGACCTTGTCGCCCTCTTTCTTGAGCCACTTGGCAAGGTTGCCCTTTTCCATCGTCGGCGACAGCGCGGGCATCAGAATGTTGATTGGCATTGTCAGTGACCTTGTTGCGACCGCGGCGTGGTGCTGCCTACGTCGGTCGGCCGCGCGATTTCGGCTTCGAACATGTCGACGATGCGCGTCAGCGCTTCTTCCTCGGTGTAGGCGCTCTCGCGCGCATAGGCGCGCGCGGCATGGCGCGCGATGTCGACCAGAAGCAGCCCCCACATATCCGGCTCTTCGAACGCGCGCGTGAATGCGATGGAAAGTCCGCCATCGAGCACGAACGCGCGCAACACCTCCGTGGCATCATCGCGGCCCATCACGTCTGGGGGCAATGGTTGCTCCTTGGGACCGGCCATGCGTCACCGATAACAAACGGCTTTGGCGGCCGCGACCACCTCGGCCACCGAGGGCAATGCGAGCTTTTCGAGGTTCGCCGCGTACGGCATCGGCACATCCTTGCCCGACACCCGTGTTACCGGCGCATCGAGATAATCGAAGGCGTGCTCCATGATGCGCGCGGCGATTTCGGCGCCGACGCCGTTCTGCTGCCAGCCTTCCTCCACCGTGACGGCGCGGCCGGTCTTCTTTACTGAAGCAACGATGGTGTCGGTATCCATCGGGCGCAGCGTGCGCAGATCGATCACCTCGGCTTCGATGCCTTCCTTGGCCAGTTCATCGGCGGCCTTCAGCGCGTAAGACATTCCGTTCGACCATGACACGATGGTGACATGACCGCCTGTTCGTACGATCCGCGCCTTGCCGAGCGGGATCACATAATCGTCGAGCTTCGGCACCTCGCCGGAATGGCCGTACAGCATTTCATTTTCAAGGAAGATCACCGGATTGGGATCGCGGATCGCGGCCTTCAGCAGGCCCTTGTAGTCGGCCGCCGAAAACGGCGCGACCACCTTGAGGCCGGGAACTTGCGAGTACCAGGCCGAGTAATCCTGGCTGTGCTGGGCGGCGACGCGGGCGGCGGCGCCGTTCGGCCCGCGGAACACGATCGAGCAGCCCATCTGTCCGCCGGACATGTACAGCGTCTTGGCCGCCGAATTGATGATCTGGTCCATCGCCTGCATGGCGAAGTTGAAGGTCATGAATTCGACGATCGGCTTTAAGCCGGCCATGGCCGCGCCGACGCCGATGCCGGCAAAACCGTGCTCGGTGATCGGCGTATCGATCACCCGCTTGGCGCCGAATTCCTGCAGCAGGCCCTGGCTGACCTTGTAGGCGCCCTGATATTCCGCGACCTCCTCGCCCATGATGAAGACGTCGGGGTCGCGCCGCATTTCCTCGGCCATGGCGTCGCGCAGCGCTTCGCGGATGGTCATCGTCACCATCTCGGTGCCCTCAGGCACTTCGGGATCAGGCTCTGCCACGGCCTTCGGCGCCGAGGGCGCCTTCTTTTCTTCTCCGCCGCCACGGCCGGATGCAGGCGCCTCCGCCTTGGCTTCGGCCGCCGGCGCCGACCCGGCGGCCTTTTGCTGTTTCGCAGGCGCACCGGCCTTGCCGAGATCGGCAGCGCTTTCGCCATCGGACAGGATGGTCGCGATCGGCGTGTTGACCGCGACGTCCTGGCTGCCTTCGGGGATCAGGATCTTGCCGAGCGTGCCCTCATCGGTGGCCTCGACTTCCATCGTCGCCTTGTCGGTTTCGATCTCGGCGATGACATCGCCTGACTTGATCGCCTCGCCCTCCTTCTTCAGCCATTTCGAAAGGTTGCCCTTTTCCATGGTCGGCGACAGCGCAGGCATCAGCACTTGAATTGGCATAACGGCTCCAGGGATCAATTTCTAAGCTGCGCGCTCAACGATAGATATCGGTGTAGAGTTCGGACGCATCGGGCTCGGGATCGTGCTGCGCGAAGTCCGCGGCAGCATTGACGATCTCGCGCACCTCGGCGTCGATGGCCTTCAATTCCTGTTCGCTCATCCTGGCCGCCAGCAGCCGATTGCGGACCTGCTCGATCGGGTCCTGATCGTGCCGCACCTTGTCGACTTCCTCGCGGGTGCGATATTTCGCAGGGTCCGACATCGAATGGCCGCGGTAGCGATAGGTCTGCATTTCCAGAATAAATGGTCCATTGCCTTCGCGGCACCACTGCACCGCCTTGTCGCCCGCGGCCTTCACCGCCCGGACGTCCATGCCGTCGACCTGCTCGCCCGGAATATTGAAGGAGATGCCACGCTTGGAAAAATCGGTCTGGGCGGATGAGCGCGTCACCGACGTGCCCATGGCGTAACGATTGTTCTCGATCACGTAGATCACCGGAAGCTTCCACAGCTCCGCCATATTGAAGCTTTCGTAGACCTGGCCCTGGTTCGACGCGCCGTCGCCGAAATAGGCCAGGCTGACAAAATCATTGCCGCGGTAGCGGTTAGCAAAGGCGAGACCGGTTCCGAGCGAGACCTGGGCGCCAACAATGCCGTGGCCGCCGAAGAAGTTCTTCTCCTTGCTGAACATGTGCATGGAGCCGCCCTTGCCCTTGGAATAGCCGCCGTGGCGTCCGGTCAATTCGGCCATCACGCCCTTGGCTTCCATTCCGCAGGCCAGCATGTGGCCGTGGTCCCGGTAACCGGTTATGACCTGATCGCCCTTTTTCAGGGCCATCTGCATGCCGACGACGATGGCTTCCTGGCCGATATAGAGATGGCAGAAGCCGCCGATCGCGCCCATTCCGTAGAGCTGGCCGGCCTTTTCCTCGAAACGCCGGATCAACAGCATGTCGCGCAGCGCGATCAGTTCCTGTTCCCTGGTGAATTCCAACGGTTCGTGCGAGCCGTCGGCTTTTTCTTGGCCCGATTCTTTAGCGACGCTTTTCTTGGGTGCGGCCATGGCAATTCCGGATGAGAGAGTAGGTAAGCCCTCTCTATCCCAACTCATACCGCCATGAAAGGATTGCGTGATGCCACGAAACATGGCTATGCCGCAGTGCAACGCACGCGACATTTTCGCAATCGATTTTGCGGTTATTTGAAATTTGACGATTAGTTCGGATTGACCGTCCGGACCAGATCGCGCGGATTGGCGTAATCGAGCTGATAGCGCGCGCGCTCGTCGAGCATATCCGGGTCAACCCGGTCGGACCGGAGCAGCGAGACCCGCTGCTCGCCCTCGGCGCGCTCCCGCTTCAGCCGCGCCAATTCCGAGGTCAGCGCGACGATCTCGGAATCGAGTTCCTGGCGCGCGTTCAGCCCATACTTGCCGGTATAGGCGTTGACGCCGAAATAGCCGACCATCGCCGCCGCCATCGTATAGAGGGCAAGCCCGGTGAGGAAGGATTTGAGGCGGCGGCGAGAGACCATGGCCCGAGGATGCGACGGCCCCGGTTAACGGAATCCTAAAACGGGCGGCCGGGCGTCGCGGGCTGTCTATTTGTTTTGCCTGTCGATGAAGGCGGCAAAGGCGTCGATATATTGCTTCAGCACCTTCTGCAGCGCTTCCTTGGTGAGTTCGCCCTTGTCGTCGAACGCGTCGCCGACGGCAGTCAGATAAATTTCCGGCTGCCCGAGGATCGGGCCGGAAATGCCCGGCAACATATTCTGCAGGTGCTTGGCTGCGCTAACGCCACCCAGCGGGCCCGGCGAATTGCTGACAATACCGACCGGCTTGCCGAGGAATGAGCTCTTGCCGTAAGGCCGCGATCCGACATCGATGGCGTTCTTCAGCACACCGGGGATCGAACGATTATATTCGGGCGTGACGAACAGCACGCCGTTCGACTTCTGAAGTTTTTCGCGGAACGCCACCCACTCGGCCGGCGGCGCCGCTTCCAGATCCTGATTGAAAAACGAGATGTCGTGCAAGGTCGTGACATCCAGCTTCAGCGTGTCGGGCGCGAGCTTGGCCAGCGCATTGGCGATCTTGAGCGTAAAACTTTCTTTGCGAAGGCTGCCGACAATTGTGACAACGTGATACGGAGCGGCCATGGGGAGATCCTCTGCTGGAATGAAACCGGTTGCCTTGCACTAGCCGCACCCGCAAAAAGATGCAAGTGCATGAAATTGGATTTAGGGAGGCGAATGCGGAAAGTTTCTACTCAGCGGCGGTTGCCCGCAAAGGAGCGGCTGGCGATCTCTTGAAAGGCCATTTCGCCAACCTGGAGCAAAACAGGCCGCCCCATGAGGACGGCCCGCCCTGTCAGATCTTGCGGTGGGGATCAAATCACCTAGCCAAGTTGGAAACCTCACCCACGGCTGCGAACGCAGCTACTTGATCAGTTCCCAGAACATCCCGACAATCGCCACATAGCCGAGCGTGAAGATCAAGGTCCGCACCAGGGGAATGCCAAGCAGGTACACGGCGGCATGAGCGAGGCGTAGCCAGAAATAGCACGCCGCCCAGAACGCCGTCATCGCATTGGCCTTGCCCGCGAGATGAACCACGATCACCAGCGCGGCAAACGGTGCGAAGGTCTCGACCGCGTTGACGTAGGCTCTATCAGCGCGTTTGCCCCACAGCGGCAGCGGCCGCGGCGTGGGATCGACATAATTCTGAGGCTTCAGCGGGCCATTCGTCGTCACCTGCGCGATCACGTAAGGTATCCACAGCGACGCCGTGAGAATTGCGGTAAAGGCGAGATATTTGAGGTCTGTCGACATTGAATCCCCCTCGTTTTAAAGAACGATTTCAGCAACTCCTGTAGCTTGATCCGTCAAGCATGGATGTGCACGGGCCGTCTCGCCGCGCGGCATGGGCTGAACGTTGTTAGCCTTTGTTCGGATCGATCAGATATTTCTCGCCGGTGGCGCGCTTGGCGTAGACGGCGATGTGCGACAGCTGCAGCGCCTGCTGCAGCGACACCACCTGGGTGTAATGGCTGGCAAACGTCGTCTTGAGCTCGGCGACGACCCGCGCGCGCAGTTTCGCGCCCTCGGCCGATCCGATCTTTTGCAGGAACGGAAACAACAGCCAGCCGCCGACGCCCCAGGCCATGCCGAACGCCCGGTTCAGTTCGACCGGACGCGGATCGAGGCCGCCATAGATATAGACCTGCTTGTGCACGCTCGATCCGTAGCGGCTGTAGACCTTGGCGGTCTTGTTGGCTGATATCTCCATGCAGGTCAGGATCTGGCCGGCGAGCTTGCCGCCGCCGATCGCATCGAACGCCAGCGTGGCTCCGGTTTCGACCAGCGCATTGGTCAAATCATCCATGAACGTTGGCGCCGTGGAATCGACGATATACTTCGCGCCGATCTTGCGCAGGATGTCCGCCTGCTCCGGGCTGCGGACGATGTTGACAAGGCCGATGCCGTCCTTGATGCAGATCTTGTTGAGCATCTGACCGAGGTTGGAGGCGGCCGCGGTGTGCACCAGCGCCTTGTGGCCCTCGCGACGCATGGTCTCGGTCATGCCGAGCGCCGTCAGCGGATTGACGAAGCACGAGGCGCCCTCGGCAGGCGTAATGCCGGCGGGCAGCGGCAGACATTCGCTCACCCTCAGGCAGCGGTACTGCGCATACATGGCGCCGCCGATCATGGCGACGGTCTTGCCCATCAGCGCCTTCGCCGCATCCGACGATCCGGTCTTGATTACCACGCCGGCACCCTCGTTGCCGACCGGCATGGACTCATCGACCCGACCCGCCATCGCTTTCATCGCGGCTTCCGGAACCTTCGCGGTGATCACCGGCGCGTCCTTGGTGCCGGAGGCTTTGGCGGTGGTCATGTCGGCGGCGCCAATCAGGAGTCCGAGGTCCGACGGATTGATCGGCGAGGCCTCGACGCGGACCACGACTTCATCGGGACCGGGTTCAGGTGTTGGCACGCTGGCGAGAGATATTTCGAGTTCGCCGCTGTTCTTGATCATCGAACGAAGCTGCAGCCCGGCGTTGCTATCTGAACTCATGAGAAATCTCCCTGTATCGGCCCTGCCGAATTTGGCGGGCAGTGTTCTCACGTTGGCGGGGAAACGCAAGCCTCATGGCCATGCAGTATCTGGTTCACTCCCCGCCGCCGACCTTTGCGAAAACCGGGTCGCTTGCGTTAGGCTGCACGCTCCGCAAAAGGAGCATGCCGATGGGCCAAAGCGAGATCGATGCCGTTCGCGCCCTGCTGAGTTCAAAACCTCGTCCCGTGGGCTGGACGGCGCGGCGGCAGCGCATCGAAGAAGTCGGCTCCACCTGGCCCGCCGCCAGCGATATCAGGTTTGAGCAGGTCGACATCGATGGACTTCCGGGAGAGTGGTCCATCGCACCCGGCAGCGCCGCCTCCCGCGTCCTGTTGTATTTTCATGGCGGCGGTTATTGCTCGGGCTCGATCCTCAGCCATCGCAGGCTGGTCACCGAGGCCGGCCGGGCAGCCAGCGCACGAACGCTCGCGATCGAGTACCGTCTGGCGCCAGAACATCCCTTCCCTGCCGCGCTGGATGACGCATGGTCGGCATGGAGTTTCCTGCGCAAGCACGGCATCGCCGCCGAACATATCGCGGTCGGCGGAGACAGCGCGGGTGGCGGCCTGACCGTGGCGCTGATCAATCGGCTGCGCGGCGCCGGCGAGCAAATCCCGGGCTGCGCGTGGCTGATTTCGCCATGGACCGATCTGACATTGTCCGGCTCAACACTCGCCGCCAAGGACGCAGTCGATCCAATCATCCACAAGGCGTATCTGGCCGAATTGGTCGAGGCCTATCTTCCATCCGATATGGACAGGAAAGATCCGCGGGTCTCCTCGCTCTATGCTGACCTCAGGGATTTTCCGCCGACGCTGATTCAGGTCGGCTCCTGCGAAACATTGCTCGCGGATTCCACGCTCTTTGCCGCCGCCGCCGGCGCGGCCAATGTCGCAGTTACACTCGAGATCTGGCCGGACATGATCCACGCCTGGCCGATGTGGAATGCCCATCTTGAGCCGGGCCGGCACGCGCTCTCAAACGCCGGCGAATTTATTCGCCGCCACCTCTAGAGCGGGATGAGATTAGGTTGGGGCCGTGACGACGGACCATCTTTCTTCTCGTGCCCCGGACGCAAGCCGCACGAGCGCTGCTGGGCCCATTCTACTTTGCATGGGGTTGTTTTCGCGATTTTGTGTCTGGGCTCCGCGGTGTGTCGCCCATAGCGTGTCGAAGACGCGCGTGAACGCGCTTATGAGGCGCTGCGCTGCGTCCGGGACACGAGATCGTTGGTGCTTCGCGCTCACGGCGAATCGATCCAACTCCAATGCATCATGCTCTAGACTGCTGCCGGCACGACGCCTCACGCCAGCGCCTTCAGCGCCGCCTTGCCCGCATATCTCGCCTGGCTGCCCAGCTCCTGCTCGATGCGCAGCGGTTGAATCTCCCTTTATTTCGTCTTTTTGAATTGAAGCAGCCATCAAGGCTTCGTTGCGGCGTGATCGCCGAGGCCTGCCGCCCACGTCGATGGCTTGCCCTCGAAGGCGGACTTGGCACGCTTGCCGAGCCAATAGGAATAGGGCGGCGGCACCAGATCGAAGTTGGGATCGGCGCCGAGCTTCTGTGCCGCGTCCATCGGCCAGTTGGGATTATACATGATCTCGCGGGCGAGCGCGGTAAGATCGGCACGCCCCTCCTGCAGGATCGCTTCCGCCTGGTCGGCATGCACGATGTGGCCCACCGCCATGGTCATGACGTCCGCTTCCTTGCGGATTCGTTCGGCATAAGGAACCTGGTAGCCGTATTTCCGGGCGCGAGCGCCATCCATGGGCGAGTAGGCAAGCGTGCCTCCGGAGGAACAGTCGATCACATCGACGCCCTGCGCCTTGAGCAGCCGCGCCAGCCGAACGCTCTGGTCCGGCCCCCAGCCGGCATCGTCCTCGCACGAAAGCCGCATGAACAGCGGCTTGTCCGCCGGCCAGACCGCGCGCACGCACTCGGCGACCTCGATCGCAAATCGCATGCGGTTGAGCTCCGAGCCGCCGTATTCATCGGTTCGCGTGTTGGCGACCGGCGACAGAAATTGGTGGATCAGATAGCCGTGGGCCGCGTGGATTTCGAGGACGTCGAAGCCTGCCGCGTTGGCGCGCGCGGCAGCCTCGCCCCACTTGACCGCCAGATCGCGCACCTCGTTATGCGACAGCGCACGAGGCTCCGGCGAGTGCTCGGTGTGGGGCACCGCGCTGGGCGCAACCAGTTCCCAGCCTTCCCAGTCAAAGATCTCCGGCTCGTCGCCACGCAGCGGCTTGCCGCCTTCCCAAGGGCGCGTCAGCCGCGCCTTGCGGCCGGAGTGACCGAGCTGGATGCCGGCAACCGCGCCGTGCGCCTTGATGAAGGCTGCGCACCGCGCCAGCGCCGCAATAAACCCATCGTTCCAGAGCCCGGTATCGCCGACTGTGCCGCAGCCGTTGCGCGCCACCTTGGTGGATTCCATGATGACGAGCCCTGCGCCGCCCTGTGCGTACTTGCCGGCGTTGACGAGATGCCAGTCGGTCGCAAAGCCCTCGACCGCCGAATACTGATGCATCGGCGCCACGACAACACGGTTCTTGAGGCGCACGCCCCTGATCGTGAGCGGAGTAAACAGCATGGGTTGTGTCATGGCGTTTTGGTTTCCTCCCTGACCCGCATCGACAGCATTAGTCAGGCGCCCTGCCCTTCGTCTTATGCCAGCGCCTTCAGCGCCGCTTTGCCGGCATATTTCGCCTGGCTGCCCAGTTCCTGCTCGATGCGCAGCAGCTGATTATATTTGGCGGTACGATCGGAGCGCGCCAGCGAGCCGGTCTTGATCTGACCGCAATTGGTGGCGACCGCGAGGTCGGCGATGGTGGAGTCCTCGGTCTCGCCGGAACGATGCGACATCACGGCGGTATAGCCGGCCTTGTAGGCCATCTCGACCGCGCTCAGCGTCTCCGTCAGCGTGCCGATCTGGTTGACTTTGACCAGAATGGAATTGGCGCGGCCGTTCTTGATGCCGTCGGCAAGCCGGGTCACGTTGGTGACGAACAGATCGTCGCCGACCAGCTGGCATTTTTTCCCGACGATGTCGGTCAGTTCCTTCCAGCCGTCCATATCGTCTTCCGACATGCCGTCTTCAATCGAGACGATGGGATAGCGCGCCGCCAGATCGGCCAGATACTTCGCCTGTTCGGAACGTGAACGGGTCTTGTTCTCGCCGCCATAGACGTAGGCGCCATCCTTGAAGAATTCGGTGGCCGCGCAATCCAGCGCCAGCATCACGTCGGCGCCCGCCTTGTAGCCGGCCTTGCCGATCGCGGCCATGACGAACTCCAGGGCTGCATCCGCCGACGGCAGATTCGGCGCGAAGCCGCCCTCGTCGCCGACATTGGTGTTGTGGCCGGCCTTTTTCAGTTCCGATTTCAGGGTGTGGAAGATTTCCGATCCGCAGCGCAGCGCCTCGGCGAAAGTCCTGGCGCCGACCGGCATGATCATGAATTCCTGGAAGTCGATCGGGTTGTCGGCGTGCACGCCGCCGTTGATGATGTTCATCATCGGCACCGGCAGCGTCCGCGCCGAGGTGCCGCCGACATAACGGTACAGCGGCATGTCGAAGGATTCCGCGGCCGCCTTGGCGCAGGCGAGCGACACCCCGAGAATGGCGTTGGCGCCGAGCCTGCTCTTGTTGGGGGTGCCGTCGAGATCGATCATGATCTGGTCGATCTGAACCTGCTGTTCGACCGCCATATCGCCGAGCGCCTCGAAGATTTCGCCGTTCACCGCCTCGACGGCCTTCTGCACCCCTTTGCCGAGATAGCGCGCCGTGTCGCCGTCGCGCAGTTCCACCGCCTCATGCGCGCCGGTGGAGGCGCCCGACGGCACCGCCGCGCGGCCCATCGAGCCGTCCTCCAGCACGACATCGACCTCAACGGTGGGATTGCCGCGGCTATCGAGAATCTCGCGGCCGATGATGTCGACGATGGCTGTCATGATCTTGTTCTTCCCTACGTTGGCTGCCCGGTTCGGGGCGTCTTACACGGCGCGCAAGGAAATGTGAACGCTTGCCCCGCGGGCCTGGCCTGACGGGCGGACATCGTCAGGTTATGCTGGCCCAAGGTTGATCTTCGCGTCCAAGCCTTCCTTGTCACAGAGCCGGGGTAACGCAATGAATCGCCGCCAGTTTCTCACCTCAACCGCCGCCAGCATCCTTGCCGCGCCCGCGCTGATGGACAGTGCTGTCGCACAGGAAGGCCCGTTCCGGGTAAGATATTATCCGGTCGCCTCCGCCACCGGACCGCATGACGTCACGCCCGCCCCCGATGGCACGGTCTGGTTCACCGGCCAGCGCAACGGCAAACTGGGGCGGCTCGATCCGCGGGACGGCTCGTTCAAACTCGTCGATCTCGGCAAGGGGGCTGCACCCCATAATGTCGTTATCGGACCCGACGGCGCGCCCTGGGTGACCGAAGGCGGGCAGAATGCCATTGCTCGTGTCGACCCCGGGGATCACAAGGTCACACTGTTCCGCCTGCCCGAAAAGGAGGCTTACGCCAACCTCAACACCGGCGTCTTCGACAAGAGCGGAATCTATTGGTTCACGGGCAACTCCGGCATCTACGGCCGGCTCGATCCGAAGTCAGGCGACATCACGGTGTTCAGGGCTCCGCGAGGCAGCGGACCTTATGGAATGACGGTCACGCCGAAGGGCGACGTCTGGTACGCCTCGCTCGCCGGCAATCATATTGCCAGGATCGACCTTGCGACCGGCAATGCGGCCATTGTCGAGCCGCCCACGCCCAATCAAGGCGCGCGGCGCGTATGGTCGGATTCCAAGAGCCGCCTCTGGGTCAGCGAATGGAACAGCGGCAACGTATCGATGCACGATCCTGCCGACAGTTCCTGGAAAGCCTGGAAGCTGCCGGGCAACAGCCCGCGCACCTATGCGGTTTATGTCGATGACAAGGACAAGGTCTGGCTCACTGATTTCGCCGCCAATGCGATCGTGCGTTTCGATCCGTTGACCGAGAAATTCAAAGTGTTCGCCAGCGACAGGCCGGACGCGAATGTGCGGCAAATGGACGGCAGGCCCGGCGAAGCATGGGGCTGTGAATCCGGCACCGACCGGCTGGTGGTGATCCAGACTGTCGCGCCGGCGTGAGATTTTTGGTCGCTTTGCTGTTGCTCAATATACTAACGGCGGAGCCGGCAGCCGCCGAGGTGGACGGCGAGCGCCTGTTCACGCCATGCCGCGCGTGCCACAGCCTTGATCCGGTCGATCAAGGACTGCCCGGCCCCAATCTCGCAGGCCTGATCGGACGCAAGGTCGGCGGCGATGCCGCCTTCGATTACTCTCCGGTGCTGCACAAGGCGCACGATGAGGGTATCCGCTGGGACACACAAAGCCTCGAAACCTTCCTTGCCGATCCGGCCGCGATGTTTCCGGGTCTCTGGATGTCGATGCGCGGTTTAGAGGATGCGGCCGAGCGCCGATCGCTCGTGCGTTTTCTGGCAGATCCCTCGTCCCGTTGACGGTTGACGACGACGCCCGCTTGCGTCCATGTCACCGCTTGCACGGGGACATAACGATGGCTCGAAAATCATTGCAGCTTGGCCGCGCCGTGGAGTGGCCCAAGACGCCCGGCGAGGCACAGCTCGACCGCGTTCCCAATCCGCAAAGCGACACCAACTACGTGGTGCGTTTCACCGCGCCGGAATTCACCTCGATCTGCCCGGTCACGGGCCAACCGGATTTTGCCCACCTCGTGATCGACTATGTGCCGGGCCAGTGGCTGCTGGAGTCGAAATCCCTGAAACTCTATGTCGCGAGTTTCCGCAATCACGGCGCGTTTCACGAGGACTGCACGGTCATGATCGGCAAACGGGTGTCAGCCGAGATCAAGCCGAAATGGCTGCGCATCGGCGGCTACTGGTATCCGCGCGGCGGCATTCCGATCGACGTGTTCTGGCAGACCGGCAGATTGCCGAAGGGCATGTGGATTCCCGATCAGGGCGTCGCGCCCTATCGCGGGCGGGGTTAAGGCTGAACGTCCGACCGCGTAAGCAGTGCGTTCGCGATACCGTGGGAGGTCCATAGATTGACCCCTCGCTACATTTTCTCATAAGCTCACACAAGAGATGGGGTCCGCCGATACCCGCCCGCCGTGGGCTGATGACTGCTACTAGGTGGGGCGCCAAGGCCTCGTCGCAGCGGGAGCATGTCTATAACCCGCCGGTGGCGGGTTTTTGTTGTCCTGAAAACATTCGGATTGGGCAACGAAGTGACGGCAGCAACCAAACCGAACTATTCCCTGCGGGAAATTCCGAGCGGTGTCTGGGCGCTCGGCTTCGTTTCCATGCTGATGGACGTCTCATCCGAGATGATCCATGCGTTGTTGCCAATTTATTTGGTCACGGTGCTGGGCACCTCGATGGTTACCGTAGGCTTCATTGAAGGCATCGCCGAAGCAACCGCGTCCATTACAAAAATCTTTTCGGGTGCGCTCTCTGATTGGCTCGGTAAACGCAAACTTTTGGCCGTCCTCGGTTACGGGTTGGCCGCCTTCACCAAGCCGGTGTTCCCGCTCGCTCCGTCGGTAAGCTGGCTCATCGGTGCGCGCTTCGTTGATCGTGTCGGCAAGGGCATTCGGGGCGCGCCGCGAGACGCGCTCGTTGCCGATATCGCGCCCGCACATTTGCGCGGTGCAAGTTTTGGTCTGCGGCAATCGCTCGATACGGTCGGGGCTTTTCTCGGCCCACTGCTCGGTATCGGCCTGATGTGGTGGACGGCCGACAATTTCAAGGCCGTGTTCTGGGTGGCGGTTGTGCCCGCCTTTCTGGCGTTCGCCCTGATGATCTTCGCGGTGCGTGAACCCGCGCGGCCAGAGGGATTGCGGAAGGTACATAACCCGATCGGCCTTGCAGAGATCAAGCGCCTTGGCCCGTCTTACTGGTGGATCGTCGGCATTGCCGCGGTCTTCACGCTGGCCCGCTTCAGTGAAGCCTTCTTGATTCTGCGCGCTCAAGATGTCGGCCTGCCGATCACGCTGGTGCCGGCCGTCCTCGTGGTGATGAATGTGGTCTACGCCCTTGCTGCATATCCTGCAGGCGTTGCGTCCGATCGGATGAACCGGACGACGTTGCTGATCGTCGGGTTAGTGCTGCTGATCGCGGCCGATCTTGCTCTCGCGTTGCTGCCCTCTATCGGCGGTGTCGCGCTTGGCGTGGTGCTATGGGGTTTGCACATGGGCCTTACGCAAGGGTTGTTCGCGGCATTGGTTGCCGATGCGGCGCCACCAGAACTGCGCGGAACCGCCTACGGATTTTTCAATCTGCTGACGGGGGTCGCCATGCTTGCGGCGAGCGTCATCGCTGGCGCCCTCTGGGATGCAACGGGTCCAAAGGGGACGTTCGTCGCCGGAGCTTGCTTTGCGTTTCTCGCACTTGCCGGTCTTCTCGGTTTGCGCGGGCGAATAAGACAAGCGGTTATTGAATAAGAGCGAAGGCGATCCCATGAAAAAGGCTACGGCCTTTTTTCGCAGCACTCGCCGGCAATCAAGGCGTGAGCGATAGCCAATGACGACGTGAATGCGCAGGCGCAATGTCCGCCCGATCGGGTCTGTCTCGGCGAACGCGCAAAGCTCACGTCGCGATTGGACCACGACTTCGGCGTGTGATCCCGAACGGATATCGACGCGCTCAGCGTGAAGCAACGCCGGTATTATCGTGCTTGAAGCGTACGAATTTGTGTTGACTTGGGCGACGTTACTCTGGTTCGCTTTAAAACAAGTATATGAGTTTAAAGGAGTTTATTATGCGTGGATGGTTTCGTCGGGCGACATTTTTAGCCATTGCTTCGGTTTCCCTGATCGCAGCATTTTCAGCCGATGATGCGAAAGCGCAGGGTTCTGAAAAACCCCATCGCGTGGCCATTCAAGTCGATCAGAACGATCCGGCGGTCATGAACCTCGCGCTGAATAACGCCACCAACGTCATCGAGTATTATCGCGCAAAGGGCGAGGACGTGGACGTGGATGTCGTCACCTATGGCCCCGGCCTGCACATGCTGCGCGCCGATACCTCGCCGGTGCTGGACCGCATCAAGAGTTTGAAGGATTCCGCATTTCCCAGCAAGATTCAGTTCTCCGCCTGCAACAACACCAAGGAAGGCATGGAGAAAAAAGAGGGCCACCCGATCAATGTGCTCTCTGAGGCCGTCATCGTTCCGTCGGGCGTGGTTCGGTTGATCGAGCTGCAGGAGAAGGGCTGGAGCTATGTCCGGCCGTGAGCAGACGTGGCGGCGGCTGCGCCAGCATCCTGATCTGGATGAATCTTGATTTCGACAATCTTCGTCTAGATCATGATCCGATTAGATTGAATCGGATCATGATCTCATCGTTTTGTTTGAGCATGATCTCCGGGCAAACGCTTCGCGTTTGTCCCGAGGAAAAACCGGTTCCCACTTTTCCGGATCATGCTCTAATGCTTCTCCAATGACATTTTGTTGGCTGGTGGCGACCACTTGCATGCCGCCGCAATTTTTTCCCGGACGGCATCCAATCCGGCGAGGTCAAACGCCGCTTCGTGGCTGGCACCCGGCTCATCGCGCACGTTGATTTTCAGTCGCGCGCCTTCCGGTAGCGACTGCAACAGCGCGACTGGATCGTCTTTGTAGATCGCGGTCCTGCCATCCGCGGACATAGTCCAGGCTAGCTTGACGACGGGCTGGTCGTTGATTTGATAATCGACTTGCACTTCCCTGGCGCGCGATGCCCGCCATGTCCCCTCGGTGCGAACCAGGAATTCGGTGCGTCCTCCACGACATCGCATGGCAAGAGTGGTCGGCGCATGCTTCACGCTGAACGGCAAGCGGATCGCAACCGCGATCAGCGGGGTGTAATCTATCGGCGAGGTCGTCTGACTTACGATCCAGCTTGTATCCGGCGGTTTTGACGAGGCATCGGCGGATCTTGCAGGCGGCTCCGGCGAAACTGCCGCCGTGGGCTTGTCTGGCAAGACGGGCGCTGCGGGCAATTCTGTCGAGCCGGTTTCTGCGCGCTTTTCCGGCGCCGCAGAGCCGGCAGCCGTCCCTCGCGAACTGTGCTCCAGGCATTCGAGCTGTGATATCCGCGCCTTCTGGAGGCAGTCCAGGCGCTCAGCCGCACCATGTTTCGAGTCGGAGCAAAACGCGTCTGCGGCGCGAGCTGATTGAAAGCAGGCTTCCAGCTCTTTGGCCCCCTCATTCGCAGGCTGAGCGCAAACCGCCCCGCCAACACTCGAGAGAACGATGGCGATCAGCGGCGCGCGCATCACGGATGCCCACTTTGCTTGGCAGGACTCGTCCGATCAAGCCATGCCTGGGCCGGTTCAAAACGCTCCAGGCCGGGGACTCGTGTGGTCAGATCGACGTCCTTCCATTTTGGATCGAAGCTTGGCGCCTGCAGCTTGTCCGCCCGACTGAAAAGTTCATCGGCAAAGCGCGCAACACGATGATAGCGCGGCGAGCCGGGGCGCCAGTTGCCTGTTACGATTGCCATCGTAATCCCATTCAATCAAAAAATCTGCACCCCGAGCGGATCATCATACCGTCCTGGATGTTGATGACGCAGTCGGTCGCGCATTTCCCCGTCAAAGAGAGGGAAATAAAATACGGACCGAAGCAAGCCTTTGCCGCTGTAAAGCCTAACGGCAAAAAGACCCAGCCATGCGGCCTATCTTATCGCCGCGTCCGTCGGCCTGGTCGGTCTCAACAGACGCGCGCAGATAAAGCCAAGCGCGACAATGATGACGGCGCTTGCCAGCAACGTCGGTATCTTGCCGGCATTCAGAATGCCAAACCCGTACGCGATCGGTCCTATGGTCTGGCCCATGAAGAAGAAAAACGAGTGCAGCGACAGCGCGCTGGCGCGGGCTTCCACCGAGAGTTCGCTGGCAAACACCTGCAGCGATCCGTGGATCATGTAGAAGCCCCAGCCCATCAGGATGAAGTTGCCGGCCTGAAGCTGCCAGGGCGGGCCGAAGGCAACGATGGCGAGTTGCAGGCCCATCAGCACGGCACCCGAAATCATCATGCCGTTGACGCCGAGCCGCGGCAGAAAGCGCGACACGCTCAATGTGTAGAACAGTCCGCCGACCGCGAAGCCTGCGATCACGAGGCCGCTGATGGAAAGGCTGGTGACGCCGAGTTCGAACAGAAACGACGCGACATAGGGAAACACGCCGAGCACGCAGCAGCCCTCGACAAACACCGCGGCGTAACAGACCTTCGCGTTCGGATTGGCAAAGATGGTGCGATAGCCGTGCCTGAGCACCGAAAGATCGACTTTTGCCGGCGCCCGTTTCAGTACGCCGCCACGAAAGCCGATGGCGACGGCGACCGATGCCACGACCGCCAGCGAACCAAGCACGGCGAGCACCCCGCGCCAGCCGAGGAAATCGCCGATCAGGCCCGACAGCGACGCCCCGAGCAGGTTGCCGGTCATCGCGCCCGCCAGCGTGCGGCCGATCGCGACCTGACGCTTGTCCGGCGCAACCAGGTCGCTGGTCAGCCCGAGCGCGATTGGAAAGACCCCGCCGGCGCCTACCCCGGCGAGAATCCGCGTCGCGAACAACAGCGAAAACGACGAAGACAGCGCGCCGAGAATATTGGCGAGGCCCAGCAGCACCAGGCATACGATCACGAGACGCGCCTTGCCGAACAAATCCGCCGCTGCGCCCAGTACCGGCTGGACGATGGCGAAGGTAAACGCGAATACAGACGCAAACCCTGCCGCCGCGGCGATGCTGACGTTGAAATCGCTGGCGACGTGCGGCAGCACCGGATCCAGCGCCCGTGCCGACAGGCTCGCCGCGAACGTCGCAAGCGCAATGATATTCAGGACCGGCGGCATACGCGGTTCATTGTGGCCGCAACCCGGTCCGCCGCATCAACGCGCTACATTCTCTTCGAGATTCTTCTTTTCGAGATTCTTGGCGAGTGCATCGAACGCCATCAGCGTCTTCACCAGACCTTCGAACTCGCGCAGCGGCACCATGTTGGGGCCGTCCGACGGCGCATGATCGGGATCGGGATGGGTTTCGATGAATACGCCGGCGACGCCGACCGCAACCGCCGCGCGCGCCAGCACCGGCACGAACTCGCGCTCGCCGCCCGATGAGGTGCCCTTGCCGCCGGGCTGCTGCACCGAATGGGTGGCATCGAAGATCACGGGCGCGCCGGTGGTGCGCGCCATGATCGGTAACGCGCGCATGTCCGACACCAGCGTGTTGTAGCCGAACGAGACGCCGCGCTCGGTCACCAGCACATTGCGATTGCCGGCGCCGGTGATCTTGGCAACGACATTCGCCATGTCCCACGGCGCCAGGAACTGACCCTTCTTGACGTTGACGACCTTGCCGGTCGCAGCCGCCGCCAGCAGCAGATCGGTCTGCCGGCACAGGTATGCCGGAATCTGCAGCACATCGACGGCCTGCGCCACCTCGGCGCATTGCGCGGCCTCGTGAACGTCGGTGAGCACGGGCATGCCGAGCGACGAGCGAATCTCGGCAAAGATCGGCAGCGCCTGCGCGAGGCCGATGCCGCGCGGAGCCGATCCGCTGCTGCGGTTGGCCTTGTCGAAGGACGTCTTGTAGATGAGCCCGATCTTCAACCGCGCCGCGATCTCCTTCAGCGCGCCGGCGACTTCGAGCGCATGGGCGCGGCTCTCGAGCTGGCACGGGCCGGCGATGATCGAAATCGGCAAGTCGTTGCCGAATTTGACATGACCTGCCGTAACCACCGGCGCGGCTGAAATGTTGGCGTTCAAGGTTCTCATCCTTTTTCCGGCGCGACCATGCCGGGCACCGGCCGGGGGATCAACCCTATTTAGCGGTCTCGAATATCAGGGTTGCGCCATGGGCGACATCCGGCGGAACCACGAGCCGCGCCATATGGCGCCGCGAGGCAACGCCATTCCGCCGATGCGATGCTTCGGCTTGTGCCATGTCCGCGACCTCGAAGCGCAGCGCGTTGAGCGTCATCCCCTCGCCGTCCACAGCAGGCGAAATGCCGAACTGGTCGCGAAACGCGACCTGCTCCATGATCTCGATATCGCCGTTCCCGGTGCGCGCCTTGACGCCGATCGAGCTCGAATGCAAATCCTGCGCGCCACTGAAGGCTTTCAGGAAGATGTGATGGTCGGTCGGATTTTCGGCGACCATCGCCGCGCCGGCCACGGTTTGCGCGCCATTGGCGTGGGTTTGAAATGCCGGGTCCCAAAAATTCTCCGGGAAATGGTGCTGGCACGCCGCAAAGCCCAGATTTGGTGAGGCCGGGTAGCTGGCACAGACCAGCGAGAACGCGAGCTTCACCGGCGTGCCGTCGGGCTTTGCGCCTTCGCGCGAGAAATCGAACACATCATAACCGCCAATGCCGGCCGCTTCGAACGCGCGCGCATCGTCGGCCGCGTTGCCAGAGTTGAGGATCAGCATCGAGAATCCCTGGCGCGAAGCGAGAAAGTCGCGGTTGAAGGCGCCGAAGGAAAACGAGCGGGCGCCGTGCGGCACGATCTTCTCAGGCTCGGCGACCTCAAGGATTTCGATGTAGCAATTCTTCAATTGCACAATTCGGTTGTGCGTGCCCCACGGATGGCGGTTGCGCGCGCCGACGGTAAAGCCGGCGCGGCCATAAAATTCCGCCGCCGCGTCGAGATCGCGGACGGCGTGCACGATATGGTCGAGACCGTGAGGCATCCGGCGCGACCTCACCCCTTCGAAATGCGGATTACTTCACCGACGAGAATGCAGTCGGCACCAGCAGCTGATTGACGATGTTGCCGACGATCTGGCCGTCTTCCTCGGTCTTGGCGCGGGCGGCGATCCAGTCGGGGTCGCTCTGGAAGGCGGCCCACTTCTTCTCGCGATCGGCGAGCGATTCCCATGCCAGCAAATACGTCAGCTCCTGATTGGACCCGCCGACCAGCGTGGTGAAGAACCCGGCCTGCTTGATGCCGTGCTTTTCCCACAGTTTCAGCGTGGTGTTCTCGAAGCGCTTGAGCAGCGCCGGCAGCCGGCCCGGCAGACAGCGATAAACGCGGGTTTCGTAGATCATCGACTTAACTCCCTGATCAGTTTTTCTTGCGGTGTGGAGATTGTTTTGTCGCAACAATAGGCGCGTTCGTCAAAGGCCGCTGATGCATGGCATCAAACCAGCCGCGACTGCACCACCGCGGCCTGAACGAACGACGCGAACAAGGGATGCGGTTCGAACGGGCGCGACTTCAGTTCGGGATGGAATTGCACCCCGATGAACCAGGGATGGTCCTCGTATTCGACGATCTCCGGCAGCACGCCGTCAGGCGACAGCCCCGAGAAGCGCAGGCCGTGCTGCTCGAGCCGGTCCTTGTAGGCGGTGTTGACCTCGTAGCGATGACGGTGACGCTCCGAAATCTCGGTGGCGCCGCCATAGACCTCCGACACCCGGCTGCCCCGCTTGAGCACCGCAGGGTAAGCCCCAAGGCGCATGGTGCCGCCGAGATCGCCGGCGTTCGATCGCTTCTCGAGCTCGTTGCCGCGCAGCCATTCCGTCATCAGGCCGACCAATGGTTCGGGCGTCGGGCCGAACTCCGTTGAATTTGCTTCCTCGATGCCGACGAGATTGCGCGCCGCCTCGATCACCGCCATCTGCATCCCAAAGCAGATGCCGAAATAGGGCACGTCGCGCTCGCGTGCGAACTGCGCCGCGCGGATCTTGCCCTCCGCGCCGCGCTGGCCGAAGCCGCCGGGCACCAGAATGCCGTTGACGTGCTCGAGGAAGGGCGCGGGGTCCTCGTTCTCGAACACTTCGCTCTCGATCCAGTCGAGATGGACCTTGACCTTGTTGGCGATGCCGCCATGCGACAGGGCCTCGGTCAGCGATTTGTAGGCGTCCTTCATGCCGGTATATTTGCCGACGATGGCAATGGTCACCGCGCCCTCGGGATTGCGCACCCGCTCGTTGATGATGTGCCAGCTCTGCAGTTGCGGCGGAATTCTCGGCTCGATGCCGAACGCCGCCAGCACCTCGTCGTCGAGTCCGGCGGCATGATACGCCTCGGGCACGGCATAGATGTTGTCGACATCGCGCGCCTCGATCACAGCGCTTTCACGCACGTTGCAGAACAGGCCGAGCTTGCGCCGCTCTTCCTTGGGGATCGGCCGGTCGGTGCGGCACAGCAGAATGTCCGGCTGGATGCCGATCGAGCGCAGCTCCTTGACCGAATGCTGGGTCGGTTTTGTCTTCAGTTCGCCCGCGCTGGGGATGAACGGCAACAGCGTCAGATGAATGTAGATGGCGTGGTCGCGCGGCAGATCGTTCTTGATCTGGCGGATCGCCTCGAAGAACGGCAGCCCCTCGATGTCGCCGACGGTGCCGCCGATCTCGCACAGCACGAAGTCGAAATCGTCATTGCTGTCGAGGATGAAATCCTTGATGGCGTTGGTGACGTGCGGGATCACCTGGATCGTGGCGCCGAGATAATCGCCGCGCCGTTCCTTGGTGAGGATGTCCTGATAGATCCGCCCGGTGGTGATGTTATCCGCCTTGGTGGCGGGACGTCCGGTGAAGCGCTCGTAATGCCCGAGATCGAGATCGGTCTCGGCGCCATCGTCGGTCACGAACACTTCGCCGTGCTGGTACGGCGACATCGTTCCCGGGTCGAGATTGAGATAGGGATCGAGCTTGCGGAGCCGAACCTTGTAGCCCCGTGCCTGCAACAGGGCGCCGAGCGCCGCCGAAGCCAGACCTTTTCCGAGCGAGGAAACCACGCCGCCGGTGATGAAGATATACCGCGCCATGGGGCTCAACCTTTAAGGCTACCGGCGCGATTCGCCAAAGCGAATCGCATTCCCGAGCGAACATTCGGTCAGGCTGTGGGTGACCTGAAATTAAAAGCGTTATCAGGATGTTGATGGGGGTTCCTGATGCAGGACGGTAGATACCGTCCTGCATGGCCACCCTGCTTTATTGCGAACGGGGCGCCTGCGGACCCGTTGGCGCCGGCTGATTCTGCTGCCGCTCGTCCGCCTTCTTCAGCGAATCCAGAATGCCACCGCCCTGCGACAATGGCGGCGCCGGCGTCGCCGGACCTGCCGGTTGCGACTGCGAGGCAGGAGTACCGTCGATGATTGAGCTGGGCTTGCGGTCGTAGCTGGCGAGCCAGGACAACAGCATGCTGGTCAGGAAAAAGCCCACCGCGAGAACCGCTGTCACACGCGTCAGCAAATTAGCGGTGCCGCGGCTCGACATGAAGCCGGCGCCTCCGCCCATGCCAAGGCCGCCGCCTTCGGATTTCTGCAGCAGCACGGCGCCGATCAATACCGCGACGATCATGAGGTGAACGACGATAACGACAGTCTGCATCTCTACCTTCCGTCGCAAACCAACAGCGCCGAGGTTCGGCTGCTCGATTGGGCTTGCGGGGTTTGAAGTCGCGCGGTGTTACACGATTAAACGGGGGATTGTCACCCCTGCAGCGACCGCCCGAATATAATCATTTCATCGCATCCTGGGTGGGGTTGCGGTGATGAAATCCGCCCTTGAGCCAAACAACTTTATGCAAGCTTATTGCCTTCGCGCCGTGTGTCCAATATAATATACATATGTCTCTTTCATTAGACGATACCGGCTCGCGCATCGCCGGCCGTTTGCGTCTTGAACGCGAAAGTCGCGGCTGGTCGCTGGCGGATCTCGCCGAACGCTCAGGCGTGTCCAAGGCGACGATCAGCAAGATCGAACGCGAGGAGGTCAGCCCGACCGCCGTGATCCTGGTTCGGCTGGCGGGCGCGTTCGACCTGACCCTGGCAGGCCTGCTGCTGCGGGCCGAAGGCCAGGAACGGCTGACCCGGGCCACGGAACAGCCGGTCTGGCGCGACCCCGACACCGGCTATTTGCGCAAGCAAGTGTTCAGCCGGCCCGACCACCCCCTGGAAATCATCAGGGTTGAGCTGCCGGCCGGACAGCGGGTCGTGCTGCCGGCCTCGTCTTACGCGCATATTCGTCAGGCCGTCTGGGTGCAGGCAGGCCACCTCGTCATCATCGAAGCCGGCGAGCGGCGCGAACTCGGAACCGGCGACTGCCTTGGATTTGGCCCGCCATCCGAAGTGACCTTCGCCAACGAAACCACCGCCTGGTGCGTCTATGTCGTCGCACTCGCCCGGAGCTGACTGACATGTCGGAGGTCGATACCAAACCCCCTGCAGCCGAGCCAGCGAGTCACGCCACCAACGGCGTTACCGCCCGCCACAACGGCGGACCGCCGCTGGACCAAGAGCACAAACCCGAATGGGGCCATGGGCCGATCGGAAACTATTTCTACTGGAAGACTGCGCATCGCGTGGCCTGGCACAGCGCGTCGCGCGACGTGATCCTGTTTCGCATGCAAAGGGCCGAACGGTTGGGGCTCTCTTACGAAGAGTACACGTTGGAGATCCTTGAACGAGGCCGCCATCTTCAGATCGAGGACGTCGAACGAATTGCCCAGATCAAGAAGGCGCGCTCCCGGCCTTCGTGGCCTGATGATTGAATTTGAGTGTCGGTTCGGAAATCCGTTTCATGCGCCTGGAGCTTGCCGAGATGCCGGAGATCGAGATCAGGGCTTTGGACGCCTCGCCCGATATCCACGAGGCGTTGAGCGAGATCCTTGTGGAGACGGTGGCGAACGGCGGCTCGGTCAGTTTCATGCATCCGCTGGCGGTGGAGGCGGCTGACACGTTCTGGAGCGGCTCGCTCGCGGCCGCTGCCCGCGGCGAACGGATTGTGCTCGGCGCCTTCGACGATGAAGGCCTGATCGGAACGGTGACCCTGCTGCTCGACTGTCCACCGAACCAGCCGCACCGGGCCGAGATCGCAAAGATGATGACCCGGATCAGTCACCGCGGCCGTGGCGTGGCGACGGCGTTAATGCGCGCGGCCGAGCGCATGGCCGTGGAGCGCAAACGCACGCTGCTGGTGCTCGACACCGCGGCCGACGGCGGTGCCTCGGGTTTGTACGAGAGATTGGGCTTCCAGTTGGCGGGAGTGATTCCCGATTACGCCTTCAAGCCGCACGGCGGGCTCTCGGGAACGATGATCTATTGGAAGCGCACCCGGGCGACGCTTGGCTAACTAAACTAGCGACAGCCGGCGGCAATCGCAAGAAAGTCAGCCGCTTTCAGGCTAGCGCCGCCGACCAGTGCGCCGTTGACGTTCTCAACTGCCATCAATTCAGCGGCGTTCGAGGGTTTCACCGAGCCGCCATAGAGGATGCGGGTTCGGGCCCCCTCCCCGTTAAATCGCGCAATCAGGAAGTCCCGGATAAACTTATGAATTTGCTGAACATCTCCCACCGTCGGGGTCAGGCCGGTGCCGATCGCCCAGACCGGCTCGTAGGCCACCACCAGATTGTCGGCTCTGGCCTGATCCGGCAGCGAGAGGTCGAGCTGCCCGCGGCAGATGTCGAGGGCTTGCCCGGCATCGCGTTGGTGCTGGGTCTCGCCGATGCAGACGATGGCGATGACGCCGGCACGCCAAACCGCTTCCGTCTTCTGCCGCACCAGCACGTCGCTCTCGCCATGATCGGCCCGCCGCTCGGAGTGACCGACAATGATGGCGCTGGCGCCGGCATCGGCCAGCATTTCAGCCGAAAGATCGCCGGTATGGGCCCCCGACGCCTTGGGGTGGCAATCCTGCGCACCGATCGCGATGGCGTTTGAGCCGCGCGCTTTTTCAGCGAAGGCGGCAATCAGTGTCGCGGGCGGGCAAACCAGCAGATCGGCTTTGGCCGCGACACCAGGGGCACCGGCCAGCATGGCCTCGAATTCGGCCGAGGAGGCCCTGAGGCCGTTCATTTTCCAGTTACCGGCAATCAGCGGCCGGATGGCGTCGGTCATGGCGGGATTCCCCAGGGAATTTTCGAGAAATTTTCGGTCGATATGCGCTAGCAGAGCTGGCGCGCCAGTTCCAGATACCGGTTTTGTGGCGCCCGAGCCGTTAACGGCGTCACTTCGTCCCTGCTTGGGGCCCCGCGCCAAGGTTGCGACCGGGCGGCTGCCACTTTATGATGCGTTCTCAACTCGGTGACGCTCTTTCGCGGAATTCGAAACCGAATTCACCTTGGGCGCGACCCGGTTCCCTCCTGCAAAACAAGTTGGACCCATGCTTCGAGGAATGCGGAAAGCCTCATCAAACTGGCTCGGCAAGATCATCATGGCCACGGTGATGGGCGTATTGATCATCAGCTTCGGTGTCTGGGGCATTGGCGATATCTTCAAGGGTTTCGGACAATCGACGCTGGCCAGGGTCGGCCGGACCGAGATTTCGGCCGAACAATTCCGCCAGCTCTATACCGAGAAGCTGCAGCAGATCGGCCGTCAGTTCGGCCGCCCCTTGACGATGGATCAGGCCCGCGCCTTCGGCCTCGACCGCCAGTTGCTGCAGCAAACCATCGCCGAGGCCGCCTTGGACGAAGAAGCGCGACGGTTGGGACTCGGACAATCCGACGCCGAGATCATGCGCACGATCTTCAGCGATCCCAATTTCAAGGGCGTGACCGGCGCATTCGATCCCGGGCGCTTCCAGGCCACGATCCGGCAATTCGGCTTCACCGAACCGCGCTATATCGCCGACCAGCGGCGAGTGTCGCTGCGACGTCAGATCGCCGGCACGATCTCGGCCGGTCTTGAACCGCCGAACGTCATGATCGAGGCCCTCAGCCGCTTTCAAAACGAACAGCGCGGAATCGAATACGTGAAGCTGGACGCAGCGCACGCAGGAACCATCGATCCGCCGTCGCCGGAGACGCTTGCCGGCTATTTCGACGATCACAAGGCCCAGTTCCGCGCGCCCGAATATCGCAAGATATCTTTTGTCGTGATCAATCCTGAAGAGGTCGGAAAGTGGGCTACCGTCTCCGACGAGGATGCCAGGAAGATGTTCGAACAGCGGCGCGACAAACTCGGCACGCCGGAACGGCGCCAGGTGACGCAGATCGTGTTTCCGAACGCCGAAGAGGCTGCGGCGGCGCGTACTCGTCTCACGTCCGGATTGTCATTCGAGGATCTGGCCAAGGAGCGCGGGCTCAGCGCTTCCGACGTCGACCTCGGCATGATCGCGAAATCCGCCATCATCGATAGCGCGATCGCGGACGCGGCCTTTTCGCTGCCATCCGGCGAGATCAGCCAGCCGGTGCAAGGCAGGTTCGGCGTGGCCGTGGTCAAGATCGACAAGATCGAACCGGGCGTCGAGCCGTCATATGAAAGCGTCGCCTCGGATGTGAAGAAGGAAATTGCGATGGAACGCGCGCGCAAATCGGTCGCCGATCTGCGCGACAAGATGGAAGACGAGCGCGGCGGTGGCGCAAGCGTCATCGAGGCCGCACAGAAACTTGGGCTTGCCGCCGTCACCATCGACGCGGTCGATCGCTCCGGCCGTCTCCCCAACGGGCAGTTGGTGGCCACCATTCCCCGCGGTCTCGATGTCGTCTCGCAGGCCTTTGGCAGCGATGTGGGCGTCGACAACGATCCGATTCAGTTCAACAACGGCTATGTCTGGTACGACGTTCTCGGCATCACGCCGTCGCGCGAACGGGGCCTTGACGAGGTCAAGGACCAGGTCGAGGCGCGATGGCGCGACGACCAGATCGCCAGCCGCCTGCGCGCCAAGGCGACCGAGATGGTTCAAAAACTCGAACAGGGCGGCAAGCTCGCGGACGAGGCGGCCAATGCCGGCTTGAAGATTGAAACCGCCGCCAGCTTCAGGCGCGACGCCGCCCTGCCCGGCGTGCCCGCCGCCGCGGTCACGGCAGCGTTCCGCACCGCCAAGGATGGTGTGGGACAAGCCGCCGGCGCCGGCACCAACGAATGGATCGTGTTTCGCGTGACCGACGTCAGTGTGCCGCCGGTCGACCTCGCCTCGGACGACATGAAGAAGCTGAAAGAAACCCTTCAGCGCGGACTGACCGATGAACTGGTCGCGCAATACGTCACCAAGCTGGAAACCGACATCGGCACATCAATTAATCAGGCCGTCTTCGCGCAGGTCACCGGCGCCAACAGTAACTGAGTGTATTGGAAATGAGAGTTCCGTCCGTTATGGAATGGTCCTCATCCCTGCGTAACGGCTTCGCCGTTATCGCTGGAGGAGCGGCCTCTTGGCCGCGTCTCGAAGGATGAGACAGTCTCATGGTTCGAGACGGCGCAAGAGCGCCTCCTCACCATGAGGCATCGATACTGAAAGCAGGCGATGGACGACCTCAAATCTATCATCGGAAAAGTCGCTACTGGCGCGACATTGTCGCGCGACGAAGCCGCTTCCGCCTTCGACAGCATGATGTCCGGCGAGGCCACGCCCTCGCAGATGGGTGGATTGTTGATGGCATTGCGCGTCCGCGGCGAAACCGTCGATGAAATCACCGGCGCGGTCACCGCCATGCGGGCCAAGATGCTGCGCGTCAAGGCTCCGATCGATGCGGTCGATGTGGTTGGCACCGGCGGCGACGGTTCCGGCTCGGTCAACGTTTCGACCTGCGCCGCGTTCATTGTCGCGGGCTCGGGCGTGCCCGTCGCCAAGCACGGCAATCGCGCGCTGTCGTCGCGCTCGGGCGCGGCCGATGTATTGTCTTCGCTCGGGGTTAGAATCGACATCACGCCCGAGCATGTCGGCCGCTGCATCGCCGAGGCCGGGATCGGCTTCATGTTCGCGCCGTCGCACCACCCGGCCATGAAAAATGTCGGACCGACCCGTGTCGAGCTGGCCACCCGCACGATCTTCAATCTCCTGGGCCCGCTGTCCAATCCGGCCGGCGTCAAACGACAAATGGTCGGCGTATTTTCCCGGCAATGGGTGCAGCCGCTGGCGCAGGTGCTCAAGAACCTCGGCGCCGAATCCGTCTGGGTGGTGCACGGCTCCGACGGCCTCGATGAAATCACCCTCACCGGCCCGACCTTCGTCGCAGCGCTCGAGAACGGCAATATCCGCACTTTTGAGGTGACGCCGGAGGAAGCCGGTCTGACGCGCGTCGGCGGCGACGCGCTCAAGGGCGCCGATGCCCACGCCAACGCGATCGCGCTGCAAGGCGTGCTCGATGGAACGCCGAGCCCTTTTCGGGATGTCGCGCTGCTGAACGCCGCGGCGACGCTGATCGTCGCCGGCCGCGCCGGGAATTTGAAGGAAGGCGTGGCGATCGGCACAAAATCGCTCGACAGTGGCGCGGCGGCGGCACGGCTGAAGCATCTGGTCGCGGTCTCCAACGGCTGAGCGCGGGAAGCTGTCATGTCCGATATCCTGACCAAGATCGAAGCCTACAAGCGCGAGGAGATCGCCGCCGCCAAACGCGCGCACCCGCTTGCCAGCGTCGAAGCGCTGGCGAAGGCTGCACCCGCGCCGCGCGGTTTTGTCCGGGCGATCCGCGCAAAGCTGGCCCACGGCGAATACGCGCTGATCGCCGAAGTAAAGAAGGCTTCGCCCTCGAAGGGCCTGATCCGCGCCGACTTCGACCCGCCGGCACTTGCACGCGCCTATGAAGCCGGCGGCGCAGCGTGTCTTTCGGTGCTGACCGACACGCCGTCGTTTCAGGGCCATCTCGATTTCATGGTGGCGGCCCGCGCGGCCACCGGCCTGCCGGTGCTGCGCAAGGATTTCATGTACGACACCTACCAGGTGGTCGAAGCGCGCGCCCACGGCGCCGACTGCATCCTGATCATCATGGCAGCGCTCGACGACGCCGCGGCGAGGGATATCGAGGACGCAGCGCTGGCGCACGGCATGGATGTGCTGATCGAAATCCATGAACGCGGTGAGCTCGATCGTGCTCTAAAACTTCGCTCGCCGATGATCGGCGTCAACAACCGCAACCTTCGCACCTTCGAGACCACGCTTGCCACCAGCGAGGCACTGGCGCCGCTGATCCCCCAGGATCGCCTGATGGTCGGCGAAAGTGGCATCTTCGCACCGGCCGATCTGGCGCGGCTTGCGCGGGTCGGGATGTCGACTGGCGGCCGCGACCCGCGCGTTGCTGGCGCGCGGCGACGCCGTCAGCGCGGCGGGGACGCGCTGACGCATGGCGCGCAAATCTTCCAAAGACAGTTCCGCCCTCACCCATATCGACGCCAGCGGTGAAGCGCGGATGGTCGATGTGTCAGCCAAGCCCGCCACCGAACGCACGGCGGTGGCCGAAGGCCGCGTCGTCATGAGCAAGGCGACGCTTGAACTTATTGTGAGCGGCAATGCCAAAAAGGGCGACGTGCTGGGCACCGCCCGCATCGCCGGCATCATGGCGGCCAAGCGCACGTCGGATCTGATCCCGCTATGCCATCCGTTGGCCCTGTCGAAAGTCACGCTGGACATTACGCCCGACAAGAAGCTGCCCGGCTGCATCGTTCGCGCCACCGTCAAGGTCACGGGCCCAACCGGTGTCGAGATGGAGGCGCTGACCGCGGTGTCGGTCGCGTGCCTCACGATCTACGACATGGTCAAGGCGGTCGAGCGCGGCGTCCGCATCGAAAGCATTCATCTCGTGGAGAAACAGGGCGGCAAGTCCGGACACTATCGCGCCTGAGGATCCGACCGGCACACATTCGCCTTCACGGCGGAGTGATCGACGACAATGGAGAGCGCGTCACCTTCGGTGTTAGAGTCTCGTGCTTCGAAGCTCAGCCGGCCTCGCGTTGTCGCTCGCGATAGGCTCGGGTCTTGGTCCGGTTCCCGCACAGCGTTGACAAGCACCATCGCCGCGTCGCCGGTTTCGACCGATCGAAGAACACGCGCCGGCACTCTTCGGCGGCACACATTTTCAGACGGTCCAGAGTCCCCCTAACCGAACCGTCATACATTTCGGCGACGACGACTGACAGCCCGGCCAGGGCATCGTCACGCCCGGCCCGCAGCGCCATGACACCATCATTGCGCGCTTCCGCCACCAGCGGGAACAGCCTCATCGCCTTGTTGAGAGACCGAACGGCGTCGCCGGCCCTGCGGCGTTCAGTCGGGTCGATCTCCAGATAGGTCCGAACGCTCGCTCGAAGCTGCAGCGCCGTATCGAACATCGCGGGGGTGATCCTGGCGCCCGACCACAACAACCCGCGTTGAGACATCCACGCGCCGAGTACGCGCGGGCCTTCCAGCTCATCGCTTTGCACATGCTGCACGCCATGATGCGTGAAATGCCTGACATCGAGCGAATTGGCGAAATCATAGAGATTTGCCAGCTCATCGGGAACCTTGAATTTTCTGGAGTCTTTGGACATTTGAACACCAGTAAAGCATTTTTACCGGTTGACTGCAAGCGACACAGGTATAGACTTTTTAGCGGTGTTTACCCTACCCCAGATTTCAAGACGGAGGCCGTCATGAGTAGCGAGGCAGCATTGACCCATCCCCGCATCTTCCATGGCTGGTTCGTCGTATCGGCCGCGTTCGCCGTGACCTTTGTCGGCTTCGGCTGCGCCTATACGTTCTCAGCCTTCGTCGAACCGCTGCAGCGGGATTTCGGGGCCTCGCGCGGCTCGGTGTCGCTGGTGTTCTCGCTCGCCGGCTTCCTCTATTTCGGCCTCGGGATCGTCAGCGGCCCGCTCGCCGATCGCTTCGGCTCCCGCCGCCTCGCCGTCGCCGGCATGATCCTTACCGGGCTTGGTCTCGCCGCCGCAAGTTTTGCGCGCAGTCTGCCCGAGGTCTACGCGGCCTACGGATTGGGCGTCGGACTTGGCGTCGGCTGCGCCTATGTTCCGGCCATCGGCGCGGTGCAGCGATGGTTCGTGCGGCGCCGCGGTTTTGCCTCGGGGCTGGCCGTGAGCGGCATAGGCGTCGGCACGCTGGTGATGCCGCCGCTGGCCTCTTTCTTCATCGAGACCTTGGGATGGCGCGACGCCTATCTCGCGCTCGGCGGCCTCGCCGCCGTAGTGGGTGGCGGACTGGCGCTATTGATCGAGAACGATCCGCGCGACCGCGGCCTCGGCCCCGACGGCGATGCGCTGCAACCCGGCACGCAACCGGCGCGGCAAGGCGCCTCCGTGAGCGAAGCGATCCGGTCGCGCCGCTTCATCAGCCTGTACGCCGCCTGCCTGATCTGCTCGTTCGGCGTATTCGTGCCGTTCGTTCATCTCGTGCCCTATGCCGGCGATCACGGCGTTGCGCCCTCGTCGGCCGTTCTGCTGCTCGGCGTGATCGGGATCGGCTCTACCGCCGGACGCTTCTTCCTCGGCGGCCTTGCTGACCGGATGGGCCGCCAGCCTGCCCTGCTGTTGATGTTCATAGGCATGGCGCTGGCATTGGCGATTTGGGCGATCTCGGCGAAGTTCTGGTCGCTGGCCGCCTTCGCGTTCGTCTTTGGGGTGTTCTACGGCGGATGGGTCGCGGTGCTTCCGGCCGTGGTGATGGACCTTTTCGGCGGCCGCAATGTCAGCGGCATCATCGGCATCCTCTACACCAGCGTGGCGTTCGGCACCCTGATCGGCCCGAGCGCCGCCGGCTTCGCCTTCGACCTCAGCCACAGTTACACGCTGCCGATCCTGGCCAGCGCCGGCGCCAACATCGTCGCCGCGGCAATCGTGGCGGCGACGTCGAAGGGAGCATCCGCGAACAAACAAGGCGGCTAAGATAGTTGCAGCGTGCCTCGCATTGCCGCGGCCCGGCGCCGGTTAATCCTTCATTAACTCAGATTCCTAACGTCACCTCCATCTCGGCGCCGTACCATTGTTACGGGCCGGAGGCGCGAGAAACTACTTCCGGTAATCACGCTTGGCAGCGATCAAGACCAATGACGGTAAACGGGACCGCCTCCTTCATCTTCAAACATTCCATTCGCGGCGGTCCGATCCGCTGGCTTGTCCTTGGCGGCGCATTCCTGATTGCGGCGATCACGATCGGCACCACGATCGTAGCCGGCAATTTCCGCGAACGCGCGCTGAACTCAAGCGAACGCGAGCTGGAAAATACCGTGCTGTTGCTGGCCCGTCATTTCGATCAACAGCTCGAAGACTTCGAGGTCATTCAAAAGGACCTCATTGCGTATATGCGATCGAGCGGGATCGGTTCGCGCGAGGATTACAAGCGTCGGATGTCCGGCCAGGATATCCATCTGATGCTCAAGGCCAAGCTGGGCGCATTGTCGTATGTCGGCGGCGTCAACATTTTCGATGCGGACGGAGTGCTGATCAACGCATCCGCAAGATGGCCTGTACCGGAAGTCCGCGTCGCGGATCGGTCCTATTTCAAGATGTTCCAGTCGGACCCGCGATCACCCGACATGTTGATCGAGCCGGTGTACAGCCGGATCACCGGCCTCTGGACCACGGTGATCGCCCGCAGAATGACCGGACCGAACGGGGAATTCCTCGGCGCCGTCGGAAGAGGCATCGAGCCGGCCAACTTCGAAAAATTCTTCGCCAGCCTGGCGCTTGGAGAAGGCGCCGCGATTTCAATGTACCATCGTGACGGCACGCTGCTGGCGCGTTATCCGCACGTCGATGCGATGATCGGGCAAAATTTCAAAGCCGGTCCGGTCCATCAGCAAGTCTTGTCGAAATCGGACCACGGGACGGTCCGCATCGTCAGCCCGATCGACGGCCAGAACCGACTGGCCTCGGCCCGCACATTGCGCAGTTTTCCGATTTCGGTGGTCGCGACCACGACCGTTGCATCGGCGCTGGCCGATTGGCAGGAGCAGATCAGGTTTCTGATCGCGGTGGCCGGACTTTCGGTGCTCGCGATCAGCACGCTGCTGTTTCTGGTCGTCCGCAGGTTGTCGCAGCAGCATCAATTGGAAAAGCAGCGTCTCGACACCGCCATCAACAATATGACGCAAGGGCTGCTGATGTTCGACTCGTCGCACCGGCTTGTTGTCGCCAATCAGCGCTATATCGAGATGTTCGGCGTATCCACCGAGGTGGTGAAGCCTGGCTGCACCATACACGATCTTCTAAATCACCGCAGGGAAACCGGATCTTTCAAAGGCGATGTGGATGAATATTGCGCCACGCTGTTTCGCAAAATGGCGCAAGGAAAGATCTTCCAAACGATTATGGAGACGGCGAATGGAGGCTCGATCCAGGTTTCGTACCGGCCACTGCCACGTGGCGGATGGGTGACAACCCTTGAAGATATCACCGAGCGCCGGCGCGTCGAGGATCGCATCACGCACCTTGCGCATTACGACGCGCTGACTGACTTGCCGAACCGGGCGCTGTTCCACGAGCAGTTGAAACGGGAACTGGCTCGCATTGCCCCGGGCGAGCAATTGGCGGTGCTCTACATCGACATCGACGAATTCAAAAGCGTCAACGATACGCTCGGCCACCTGATCGGCGATGAATTGCTTAAATCCGTGGCTGTGAGTCTGAGCCGTTGCGTCAGAGATACCGACTTCGTCGCACGACTGGGTGGTGACGAATTCGCTATCGTTCAGACCGGGATCAGGACTGCGGACGAGGTCACCGGTCTGGTGACGCGCGTTCTCGATACGATCCGGGAGCCCTACGAGTGCCTCGGGCATCAGGTGACGACCGACGCCAGCATCGGCATCGCGCTGGCGCCGCAGCACGGTACCGATCTAGATCAAATTCTGAAGAATGCGGATCTGGCGATGTATGCCGCCAAATCCGCCGGACGCCGGACCTATCGGTTCTTTGAACCGGAAATGGACGCGCGGGTAAGAGCACGCCGCATCCTGGAAATGGATCTGCGCCAGGCGATATCGGACGGCGCCTTCGAGGTTCACTACCAGCCCTGCGTCAATCTTCGAGATAACAAGATCACCGGCTGCGAAGCCCTGCTGCGCTGGCGGCATTCCGAACGCGGCATGATCTCGCCCGCCGAGTTCATTCCCATTGCGGAAGAGACCGGTCTGATCAATCAGCTCGGCGAATGGGTATTGACGACGGCCTGCGCGGAGGCCACGACCTGGCCAGATCACATCAAGCTCGCGGTCAACGTCTCGCCGGTCCAATTCAAGAGCGGCACGCTGGCGTTGAAGATCGTTGCAGCATTGGCGGCCTCCGGCCTGCCGGCGAGCCGGCTGGAACTGGAGATTACCGAGGCGGTGCTCATTCGAGATGACGAAGCGGCCCTCGCCATTCTTCATCAGCTTCGCGCCACCGGGGTAGGAATAGCACTGGACGATTTCGGCACCGGCTATTCCTCGCTGAGCTATCTGCAGCGCTTTCCCTTCGACAAGATCAAGATCGATCGCTGCTTCGTCAACGACATCGCAGAACCGGACGGGTCATCCTGTATTGTGCAGGCAGTCGTCAACATCGCCGCGGCCCGTCAAATGACGACAACCGCGGAAGGCGTTGAAACGCAACAGCAGCGGGATCTGCTTCGCGCGCTCGGCTGCGCCGAAATGCAGGGCTACCTGTTCAGTCCGGCAAAGCCGGCCGCGGAGATCAGGCAGCTATTCCACCGCGAACAGTCAGCGGGCGCGGACCTCAGCCCGCGCCGAAAGCGACGGCAAATGCCGACCACCGCGTAAGGTCCAGAGCGTTTTCAAGCGAAAGCCTGCCCCGGACTTGATCCGGGGTGGAGACCGGTTCGCGTCAAGAAAACGCGTCAAATCAAGAATCCAGGGCCCCGTTTCGACTTTATCGAAACGGGGCCCTAGTTCGGAACCGCCGTTTTGGGAGATGAAGGCACACCCGCATTGACCGTGACGCCGCGCAGGAGGTTGTAGGCCGCGCCAAGCGCCTTGTCGTCCTTCTCCGCGGGCGGAACGTAAGACTGCGAGCCGGACTGCTCGGCACCCTCGGCGGAAAGATGGCCGCGCATGGACGCCTCTCCCTTCAACTCGGAGCGTGCCTTCAGCTCGTCCGGCACATCCTGCAGCACTTCGATATCGGGGGCGACGCCCTGCGCCTGTCCGGCACATCCTGCAGCACTTCGATATCGGGGGCGACGCCCTGCGCCTGGATCGAATGGCCGGACGGCGTGAAATAGCGCGCGGTGGTGAGTGCCAACGCGCCGTTGCCGGTGCCGAGCGGAATGATCGTCTGTACCGAGCCCTTGCCGAACGAGCGGGTCCCGATCAGGGTCGCGCGCTTGTGATCGTGCAATGCACCGGCCACGATCTCCGAAGCGGATGCCGATCCGCCGTTGATCAGCACCACGAGCGGTTTGCCCTTGATGAGATCGCCGGTTCGCGCCGCGAAACGCTGGGTCTCCTCCGCGGTGCGGCCCCGCGTCGAGACAATCTCGCCCCGCGCCATGAACGTGCCCGACACGGAGACCGCCTGATCGAGCAGCCCGCCGGGATTATTGCGCAGGTCGACCACGTAGCCAGCCAACTTTTCCGGCGGGATCTGTTTCGATATGTCGGCGATGGCTTTTTTCAATCCGTCGGTTGTCTGTTCGTTGAACGTGGTGATCCTGACATAGCCGATATTGCCACCGTCGGTGTGGTAGCTGACCGGGCGCATGCGAATGATTTCGCGCATGATCGAAACGTCGATCGGTGCCTCCGTGCCCTTGCGGATGATTCTAAGTCGGGTCTTCGTGCTGATCGGCCCCTTCATCTTGCTGACGGCCTGCTCCAAGGTGAGCCCTTCTACCGCTTCGTCATTGATGTGGGTGATCAGGTCGCCTGACATGATGCCGGCCTTCGCGGCGGGCGTATCATCCATAGGCGCAACCACCTTGACGAGGCCATCCTCCATCATGACCTCAATCCCCAGCCCGCCGAACTCGCCGCTGGTTGTCTCCCGCATGTCCCGCCAGGCCTTCTCGTTCATGTACCGCGAGTGGGGATCGAGGGCCGTGATCATGCCATTGATCGACGCCTCGATAAGTTTGGCGTCGTCGGGCCTTTCAACATAGTTCGTCCGTATCCGCTCGAACACCTCGCCAAACAGGTTGAGCTGGGAATAGGTGTCGGGGCCGGTCGCAGCCATGGCCGCCGCAACCAATTGCGAGCCCTGAGGCCCGGTGACCAGAAGGGTTAGACCCACACCCGTAGCCGCACCGAGGAGAAAGAGGGAGTTCTTGCGCATTGTTTGCGAACCTTCCTGCTGTCAGTTGCTGCCCGCCACGGGGTGGTTAAATCGGTGTCTTGCTCTGCGCCGGCCGTCTCACGATATACGCGCTCCGCGACCGCGGCAAAGCCGGAAATCGCTCGTTTCACATCGAATTTGTAATTGCCCGGGGTCGAATCGCAACCCCACTTCATCACGACCCTGTGCTCGCCGGCCGTAGGCTATACGATAGGAGGATGCAGACGAAACGCGACGGCGAAGCTGTCGATGCCGGCGGGAACGCGCCAACCCAGGATCGGAGAGACGTTGCCGCCGCTGATACCAGCCATACCAATTTTTGCGATGGCGCCGAGGCTCAGGAAGCTATACGCGAAAGGTTAACCAAAGAGCTCACGCATTCCTGGGGAGGACAGCCATGAACGAAGCGACCCGCATCCGGCCGGGGACGGCCGCCGAACTCGGCGCCAGCGGCGAAGAATTCCAGAACCTGCACGAGTTCGTCCGGAAAGCCCGTGCCAACCTCAACCAGAATGCCTGGGACTACATTGTCGGCGCCGCCGAGACCGAGACCACCATGCGCCGCAACCGCATGGCACTTGACGAGATTGCATTCCGGCCGCGGGTGCTGCGCAATGTCGCCAAGGTCGACGCGTCCGTCGAGGTATTCGGCCGCAAATTGCGCTTGCCCGTGATGCTCGCACCGGTCGGCGCGCTCGAGATTTTCGATTCAAGCGGAGCCGCGGCCGTCGCGCGCGGCGCAGGCGCGTTCGGCGCCGCCCATATGCTGAGCTCGGTTTCCGAGCCGGGCCTCGAGAAAGTCGCCGAGGCTGCGCCTGGCGCGCTGCGCATTTTTCAGCTCTACGTTCGCGGCGATGACGCCTTTGTCGAGGACCATGTCGCGCGCGCGATATCAGGCGGATATGCCGCGTTCTGTCTCACCGTCGACACCGCGCATTACAGCCGCCGCGAACGCGACATCGCCAAGCGCTATGTCCGCGCCAGCCGCGCCCGCTCCACCGGGGGAGACTTCCAGAAAGGGCTGGAATGGCGCACCGTGAAACTGATCAAGGACAAGTACAAGATCCCGCTGGTCATCAAGGGCATTGCGACCGCGGAAGATGCGCGCATCGCGCTCGATCACGGCGTGGATTGGATCTACGTGTCGAACCACGGTGGACGCCAGCTCGACCATGGCCGCGGCTCGATGCATGTACTGCCTGAAATCGTCAACGCCGTCGCCGGCCGGGCCAAGATCATGGTCGACGGCTCGATCTGCCGCGGCACCGACATCATCAAGGCGATTGTATCCGGCGCCGATCTCGTCGGCATCGGCCGGCTGCAATGCTGGGCGCTCGCCGCCAAGGGCGAGACCGGAGTAGTGCGGATGCTGGAACTGCTCGAGGACGAGGTGATCAGGTCTCTGGGGCTGCTTGGCGTCACGCGTTTCGCCGAACTCGACAAGTCCTATCTGCATCCGGCGGCGCCGACCAACCCGCCCCACGTCTTCAGCGCCTTCCCGCTGCTTGAGATCGAGCCCTATCGTTATTGACCCAATGACCCCACCCCTCCTCTCCCCCGGCGCCGCCGATGCGTTGTTATTCGATCTCGGCCGCGTGGTGCTCGACATTGATTTCAGCAAGGTTGTCGCCTGCTGGGCCGGTCACGCCGGCTGCGAGCCCGCGCATCTCGCGGGACGATTTTCCTGGCGCGACGAGTTCTACCAGCAGCACGAGAAGGGCGAGATCAGCGACGCCGATTTTTTTGCCGCACTCCGCGCCCTGCTCGGCGTCGAACTGTCTGACGCCCAGTTCCTGGAAGGATGGAACAAGATCTTCGCCGGCGAAATGCCGGGCATCGCGCCGCTGCTTCAGCGCGCCGCGCAGCGCCTGCCGCTCTACGCCTTCTCCAACACCAACGCCGCCCATGTCGAACATTTCTCGGAAACCTATGCCGGGGTGCTTGGCCATTTCCGCGAAATCTTTCTGTCGTCCGCGATCGGGCTTCGGAAACCGGATGCCGCGGCCTATGATCATGTCGTGAAAGCGATCGGCGTGCCCGCCTCCCGTATCGTGTTCTTCGATGATCTCGCCGAGAACATCGACGGCGCGCGGGCGTGCGGCCTGACCGCCGTTCACGTGACATCGCCCGACGACGTGGCGCACGCACTGGCCGCGCTCGGGATCTAGGAATTTTGGCTTTGGGAGTTTTATCTTGGCATTGATGCCGGTTACCGAGGCGCTGTCAGCGGTTCTCGCGGGCGCCGAGCCGCTGCCCGAAGAAATGGTCCCGCTCGATGCGGCCCATCATCGCGTGCTCGCGCACGACCTCGCGGCACTGCGCACCCAGCCGCCACTGGCGATGTCGGCGATGGACGGCTATGCGGTCCGGTCAGCCGATGCTGCCGATGTGGCGGCGCGGCTCAAAGTGATCGGCGAGGTCGCGGCGGGCCGCCCGTTCGATACAAGCGTTGGCGCCGGCGAAGCGGTGCGGATCTTTACCGGCGGTGTGATCCCGCAAGGTGCTGACGCCGTCATCATCCAGGAAGATACCGTGGCCGAAGGGGGTGGCATCACCATCACCGAGGCGGCGCGTCCGGGACGGCATATCCGCCCCGCCGGCGTCGACTTTCGCGAGGGCGATGTGCTGCTTAAAGGTGGAATACGCCTCACCGACCGGGACCTCTCGCTGGCTGCGGGCATGAATTATCCCGAGCTTGCGGTGCGGCGGC
>WNFF01000996.1_pt1 | contig 37562 bp, 30 predicted proteins | sample 5400441 | NCBI WGS metagenome assembly WNFF01 (sample SAMN13153345, study PRJNA577476) | soil metagenome | isolation source: 120 cm saprolite under Douglas fir tree site 2 hole 3 replicate 1 | place: USA:California | collected 2015-04-18
CGTGCGCCGCGTGGTCGAGCACGCTGGCGTCGCGCGCCCCGCGCGCGGCGCCGTCCAACGCATCGAGCGCGGCGACGAACGGTGCGCCGCCCGTCCCGAGCCGGGCCGCCACAGCGCGCCGCTCCGCATTGGAGAGGAAGAGCCGCCGGCGGCGCCGCGGCGGCATCCGCAGACGCGCCGCCGCGACGTCGATCGTCTGGTCCAGTGCCGTCGTGACGCGCTCGGCCGCGCGCCGCACCGCCCGTTCCCAGGCGCCGAGCCACGTCTTGCGCGACAGCGCGGCGAGGGCCGCATCGCGATCCTCTTCGGCAGCCGCGCGCCGTGCCTCGCCGCCCAGCTCGAGCACCACGGTGGCGAGCTCCTCGCGCACATCGTCCAGCGGCACCCACAGCGGCTCGAGATGCCGGGGCACGATCAAGCGGCCCAGCGACGGCGCCAGCTCCGGCACGCGCAACGGCATCGGGATCTTCATCGCGGCGCTCACGCCGGCACCGCGCCCGCGAGCGCGGCGCGCGCGCCGGTGCGGGCTTCGTACTGTGCAACGAAGAACGGTAGGGATTCTGTCAGAAATTGGTTGCGCGGCAATCCCGTGGCAGCCGCGGCCTTTTCGATCGCCGCCGGTTCTCCCTCGACCTCCAGGAGAACGTCCATCGCCGGATACCACTCGAGGCGGCACACGGCGCCGCCGAGGCGCCAGGTCTCGATGCGCCGGTCGATGGCGAGTATCACTTCGTAGCCCAGGCGCTCGAGGATCGCGAGGGCCGCTCGGGCATCGGCCACGCGCGTCTCGGTCTCGGCGCGGTGCTTGTAGCCATTGCGCGCGCTCACCGGGCCCTTCCAGCCCAGCACGCCCCAGGCAGCGCTACCGTCCGCCGGCTCGTACACCCGCAAGCGCAGTACTTCGTCGCGGTCGGTGAGCTTGTTCTTGCGATCGAGCCGGCGGTCGCGCATCGCGCCGCGAAATTCCGGGCTCGCCCCGGCGCGCCGCAGCGCGGCGCCGACGGCCGCGGGGTCGTCCACCCGCGCTTTCAGCTCCAGCTCGTCGTGTGGCGTCACGAGAAAATCGCTTCGAGCACCGCCGCCGTGTCGGCGAGCGACGCGAAGACGTGCGTGGCGCCCGCCGCGGCGAGCGCCGCGGTGTCGTAATGCCCGGTCGCCACCGCCACGACGGTCGCGCCGATCGGCCGGCCGCAGGCGACGTCGTCCGGCGTGTCGCCGATGATCACCACGTCGCGCCCGGACACCGCGCGGCCGGTGCGCTCCTGCGCCCGCCGCGCCGCGACCGCGGGCAGGTCGGGCCGGCGGTGCGAATCCGATCCATACGCCCCGACCGCGAACCGCTCCGGCGCGAGACCGGCCGAGGCCAGCTTCAGTGCCGCGCCGTCCCGCACGTTGCCGGTGAGCAATCCCACCAGCGCCCGCCCCGCCCGCTCGTGCGGCTCCAGCGCGGCGAGCAGCTCGCGCACGCCGGGGAACAGCTTGGTGCGCTGCTCGCTCTTGGCGAGCTCCACCTGCAACAGCTCGACGTAGCGCCGGCACACCGCCGCCACCTGCGTCTCGTTCTCGGCCGCGGCGTGCCCGGCGGCGCTCAGCAGCTCGCGGACAATCTGCGGATCGGTCTTACCGTCGAAGCGGTACGACTCGATCGGCCCCGCCATGCCCGTGACGTCGAGCAGGGCGCGGTGAATCGCCCGCCGGCCGGCGCCGTCGGTCCACAAGATGGTCCCGTCGATGTCAAAGAGAACGAGCTTCATGTCGGAGCGTCATTTTGGAGAAAGGTAAACGCGTCGCACCGCCACAATCTCCTTGCGCAGGCGTCGGGCGATGGGCGTCTCGCTGAAGTAGTCATCGCTCACCACCCCGCCGCGCGACAGCGCGGCATGCACCACGCGCCCCGCCCCCGCCCAGATCGCGACGTGGTCCACCCGCATCCCCGTCGCGAAGAACAGCAGGTCGCCCACCTCGTACCCCGCCCCGTCGGCGGCGAGGGCCACTTCGCGCCCGGCGAGCGCTTGGAGATCGGAGTCGCGCGGCAGCGCCACGCCGCGCGCCGCATACACCGCCTGCGCCAGCCCGGAGCAATCGATGCCCCATTGCGTGCGTCCGCCCCACAGATACGGGGCGCCCGCGTACCGGCGCAGCGCCCACGCGGATGCGGGCACGCGCAACGCCTCCGCGCGCACGTCGGCCTCGCGCTGCACGGCTCCAGCGCTCAGCCGCGCTGACCGGCCGTCGGCCAGCTCCACCGAGCCGTCGCGGCGCGACGCGACGCGCGCGCCCTCCGGCAGCCGCAGTGGACGGCCGTCCTCCGCCGCCGCCTCCGCGCCGAGGGCGCGCGCCGTCGCGCGGCTGCTCCAATCGTCGCCCCACTCCGCCGTGCCGGTGGCGACGTAGCCCGAATGCACCCACGCGTGATAGCCGTCGGCCGTGCGCACCCGCAGCCAGCCGCCGCGGACCTCCAGCACCGCCAGCGTCTCGCCGTGCAGGCCCTCGGTCACGCGTTCGCCCGCGGCGCGCGGCGCGCTCAAGAGCGGCGCCAGCGCCGCCGTGACCACCGCGGCCGGCGCGGCGCGCGCGGCGGGGTCGTCGTCGGGGAGCAATCGGATGGTGGCGGGCAGGCCGGCATCCGCCGCGGCACGACGCAACGCGTCGCGCGCCTCGCGCTGCGTCGTGACGCCACCCAGCGCCGCAGCTCGCTCGACCTCGAGCACGCCGAGCCGCGGGTCCGGCACCGAGCGGCGCCGCGCGTTCTCGATCGCCTGGTCGAGCGAGTCGGTCATTTCCGGTCGGCGAGTCCGGGGAGGGCTGGCGTGCCGCGCGCCAGGCGCACGGCGCGCTCCACCGCCTCGGGCACGACGGCCGCGGCGAGCGCCTCGACCTGCAGCGGCGACGCCGGCGGCACTTTCGCGATGCTCACCGCGAACACCACGTCGCCGTCGAACAGCGTGCCGTACGGCGTGATGCGGCGCGCCAGCGCGTCGCCCGCGGCCTGCGCCAGTCCCTGCAGCTCGACGCGATCGAGATCGGCGTCGGTCGCGACGACCGCGAGGGTCGTGTTGCTGCGCGGCGGCTCGACACCGAACGGCGCCCGGCCGGTGGCGAGGTACGCCAGCGCGTCCACGAAGCCGCCGCGCTCGTCGCGCGCGCCCGCGACGATCGCCCCCGTGGCGTCGCGCACGTCGCCCACCGCGTTCACCACGACGAGCGCGCCCACGGTCACGCCGCCCGCCGTCTGCGCCCAGGTCCCAAGCCCTGCCTTCATGGCGCGCGCGATTCCCGCCGCTTTCCCGACGGTGGCGCCGGCTCCCGCGCCCACGGATCCTTCCGCGATCTGGGAGCCCGCCGCGTCGCAGGCGTGCGTCGCGTCGGCCGGGCCGGGCCAGCGGCTCTCGCCGCCCGTGGCGCCGAGATCGAAGAGGACGGCCGTGGGCACGATCGGCACGACTTCGCCCGGCCGCACCGGAAAGCCACGGCCGCGCGCGCGCAGCCAGGCCATCACGCCGTCTGCCGCGCCCAGACCGTAGGCCGAGCCGCCGGTGAGCAAGATCGCGTCAATACGCGGGACGAGATGACCGGGATGCAGTGCGTCGAGCTCGCGCGTGCCGGTGGCGCGGCCGCGCGTGACGGCCGCGGCGCGCATGCCGCCCGGCGGCGCCAGCACCACGGTGCACCCGGTAGCGCCGCTCGCGTGTGTCCAATGGCCGACAGTGATGCCGGCGACGGCAGTCAGGGTTGGCACGATGCCAATTTAGTCATTACCTTCGCGCCATGAGCGATCCCGCCGCGAAACCCGAGCCCACGACGGTGTTGGTCGTGGACGACGAAGACGGCATTCGGCAGGCGCTCGACCGTTTCCTGTCGCGCCTGGGCTACCGCGTGGTCCAGGCCGAGAGCGGCCCCGTCGCCCTGGAGCGCCTCGGCGCGAGCCAGGCGCAGGCGATGTTGTGCGACATCCGCATGCCCCAGATGAGCGGCACCGATCTCGTGCCCAAGGCGCTCGCCGCCGATCCGCACCTCGCCATCATTATGCTCACCGCGATCGACGAGCCGCGCACCGCCGTGGAGTGCTTGAAGCTCGGCGCCTACGATTACCTGATCAAGCCGGTGGACCTGGACGAGCTGGAGGTGTCGCTGCAGACGGCACTGCGCCGCCGCCAGTTGGAGCTCGACCGGCGCAACCTCGAGCAGTGGCTGGCGCGGGAAGTCGCCGTGCGCACGCGCGATCTGGAGGAGCGCACCACGGCCATCGAGGTCATCGCGCTGGACGCGCTGGCCGCGGCGCGCGATTGGCCCGGCGCGGCCGACGCGATTCAGCGCCTGGCCACAGAGCTGGGCGAGTCGGTGCCGGATTTGGAGGGGGAAATCAAACGGCGGCGCGCGTCTAGGCCTTCTTAGCGGCGTCCGCTTTTTCCTGACAGGGTTTGCACAGCGTCACGCCGCGGAACGTGCAGATGATGCAGATGAAGGTCCCGCAGTCGGCGCACGGATAGCCCTCCGAAGCCCGCTCTTCGTTGCCGCAGGCGCGGCACGTCATCCCATCGTGTTCCTTCAGGACCGGCTTTTCCGGCTTGTCCATGCGCCCCTCAGAGGTCGAGCCCGTACACCTTAATCTTATTGATCAGCGTCGCGCGCGAAATGCCGAGCTCTTTGGCCGCCCGCGTGCGGTTGCCGCCATGGTAGCGCAGCGCCCGCTCGATGTAGGTCCGCTCCACATCGGCGAGCGATTGCGCGTGGTGGCGGCGCTCGCCGCTGCCGGCCCGCCCGCGCAGATCGGGCGGCAGGTGCTCCGGCCCGATGGCCGGCTGGCCGCGCGCGAGAATCAGCGCCCGTTCTAGGACGTTGCGCATCTCGCGGATGTTCCCGGGCCACGGGGCGCCCAGCAGCCGCTCGAGCGCCTCCCCATCGGTATCGGGCGGGGAGCCCGGCAGCTGCGGCCGGATCTCGCCCAGGATCCGCTCGATCAACGCGTGGCGGTCTTCGCGCGAGCGGTCGCGCACGGCGGGCAGGTGCAGCGGCATGACGCTGAGCCGGTAGTACAGGTCCTCGCGAAAGCGCCCGCCCTCCACGTCCTTGATCAGGTCGCGGTTGGTGGCGGCGACCAGCCGCACGTCCACTTTCATCTCGCGCGTGCCGCCCAATCGCCGGAACGTCTTGGTCTCGAGCACTTTCAGCAGCTTGGGCTGCAGCTCGAGGGCGAGGTCCCCGATCTCGTCCAGGAACACGGTGCCGCCGTCGGCCAGCTCGAACAAGCCCTGCTTGCGCTCCTTGGCGTCGGTGAAGGCGCCCTTCTCGTGGCCGAACAGCTCCGACTCGAGAAACGTGGCCGAGAGCCCGGCGCAGTTCACGTCCACGAACGGCCCGGCGCCGCGCGGGCTGAGATTGTGCACCAGATGCGCCACCCACCCCTTCCCGGTCCCGCTTTCGCCCGTCAGCAGCACCGTGGTACGCTCGCTCGCCGCCAGCATCTCGATCTGCCGTCCGAGGTCTGCCATCTGGGGCGAGACGCCCAGCCCCGTGACGCTCTCACCGGCGTGATCGCGCGCGCGCAGCATCTGGTTCTGGCGCTTGAGCCGCACCTTCTCGGCGACCCGCGTGGTCGCGGCTGCGAGGTGCGGCATGTCGATCGGCTTGGTGAGGAAATTTTCCGCGCCGAGTTGCATGGCGCGCACCGCGGTCTCGATGTCGCCCTGCCCGGTCAATATGATCACGGCGCCACCCTGCCCGCGCAGGTGCTCGAGGACTTCCAATCCGTTGGCGTCGGGCAGGCCCATGTCGAGAATGACGACGTCGGGCCGCGCGCGCTCATACGCCTCCAACGCCGCGGCGGCGGAACTGGCGCGATAGACCTCGGTGCCGATGCTTTCGAAGTAGTTGCCCACGGCGCGCAGCACCGCGGGATCGTCGTCGACCAGCAGCAGGCTATTGGCCACGGGCGCCCCTCCCGTTCGACGCCGTCGCGGGCGCCACCAGCATGGTCAGCGCGTGCGGCAAGAGGCGCGCTTCGAGCGGCGTCGTGCCCACGACCTCACCGTCCAGCTGCACGGCGCGCCCGGGCCCGTCCACTACCTCCACACGGATGCTGCGACCACGCCCGAACCAGACCCGCGGCGAGCCCTCTTTCGCCCCCAGCACCAGCTCCAGGAACGAGGCGACGCCGTCCATCGCTCCGTCGGCGCGCAACGCCACCACGTCGAGCCAGCCGTCGTCGGGGTGCACCTCGTGGTGGATCTTGACGAAGGGTGGGAACAGCTCCCCGCAGTTGGCGATCAGCACCATGGCGGCGCGCACGTCGTGCTCCACGCCGTCCACCACCACGCGGTGCCGCACGCTCGTGACGCCGGGCAGCGCGGCGAACGCCGCACCCACGTACGCCGCCATTTTCCACCGGCGCTTCGACACGCTGTCGGTGGCGACCATCAGCTCCGCATCGAATCCCGCGCCGCAGCACACCGCGAAGTAGTGCGGGCCGTCGGCGCGCTCCACCAACCCCAGATCGATTGGCATCCGCCGGGCGGTGAGCAGCAGGCGCGCGGCGGCGGCCGGGTCGGCGGGCAGCCGCAGGTTGCGGGCCAGGATGTTCCCGGTGCCGCCCGGGATGATGCCGAGCGGGATCGCCGTCCCCGCCACGCCCGCCGCCACCTGCATGGCGGTGCCGTCGCCGCCGTAACAGATCACGGCGTCGTAGCCTGCACCCTTCATGTCCTCGGCGAAGCGGCGCGCATCGCCCGGCCCCGCCGTCGCCAGCACGTCCACATCCCAGCCGCCGCGGCGCAGGGTGTCGCGCACGGCGGTCACGGCGCGCGCGTCGGTGCGCGCGGCCGCGGGATTCGTGATGAGCAGAGCGCGCGTCACGTCAGTATCGCCGCTCCCAGAACAGGTCGAGCCCCATTTGCCGCCCGAAGGACTGCTGCAGCAGCGGATCGATACAGGTGCGGACCGGCTCGACACTCGCTTCGGTACGCCATTCCGGGCTCAAGCGCACCTGGAACGTGGCGCCGAGCGTATTGCTGATCGCCACGGGGCGGTTGGGACAGAACCCTGCGTTGACCACGAGAAACGTCTTGCGGCCAATCTGCCACCCGGCTTCCACTTGCGCGCCCGACAAGGGATCGGCCGGGTCGCCCGGGCTGATCTCGACGTAGTCGATCGGCACGCCCAGGTCGGACACTAGGGTGCGCTCGATCTCGCCCGAGACGATGTTGGCGACCGCGCTCTTGAGCGCCGTAGTCTGGCCGCCGAGCGCGCCCCCGCCGCCCGAGAGCTCGAAGCTCGGCTTGTCGAACAGCAGATACGAGATGATCTCCGTCTGCGACAAGTCCCGCCGCTCGGCCTCGAGCGTGAGTTTGGGCACGAGCAGGGTGCCCGTGATACGGGCGATGATGGTGATGTCCCCCTGATCGCTCTGGCTCGCCACGGGATGCACCACGTGGCGCGCCTCGATGTCGAGCGCCGCGTCCAAGTCCGGGGTTCCGAAATAACGGACCGTGCCGCGGGTGACCACGAACTCCCGGGACAGGGGCGGCACCACCAGCCGGTAGGTGCCGCGCGGCGCCTGCAGGGTGCCCGTCACCTCATAGAGCGCGCGCCGCTTGCTGACCGTGACCCCACCCGTCAGCTGGATGTTCGCCTCGTCCGAGCGCAGCCACGCGTCGCTGCCCATCTCCAGCTGCAGGTTGTCGATCCGCAGGCTGTCGAAGAACACGTTCTCGAAGGCGGGCCCGAGCTGCTGGCTGCGGATGACCTGGGCCAGCGACGTATCGATCAACGACGCCGCCCAGGGCTCATCGAAGTTTACGATGCGCTTGTTGAGTAAGTCCGCGAAGTGCAGCACCCCGCTCGTGACCGTGGCGCTGCCGCGCAGTGTCGCTCCCAAGACCGGGCCGGTGAGGGCGAGATCGCCGGTCGCCGTCACCGTCAGGTAATGAGGAATATCCAGGGCTTTGAAGTCCTGCGCGCGGATCGCGAGCCCGAGGACTGGGCTCGTCAGTCGCTCGAGCCGCACGAACCCCGCCACGGCAGCCCGGCCTTTGTCGCTGCGCGCGTCCAGCGTGTCGATCCGGATGGTGTCACCCGACAACGTGAAGCGTCCGCTCACACCCTCGTAGCGCGCGCCCAGGGTGGGGAGGGTGGCGGCGCCGTTTGCCACGGCCACCTGCCCCCGCATCCGCGGCGCATCCCACTTGCCGCCGATGCCGACGTCCAGAGTCGCGGTCCCGCTGACGCCGCGCAGCACCGGCGAGATCGCCTCGAGGACGGACAGGTCCACGCTGTCGCCGCTGGCCCGCACGGTCAGGGTGTCGTCGAGCCGGCGGTGCGCCACGGCGACGAGCGCCAAGTCGAGCGGCAGGTGCGTGTCCACGCTCAGGATCTGCCGCCCCTCACGCCACAAGTGCGCGGCCGCGTCGAGGCGACGTTCGGCGTAGTTCACCGAGCCGTCGAGGAACGGGATGCGAAAGGCCCCGATGGCGCCGTTGGAGAGGGAGAACGACCCCGTGTAGAGGGGTGCCGCGCGCGTCCCCGTCACCCCGAGCGTGGCCGTGACGGTCCCGGCCACGCCCGTGGTGTCGGCCTCCAGCACCGCGTACACGCCCGCGAGCGGGAACCCCTCGAGCTGGAAGTTCGCCGCCCCGGAGCCCCGCGCCGGCAGGTTGATGCGCGCCGTGAGCTTCCCCGTGCCGGTCACGCTGTGCAGCGCCAAGCCCGGCAGGCGCGCCGCCGAATCGTCCACCACCAGCGCCGTTGGCGCGTCGAGCATCCATATGGCCTCCGGCAGCAGTACGGCCAGCGAATCGATTCCGGCCGCGGTGGTGTCGCCGCGGCGCGCGTAGCGGCCACCCGCCAGGAACGCCCCGACGTCGCCCAGGCGCGAACGCGCGAACCAGGTCAGCGAGTCCGTCACGCCGCGCGCCGCGAAGCTCGCGGCGCCGAAGCCGAGGCGGCCCTGGCTGAGCGAGTCGAGCGCGCCCTCCACGGCAAACGGGCTGTGTGGGCGTGTCGTCCATGCCAGGTGCAACCGGCCGGCGCTCACCTCCCAGCCGCGCCACTCCAGGTTATCGCCGGTCACGCGTGCCTCGAAGGCGAGCGAGTCGAGCGCGCCCGAGAGCGTCAGCCGGCCGCGCGCCGCACCGCGCAGCGCTTCGTGTTCGCCCCCCGCCGCGGGCGCGTTGTGCGTGAGCCAAGCGGCGAGGGAGTCGACGGAACTGAGGCTGTCGGCGTCGAAGTCCACGTTGAGCACGCCGCGCGCCGGCGCCGCGAGCCCCAGCTCGCCCCGCGCCGTCGTGAAGAGCCCCGGTTGCCGGAGCCGCAAGGAGTCGAGGAACAGCTGGTGGTCGCCGAAACGCGCCGCCGCCGCGCCGCTATCGATGACCGTCCCGGCGAAGAGCGACGGCGCCAGACGCGCCTGGACGGCGCCCTCCGCCCCGCCCGTCGTGTCGGCGACCACGTCGCCCGATGCCGTGAAATTGAGCCGCGAGTGAGGGCCGTGCACGAGCCAGCGCCCGAGGTTCACGTCGCCCAGCTCGAGCGTCGCCTGGCGCGCGCCGCGCTTGTCCGGCAGCAGCACCAAGCGGCCGTCGAAGCGCACGCGACCGCCGTCGCCCGCAGTCGTCCAGTCGACGTGGGTGTCGAGGTCCGCCACGCTGCCGGCCAGCCGCACCGGACCCCCCACGGCGCCCACGAGCCGCAGCCCCGGGAAACTCCCGCGCAGGCCCTCGAAGCGGAGCGTGTCGGCGGTGAGGTCGGCGAAGACCCCCAGCGTGGCGCCGCGGTTGTCCAACCGCAGCGCGCCGCGCACCACGCTCTCGGGCCCCGCGCCGTCGTGATGGCGCAGGGTCCCAGAGAACTGCGCGTCACGCAGCGGTCCCGTGAGCGTACCCGCGGCGTCGAGCTCGCCCACGAGCGTGACGGCGGGCACGACGCGCCGCACCGTGGCGAGCGCGATCGCCCCATCGGTCACCTCGAACGGTTGGAAGCGCAGGCCGGCGCCGGGCGCCGTGTTGACTCGGCCGGCACCCCGCAGCAGCGAGGCGGGCCACCCCGCCACGAGCGAATCCCGGAACGTCCAGTCGATCTGCAGCTGCAGGTCGGCGAGTGAGCCGTCGGCCACCGTACGCCCCGACAGCCGGCCGGCGAACGGCAGCGTTTCGAGGAACGGCCGCGCGAACTCCAGGCTGAAGTCCTCCGCCATGAGGTCCGTCTGGCGGAGCCCTACCAATCCCGAGTCGGCGGCGGTCAACGCCGTCGCTCGGCCGGTGAGCCGGCCCGAACCGTCGCGCAGTTCCAGCGGATCGAGCCGCACTTCGAGCACGCGGCCACCGTGCGAGCGCACACCCACGCGGCCGCGCAGCACCGCCGCCTTCGCAAAGCGTCGGTCGAGGAAGCCGACGTCGCCGAGCGTCGCCGAGTCGACGCGCACGTCGAGCGAGTAGAGAATGCTCCCGTGCGGCCAACGCACCTGACCGCGCACACTCACCGCCGATGCGGGGAGCCGCAGCCGGCTGACATCCGCGTCGAGCGAGTCGCCGACGACCGTGATCCGGCCGTCCAGGTCGGTGATGCGCACGCGCGGGTCCGAGATCGCAACGGCAAGGGCCTGCACGTCGGCCCGGATACCTCGCGCGGCAGGGCTCGAAAGGCGGAGACTCCCGAATCGCGCTTCGAGGTGCTCGAAGCGACGGATGCGGCGGCGGCCGTCCGCCCCCGCGAGCTCGATCTCCAGCGCCGAATCCCCCGGCGACGGCGCCGACTGCAGCCCGACGACCACTGTGCCGTCGTCGATGGTGACGTTGCGCAGCAGCACCAGCGCCGGCGGGTGGTGGGGGCCCGTGTCAGGGCGCCCGAGTCGCAGCAGCTCCTCCAGGTTGAGCCGGTGGTTGCGGTGCTGCACCAGGTTGATGGAGGGCCGGACCAGATGCACTTCCTGCAGGACCACGTGCCCCGCGGCGAAGTCGAACGGATTGTAGGCGAGCTCCACGCGCGGCAGCACGGCCAGCACGCCCGAGTCCGGGGCGTACACGGTGACGTCGGTGAGCGTCATGCCGGTGAGCAGCGCCCCGCTCGCGCTGCCCACCGTGATGCGGCCGTCGATCGCCCCAGCGACCACGCGCGACGCGATCCGCCCGAGCAGCCCGCGGCCCGCCCCCGTCCCCACCAGCGCCGACAGCCCGCCCAGGAAGCACGCAAACAGGCCCACCAGGGACCACAGCGCGGCACCGAGCGAGCGGCGTACCATCTAAAACGCCTGCCCCACAGCGAACTGCACCACGACGCGCCGGAAGAACCCCCGCGGCAAGGTCGGATGGACGGTCACGCCCGGGGCGAGCGTGAGGCTCTTGGTGGTGTTGTTCTGGACGTACAGCGGACCGGCCTCGGCGGGATAGCCGTTATATGCCGCATCCAGTCGCACGGGCCCGAGCGGAGTCACGAAGCGCACCCCCATACCGGGCGTGATCCGTACGCCGCTCACCGGCGCGCGTTTGTCGCCGCGCTCCCAGACTTGGCCCACATCGGTGAACAGGGCTGCCCGCATGCGCTCGGGGAAGAGCGGCGTCGGAAACCGCAGTTCCAGGTTCGCAACGACCATCGAGTTCCCGCCGGTCGGAGACGCGCGCAGGTTGCGGTAGGTCGTGTCGGGGCCTTGCACTTCGATGCTGTCGGTGACGTAGACGCGCGGCCCCAGTTCGTTGCGCGAATAGCCACGCACCGAGTTGGGGCCGCCCGCGTAGAAGCGCTGATCCGGCGGCACGAACCGCGCCGCCTGGCCCGACAGGGTGATCCGCTGCGGCAGGATCGTCCCGGCCTGTACGCGCCAGGCCACGACGGCGCGACGCGCCACCGCATAGTAGCGCTGTACCTGCGCCTCCCCGCGGTTGAACTCGTAGAACGGGTCCGAGCCGACGACGCGCGACGCGTGCTCGAGCGTCACCTGTACCACGCTGCCCGTTGAGGGATCGAGGATGGAGTTCACTTTGCTGCGGACGCCGGCGAGCGTCACCGCGGCAAAGCGGCGCCGGTCCCGCAGAAAGGCCTGGTCCGGAGCGTCGCAGAGGCGGAAGACGCTGCAGTAGCTCGCCGGATCCGCCATCGTGCGGCCCAGGGAGTACGTGTAGCTCAGGCCGATGGGCACGCGGCGGCGCGCGTTGAGCGTGATCGCCGCCGTGGCGCCCACGGCTTGTCGGGTATAGGCCTGGATCTCCGAACGGCGTTCTCCGAACACCCCCACGCTCGCTGTGTGGCGCGGCGAGAAAAAGTACGGTTGCAGCAAGGTGGCGGTGAGCGTGTAGTTCAGCGTGTCGGATGTGGGGTCGCTGCGGAGCGCACGGCAGAGATTGGTGCGCAGTCCGCCGTCGGCCGGATAGCCCACGCCGAGTTTCGAAACCTGCCCCGAGATGTCGAAGGTCCGGCCGCCGCCGTAAAAGTCGTGCACGGTCCACCCCGTCTGCACCCGGAAACAATCCACGGTCCCATACCCCGCGCCCAGGCGGACGCCATGGCGCGAGCCTTCGTGCACCTGCACCAGGACGCGTACGGTCGAATCCCCCGCGGGGGAGGCCGTCGAGTCCGCGAGGTCCACCCGGGCGGATCGGAACACGCCCAGCCCGTACAGGTCGCGCTGGCTCTGAAACAGCGCGTCCTGCCGGTACACGTCGTGCGGGTGGACGGACAAGGTGCGCCGCACCGTGCTCGTGTCCACATGCGCTAGGCCCACGATCTCCACGGCGCCGATCCGCATGCGCGGCCCGGGGACGGCCTGGAGCGTCACCTGCGCGGCGAGCGTTGCGGCATCGGTATCGAAGTTTCGGAGCACGTCCGCGTAGGGGTAGCCGCGATTGCGGAGCCGCCCGGTGATCGTGTCGGCCGCAGCCTGGAACAGGAACCGGTTGAACGGGTCCCCCACCTGCAGCGGCAGATCGCGGCGCAGGTCGTGCACGTCGAGCAGCGAGTCGAGGCCCGGCAGGTCGATGCGCGTCACGCGCACCGGCTGGCCTTCGGTGATGCGGAACGTCACGTACACGTCGTGGCCCGTCGAGTCGCGGCGCACGAGCGTGTCCACCACGGCGTTCATGTAGCCGCTCTGGCGATAGAGCAGCAGCAGCCGCACCACATCGCGCCGGAACTCCAGCTCGTCGAATGCCCGCTTCTCCCCCAGGCCCAGAAGCCGGAACGGCCAGACGCGCGCCAGGTAGCTCGAATTGGATGTCGCGATCGCGCTTTTCAGGGTGTAATCATCCAGGGCGTGGTTGCCGTCGATGCGCAAACCCCGCACCACCCGCGGCTTCTGCTGGGCGGCGAGTGGTGCCGCCGCGAGCAGGGCGACGAGCGGGACGTACCGGCGGAAGCGCAATTGACGAGGTTCGGCGACTTCCGTATGTTGCGTCGCCGCCCTCCGACTGTCAACCTTTTCGACAGTGATCTTCATGCATTCAGTGCGCGTCTCACACCGCGTTCTCCTTGTCCTCGCCTCGGTTAGCGCCGCCTGTGGACAGGGCGGCGCGGGCAGCGCGCGCACGCTCGTGTATTACGAGTCCTACGATCCCCGTTCGCTCGATCCGGCGCTGTCCACAGACGTGCCCACCGGCGAGATGGTGACGCTGCTGTTCGACGGGTTGACGGCGTTCGACCCGGACGGGCGCCTCGTTCCCGGCCTAGCCGACGGCTGGATTGTCGACCGCGCGGGTCGGCACTACGTGTTTCACCTGCGAACAGGGGTGAAGTTCCACGACGGGCGGCCGCTGAAAGCTCGTGACGTCGCCGCCAGCTTCCGCCGGGTGCTCGACTCCAAGACGACCGGCGGCCGCGCCTGGCCGCTGTTGCCGATCGCGGGTGCGGCGGCGTTCGCCGCCGGCACGAGCACCGAGCTCGCGGGCGTGCGCGCCCTGGGAGACACGGCGGTCGCGATCGATCTGGCCGAGCCGCTCGCGATCTTCCCCAAGTTCCTCGCGATGCCCGTGGCCTCAATCGTGCCCGACCCCGCCCCCCCGGATCTGGCGCAGCGGCCCGTGGGAACGGGGCCGTGGCGGTTCGTGTCGTGGCAGCACGACGACCAGCTCACATTCGCCAAGAATCCCGCGTACTGGGGCGGCGCGCCGCTGGCCGATACGCTGCGCGTGCGGATCATCCCCGAGCCGCTGACCCTCGCCGCCGAGTTCGAGGCGCGGCGGGTGTCGGTGATCGAGATTCCGTTCAGCGAAACCGCGCGCTGGCAGGCGCTCCATCCCGCGTGGCTGGTGCGCAAGCCGGCGCTGCGCGTGATCTACCTCGCGCTCAATAACCGTCGCGGCGCGTTGCGCGACGTGCGGGTGCGGCAGGCCATCAACTACAGCGTCAACGTCGCGGCCATTCTGCACCGCGTGTACGCCGACCGCGGCATCCGCGCCCGCGGTTCGATCCCGCCCATTCTCCCGGGCGGCGACACCACGCGCGCGGGCTACGACTACGATCCGGCGCGGGCGCGCGCGTTGCTCGCGAGCGCGGGGTATGGCACGGGGCTCGATCTGCAGCTGTGGATTTCCGCGACCAACGTGCCGCTGGCGCGGGTCGCCGAGGCGATCCAGGCCGACCTGGCGCGCAGCGGCATTCGCGCCGCGATCGTCGCGCGCGACGCGTCGAGCCAGCGCGAGGCGGCCCGCGCCGGCAAGGCCGATATGGCGCTGCTCGATTGGTGGGCCGACTACCCCGACGGCGACAACTTCCTCTATCCGCTGTTCGCCACGGCCAGCTTCGGGCCGGGCGGCAACTATGCGTTCTACTCGGACCAGGAGACCGACGCCCTCATCACGCAGGCCCGCCGCACCATCAGCGACAGCGCGCGCGTCGCGCTGTACCGCCGGATCGACGAGCGCGTGTACCGCGCCGCACCCTGGTTGTACCTCTGGTTCCCCGTGGACCTGTGGGCCCGCCAGCCCAACGTCGCCGGCTGGGACCTGGCAGTGATCTTCAATGGCCAGCACTGGGCCCGGGCGGTCGCCACTCCGTGACCCGCGCGCTGGCGCGGCGTCTCGCCCTTACGCTGCCGACCCTGGCCGGCGTGCTGGTGCTGGCCTTCCTGCTGCTCAACGTCGCCCCCGGCGACCCCGTCCTCGAGATGGTGGGAGAGCGCGCCGATTCGGCCACGATCGCCCGGCTGCGGGGCGAGTTGCACCTCGACGATCCGCTGCCGGTGCAATTCGGGCACTATGCGTGGGGCGTGCTGCGCGGCGACCTGGGACGCTCCTACGTCACGCGCCAGCCGGTGATGGGCGAGCTGTTGGGACGCTTTCCCAAGACGGTCGAGCTGGCGCTCGCCGCCATGACGCTCGCCACGCTGTGCGGCCTCAGTCTCGGGGTGGTCGCGAGCCTGCGTCCCGGCGGCGTGGCCGACCGGATCGCGATGCTCGGGGCGTACCTCGGCGTGTCGTTCCCGGTGTACTGGGTGGGCCTGGTGTTGATCCTCGTCTTCGCGATTGCGCTGCGCTGGTTCCCGCCGTCGGGGTACGGCGGATTCGCCTACCTCGTGCTGCCCGCGCTGACGCTGGGCATGCGCTCGATCGCGGTGCTCGCGCGGATGACGCGCGGTGCGATGCTCGAGGTCTTGGGCAGCGATTTCGTGCGCACCGCGCGCGCCAAGGGTCTCGGCGAGCTCGCCGTGGTCGGCAAGCACGCCCTGCGCAACGCCCTGATCCCGATCATCACGGTGCTGGGCCTCGACGTCGGCAGCTACCTCACCGGCTCGATTCTCACCGAGACCATCTTTTCCTGGCCCGGCGTGGGGCGCTACGTTTTGACGGCTATCTCCAAGCGTGACCTGCCCGCCGTGCAGGGCAGCATTCTGTTCTTGTCCGTGGTGTTCGTGCTGGTCAACCTCATCACCGACCTGGTCTATGCGAAAGCTGATCCTCGCATCGCTTACGATTAGCGCCGCCCTTGCCGCTCAGGCGCCCCCGCCCCGCACCCGGCCGCTGCGCGGCTCGCTGGAGCAGCGTCTCACGACCCTGATCGACCAGCCCCCCTTCAACCGGGCCCACTGGGGCGTCTTCGTGCTGGACGACCGCGGCCGCGCGCTGTTCCAGCGCAACGCCGATCGCCTGTTCGTCCCCGCGAGCAACACCAAGCTCGTCGTGACCGCCACTGCCTCGGCGCTGCTCCCGGCCGACTACCGCGTCCGCACCAGCGTGTACGTGAACGGCGCGCTGGACGGCGGCATCCTGCGCGGCGACCTGATCTTGTACGGCCGCGGCGACCCGACGTGGTCGGCGCGGTGCTTCGGCGTGGACACACTGGCGCCGGGCGCCTGCGATTCGACCTTCACCCAGATCGACCGGCTCGCCGATTCGATCATCGCGCACGGCGTGCACCGTGTCACCGGCAAGATCGTGGGCGATGGCAGCGCGTTCGAGCCCACGACCGTCGCCTCTGGGTGGAGCGCCTGGGACCTGAACTGGTGGTACGCCGCGCCCGTGTCGGGCCTTGGGTTTCACGACAACAGCGTGGACTTCCAGATCACGCCGGGCACGGCGCTCGACGCGCCGCCGCGGATCACCTGGTCGCCCGATCTGGGGATGTTCGCCTTCGAGAACCGCGCGCGCACCGTGCCGCCCGATTCGGGGACCTCGATCGGCGACAACTTCTTTCGGCAGCCCGGCACCTACGAGATCTGGGCCACAGGCACCGTGACCCTGGGGCACAAGCCCTGGATCGAGAGCTTCGCCCTGCCCGACCCCAACCTCTACGCCGCGCGGGCGCTGGCGGCCGCGCTCGGCCGCAAGGGCGTGGCGGTCGAAGGCGGCGCCGCGTCCACCACGGATTCGCTCGCCTATCGGGCCACCCGCTGCTGCGGCAATCCGCTGTTCGACTACCGCGGCCGGCCGCTCGCCGACATCCTCTTCCCCATCCTCAATACCAGCCAGAATTGGTTCGCCGAGATGCTGCTCAAGATTCTCGGCCGTGAACTCCGTGGCGCGGGATCGTGGGAGGCGGGCTTGGACGTGGAGCGGCGCTTCCTGATCGATTCGGTGAAAGTCGATTCGACCACATTTTCATTGGAGGACGGCAGCGGCCTCTCGGCGGGGAACCTCATCACGCCGCATGCCTTCGTGCAGCTGCTCGACTATATGCGGCGCCACCCGAAGAACGCGGGGTTTATGGCGGCGCTGCCGCACGCCGCGCGGCCGGGATCGCTGCTCAAACGCTTCGTCGGGACGCCGCTCGACAGCCAGGTCGTGGCCAAGACCGGCAGCATCGACCGCGTCAACAGCCTGTCAGGCTACATCCAACGGAAAGACGGCCGCACGTTCACCTTCAGCATTCAGGCGAACGCCCACGCCGTGCGCTATGCGGACATGCTGGCTCAAATCGATTCATTAGTGGTGGAGATTGGCAAGACCAAATAGGCGCTAGTCTTCGGTCTGCCCAAAAATCGCCATGTTGCTCGAGTGTCCCGGGGCGACCTTGGCTTCGGGATGGATGAAGTGCACGGCGTGGTTGACGGCGATGCACGCGTCGGACACGCCCGTCGCGATGAGTTTGAGCTTGCCCGGAAACACGGCGACGTCGCCGGCGGCGTAAATCCCCGGGATGTTGGTCTCCATGGTCGACGCGACCTTGATGTCCCCCTTCTCGAGCTCCAAGCCCCACTCGGCGATGGCGCCGAGCGACGACAGGAAGCCGAGCTGCGGGATCACGCGGTCCATCGCGATCGTCTCTTCTGCTTTCGTCTTGTTGTTGACGATGGTGACCCGCTCGATGCGCGCACCGCCCTCGATCGCCTTGAGCTCCCAGAACGTGCGCAGCTCCATCTCGCCGGCAGCGCAGAACGCCTGCACCTGCGCCACGGTCGCGTGGTGGGCTCGGAAGCCGTCGCGGCGATGGATCATGAGGATCGACCGCGCGATGCCGTGCAGGTTCACCGCCCAGTCGAACGCCGAGTCGCCGCCACCCACGATCAGCACGCGCTGGCCCGCGAATTCCTGGGGATTGAGCACCCGGTCGTGCAGGCCCTTGCCGTACCACTGGTCCACATCCTTCAGGGGCAGTTTGCGGGGCGTGAAGGCGCCGATCCCCGCGGCGATGATCACGGTGCGGGAAGGGAATTCGTCCTGCTCGGTGACGAGCACGAAGCGCGGCTTGCCGTCCTGCTCCTCCCGCCTGAGACCCACCACCTTCTGGCCGAGGTGCACCGGCGCCTTCCATTGTAGCGCCTGCTGCGCCATCTCCTTGACGAGGTCCTTGGAGAGGATCTTGGGAAATCCGGCGACGTCGAAGATGTACTTCTCAGGATAGAGTGCCGTGAGCTGGCCGCCCAGCTGATCGAGGTTATCGATCAGCTGGCAGGACGCCCCCCGCATGCCGGCGTAAAACGCACCGAACAAGCCGGTCGGGCCGGCGCCGATGATCGTGATATCTTTCACGTCCTGCATAGGCGCCAACGGTAACGGGGGAAACGTGCGGGGAGCAAGCGTGATCGCGTGGGTGGCGGCGGCGGCCTGCGGCGGTGGCCCTCCCGGTCTCGCGCCCGACACCGCCCCCGCGCAACCGCTCGTCGCGCACGCCGACGGCCACCTCGATGGCGCCGCCCTCGGGTGGACCCTCGGCAGCGAAGTGCACTTGTTCGTGGCCGACAGCGCCTTCACCCAGCAGATCTACGACAGCCTGATCCGCCCCCGGCTCGGCGCCAAGGCCCCGGGCTCGCGGGATTCGGCCTTCGCCCCGCGCGGCATCCTCACGCTCGGCGCCGATCACATCGCCAGCCGTCCCACCATGCCCGGCTACTACGACGCCACTATCCTGTTCCCGGGCGGGGCATCGCCCGCCGACCTCGTGCTGGTGCGGCTCCATCAGCCGGGCCGTTGCGGCGCCGCGAGCGCGGTGGTCGAGCTGGTCTACAGCTTCCCGCAGGCCGCGGCGCCGCTGGTGCCGCGGCCGCACACGACCGTCGTGGGATACTTCCGCGAGCCGGCGTTTTTCGCCGAGCAGCGCCGGCCCGCCGCCACGCCCCCCGATAGCGCCGGGCGGCGGCTCCTCGCGGGTCTCGCCCGCACCGCCGTGCACCGCACCGCGCCCCACGGCGCACCGAGGGAGCCCCTCGTCGCGCCGCTCGCGGCCGATCCCGACGCGGAAGCCGATGCGGGGGATGTGCAGCGTCTCTCCGACGGCTCCTACGCCGCGGCGCTACGAGCGCGCGTCGTTACGGGCCCCGGCGACACCGCGCTCGTTAGCGGCGTCGCCCTGATCGACGGGAACGGCCAGCCGCGTCGCTGGCTGCTCGGCCCCACGCGCACGCCGCTGCGCGGCGGGTTCATGCGCGGACCGGTGGGCCACCCGGCGGCACCCCGCTACGTGCTGCGCGGCGTGGTGGCGTTTCCCCCGGAGCGCGGCGCGCTGCTGCTGGTCGATGCGGTGTTCGACGTGTCGCCGCGCGGGTCGCGCAGCATCGTGGTGGATCCGCGCTCGACGCGTGTCGTCGCCACCGAACCGCTCGCGCTCCATTGCCCCTGACGGTAGGTTCCGCCGCGTGAAGATCTACACCAAGACGGGCGACACCGGCGACACCGGCTTGTTGGGCGGCGGCCGCGTGCCCAAGGACCACGCCCGCGTGGCGGCCTACGGCGACGTGGACGAAACCAACGCCGCCATTGGCGTAGCCCGCTCGGTCGAGCCGCGCGACTTCGAAACGCCGCTCTTCGAAAGTATTCAGCGCGACCTGTTCGCGATCGGCGGCCAGCTGGCGGCGCCCGACCCCGTGAAAGTGGCCAAGGCGTTGACGAAAGCGCAGATCGACAGCGACCGGGTGGCGGCCCTGGAGCGCGCCATCGACCGGGCGGAAGCAGGCCTCCCGGCGCTCGCGAGCTTCGTCTTGCCGGGCGGCTCGCCGAAGGCTGCGGCCTTGCACCTCGCCCGCACGGTCTGCCGCCGCGCCGAGCGCAGTGTGGTCGCCCTGAGCCATAGTGACACCATCGCGCCAGTTATCATACAGTACCTGAATCGCCTGTCGGATCTGCTGTTCACGCTGGCGCGCCGCGCGAACGCCCAGGCGGGCCAGGGCGACGTCGCGTGGTGAGGGTCCGCGTCGCGCTCCACGAAGAGCGGGACGCCTCCTACGACATCGTGATCGGCCGGGGACTGCTCGCGGAGCTGCCGGCGCTGTTGGCGCGCCATTGCCCGGCGGCGCGCTATGCCGTGATCACCGATTCGCACGTCGCACCCGCGTATGGCGACAGGCTGGTCACACAGTTGCGAGACGGCAAGGTGCCAGCCACCCTGTTCGCGTTTGCGGCGGGAGAATGGAACAAGACGCGGGAGACGTGGGCCGCCGTGAGCGACCGCATGCTCGCGGCCGAGTTCGGGCGCGACAGCGCGGTGGTGGCGTTGGGCGGCGGCGTGGCGGGCGACGTGGGCGGCTTCGTCGCGGCGACGTTCCACCGCGGCATTCCCTGCGTCCAAGTGCCGACATCGCTCCTGGCGATGATCGACGCGTCGATTGGCGGCAAGACGGGCGTCGACGCCCCCGCAGGCAAGAATCTGATCGGCGCGTTCCACCAGCCCCGGCTCGTAGTCGCCGACCTCGACACACTCACCACCTTACCCCCGGTGCAGCTCGCGGCGGGAATGGCCGAGGCGCTGAAGCACGGGGTGATCGCCGACCGGGACTACTTCGCGTTCCTGGAGCGCGACCACGCCGCGATCAAAGCGAAAGGCGCGGCCGCGCTCGAGCGCGTGGTCACCCGGTCGACCGAGATCAAGGCGCAGATCGTGGCGCAGGACGAGCGCGAGGCCGGGGTGCGCGCGGTGCTGAACTTCGGCCACACCATCGGGCACGCGATCGAAGCGACCACGAAGTTCGAGGTGTTGCACGGCGAGGCCGTGGCGATCGGCATGGTCAGCGAAGCGCGTCTGGGTGAGCGGTTGGGGGTCACGGCGGCGGGCACGGCCGAGCGGATCCGCCGCGCGCTCGAGGCCTACGGGTTGCCGACGGTGCTCCCGCGCGGCCCGAGCGCGGACGACCTGCTCGCGGCGATGCAGGTGGACAAGAAGACGCGCGCCGGCGCCCTGCGATTCGCCCTGCCCCAAGGGATCGGCGCGATGCATCGCGCTCCGGGAGACGGCTGGACCGTGGCCCCCGATCCCGGCGCGATCGCCGATATCCTGGCGGCGGCGACGTAACGTAAAGTCGCCACACGTGTTTGGTAGTTTCCCACCGCGTCTCCACACATTTCCGACATCGCGCGCTCGAATGGTCCTTTCCACAGTCATTGTGGATAGTGGACAAACGCTGTAGCTGTGGAGGAGAGTAATGATTTGTGATGTGGAAAACTGCCGAAATTTGCACCACGACCAACGGAATCATATATTTGCGGCCGTTCGGTCGGCCCCGCGGCAGCTCGCCAGCTAGCCGCCAGCACAACCAGAGCAGCCCACTCATGGAGTGCCGTGCATGGCCCGGTCGTCAACCGCCAAGGCAAAACCGTTCTTTCGTACTACGCCCTCGGGCGCCTTCGATCAGTACCTGCAGGACATCCAGAAACTCCCCCTCATAAAAGACCCGGCTGAAGAGCGCCGTCTGGCCCGCAAGGTGCGGCGCGGCGACGAGAAGGCCGCCGAGCGACTGGTGACGGCGAATCTGCGGTTCGTGATCTCCTATGTGAAGAAGTATCAGGGGCACGGCCTGGACCTGTCCGAGCTGGTCGCGATCGGGAACGAGGGCCTGCTCAAGGCCGTCAAAAAGTTCGATCCCGATCAAGGCGTGAAGTTCATCTCATACGCCGTGTGGTGGGTGCGCCAGGCGGTGCTCAAGGCCTTGGCCGAGCAGACCCGCAGCGTGCGCATCCCGCTGAACCAAAATTCCCAGCTCATTCGGATGAGCCGCACCGAGACGTATCTGTCGCAGGAGCTGGGCCGGGAGCCGACGGACAACGAGATCGCGCAGGCGCTCGAGGATTCGGTCGAGAACGTGCGCACGGCGCGCCGCATGACCGCGGCGGAGCTGTCGCTCGATGCGCCGGTGGACCGCAGCGACAAGGACGCGGCCACGCTGGGCGAGCGGTTCGCCGGCCAGGAGGGCGGCGAGATCGAAGAGAAGACCGACAGCAAGCTGATGCGCGAGTTCATCGACCGCATCTTTCAGAAGTACCTGACCCCGCGCGAACGCAAGATCCTCTACCTCTATTATGGCCTCGAGGAAGGCAGCGAGGCGATGACGCTCGAGAAGATCGGCGCCCTGATGGGGGTCACGCGCGAGCGCATTCGCCAGATTCGCGAGCGGGCGTTCGAAAAGTTGCGCGAGTCGCCGGACGGAAGAGCCCTCATTGGATTCTGGAGGGCCGCCTAGACAAAGCGTCTAGACGTCTAGCGGTTTCAAGCTCCAAGTGGTCAGGAAGAGTGCTTCCTGGCCACTTTTTGCTGTCCGCCGTGGACGTCTAGGCTCGGCGCCAGCCACGTCCGCACCGGCCCGGGTGAGCGCCTCGCCTATTCCGCCGACGGCCTCCCCACCCACCGCCGCCTGCCGCGCCTGGTCGTCCTGCCGGGCACTCGTGACGAGCTCATCGCCGTCGTGCGATTGCTCGCCCGCTCAGGAGTGCCGTTCGTGCCGCGCGGCGCTGGCACCGGCCTGTCTGGCGGCGCGTTGGCGGCGGAGGACGCCGTGCTCGTCGTCCTCACCCGCCTCAATCGGATCGTGGCGCTGGACCCGGCCAACCGCCGCGCGGTGGTCGAGCCGGGGGTGGTCAACGTGCGCCTCTCGGCTGCCGCGGCCCGCTTCGGCCTGCATTACGCACCCGATCCGTCCAGCCAGAGCGCCTGCACCATCGGCGGCAACGTGGCCGAAAACGCGGGCGGCCCCCATTGCCTCAAGTACGGCGTCACGAGCAATCACATCCTGGCACTCGAGGTCGTCTTGGCCGACGGCCGCGCGGTGCAACTCGGCAGCCCGGCCGGCGAGCCCTGGGGTCCGGATCTGGTGGGCGTCTTCGTGGGCTCCGAAGGCAACTTCGGCATCGCCACGCGCATCACGGTCCGGCTCACGCCCCTGCCCACGGTGATCCGGACCCTGCTCGCCGACTTCATGTCGCTGCGCGCTGCCGGCGAGGCCGTGACGGCCGTGATCTCGGGCGGCATCGTCCCCGCCGCGATGGAGATGATGGACCGCTCTTGCATCCAAGCCGTGGAAGACTCGGTGTACGCGGCCGGCTACCCGCGTGATGCCGCGGCCGTACTGCTCGTGGAGCTCGACGGCCGCCGCGACGCAGCTGTGGCCGACGAAGCGCAGGAGGTGGATCGGCTGCTGCGCGCCGCCGGGGCCCGATCGGTGCGCACCGCCGCGGACGCCGCCGAGCGGGAGCGGTTGTGGCAGGGCCGCAAGAAAGCGTTCGGCGCCATGGGGCGGCTGTCGCGCGACCTGGTGGTGCAGGACGCGGTGGTGCCGCGCAGTGCCCTGCCGGACGTGCTCGAGCGCATCGGCGCGATCGCCGCTCGCTACGACCTGGTGGTGAGCAACGTGTTTCACGCGGGCGACGGCAACCTGCATCCCAACATCTCCTTCGATGCCAGCGACGCAGCCGTCACCGCGCGGGTGGAGCGTGCCAGCGCCGAGATCATGGAAGCGTGCATCGCCGCGGGCGGCACCATCACCGGTGAGCACGGCGTGGGGCTCGACAAGCTGCGCTACATGCCGCTGGTCTTCGACGGCGAGTCACTCGCCGCGATGCGGGCGATGCGCCAGGTGTTCGATCCGCACGAACAGTGCAACCCGGGCAAGGTGATTCCCATCCACGCGTGCCGCGAATGGGCCGGCCTGCACCGGACCCATCGCACCGACCGCGGGCGCCAGTCCGGGGTGGCAGCCGTACCCGCATGAGCATGCTCGCCCGCGTACGCGCCCTGCTCGGCGCCGACGCCGTCCTGCCGGGGCCCGAAGGGCCGCCGCGCATCGCGCCGGCGTCGCCCGACGGCGTGGCGCTGCTGCTCGCCACCGCCCACGAAGAGGGCTGGCACGTGCGGGTCGAGGGCGCGGGCAGCTGGATGCCCGCGGATGCGCCCGCCGATCTCGCGCTGACCACCCGCCGGCTCGACAAGATCCCCGCGATCGAGCCGCAGGACCTGACGGCCACCGCGGAAGCCGGCGTGGGCTGCGACCTGCTGCGCCAACAGCTGGCGGACCGCGGCGTGTGGCTGGCCCTCGATCCGCCGGGCATCGGCGGGCGCACAGTGGGCTCGGTCGTGGCGACCGCCGCATCGGGTCCGCTGCGCCAGGGCTTCGGTCCCGTGCGCGATCACCTGCTCGGCGTCACGTTCGTGACCGGCGACGGCCGCTTTGTCCAAGGCGGCGGCCGCGTGATGAAGAACGTCGCGGGCTATGACCTCACGCGCCTCCAGGCGGGCGCATTCGGCGGCTTCGGGGTGATCGTGCTGGTGCACCTGCGGCTGCGCGCCCTGCCCCGCGCCGACGTCACCTACGCGCTCGAAGGCGCGCGCGACGACCTCTGCCGCGTCGGCTCGGACGTGATCTCCGCCGGCATCGCGCCGGCCGCGCTCGAGCTGCTATCGCCAACGCTGGCGCGGCGCGAACGCTGGACGCTGGCCGTGCGCCTGGCGGGCTCGGCGGCGCTGGTCTCGGCCGACGAGCACGCGCTGCGCTCCGCGACGGGCGGCGTGTTTTCGCCGCTGCGCGCCGAAGAGGCGCACGCCTTCTGGACCCACGCGGCCGAAGGCATCGCCACGGCGCCGATCACGTTCCGCCTCGGCGGGCTGGCCGATTCGACTGAGGAGCTGCTCGACCTGCTGCAGCACCAGCTCGGCGATGAGCGCGTGTCGGCGAGTCCCGGACTCGGCGCGGTGCGCTGGGCGGGCGAGGCGGCACCCGACCGGCTGCGCTGGTTGCGCCGTGCGCTCGCCGGCCTCGAGGTGCCGCTCACGCTGGAGCGCGCGCCCTGGGCCGTGCGCGCGGCCGTCGGCCACTTCGGCGCGTACCGCGAAGGCGTGGGCCCGCTCGTGGCGGGGTTGCGCCAGACGTTCGATCCCAACGCGCAACTCGTCGTGGCCCTCGAAGGGGACGAGGGTGACGGCTGAGCGGGGCGGATTCGCGGCGCTCGACAGCTGCGTGCACTGCGGATTCTGCCTCCAGGCCTGCCCCACATTCCTCGTCACGGGCGACGAGGCCGACGGACCGCGCGGCCGCATCGAGCTGATGCGCGGCCTCGAGCGCGGGACGCTCACTGCCGACGACCCCACCGTGACCACCCACCTCGACCGCTGCCTCGGCTGCCGCGCCTGCGAGCCGGTCTGCCCGTCGGGCGTCGGCTACGGACACGGTCTCGAAGCGGCGCGGGAGCGACTGGCGGCGGTACGCGGGGTTTCGCCGCTCGTGCGCGCGACGCTGGCACTGCTCACCACCGCGGGACCGGCTCGGGTGATCTACGCGCTGGCGCGCGGACTGCGCGCCACCGGGATCCCTGCCTTGCTCGCGGGCTGGAGCCGGCCGAGGTTTGCGATGGGAATGCTGGCCGCGACGACACCGCGGCGTGGGGAGTGGGGAGTGCTACCGGCCGGTGCGCCACGCGGGGCCGGCACGCAGCGTCAGGAACCGCTCCCCACTCCCTCCGCCGTGTTGCTGTTTCGCGGGTGCGTCATGGACGGCCTGTTCTCCCACGTGCACGACGCCACCATCAGGACGTTGGCCGTGAATGGGTATGCCACTGAAGAGGTGCCGGCTCAAGTCTGCTGCGGCGCGCTGCACGCGCACGCGGGGCTGGCGGAGGACGCCCGGGCGCTCGCCCGTGCCAACATCGCCGCGTTCGGCGACGGCGACGCCCCCATCGCCGTGAATAGCGCGGGCTGCGGCGCGCAACTCAAAGCGTATGGGGACGCGGCATTCGTGAGCCGCGTGCGCGACGTCACCGAGCTGCTCGCCGCGGCCGGGCCGGTGGCGGGCGCCGCCATCGGCGGACGCGTCGCGTACGACCCGCCGTGCCACCTGCTGCACGCGCAGCGCGTCGCCGATCCGCCGCTGCGCGTGCTGGCGGCGGTGCCGGAGCTGGAAGTGCTCACCCTGCCGGACGCCGCGCAATGCTGCGGCGGCGCCGGCATGTACACCCTGGTCGAGCCGGCGCTCTCGCGCGCCGTGCTGGCGCCGAAGCTGGAGGCGCTGCGCGCCGCCGCCCCCGACGCGGTGGCCACCGGCAACCCCGGCTGCGTGATGCAGATCGGGGCGGGCCTGCGCGCCGCCGGGTTGTCCATTCCCGCCGTGCATCCCGTCGAGCTGCTCGACGCGTCGTATCACCGCGCCGGGTTGTACGCATGACCTTGGCCCGCCGCCTCACCGCGCCCGATGGTGTGGAGATCGCGTTGCACCGCATGCGCGCACACCGCGACGGCCGCCCGGCGGTCCTGCTCGTGCACGGCGCCTTTTCCGGGCACACGGTGTGGCTGCGCAACGGCCGCACGCGCGATAGCGGGCTGGCGTATTTCCTGGGCGCGCGCGGCTTCGATGTGTGGCTGGCGGACCTGCGCGGCCACGGCCTGAGCGCCCGGGAGCCCGCGCGGTTCCGTTGGCGTTTCGAGGATTGGATCCTCAAGGACACGCCCACGCTCGTCGCCCGAGTGACGGAGGAAACCGGCGGCGCGCCCCTCGTCTGGATCGGGCATTCGTCGGGCGGAGCCGTGGGGCTGTGCTGGCTGGCGCGTCTCAGCGGCGCCGCCCTGCCGCTCGCGGCGTGCGTGACGCTCGGCACGCCGGGTCCGCTGCGGATGGGCGCCCTACGCCGCGGCGCGGCCTGGTCCATCGTCCGGCTCACACGTCTGCTGGGACGGTTTCCATCGCGGGCCCTGGGCTTCGGCCCCGAGGATGAGAGCGCCGGCGTGCTGGGTCAGTGGATGGGCTGGAACGTTGCGGGCAGCTGGCGCGGCGACGACGGTTTCGATTATTGGAGCGGGCTGGCTCACGTGCGCGTGCCGTACCTCAGCGTGGCCGGCGCCAGCGATTGGCTGTTCGCGCCGCCGGCGGCGTGCCAGCAGGTGGTGGATGCCGTGGGCGCTCCGCGGAAGGAGCTGTTTGTGACCGCACCGGGAATTGATCATAAAGGATTGCTGCTCGACCGGCGCGCGCCGCAGGATTGCTGGCCGCGCGTGGCGGCGTGGCTCGACGAAACGCTGGGTACCCGATGACCAGTCCCGCCGTCGTGGATGCCCTGCGGGTCGGCGCGATCGTTGCCCGCGCCGACGTCGCCGTGATCACGCTCACGGGCCCCGGCGCCATCACGTGCTTTCAGGGTCTCCTCACCAACGACATCGAGAAACCGGGTGACGGCGCCTTCGTCTACGGCGCCCTGCTCACGCCCAAGGGGATGATCCTGGTGGACGGCTGGGCGGCGCGGCACGGGCCGAGCGTCAGCTACGTCGTGCCCGCCGAAGCTCGCGAGCGAGTGCTCGAGCTCTACACCCGATCGGTGCCCCCACGGCTCGCGCGCACGGTGGATGGCTCAGACGAGCTCACGGTCCTGCGACTCGCTGGTGCCGGCGTCGCTGCACTATGCGAGACCGTCGGCGTACCGCTTCCCATGCCCGGTCACGCGGTGGCGGCGAACGTGCACGGCGTGGCGGCGGAAGTGGCACGTCCCGGCGAGACCGCGCCATTCGCCGCGCAGATCGCCGCGGCGCCCGGCCACGCGCTGGCGTTGGAGGAGCGTCTGGCGGCCGCGGGGGCGCTGCGGCCGGGCGCCGCGGGACTGGAGTTGGCCCGCATCCTGGCAGGGTGGCCGCGGCTCGGCGCCGAAGTGGACGACAAGACCCTGCCCCAGGAAGTCCGTTACGACGAGCTCGGCGGCGTGTCCTACACCAAAGGCTGCTACACCGGGCAGGAGACCGTCAGCCGCTTGCATTTTCGCGGTCACCCCAACCGCGAGCTCAAGGGCCTCGAGTTCGATGCCGAGCCCGACGGCGCGACCACTCCCGCTGTGGTGCACCGCGACAAGGACGTAGGTCGCGTGACGAGTGTCGCGTGGGTGCCCGACGGCGGCACGTCACCGGGCGGACGCTGGATCGGCCTCGGCATCCTACGGCGCGAAGTCGCGCCGGGAGACATGGTGCGCGCCGGTGGCACCGACGCGCGCGTCGTCGCACTGCCCTTCGCCCTGAGCCGCCGCGAACCGGCGTGACGATTCTCGTCACCGGCGGCAGCGGCATGGTCGGCAGCCACGTGATCGCCGCCCTGGTCGCGCGGGGTGATGCAGTGCGCGCCCTGGTGCGCCCGGCCGCGCACGCCGCCGTCGCCGCGCTCGGCGCCACCGCGGTCGCGGGGGACGTCACCGACCCCGCCGCCTGGGCCCGGGCCGCCACGGGTGTACGCGCCGTCGTGCATGCCGCCGCGCTCGTCGCCCCCAGCGCTCCGCTCGACCGTTTCCTCGCGGTGAACGTGGAAGGCACGCGTCACGCGCTCACCACCGCGCGCGCGTGCGGTGCGCGGCTGGTGCACGTCTCGTCGGTCGCGGTGTACGGCCGGACCGCCGGCGACGGCGCCGGCCGCGGGGCCGTGGACGAAGACTTTCCATTTCAGAAGATCTGGGAGCGCGACTACTACGCCCAGAGCAAGCGCCGTGCGGAGGAATTGCTGTGGGAGGAGGTGGCGCGCGGCGGCGTGGCGGCCGTCGTGATCCGCCCCAACGTGATTTACGGGGAGTACGACCGCCTGTTCTCACCGCGCGTCGTGCGGGCCGTGCGCGGCGGGATCGTGCCGCAGATCGGGCCGGGGACCAACCGCCTGTCGTGCGTGTACGCCGGCAACGTCGCCGCAGCGATCGTGCTCGCCCTGGATGGGCCCGCGGCCGTCGGCCGGGCGTACAACACCACCGACGACGGTCCCGACGCGTTCACCCAGCGCACGTTCGTGGACGCCTTCGCCGAGGCGTTGGGCGTGCGCGTGCGCCGCGTGCGGCTGCCGTATGGCGTCGCGCGTTTCGCTGTCGACGTGGGGGCGCGCTGGCAGATGATCGTGCGGCCCGGGCGCTATCCCGGCATCGGCGGCTCGGCCGTGCGCTTCCTCGCGGGTGAGAATCCGTTCGTGGCCGAGCGGGCGCGGCGCGAGCTGGGCTGGCGAGCGGTGGTGCCGCCGCGCGAAGCAGTGCGCCGCACGGTGGCGTGGGTGGAGCGACCCCGCTAAACACAAACGCCCGGGACTGGTTCAGTCCCGGGCGCCGTCCAACGTTTACTCCGCGCGAGTTAGGGCTTCTTCTTCGCGGGCGCGGGCGCTTTGGTCGGCGCAGGGGCCTTCGTGGGCGCGGCCGCCGGCGCCATCTTCTTTGACGTGTCGGCCATCATGTGCTTCGACGTGTCCGACATCATCATCTTGGTGCTGTCACCCGCCATCATGTGGGTGTCGGCTGCCGCGGCCGGCTGCTGCTCTGCCTTCTTGCAGCCCGCGAATGCGACCAGGGCAACGACGAGTGCGAGACGCTTCATGCATGCTCCTGAAAGGGGTGGGGACCCGGTAAGCGGGGGAAAAACTAGCTACCCGCCCCGGGGAGTCAAGTGCGACCCCCACATTGCCCGAAGCACTGGGCGCTGGTGAGGTTTCCGGCATGAGCGACCGCCGCTCGTTCCTCGGCTGGCTGGCGACCCTACCCACGTCCGTGCGCGCGGGGATGGCGGCGGGCACCCCGCCGCTGTTGCAGGCGCAACCCACGGCGCTCTACCAGCAGCCCGACGGCCACAAGAATCTGGTGCGCATCACGGTGTCGGGGCTCGATACCCCGGCCGCCCGGGCGACAGTGACCGACCGGCACGGCGCGTTGGCCGGCAGCGCCGGCCTCCTACCCGCGGGTGAGGGGTCGGTGCTGCAAGGAGAGGTGTGGCTGCCGTTGTCGGAACCCACCGCTTATCGGGTGGACCTGGAGGTAGGCAAGCAGCGCCTGCTGCGCACGAATGTGCGGCTCACGCCGCCGCGGCGCTGGACGCTGTACTGGCTCGCCACCAACCACACCGACGTCGGCTACACCGACGTGCAGGAGCGCTGTCTCGAGATCCACCGGCAGAATCTCGATGCGGCCGTGGCGCGGCTCGCCACCCACCCTGGGGCGCGCTGGTCGGCCGAGTGCGCGCTACAGGTGATCTCGTACGTCGAAAACCGCTCGCCGCAGGCGGCCGACGCCCTGTTGCAGGCGATCCGCGACGGCAAGATCGGCTTCCACGCTCTGTTCGCCAACATGCTGACGGGGATCCTCGACCACGACACGTTCGCCCGCGTCGTCTGGCCCGCGGGATTGCTGGCGCGCGAGCGGGGCCTGACGTACGCTGCCGCGCAGATCACCGACGTCCCCGGTCAGGCGCTCACCTTCCCCATGGTGCTCGCCGCGAGCGGCGTGAAATACCTCGCCAGCGGCCCCAATCCCGAGCGCGCACTGCCGCTGCTTCCCGAATCGGAGGGCAAGGCCTACGGCCTCACCGGCCCGTGGACCGCGTACCCGCAGCTCTACTGGTGGGAGTCGCCCGACGGCAGCCGCGTGCTGCACTGGCGGAACTACCACTACGGCGACGGCCTGCGTTTCGGCTTCGACGTGGGTCCGGCCGAGATGGGCCGGCGCCTCTCGGATTGGCTGCTCACGAACCCCGTGTTTCTCTCGCCGGCGTGGCCGTACGACGTGGGCCTCCTGTACGGCGCGCAGTGGGACAATGCGCTGACCGACGAGCAGATGATCGCCAACGTCGAGGAGTTCAACCGCCGCTACGCGTTCCCCCGGATCGCGCCCGCGCGCGCCGAGGATTTCTTTCGGGATGTGGAACGGCGCTGGGGAACGCAGATCCCCGTGCGCAAGGGCGACACCGGCCTCTACTGGGAGGACGGCGCCGCGTCCACCGCCCTCGAGCTGGCGCTGTTCCGGCGCGCCCAACTCGCCGCCCGCGCCGCGGAGTTGGTCGAGCTGTGGTCCGACCGGCTCGAGCTCAAGGACTCAAGCGCGGCCGACCGCGCCGCGGCGCGAGCGGCCGATGCCCGCGCGATGTGGCGCGACCTCCTGTTGTTCGGCGAGCACACCTGGGGCGCCTCCGAGAGCGTATCCCAGCCCGACGCGCGCGCCACGGTCGAGCAATGGGCCTACAAGCGGCGCTTCGTCGCCGGCGCCGCCGCGGCCGCCGCCCAGCACCTGAAGGAAGGCCTGCTGCGCCTCGGGCACGGCACGGACCAAGGCCGGGGGCGCATCGTGTTCAACGCGTCCACCTGGACCCGCAGCGACGTCGCGCGGGTGCCGGGCGGCGCCGGCAAAGCGCTGGCGTGGAGCGGCACCGACCTTCCCGCCGTGGACCTGCCCGACGGCGACGCCCTGGTGGTAGTCTCCGACGTCCCCGGCCTGGGCTACGTCGCCCTCGCGGAGCGCGACCGCGCACCCACTCCCCTCAGCGATGAAGGTGCCGCCACCGACGCCCAGGCCGGCGGCTTCCACGTCCGCCTCGACCCTGCCACGGGCGCGATCCAGTCGCTCGTGGGGCCCGACGGCAAGGAACGGGTCAAGCCGTCTTCCTGGAGCGGTCTGAATCAGCTCGTCTACGTGCGCGGCGGCGAGCGCTCGGCTCTCTGGACGGCCGGTGACCGCCACGATCTCGCGACGCCGCCGCAGCTGGCAATCACGCAGGCGGCCGCAACGCTCACACGGCGCGAGCGCCTGCCGGGCATCGGCGTGCGACTCGTGACCACGCGCACGGTGGCGGGCTGCGGTACGGCGACGTCCACGGTCACGCTGTACGACACGTTGCCGTGGGTCGACATCGAGAACGAGATCACCAAGACGCCGGTGCTCGAGAAGGAGGCGCTGTACGTCGCCTTCCCGTTCGCCTTCGTGCATCCCACCGTGCAGCTCGAGGTGCCGCTGGGCCGCATGGCCGTGGAAAAGGATCAACAGCCCGCGAGCGCGCGCGACTGGTACTGCCACACGCACTGGGTGTGGCTCACCGAGGGTCAGGAGGGCGTACTCTGGAGCGCGCCCGATACGCCGCTGCTCACGCTGAACGACGTATTCAGGGGCGCCTGGCCGCGGACCCTCACGCCCGACGGAACCGTCTTCGCGTACGCCCTGAACAACTACTGGCACACCAACTACGCAGCCAGCCAGGGCGGCACGTGGGCCTGTCGTTTCCGCATTTCGCTGCTGGGACCGGGCGACCTGGCGGAGCCGGTGCGGCGCGGCTGGGCCGCCTGCGATCCGCTGTATGTGAGCGCGGGCTATGACAACGCCACGCGCGGCCCCTTGATCGCCAAGGACCGCGCGCTGATCCTGCCCGATCAGGGCGCGTTGGTGGTGGCGGCCAAAGCGGCGGACGACGGCGACGGCGCGATCGTGCGCCTGCTCGACGTGGCGGGGTCATCGCGCAGCGTTGGCATCTGGCCCGCCGCCTACGGCTTCGCGCAGGCGCGGCGCGCCAACCTGGTGGAGATGAATGGCGACGCCCTCCCACTCTCGGGCGATCGGCATGCGGGCGTCGATCTGCGGGCGTGGGGCGTCGCGGCGGTCCGACTCTTTACACCCCGCGAGCGCGCTGGTTAATGTCCGGTCATGCACAAAGCGACGACGTTGGGCGAATTGAAACAGACGGAGTGGGCGGCGCCCTCGCGGGCGCAGCGCTCCGTGAAAGACGAACTGCGGGAAAATCTGATCTGCGTGCTCGAGAACGGCGCGCCGATTTTCCCCGGCATCGTGGGCTACGAAGACACGGTGCTGCCGCAGCTGGTCAACGCGATCTTGTCGCGCCACAACTTCATTCTGCTCGGCCTGCGCGGCCAGGCGAAGAGCCGCGTGCTGCGCCAGCTCGTGACGTTGCTCGACGAAGAGATTCCCATCGTCGCGGGCAGCGAGGTGAACGACAATCCCTTCGCCCCGATTTCCAAGTACGGCCGCGACCTGCTGAACGAGCAGGGCGACGCCGCGCCGATCGCCTGGCTGCCGCGCGATTCCCGCTACGTGGAGAAGCTGGCGACGCCGGACGTGACCGTGGCCGACATCATCGGCGACGTGGATCCCATCAAGGCGGCGCGCGGCGGGCATTTGCTCTCCGACGAGCTGACCATGCACTTCGGCCTCCTGCCCCGCGCCAACCGCGGCATTTTCGCGATCAACGAGCTGCCGGACCTCGCGGGCAAGATCCAGGTCGGCCTCTTCAACATCATGCAGGAAGGCGACGTCCAGATCAAAGGCTATCCGGTGCGCCTGCCGCTGGACGTAGCGCTCGTGTTCACGGCGAACCCCGAGGACTACACCGCCCGCGGCAAGATCATCACGCCGCTGAAAGACCGCATCGGCTCGGAGGTCGTGACGCACTACCCACACACCGTCGAGCTGGGCGCGATGATCACGCGCCAGGAATCGTGGCTCGAGCGCGGTGCCGCGCGCGCGGTGCGCGTGCCCGACTTCATGGCGGAAATGGTGGAGCGCGTGGCGTTCGAGGCGCGCGAGGACAAGCGCGTGGACCGGCGCTCCGGGGTGTCGCAGCGCCTGCCCATCAGCCTACTTGAGAACGTGGTCTCGAACGCCGAGCGGCGCTCGGTGACCACCAAGGAGAAGCACGTCGTACCGCGCGTGTCGGACGTGTATGCCGCCCTGCCCGCGATCACCGGCAAGCTCGAGCTCGAGTACGAGGGCGAGCTGCAGGGCGCCGAGGTGATCGCCAAAGACCTGATCCGGCGCGCGGCGGGCGCGACGTTCGCCGCGCGGGTGGGCGGCGCGAACGTGGACGACATCGTGCACTGGTTCGACGAGGGCGGCGCGCTGAAGATCTCGAGCGACGAGCGCTCCGACGCTTGTCTCAAGGGCTTCAGCGTCGTCCCGGGGCTGCTCGAGCTGGTGACGCAGGTGGGGCTCGCGCCGCCGAAGGACCCGGCCACCATGGTCTCGGCGTGCGAGCTGGTGCTGGAGGGGTTGGTGGCGGAGAAGAAGATCTCGCGCTCCGAGGAGCTGGGCTACACGCGGGCGCGCCCCGAGCCGAAGGGTCCGTCGGGCTACGGGAAGCCGGGAGTGGGAGGGCCGAACCTCTTCTCATAGCCGCGGGTTCTCCGCCCGCGTACCTTCCGCGCGTCCCTCTCCGGAGCGCGTATGGGCGAGCTGATCTTCGGCATCATCCTGCTGGTCGCGGCGTTCTTCGTGCGCCTCGCGGCCTCCTTCGTCAAGACGGATTCGGGCCGCCCCGTCGGCGGTATCGTGAAGATCGCCTCGCTCGGCCTCGCGGTCGTGGGCGTCATTGTCATCCTCGGCGCCACGGCGGTCGTGGTCAACCCCGGCGAGGTCGGCGTCCAGCACGCCTTCGGCTCGGTGACCGCCCAGCCCCTGGTGGCCGGCATCCACGTGGTGCCGCCGTGGGCGTCGGTCGAGCGCTACTCAGCGCGCGAAGAGCAGTGGCCCCAAGCGGGCGCGCAGGTGGAGAGCATCGAGGCGCTCTCCTCGGAACAGATGGGGATGCACATCGAAGTGTCGATCCGCTGGCAGATCGACCCACAGCAGGCGCCGCGCATTTACACCGAAATCGGCAACGAAGACCAAATCCGCGGCGCCGTCCTCAATGCCATCCGCAAGGGCGTGCGCGACGGCATGGTGCAGTACTCGATCAACGACATCTCCAAGCGCACGCTGATCGCCCAGACCATGGAAGCGCTGGTGGACTCGGCGCTGGTCACGACGCCGCGTGGCGGCCACGGCCAGTTCCGCATCGCCACGGTGACGGCGTTCTTCTTGCGCGACCTGCAGCCGCCCGCCGCGGTGGTCCAGGCCATCAACCAGAAGATCGCGCAGGAGCAACAGGTCGAGACCGAGCGCCACCGCGTCGAGGTGGCGCGGCTGCAGGCCGAGCAGCAGCGCCTGCGCAATCAGACGCTCACGCCCGAAGCCCTGACCATGCAGTACCTCGAAATCCTGCGGGACATGAAGGGGGGGGACAACCTGATCATTCTGGTGCCCACCGAAGGCGGGATCCCCGTGCTGAACATCGGCGACCTGCGGAGAAACCTGAAGCGGCCCTGATGCCCACGTCCCCGCTGATCACCATTACCCGCCAGTACGCCTCGGGCGGCTCCGACATCGCCCAGCTCGTGGCGCTCGATCTGGGCTGGACGGTGGTGGACAACGAGTTCGTGGACGAGGTGGCGCGACTCGCGGGCGTGCCCGCCGCCGACGTGGCGAAACAGGAGGAACGCGCCCCGGGGCTGCTCGAGCGCTTGGCACGCACGCTCGCCTCGGCCAGCCCGGAGATGTTCATCGCGGCGACGGGCGCGCCCCAGGTGCAGGCCGAGGAAGCCGCGATCCACAAGATGACCGAACGCGTGATCGCCGAGGCGGCGGCCCAGGGGCGCGTCGTGCTGGTCGGGCGCGGCGCCCAATCGGTGCTGGCGCAGCGGCCCGACGCGCTGCACGTGTACGTCGTCGCCTCCAAGCCGTGGCGCATGAAGCTGGCGGTCGAGCGGCTGGGAGCGGACCCCGCGAAGGCAGAGAAGGTGGTGGACGACGTGGACCGCCAACGCGACCAGTACGTGCGGACCTATTACGGCCGCACGCGGCACGATCCGGCGAACTACGATTTGGTGCTCAACGCCGAGCGGCTGGGGTTCGAGGGGGCGGCGAAGCTGATCGTGGCGGAGGTGAAGCGGCGGGGGTGGAAGTAGCGCCACGGCATGGCGTGCCCCTAGGCCGTTCGCAGCTCCGGCACCCGCCACGCCGCCAAGGCCACCGCGAGCACGCAGACCAATCCCCCCGTCCCCACCGCCAGCGGCGCGCCGACGTGCTCGGCTGCGAGTCCCACGAAGAACGCGCCGAAGGGCGCCATGCCCACGAACACGAAGGAATAGAACCCCATGATCCGCCCCCGCAGCTCGTCCGGGACGGCAGTCTGCAGCAACGTGTTGGTGAGCGAGTTGTTGACGATCATGGCGCAACCCGTCAACCCCAACAACAACACAGAGAGTCCCAGCGCGCGCGACGTCGAGAACAATACGAGCAGGATGCCGAAGGCGGTGCCGCCGACGAGCATCAGCCGGCCGCGCCGCAGGATGCGCCGCGAGCCGAGCGCCACACCCAAGGCGCCGATCGTCGCCCCGACGCCCACCGAGGAAATCAGGATGCCGTAGCCGCCGGCGCCGCGGTGCAGCACGTCGCGCGCGAAGACCGGCATCATGGTGATGTAGGGGAATCCGAACACCGACAGCGTCGCCGTGAGGATCACGAGCGTGCGCAGCCGCCGGTCGGCGCGCAGGAAGCCCAGAATCTCGCGGAAGCCGGTCCAGGTCGAGCTGGTGCGCTCCCGCGGCACGAACCGCGGCAGCCGCATGAGCATGAGCCCGGCGATCACCGCGATGTAGCTCAAGCCATTGAAGAAATAGCACCACGCGATCCCCACGAGGCCGATGAGCGCGCCCGCGATGGCCGGACCGATCACGCGCGCCGCATTGAACAGCGATGAGTTGAGGGCGATCGCGTTCATCAAGTCGTCTTTGCCCACCAGCTCGACGATGAACGCCTGGCGCGTCGGGATGTCAAATGCGCTGGCGACGCCGAGCAACGTGGCGAGCGTCATCACGTGCCACACCTTCACCACGCCGGTCCACACGAGGACGGCGACCGTGAACGCCTCCAGCATGAACAGCACCTGGGCGATGACGATCGTGCGGCGCTTGTCGGTGCGGTCGGCGACGATGCCGGCGTAGATGGTGAGCAGCAGCACGCCCAGGGAGCTGAGCGCCGAGACGAGACCGACGTAAAACGGGGAGTTGGTGAGGGTGAGGACGAGCCAGCCCTCGCCGATGTTCTGCATCCACGTTCCGATGAGCGAAATGCCCTGGCCGATAAGGAAGAGCCGGAAGTTGCGGTGGGCGAGCGCGCCCAATCCGGAGCGTCCGGCGGGTTCGGTCATTGCGGGAAAGCTGGCGGCGCCTCTACGTTTCGGGTAGGGCGATGCGCTACACGACGTACACGAAGTATCTGCCCGAGCTGGCCGACACGATCAACCTTCAAGGCCTGCTCGATCAGCTCGCCGACTTCCTCCTCCAGTCGGGGTTCGCGGGCGGGCCTTACGCACACCCGTTCTGGGGCGAGTTCGGCGACGACCAAGACCGTTCGCTCGACGCGCTGCGCCAGGCGATCCTCCAGGCCCTGATGGATTCGGGCCAGCTGACACCCGAGATGCTCAAGGGGTTGCGCGGTGAATCGACGGGCGATCCCGCGCGCGACGCCGACCTCCAGCGCCAGCTCGCCGAGCTGCTCGACAAGATCGTCCAGAAGCTGATCGACGAGGGCTATCTCAACGTGCAGGCGCCGCCGCAAATGCCGGGCGGGCAGCAGCCGCTGTTCGGGCCCGACGGCATGGCGCGCGAAGCGGCGCGCGACGTGCAGTTCTCGCTCACCGAAAAGGGCATCGACTTCCTCGGCTACAAGACCCTCAAGCACCTGCTGGGCTCGATCGGCAAATCGAGCTTCGGCGCGCACGAGACCGAGCATCTGGCGCCGTCGGTCGAGGTCGAGGCGGCGAGCAAGAAGTACGAATTCGGCGACACGCTCAATCTCGACGTCAATGCCACGTTGTCGAATGCGTTGCAGCGCGAGGGCCTAGGCGTGCCCATCAACCTCGAGTACGAGGAC